>Ga0209101_1001631_pt1 | contig 16123 bp, 16 predicted proteins | sample ConPoolayeCmetaG_FD_185481 | JGI IMG/M metagenome (GOLD analysis project Ga0209101, IMG submission 185481) | Hot spring microbial mat communities from California, USA to study Microbial Dark Matter (Phase II) - Cone Pool mat layer C metaG... ...
GGGCCACGTGGGCGCGTTGTGGGCGGGAATGCGCGGCTCGCAGGGCGGGTCGATCTACATCAGCGATGCGATGTGGTTCCTCGACTCCGACGAGGCGTTCCGCATCAATGGATCGGGCGACCAGGCGTTCAGCAGCCGCCATCCCGGCGGGGCCCACTTCCTCTTCGCCGACGCCTCGGTCCATTTCCTCAAGGAAACGATCGACGGCGAGGCGCTCAAACGCCTCGCGGCCAGAAACGACGGCCAACCGCTGGGCAATTACTGAATCCGCCGTCGTGTCATGGTGGAATCCGCCGCGTGATGGCTTTTGCTCCGCAGGCGCGGTATGTTGTTGGATTGCTCAGCGCCATCGAGCAAAGGCGCATCGCGGTGGAAGGTCACCGAATCGGGGAGAATAGGAGAACAAAGGAGAGAATGTCGATGCCTTGGTCAGTAGTCTCGGGCGGGATGGTCGTTTGGGTTGCCGTGACGGTCGGCTGCGCGGGAAAAACGGAGGAGTCTCCCGCCGCGAGAACACCGGACAACGTGGCGACGGTCGGGGCTGCGTCCGCGGCTCAGCCGGCATTGCCCAGCGATGCCGTCTCGACTTCGACCACCGCCACGGCCCCCTCGGGAAGTCCTTTTTGGCCACGTTTTCACGGTCCGAAGGGCGACAACCTCTCGTCCGACACCGGCCTGTTGAAGGCATGGCCGAAGGCTGGGCCTCCGTTGCTTTGGACCGCCAAGGGTCTGGGGCATGGCTATGCGAGCGTGACCTTGGCCAACGGGCTGATCTATACGGCCGGAAATATCGACGAAAAGACCGTCGTCACCGCGCTGGACTTGGATGGAAAGTTGCGGTGGCGGGCCGACAATGGCCCGGCCTGGACCCGCGATTACCCGGGAACGCGGGGCACGCCCACCATCGACGCCGACCGCGTCTATCACGAGTCGCCGCTGGGCGAATTGACCTGCTACGACGCCAACAGCGGTCAAAAAATCTGGAGCGTAAACATCCTCAAGCAATTCGATGGACAAAACATCACCTGGGCCTTGGCCGAGTCGGTGCTCATCGACGGCGATCGGCTGATCTGCTGCCCGGGCGGCGACAAGGCCAGCGTGGCCGCCTTGGACAAGAAGACCGGCAAGACCGTCTGGACCGCCCCGTCGACCGGCGTGAAAACCAGCTACGCCTCGCCGGTGCTGGTCGAGGACCAGGGCCTGCGGATGATCCTCACCATGAATTCCAAGGCCTTTCTCGCCGTCAACGCCGACACCGGCGATCTGCTCTGCACCTTTCCGCACCAGACTTCCTACGACGTCAACGCCACCTCGCCGATCTATCGCGACGGGCATGTGTTCATTTGCTCGGGTTATGGGACGGGTTCGGTCCTGTTGAAACTGACCGTCAACGGCAAGAAAGCGTCGGTCGAGGAGGTATGGAAGAACAAAGACCTCGACAACCATCACGGCGGCGTGATTTTCCTGGACGGCTACTTGTATGGCGCGGCCTACCGGGGAAACTGGATCTGCCTGGAATGGAAGACAGGAAAAAGGATGTACTCGGAGCGGGGCGTCGGCAAAGGCTCGCTCACGTTCGCCGACGGAATGCTCTACACGCTGAGCGAGCAGCGCGACCTGGGCCTGGTCGAGGCCACGCCCAAGGCCCACAAGGTCATCAGCAGGTTCAAAATCCCCTCCGGCGGCGAAGGCCCCTCCTGGGCCCATCCCGTGGTTTGCGGCGGGCGCCTCTACGTTCGCCACAGCGACCAACTCTATGCGTATGACGTCCGGGCGGGGCAATGACGGGGACTGGCCCAGCGGGAGCTTGGTCCGCAACCATCCCTTGCGAACCGACGACCGCCTAAATTCGCGGCCATGTCGAACTTCGGCAGTTCGGCTCGGCAGCGGCATTGGTTTCTGGCCACGTCTTGACGCGGTAGGGCTAATGGCGCGTTTGGCGGTCGTCAGGAAGGGAAGTTCGGTTTGCCCGGGTTATGAACGGTCGCGCAAGAACTGCTCGACCGCCGCGCGGGAGGGGATGCCCGCCTGCCCGCCGCGCTGGGTTGCCTTGATCGCCGCGGCCGCCGACGCGAACTGGATTCGCGAGGGCAGGTCCAACCCTCGGGCGAGGGCCGAGGCGTAGGCCCCATGGAACACGTCGCCGCAGCCGGTCGTGTCGACCACCTCGACGGCGAAGGCCGGTTGATGCCGCGCGACTGCCGGGGCATCGCTGCCAACGTACCAGCAGCCCTGATCGCCGCACGTGACCACCACGGCCTGCCGCGAGTCGGTCCAAAGCCGCGGCACGGCGACGTCAGGTTCCCTTTCGCCCGTCAGCCGGGCCGCAAAGTCGGCAGAAACGATCAGGTGGTCCACGAGTTCCAGCAGTTCCGGAAACCGCGGAGGGTCGTTCCTTTCCAGGTCGCCGACGACGGGAATGCCGGATCGGCGGGCGATGCGCGCCGCGCGCGTCATTCCCTCGATCCCGAAATGGTCGACAAACAGCACCCGCGACGCCCGGATCACTTCTTCGTCCGGCCAGTCAGGCTCGGCGCCGAAGGCGCCCTCGAGGCTGTAAAGGATCGTGCGGGTCTTGGTCGATTCGTCGACCACGATGATCGAGTGGATGGGGCGGGCGTTGTCGCGGCGTCGCGCGTGCCGCGCGTCGACTCCTTCTTCGCGGAAGCGGTTCAGGACGAACGCGGACAACTCATCCTCGCCCAGCACGCCGGCAAAGGCCGCGCGCGAGCCGAGCCGGGCGGCCGCCACCAGGGCCGTGGCCGTCAATCCGCCGCACTGCCGTTGGCGGCGCCGGACTTGGACCTTCGAGTCGGCGGCGGGGTACTGCGCGACGTACAAGAGGTCGTCGATCGCCACGCAGCCCAGGCCGAGAACGTCATATCCCGCTTCCGCATTCATGTTGCAACCTCGCGACCCGCGTTCCTAGGCCGTTCCGTCGGACCATTCGCCCTGGATTTCGGCGGGCAGGACGAAGATTTTGCCGTCGCCCATGCGGCCGGTGCGGGCGATTTCGACGAGGATTCGCACGACTTCCTCGACGCGGAGTTCATCGACCCAAAGGCTGATTTCCACCTTGGGCAGGAAGGCCATCGAGTATTCGCTGTCCGCGTACTTGTCCAAATAGCTCTTCTGGCGGCCGTAGCCCTTGACTTCGGTGACCGTGCAGGCTTCCAACGGGGCGCGTTTGAGGGCGTCGAGCACCTTCTCGGCGAGGTAGGGCTTGATCACGGCGATGATTTGTTTCATGGCCGGGCGACTCCGGATCAGGGCCAATCGTAGACGCGGTAGGATTTGATCCGCTGGGCGCCGCCTTTTTCCAAGGCGCCTCGGGAAAGCTGGTTGGATTCCGCGACCCAAGAGTATTCGGACTCTTCCATGCCCCATTCCAGCGCTTTGGGCACCAAGGCCCTCAAGAGCACCAGGCCGACGCCCATCAGGCGATACTCGGGCAGGACATAGACCGCCGCCACGCGAACCTTCTTGATCGCCCGCTTGTTCCAAAGCAGGCGGAAAAACCCAAAGGGAAACAGTCGGCCGTTGATTTGCCGCAGCCGGACGTTGTAGTCGGGCAGGGCGAGCACCACGCCGACCAGGCGACCGTCGATCTCGGCCGCGACCGCCAGTTCCGGCACAATCAGCCAGCGCAGCCCCTTGGCGATGTGCTGCACTTCCTCCGCGGTCATCGGAACGAAGCCCCAATGGTCGGGCAAGGCCCGGTTGTAGATCGAAACAAAGTCCTCCACGTCTTGCCGGAACCGTTTGCGCTGGAGCGTGCGAAGGCGAATGTTGTAGCGGGCGACGATCTGTTCGGCGAGCGGTTGGAATCGCGCCGTGCTTTGCGGCAGTTGGCGACGGTGGCCGTAGTAGGCGTGGAGATCCTGGGCCTTGCGGAATCCCCAGGTTTCGATGAGTCGCGGGTAGTAGCTGGGGTTGTAGGGCATCAAGAACGTGGGCGGCGAATCGAAGCCCTCGGTGAGCAGGCCCAGCCCATAGTGCAATGCCGGATTCGCTGGTCCCCGAAGCTGGTGGATGCCCTGGGCCGCGAACCAGTCGCGGACCGCGTCCAGCAGGGCCGAGGCGGCCTCCTGGTCGTCGGTGCATTCGAAGAACCCCCAGAACCCTCGCCGTTCGCGCCAATGCTCGTTGTGGTGATGGTTCAAGATCGCCACAATCCGCCCACAGGCCTTCCCATCCCGATAGGCCAGAAAAGCCTGGGCCTGGTTCCGCTTGTAAAACGGATGGGGGCGAAAGCCAACCAATTCCTCCTCGTTCCGTTTTAGCGGCGGGACCCAATTCGCGTCGCCGCGATAAAGCGTCCAGGGCAGGTCGATGAACAGTTTTTTTTCGCCTGGGTTGGAAACTGGTTGGACCAAAAGGGTGGACATAACGAGAACGTTCCGGCCTCCGCCGGCAATTCAGGAATCCATACCACACCGACCACGCGCTTGGCCGGTCAGGCGCGCGCCCTCCGCACGTTATTACTGTACTGGCTCGGCGACCCCCTTGTCGAGGCCAGCGGCGGTCTGCTATATTCGTGCCTTGCGATCATTGGAAGCAACTCGAAGTCTGGAGTGTGACGGGGGACGTTGTGGGGGTCAAGAAAACCGGAAAGGGTCGCCGCAAGCTCGGCCGCAAGAAACGGCGGATGCGGTCCAGGATTCGACATCGCAAGGGCTGATTGCCTGCCTTAAGGTCTGTCGCAACGCAGCCGTCGCGGCGGCGAGGAAGAACCAAAATGGCGGGCCATCTGGTCGCGCGGTCGGGTTTGGGATCGGCTCCGCAGCCCGCAAGGTTGCCGTGCGCCGCCTTGGCGGCGACCTTGCCTTGCTGGAAACAGCCTTCGACGCGGCCCCGGATGCGAGCCAACGCCTGAAACTGAGAAAATGCTTGACCTTGCGGCCGCGCTCCCAGGACGCAACAGTGTTTTACTTTCGGGCCTTGGGCAGATTCGCCATCCAGCCGCTCGCTCACCGTTTACCGCGACCCGCGGTGTTCGTACCAGTCGTAGAGTTCAAACAAGACCTCGCGCAGATTTCCTCCATGCCGAAGGAAGAGTCGTTCTAGATCGGCCGCATCGGCGATGGGAGGAAAGCCGGGAAGCAAGTGCCGGACGATTTCCTCGGCCAATCTTGGGGTTGGCTCGGTACGGAAGAGAATCGGCAATCCGGTCGTTCGGTGCGAGGTGACGACCAGGCCGCGGGACCGTCGACGGCAAAATCGCTTCAACCGCCAGCGGTTGACAAGAGAAAGCTGCTCGTAGCCGTCGACGATCACGACGGGATCGCGTTTCCGGGCGAGTTCTCGGCCAAGATCCATCCCGAGACGCCGCTGTCCGTCGTGCAATTCGATCAGCAACGTGCCGCGGCCGGCACGGTGCATTTCGGGGATCAAGGCGCATAGCAGCGTGGACTTGCCGCTGCCGTGCGGGCCGATGATCTCGCCCCACCAATGGTTCGCGCGGAGCCGGTCGATGACTTGCGTGGCGTTGTCGCCGGGCGGGAACAAGAAGGGGATAGCGCCGGGGCGCGTGTGTCGGGTGGAGAAAGGGTTGTCCAACGGTTTGGCAACTCGGCGAAAAGGTGTCTCGAAGGTCCCAGCGTTCGGAGTTCTTTACAGCCGACCCTCAAACGGCGACATCCCCTGGCGGCGCACCCGCGAAACCGTTGCTCTCGCCGTGTCAGGCACTTCGCCCCTGCCGCCTTAGGCCAGGACGGCCTTGGCGACCGGCAGCTCGCGACGTTCCTGGACGCGGAGGGCGGCGGCCAGGGGGGCCCGGGCCGCGGGCACGTCGCCCAGCTTGAACGCCAATTCCCCCATCACCTCGCGCCCGCGCGTCAGAAACACGCGCACACGCACGCACCAACGGATCTTCACCAGGACTCCCCGGTAACTCAGCGGGCTTCGGGGAAGGATCGTGCTGAAGCGACCGGGGCGGCGAAGGTCGAAGTCGCCGTCGTCCGCCGATCGTCGCCAAAAGTCGTGCACCGCCAGGTCTTCATCGCCCTTGCCCTCGGTGTACCATAACACCGAGACCTCGACGGCCTTGACCTCATCGGCCGGGACGGATTCGATGCGATACTCGCCCGACAGCGTGTCGCCGGGGCGATAGGTCCCACCGTTGCCGTCGAACCGGATTCGAACCAAGGGGCCGTTCATCGCTTGTGGTTTCCGTTGCTGCCGTTGGACGGAGGATAGACGATCACGGGAAAGGACCGGGTGAAGCTCGGCCAGCCGTCCACCTCGCCCTTGACGATGATTTTCCAACTGATTTCGTTGTGTTCTGATTTGAACGAGTGCATTGCGCCGGCGGGCACTTCCAGCAGACAGCGGGCCTCGAAGGGCACGCCGTGCCGCACGTCGAATTGCTCGCGGCGATAAACCGGTTGTTCCAACACCCGCAAGCTCTCGCGCCGCGTGTTCGTTCCCTGTTGGAACGTGGCCTGCTCTTCACATGCCAGGACCACCTCCAGCGACTTCACGCGCAGACGCCCTGTCTGGGACACGAACAACTCGTAATGGTTGCCGGGATGAAGCGGCTGTTCGGAAATCTCGACCAGGGTGGGGCCGATCGCGCTGGCCACCAGCACGTAGCGCAGGAAATAAACGATAATGCCTCCGCCCACGACAAGGAAGGGGATCAGCAAAACCGTCAGCAGCCAGTCCGGGCGGCCCTCGAGAAAACCGCTGATCGCCACGCACGCGAAGAGGGCCACGATCCCATTCCAGCCCAGGCACGCCGCCGCCCCTCCCAACAGTTTCCACCCTGAACCGGTCACGCTAGGCAGCCGATAAGCCAGCGTGGTGCCTGGGCTGTCGGTGATGCTTGCCGGCTTGGGGACGTGAGGAAAGTCGGGCAGGCTGCGCCGGCTGGGATCGAACGACGCGCCGTGTGCGGTACGTTGCGCGATCGCCGCCTGTCGCTCCGCCGACTTGCCCCAGGTCATCAAACTGTGAACCACGCCGCCGATGCCGATGAGGATGAACGAGCCGGGAATGGCCAGCGTGAGCCAGGACCACCAACTGTAGGTCTGGACCAGGACGGCGACGCTCGGGTCGGCCGGATCATACCAGCACGTGTATTCCTCGCCCGGTTCCAGCGATTGCAAAATCTTTTCCACCTCGGCCCGACTCGCCGCATAACGGCCCCGGATCGAGTACGTCCATGTCACGTAGGTCTCGCCGTTGACCGAATACTGGATGCGGGCCTCGGGCCGGTAGAGGGCGCCGTCGGCGCCCTCCTGTTTGGCCAACCGCGTCTGAAGGACAACGCACGTGTGTTCCACGAATTGGTGATTGACCCGCCATTCGGGAATCACCACTTTCACCAGCACGACCACCAGGGCAATGGCGCCAGCCACAAGCGCCGCCGCCGACAGCGCGCACTCGATCACCTTGCCCCAAACCTTGGAGCCGGTCGATCGGTTGCCTCGTTTCTTGGGTACGATGCGAAAATTACGCGCCAAGGACATTCTCCCGCCACGACGATCTCGCGGCGGTTTGTGCATCTCGCCGTGAAGAAACTCACCTGCCCAGATCGCCGCAGGGGACAGGCCCATTTTGGTGGGCTTCGCCGCGAAAATCGGGACAGGCCCCATGAACGGTCACGGTTTCTCTTACGCGCATCCGATCCGCTCGGCTGGGGGCGACTGCCGAACATTCCGCTTGAAACCGATGGCCTCCAAAGCCAGATAGACTTCTTCAAGCGTTTTTTCGCCGAAGTTGGAAATGCTCAAGAGTTCCTGCGGCGTGCTGTTGAGCAGGTCCGCCACGGTGAAAATACCCCGCTCTTCCAAGCAATTTGTCGTGCGAACCGACAAGCCGATCTCCGCGGTGCTCATTTCCAACTTGCGCTGGAGATCCTTGGCCTCCGAGTCGATGCGGTTCAGCGGAATTCGCGACCCCATGGGTATCCCTCCCAATCCACTCCATTGTAGGTTACAAGCGGCCTCCCGATCTTGGACCGATCGGGTCAGCCGACGGCGGATCCACACCGCCGCCAAACCCACGAGTATACTATTTTTCCCAATCTTGCCTAGCACTCTAGCAGGGGATTCCAGCGAGGCGAAAGGGTGATGTTTTCCGAGGTTCGGCGCGAAGCCGTCGTCGGCCCACCCACGCAAGCCTACCCACTTCCTCGACGAAATCCGTGGATCCCCCTATTGGACTTATGCACGCTCGGCAACTACCAAATTGACGGGGGTTTTGGTTGCTGACGGTGTTTTTTCACGAAAATGAAAGGTTCGTCCGGGCAAGTGACCACAACGGCCAGTTTTCCCCGCGCCGCGGGGGCAAGGCATGTTTGGCGACCCCAAATTGGGTGGAACCCTCCGTCCATCCCGCCGGGCCAAGACGTCTGATAAAATCAAGGGTTCGTCCATGCGGCAGTTGACAGCCAGTGCCAAACGGGGACAGAGGCCCGACCGCAAGGCAACTTCGCCGGCCATGGGCTTTCCCGAAACGCTTTACTCCGCACGCGTTGAGATGACATGTTTTTCAGGCGAAAAGGACTCATTCTCGGCCGCGGGCAAAATAGCGCGAGGATCGCCGGCAAGAGGTTGTGCGAAGACGCCCGCCTACGGGCCTTTATGCTCCGCAGGCGTTGAAATGAGACGTTTCTCGAATAGGAAGGACTCATATTCGGCCGCGCGGAATAGATATTGTCCCCGTTCGGAATACGAATCTTGTTACGTGTCCGGCCACCACGAGGGTTTGCATCATGCCGGCTAAGGTCATCGGAACCATTCCCGCCGACCCCCTTCTGGATGGTCTGACCGAAGCCCAACGTGCCGCGGTGGAACATGTTGAGGGGCCATTGCTGGTTCTGGCGGGGCCAGGCAGCGGGAAGACCCGGGTGGTGACGCACCGTATCGCGCATTTACTTCGAATGGGGGTTCCGGGCGAGCAGATTCTCGCCTTGACCTTCACCAACAAGGCCGCCGAGGAAATGCGGCTTCGCATCGAGCGGCTTGCGCCTGGTGCGAGGGTCTGGGTGGGAACCTTCCATCGGTTCTGTGCAAGGCTGTTGAGGAAATATGGCCCATTTGTCGGGCTTGGCGAGAACTACACCATCTACGACGCTGACGACAGTGCAAAAGCCCTTCGCCAGGTGCTGGCCAGCCTTCGCGTCGACCTTGCCCAATACACGCCCGACGCCGTGGCCGCCGCCATTAGTTGGGCCAAGAACCGGGTGATTCGGCCCGACCAATATGAACCCCGGCCCGGCCATCCCCTCGGCTTGATCGTCCAACGCGCCTACGCGGCCTACCAGGCGCATCTGGCCCGATGCAACGCGGCCGATTTCGATGACCTCTTGCTCCACGTCGTGACCTTGTTGCAGGAAAACCCGGAAATACGACAAAAACTCGACGCCCAGTATCGCTTCGTGCTCGTCGACGAGTACCAGGACACCAATCTGGCCCAGTACGTCCTCAGCCGCGCCCTGTCGATCGACTATCCGAACCTGGCGGTGACGGGCGATCCGGACCAATCGATCTATGGGTGGCGCGGGGCGAATTTGAACAACATCCTTGAATTCGAGCGGGATTTTCCGAATGTGCGGGTCGTGAGGTTGGAGCGGAACTATCGGAGCACCCAGCGCATTCTCCGCGCCGCCGCCCAGTTGATTCGCAATAACGTGCGAAGAAAACACAAGGAGCTGTTCACCGAGAACGGAGAGGGCCCGCCGGTGCGCTGCGTGACCTACGCCACGCATCGGGACGAGGCCGCCGAGATCGCCGCCCGAATCGCCGCGGAGATTGCCGCCGGAAAACGTCGTCCCCGGGACTATGCCGTGTTTTACCGGATCAACGCCTTGTCGCGGGCGTTTGAGTTGGCCCTGCACGAGCGGGGAGTGCCCTACCAGCTTGTCAACGGGGTCGAGTTTTTCCAGCGCAAAGAAATCAAGGACGTGCTCGCCTATGTGCGGCTGGTCAACAACCCCCGAGACGACGTGGCGATGCTCCGCGTGATCAATGCGCCGGCGCGGGGCATCGGCAAGTCGACCTTGCAGCGTCTGGCCTCGTTTGCCGCCCAGCGCGGCTTGTCGCTCCTCGAGGCCGCGCGCGACTGCGGCGGTTGTCCGGGTCTGGGAAAGAGGCCGGCAGCCAAAGTGCGCGAGTTCTCCGCCTTGATCGATCGACTCGCCTCGCTGGCCGCGCCGTCGGTCGAGGAGCTGCTCGGGCATGTGCTCTCCGAGTCGGGTTACAAGGCCCAGTTTGAAGGCTCGACCAACGAGGACGACCAGCAGCGGCTGGCCAACATCGAGGAGTTGTTGACCGTTGCCCGCGAATTCGACGAACGCCATGGCGGTTCGGGCACGCTCGACGGGTTCCTGGAGGAAACCAGTCTCGTGGCGGATGTCGATGGTTACGAGGGTGAAAACGACCGGGTCACGCTGATGACGCTCCACGCGTCGAAGGGGTTGGAGTTCCCAGTGGTCTACCTGGTGGCCGTCGAGGAGGGCCTTTTGCCGCACGAGCGGAGCCGCGACCTGCCCGACGAACTGGAGGAAGAACGGCGGTTGATGTTCGTGGGCATGACTCGGGCCAAGCAGGAGCTTCAGATCAGCCGTGCGGTGTATCGCGATTTTCGCGGCCAGCGGAAGTTGACGATTCCGAGCCGATTTCTCATGGAGTTGCCGCGAGGGGAAATGGAAGTCGTGGAACACAAAGACGACGTAAACGTCCTTGTTCCGCAGCCGGCGATCGAAACGCCTGCCCCGGCGCGCGTCGTGGATTCCCCGGCGCGAACCGCTGGCCGCCCTTCGTTGATGACCGCGGCGGAGATTGCCGGCGGCGAGCTGCCGCCGATCGATCCCGAGCAATTCGCCCAAGGCATGATTGTTCGGCATCCGGAGAACGGGTTGGGGCGGATCGTCGCACTGAGCGGGGTCGGCGCGGAACGAGTGGCCACGGTCGATTTCGCCTCCCCGCCCCGAAGAGAGAAGTTTGTCTTAAGCCAATCCCCCCTCCGGCCATTGCGACCGGCCGGCGCGGCCCGGCCGCAAAACACTTGACACATCTACCCTTTGGGGGGATGATACAAGAGGGGTGTTATGGTCCTTGGGATGGATCGAGTTGCCGTGGCGTCCCAAGGTCGTTGTTTCGAAGCAGGTTTCCCCATCTGGGACGTGATTCAAAGACTGAAAGCCTGGCCCGGCAAGTCGCCAAGGGGCGTCGGCGGCGAACCTCGCGGATAGTGCCAAGCGCGGAGCCTAATCATGTCGCGTCAAGCGATTTTCGAGGCCAGCGTGCGGTTCTTCTTGGAGCCGATCGCCGCGCTTTTGGAAGACGACTCCGTGACCGAGATCATGGTCAACGGACCCGAGACGATCTATATCGAGCGCCGGGGCCGATTGGTCTACACGGGGCTTTCCTTTGCCAGCGAGGACGCCTTGTTGTCGGCGATCCACAACATAGCGCAATGGGTGGGCAGAGAGATCACCGAGGAGCATCCGGTGCTCGACGCCCGGTTGCCCAATGGCTCGCGCGTTCACGCCATCATCCCCCCGAGCGCCCGCACGGGCCCCTACCTGACCATCCGCAAGTTCAGCCGCCAGGCCTTGACGCTGGACGATCTGGTCCGTTTGGGCAGCCTCTCGCCCGCCGCCAAGGAATTCCTGGAACTTTGCGTAATTTTGCGAAAGAATATGTTGATTGCCGGGGGCACGGGCACGGGAAAGACCGTGTTGCTGGGGGCCTTGTCGCGGGCGATTCCGGAGGAAGAGCGGATCGTCGTCATCGAGGACACCTCCGAGTTGCGTCTGATCCAGTCGCACTGCCTGTACCTGGAAGCGCGGCACGCGGATGTCCGCGGTCGGGGGGCCCTCAACGTCCGGCAATTGTTCGTCAACTCGCTCCGCATGAGGCCCGACCGGATTATCGTCGGCGAGGTCCGTTCCGGCGAGGCCCTGGATTTGGTGCAGTCGATGCTCAGCGGCCACGCGGGCAGCCTCTCGACCATCCATGCCGAGACCGCGCGCGACGCCCTGATCCGCCTGGAGACGTTGGCGTTGATGTCCGACGTGGAGATACCGGTGTACGTCGCCCGGGCGCAGGTCGCGGCGGCGATCCACCTGGTGGTGCAGATCGCGAGATTTTCGGAGGACGGGTCGCGGAAGATCACCCGAATCACCGAGGCCCGCGGACTCAACGAGGCCAACCAGTACCAACTGGCCGATCTGTTTGTGTCGCGTCTTCGGGGACGGACGCCCGACGGCCGGTTGATCGCCGAGCTGGAACCGACCGGCGAGTTGCCCAGCTTCGCCGAGGAGCTAAGGGAGCGGGGCATGGAGCATTTGGCTCGGCTGAGCGGCCCCTTGTGGTCGAAGCAATTGAAGTGAGCGGCAGGTCATGGCATCCTGGACCGCGAGAAAATGGTTTTGCAGGGTTTATCAAGCCCTTTGGGACGGGGCGCTCGGGCTTGGCGTTCGGAAGGGGGGAGCGATTGATTTGCCGCGCGGCTCACCGGCGGAAAGACGCAGCCCTGTCCAAAGGTTGGGGGCGGCAACCCTGGATTACGTGTTGATTCTGGCGGTCATTTTGCCCTTGGTGTTGATTTCGATTTTTCTCAGCCGGCAAATCCTTCGGCTGGCTTACGAGTTTCTTTGCGTGTTGGTGGCGTGGCCTTTCATGTGATTTCGAGAACCGTGGGAGAAGAGGAGATTGGGATCTATGACTGCATTGCGCCGTTTCTGGAAGACGATCCACCACGATCAGGAAGGGGCCGTCAGCTTGGAGACGATCCTCATCATCGGAGCGATTGCCCTGCCGGTGCTGATCTTCCTGATCAAGGTGGGTTGGCCGAGAATCAGGGATTACTTCGAGCGGGGAGTCAATGAATTGACGCAGGAAGCCGACGCGGCCAAGGGCTGACGCGGGGCCGACATGGTTTCCAAGGCGCTGTTGCTGGGGCTGTTGGCGGTCGCCGCGACAACCGACGTCCTGCGGCATCGGATTTACAACTGGACGACGTATCCGGGAATCCTCGCCGCCTTGGCGATCAACGCCTTGGGATCCGTGCTGGTGTGGACCGATCAGGCCGACGGGGCCAGCCTCGCGCGGTGGGGCTGGATTGGCCTTGGGCCGAGCCTGGCGGGGTTCCTTGTCTGCGGGTTCGTGCTGGTGGTCTGCTACGTCCTGTTGCGCGTTGGCGGGGGCGACGTCAAGCTGATGGCCATGCTTGGCGCGTTCCTCGGTCCCGACCAGGGGGTCGAAACGATGTTGTGGACCTTCGTCCTCGGCGGTTGCATGGGGCTGATCCTGCTGGTGTGGCGATTCGGGCCGCTGAGGGTGATCGCCTCGTTCGGGCGGCACCTTTTGTGGGCGCTGCGGTTGGGTCGGTTTCAACCGCTGACCCCGGCCGAACGCGCCGCCTTGCAGCCGCCATTGTTTCTGGCCCCCTGCGCGCTGGTCGCCTCGGCGATTGTGCAGTTCAGACTGATTTGAAAAGCTTTTGAACTGCCATGCACGAAGGCATGGCGTCGAGTTGCTGGCGTTGAAATTGCACGGGGCATTGGCTCCGGCGACATGTCTCCGTTACCCGAGAAGAGGCGCCCCCATGGGCCGCGCGGTGTTGCTTGATTGTCTGCCGTGGCTGGGGATGTGGCTGGCCGCGGCCGCCTGTCTTGGGCTGATGGTTCGGATGAACGCGGGCAGGTTTCGCCTGCGCCGCCTGATGCATCTGCACCGCAATGAGTTGGGCAGCGCGCAGAGCTTGAGTTTCGTGCTCACGCTGCCCTTCTTCGTGGCCGTTTTGCTGTTCATCGTTCAGGTCAGCCAACTGATGATCGGCACGATCACGGTCCACTACGCGGCCTTCGCCGCGGCCCGCGCGGCCGTGGTCTGGATCCCGGCGGGCATCGGCTCGCGGGACCAATGGACGATCGGGGAAAACTCGGTCGGGGGGCTTGGCTATGGGCCGGACTTCTCGGCCCCGGACCAGACTCCGCCGAGCTACGTGCAGCCGACTTCGGGCGGATTGACTTACCTGCTGAACGGCGGGGGGCCGAAACACGACAAGATCTTCAGGGCGGCGTGCCTGGCGTGCCTGCCGATCTGTCCTTCGCGGGACCTGGGGCTTGGCCCGCCGCCAACTCCGGAGGCGGCCGCGACCCAGCAGGCTCTAAAGGCCATGTACCAGGCGCTGGCGCCCGGCCGGGCGCCGAGCGACGCCCGCCTGGCCAACAAACTGGCCTATGCCATGCGTTACACGGACGTCGAGGTCCGCTTCTATCACCACAACTCGGAACCCCCTTTGGTTTCGCCACAAGGCCCTTGGGGATTGAACTATTCTAGCGGGCAAGGGGGGCCAGGGTTCGATACAGGTCCGGGCAGCGAGGAATTCCTGCCCGGACAGGAAATCGGTTGGCAGGACCCCATCACGGTCACTGTCCATCATTACTTGGCGCTGTTGCCTGGTCCGGGACGTCTCTTGGCCAACAAGGTAGGCTTCCTCCGCACCGCGCCGGATCGCGTCCAACGGCAGATCGAGCAGGATACGCAAGAGAAACAGTTCCCTCCCGATGTGTACGTTTACAAATTGACCGCGTCTTGCACGCTGGGCAACGAAGGCGAAAAATCGGTGCTGCCGTATGAATACCCACTGGATTAACCCGGCAACGAGGTTGCATCGCGACCAGCGGGGCGTGATCAGCATCCTCTCGGTGTTCGCCGTGCTGATGCTGACCGCGCTGTTGGGCATGGTAATGAACGTGGGCCGGCAGATCGACGGAAAGATCCGGCTCCAGAACGCGGCGGACGCGGCGGCTTATTCCGGCGGGGTGATGGTGGCCCGGGCCTTGAACGCGCTCGCCTTCAGCAACCACCTGCTGTCGGAAGTGATGGCGCTGACGGCGCTGATGCGGGAGGGCCGCGATCAGCAGTCCGACAAGTACGTGCCGGCCATTCTTGGGGCGTGGGAGACGGCGGGCCGCATCTTCCAGAAATCGCCGTTTCCCAAGTTCCAGCGTTTAGGCAGCGCCATCCTCCAGCAAGTGCCCTTGGAGCAGGAATTGGCCGAGGCGTTCAGCGCGTGGGCCAAGGCCACCAGTGAATTGATCCTGCCCACCCTGGAACTCATCCTCGAACAGGAAATGATTCCGGAATTCGAGCGGGCGGTGGTTCGGGCCTATCCCGACATGGCCCAGCAAGCGGCCTTGGAGGCGGCCCTGGCCAACGGACGGCCCGACCACGGCCGCGGCGACCTGTGCGGGGTGGTGTGGCGGACGGGAAGCAACGTGATGCCCGTCGGCGGATACGGCGAGGCGTTTCGAGGCACGATCCCGGCCATCGATCCGGCCGACCCCAGCCACGCCGACCGACGGAGCGAGGCCCGAAATCAGCGAGACCGACTCGCCTCCCAGTACGTCGCCCGCTGGAACAACGAGGTCTTGTGGTTCTTCGACCGCCGGGCAAGGATGTGCCAGTATGCGGTGTTATGGCGGAATTTCGTGGATGGGCAGCGGTTTCCGCCGTGCGGGCAATTGAAACGGGTGCTGGCCGAGTATGACAAGAACTTGCCCCACTTGATCCGCACTCCCCGCCGCGACATCCCCGACGGCGCCATCAACCAGCACCTGGATGAAGAGTTCACCCTGGTTGGCGTGGCCTACTGGAACCCGCTTCCCGAATTCGCTCCGCGAATCTTTTTCAATCCCATGCCCGCCTCATCGGTGGCGTTTGCCCAGGTTCGGGTGTTTGTCCCGCACCGCAGGCTGGTCTGGCGCCATCATGTGCCCGCTGATGAGCGGTTTGGCGGGATGCCCGGCAATTTCCCGCCACTGCCTCCGCCAGGCAGCGGCGACACGCCGCCGCCGCAATCGACGGCGAGCGAGAGTTGGGACGTGGGGCGCGAGCCCGGCGTCAGCGAACGTTGGGACCTTTTGAACCAGCACTGGGTGGCCCAATTAGTTCCAGCGACGAATGAGTGGATTCCCTTGATTATCCAGCAACCGCCGCAAGTGCCCGGCGTCAACGCCCAGCAATATCAGCTTCCCAACGTGGCCCTGCCCATGGACCAGGTGCTTCGCGTCAACACGCATTAACCGGTGCCGCCATGCACGCCGCCTTTTTTCGCCTTGCCCGACCTGTTCAGCCACCGTCGTGGCCTCCTCGCCGCGGCC
>Ga0209101_1001633_pt1 | contig 16110 bp, 16 predicted proteins | sample ConPoolayeCmetaG_FD_185481 | JGI IMG/M metagenome (GOLD analysis project Ga0209101, IMG submission 185481) | Hot spring microbial mat communities from California, USA to study Microbial Dark Matter (Phase II) - Cone Pool mat layer C metaG... ...
CATGAGGCGGTGGAGGAACCGGCGTTCAGTGATCCGCCTATTGAAGTCGTGGTCAATATACAAGGAACTGAAGGAGGGCATTTTCTTAAAACGGTTATTGTTTTCCTCTACGATAAAAAGAAGTATAAAGATTTGGGTGCGGTTTTAAAAGAACGAAGTCCTGAATTTAAAAACATCATCGTTGACGAGCTTTCGAGCCGCTCCATGGAAGACTTGCAAAGACCCAATGCCCGCGAGGAGATACGGACGGCGCTGAAACGGCTTGTCAACAGGCAGCTTGATATGGCAAAAAACAAGAAGAAACGCGGCAAGATTGTCGAGGTCCTTATTAACGAGTTTATTATTCAATAGCGGAGAGAACGCCCGTGAGCGATATATTGTCCCAGGAAGAAGTTGATGCATTGCTTGCCGCGGTGTCGGCGGGCGGTATTGAAACCGATGCGGGGGGAGCTGGTGCGGCTGGTTTAGATATGTCGGCCACTGCCGGGGGCGGCGCTGAAGCGGCGGCTGATGCCGACAAGGCGCTTTCATTGTACGACTTCCGCCGTCCCGACCGTGTGTCAAAAGATCAGATGCGCACGCTGCAGAACCTGCACGAGGGGTATGCGCGGCAGTTCTCGACCACGCTGACCAATTTTTTACGCACATTCGTCGAAATCGAGCTGGTGAGCGTCGACCAGCTCACCTACTCAGAATTCGTGATGTCCATCTCCAATCCAAGCTGTATCTTTGTATTCAAGATGGAGCCACTCGAGGGAAGCGCAATAATCGAGATAAATCCCTCGTTGGTCTTTTTCATCATCGATCGGCTTTTCGGCGGCCAGGGCAGGCCTTCGGAACAAAACCGCGAGCTGACGCTCATCGAGCAGAACGTTATTCATCGGATTGTCGAACGCGGGTTGAATGATTTGAAGGAAATCTGGGAGCATATCGGCGTATTTACCCCGCGTATCGAAACCTACGAAACAAACCCGCAGTTTGTCCAGATTGCCCCTCCCGGCGAAACGGTGATTCTCATTTCGCTGGAGGTACGCATGGAGAACGCGAGCGGCCTGATGAGCCTGTGTTTTCCTTATATGCTGCTGGAAAGCGTGATTAACAGCCTTTCCGGCGAATCGTGGATTTCGGCGCAGAGCCAGAGTACGCCCGAGACACGGGCGATGCTTGAACATGAAATCGAGTCGCTCAACCTGCCCTTGGCCGCCGTGATCGGCGGGACCAGCCTTTCCATCCGCGACCTTTTGCAGTTGCAACCGGGCGACGTCCTGTGTCTCGATAAGAAAAAGGACTCGGAGCTTGCTATCAAGATCGGGGGGAAGGTGAAAATGGCGGCACGGTCGGGGCTTATCGGACGGAAAAAAGCGATTAAAATAACACAGATAATAGAGAGGAAGGTTCCGGGTTGCGATGAGTGAACTGCTTTCTCAGGATCAACTGGACGCATTGCTGGGGCAGGACAGCGACGCTATGAGCGCCCAGGCGATTGGTGGTGATGAAGGGGTTGACGAGGGACCGAAGAAGGACTACGATGCGCTTGCGTCCGCCGTGAACTTCTTCAACGAAAAAGCCGGCGCCGTTATTCAAAACGTGCTCAATCGCAAGGTCAGCCTGGCGGTCACGGAATGCACGGCCATTGATGCGGTGAAAATGAAGGGCGCTATCCAGTCGCCCGCCGTGATGGTCAGCGTGACGTTTGAAGGGGCGATGGAGGGAACGCTCTGTCTTGTTATGGCAACGAAAACAGCCGCCATGCTGGCGGACCTGATGCTGATGGGCGACGGGAAAGCGGAATACAATGATGACCACAAGGACGCGCTTGGAGAACTGTGCAACCAGATAATTGGCGCATATACGACCGCTGTAGCGGAGAAGGCAGGCGGTCCGGTCACGGGCGGCAATATCGCTGTGCAGGATTTCGACATTGGCCAGCCTCCCATTCCGTTGCAGAATTGCGAGATGGCGCTTATCACGCTCAAAATCGAGGGACAGGAAGATGCCGCTATCGGAATGATTGTGCCTGATATTCTCAGTGGCACGCTCATGAGCAAGTTCGGGGAAGCGGGCGGCGGCGACGCAACCGCGGGAGGAGAAGAAAAAGGCGTGGGATTGAGCGGTGCCGAGCTTGACGATCTGTCAAAAGTGGCCTCTGATTTCGGGGAAGGGGGGCATGAGGCGTTTAAAGGGCAGATTGGTGAAGGCGGCGTGACCGCCGGCAATAAAAGCGTGGAGATGCTTCTGGACATCGATCTCGACGTCAGCATTGAACTGGGTCGCGCCAATCTCTCTATTAAACGTATCCTTGAACTTTCGCCCGGCTCGATCGTTGAACTTGACCGCATGGCCGGTGAGCCGGTCGATTTACTGGTCAATGATAAGGTCGTAGCCAAGGGCGAAGTGGTCGTGGTCGATGAAAACTTCGGTATTCGCATTGTATCGCTTGTTTCTCCCGAGGAGCGTATCAAGAGCCTTCGGTAGCACAAGGGTACTATGTACCATTGTATAAAACCGTAAGAGAACGAATACACGAAAGCGCGGGTTTCGCCGTTTCGTTATTCGAACGAAAGATTCATATACGGGGTGGTAGGGTGATGAAGGGACGGATAACGGCAGCAGGGTTCGCATTTTTTTTCGTCATGCAGGCCGTTGTCGCGCAGCCGCGGCAGGATATCGGCAGTTTTAATATCGACGAGGTGCGGCAGCAGCTTGAACAACAGCGCACTGCGGCAGATACGACAGCAGCCCGGCCGGCCGTGACGCGGCAGCGGGCCGAGGGATGGGGCGTTATCATGCTGAGGATATCAGGCTATCTCGCCCTTGTCAGTGTGCTGATACTTGTAGTGCTGTGGGTGATGAAAAAGACGGGCGTGGCTGGTACGGCCGCGCGCAGCATCCCGGCTTCGATGGATGTGCTTGAGACACTGCCGCTGGGGCAGGGCAGGGCCATTGTGCTGGTGCGGCTCCTCGACAGCGTCCTGGTGTTGGCTCAAACGGCGCAGAACGTGACGCTTGTTGAGAAACTGGACGGACAGAAAGCGCTTGAGGTCATTTCGTCGGCAAAGGGCGGTTCTTCGATAGTCCAGTTCAAGGACATGTTCAACACGTTCATGGGGAAAATGAAAAAGCCGGCCTGAGTGATGAGTGATATGAATAAAAAAATCTTTCCACTATCGGTATCGGTGCGAAACGGCATATACTTGAGCGCAATGAGAAAAAACGTCATCGCCGGCCTTTTCGCTCTCATGCTGATGCCCGTCATGGTGCCGACGGCCACGGCGCAGGTAGTTCCAAAGGTGACGGTGTCGGTGGCGGATACGCAAAAACCCGCAGACGTTGCGGTGGCGTTGCAGATCATTTTTCTCATTACCATACTGACCATAGCGCCCTCCCTTCTCATCATGCTTACCTCCTTCACGCGCATCATCATCGCCTTCTCCTTTTTACGGCGCGCGCTGGGGACCCAGACAATGCCGCCCGACCAGATAATGGTTGGGCTTGCACTGTTTCTGACGCTTTTTATCATGTGGCCGGTGCTCACCGAGATGAACGAGGTGTCGCTGCAGCCGTACCTGAAAGAAGAGATAACGTTTCGTGAGGGGATAGACAAGGCGATGACGCCGGTGCGCAATTTCATGCTGCGCCAGGTCGACGAAAAGGACGTGGCGCTTTTCGTGCGCGTATCGCGCATGGCGGCGCCGCGCAGCGTTGACGACCTGCCGATGCATGTGATTATTCCGGCGTTTATCACCAGCGAACTCAAGACCTCGTTTATTATCGGCTTCATTCTCTATATCCCGTTTCTCGTTATCGACATGGTGATATCGAGCGTGCTCTTATCGATGGGGATGATGATGCTGCCGCCGGTGATGATTTCGCTGCCGTTCAAGATAATCCTGTTTGTGCTGATTGACGGGTGGCATATTATCGTCAGGGAATTGATAACCTCCTTCAGGTAAATCAGCCAAAAATGCGAAACTCGAAACATACAATCCGAAAAAACATCCGTGCGCGCTGTACGGAAAGGGCCGTGTCGTGCCGGGTCTCTGATTTCGGATTTTGTTGTCCCCGCATGAAGATGGAATGAGGACTATGACTGACCCCGGCATTATTATCGATATGGGGCGCGAGGCGCTTATCATTTCACTGGTCGTTTCGGCTCCGATGCTTATCGGGGGCCTTCTCATCGGCCTTGTGATCGGAATATTCCAGGCCGTGACGCAGATTCATGAAATGACGTTGACATTTGTTCCCAAAATTCTGGTGATGCTGGGCATTATGATCGCGCTTATGCCGTGGATGACGGTAAAACTGATGGATTACACGATTGGGTTATTCGGGCAGATAACGAAACTTATATATTAGCGGAAAAAATGATGGAGTTCGCGGGTATCAGCGCCGGACAGATCGAGTTGTTTATCCTGGTGTTCGCCAGAGTGGCTTCGCTCATCGCGCTGCTTCCGGTATTCGGTTCGGAAGACATCCCGCTGCAGGCGAAGGCGGGAATTTCGTTTTTCCTGGCGGTGATGGTGTTTTCGCCGGCAACGGTTGCGTATGCGGGACAGGCGGCGTTCTCGCTTCCCCTCTTTATCTTCGCGTTTGTCAAAGAGGTATTCATCGGCATCGTGATCGGGTTCGCTGCGTCGTTTCTGTTCGTGACGGTTCAGTTTGCCGGGCTTCTGATCGATCGCCAGATGGGCTTTGAGCTCGTGCGGGTGATCGATCCGACCACGCAGGAGGAAATCACGTTTTCGGGGCAGTTCCAGATGATTGTATTCACACTTATATTTTTACTTGTCAACGGTCATTATTTTCTGATACTGGCGATACAGAAAAGCTTCGAGCTTATACCGCTATTGGGAGTGAAGGTTCCTGCCGGCGAGCTTGCGCAATTCATGTCGGGGATGGTCGCACACGTGTTCGAATTGGCAATCAGGCTGTCGGCGCCGGTGTTTATCGTGCTGTTTATTACGACACTCGGCCTCGGCGTGATAGCCCGGACCGTCCCGCAGATTAACGTCTTTTTTGTCGGGCTGCCCCTGAAAATCGGCGTCGGCGTCATATCGCTCATTCTTGCGCTGCCGCTTATAGCGACCATGTTTCGTGCGCTGGCGCAGCAGCTCCTGGAGGACGTGTGGAAGCTTTTGTATCTGTTGGCGTAACCGTCGGCGTCAGGGAAGTTTAACGGGCAACAACAGAGGGAGCAGCGGGAATGCCCGAACGTGACGAACGGACTGAAGCCCCAACTTCGAAGCGGCGCTCGGAGGCGCGCAAGGAAGGTAATGTCGCGCGCAGCACCGAGATCAATTCGGTCGTGGTGCTTTTCGTCGGCGTCCTCGTGATACGCATTCTTGCCCCGGCAATATACGGCGAGTTGAGAAAATTGTTCGAGTTTGCATGCGGGTTTATCGATAATCCGCATATCGATGAACGGACAATCATGTATATATTCAACATGTCGCTTCTCAGCACGGCGAAAATCGTCCTTCCAATCGCCATCGGCATCCTGGTGATGGGTATCGCGGCCAATATCCTCCAGGTAGGGTGGCTGCTGACTACCAAGCCGTTGTCGCCGAAATTCAGCAAGATTAATCCGATAACGGGATTCCGGCGATTAGTGTCGATGCGGTCGGTTGTCGAGGCGATAAAAAACATTTTAAAGCTGATTATCATCGGCTACGTCGTCTACTTCAGCATACGCTCCGAAATGAAACCCATGCTGCTCTTGGGCGACGCCCCGGTGGGAGGTATTCTATTGTTTATCCTCCAGCTGTCGTTTAAAATCATATTGAGAATAGTTCTTGTCATGATATTTCTCGCACTACTCGATTACGCCTATCAGCGCTATGAACATGAGAAGAACCTGAAAATGACCAAGCAGGAGATCAAGGACGAGCGGAAGCAATTGGAAGGCGATCCGCAAATCAAGATGCGCATCAGGCGCGTGCAGTTGGAAATGGCCCGCCGGCGCATGATGCGCGAGGTGCCGCGGGCGACCGTGGTCGTCACCAACCCCACCTTTATCGCAATCGCATTGCGCTATGAGGCGCCGGACATGGACACGCCGGTGGTCGTGGCAAAAGGAAAGCGCCTCGTCGCCGAGCGCATCAAGCAGATAGCCGTTGAGGCGGGAGTGCCGATAGTGGAGGACAAGCCGCTTGCCCGCGCTATGTATGATAAGGTGGAAATAGGCGATAAAATACCGGTCGAGTTTTTTACGGCGGTCGCGGAAATTCTCGCGTATGTCTACCGGTTGAAGAACAAGATGGCGGCGTGAAGATGAGGGGCGGAATATGAAAAAAAGCGTGCGGGCTTTGGCGCCGGTGATGGCTGCCTGCGCGGCGCTTGCGCCGGCGTTTTTCGTCTGCAGTCCAAATCTCGGCGGCGGCGAAACAGGTTTCAGCATCAGCCTGAGCGTGAACACAAAAGGCGCCACTGAGGCTGATTTCAGCGGCGAAGCGCTCACGGCCATCCTATCATTCAGCGATACGGTCGATTTCAGCGAGATTCACTGGGAGCTGGGGCGGGGATTGTATTTATATCCCGCAGTGAGAAAAGGCGCCGAACTCCGTGTGCCAATATATTGGGGTAAAAAGGGAATGCCGCTCGCACTCGACTCATTGACCGGCACACGGTATGAGTATGTATATGTGACCGCGCGCGGGGTACAAAGCAACCGGATACGGGTAAATGTTCTGAACCGCGCTCCCATGATAGATACGCTGTATGTGGGCGACACGGCCTTTTTCATCGGCGAAAACATCTTCAGCCAGAACACCTATGCGTACAAAGTCGGCACAGCTTTGCAGGTGTATATCACGGTGGATGCGTATGATCTGGACGACGATGTGCCGTTTGCGGTCTGGCGCGCGGCAATCGATTCGCTTGCGCTCAGATCATATACGAATAATTCTTTCAAGCGGGTCTATCAGACGCCGCTGACCAATTTCCGCGATACGGTAATGGTGAACGTGGAGGACGGACACGGCGGCAAGGCCGCCATCTTTCTTGTTCTTGCGCGCACATCAGGAGTCATTGCCGTAGCGTTTGACAGCGTCCGGGTCGGCACAACAGTGCTGAAAGGAGATTCGGCTCGGTTCAATTATCCTTTTGTAGCGTTCGATACCCTTCCGTTGCAGGTGTTCACCGTCACCCAGCAGCCGGTCCTCGCATGGAGCGCGCGGCACGGCAGCATCGACAGCCTTGCGCCGTTTACGTATGTCTACCGGTGTACGCTCAGCACGAAGCTCGATACGCTGACCACCGACACCTCGTTTGCTCTTGATACGCTGAAGGGAATCATAACGAACGCAAGTTTTGATACGGCCCGAATCGCCATCGCAGTCATAAAGCGGCCGCTGAACCAGCGTCCTGTAATTGACAGCGTAAAGGTCGACGGCGTGCGGTGCGATTCGGTGATACGGGTGCAGGAATGTGTTGGTGAAGGCGCGCGATCCCGACAAGGGCACGCTGACGTATGCGTGGACAAAGAGCGGTGTGCTGGTGTCGAGCAACGCTGACTACGAATACAAGGGCGTCACCGCATCGTATGTCGACACGCTCGTTATCACGGTCAGAGACGACAAACTGACGACGGCGCGCAAGAAAGTGCGGCTTGTCTTTACGCAGTAGCGGGAAAATATGAATTTTTCGAACACATTAAACACCGCGATCCATCACCCGGTCACGGGCCGCATCATGAAACACCGCGACCTGATCGTGGTCGTCGGCGTGGTCGCTATTCTGATAGTCATGGTGATTCCCATCCCCACGCAGTTTATCGATCTGCTTTTGACGCTGAGCCTTTTAAGCGCCCTGATGGTATTGCTCGTATCAATGTATGCGAAAGAAGCGCTGGATTTTTCGGTCTTTCCCTCGCTTTTGCTGGCGGTGACGCTGTTCAGGCTGTCGCTCAACGTGGCGACCACACGGCTGATACTAACCGAAGGCTTTGCCGGCAATGTCATCAACGTATTCGGCAATTTCGTGACCAAGGGCAATCCCGTGGTTGGCGCCGTTATATTTATTATCATCGTCGTCATCCAGTTCGTCGTCATCACCAAGGGCGCAGGCCGTATCGCCGAGGTCGCGGCGCGGTTCACGCTCGACGCCATGCCCGGAAAGCAGATGGCGATTGACGCCGACCTGAATTCCGGCCTCATCAACGAGGACCAGGCACGCACACGCCGGGAACGCATCGCGCGCGAGGCGGATTTTTACGGAGCTATGGACGGCGCCTCCAAGTTCGTGCGCGGCGACGCCGTCGCCGGCATCATCATTACCCTTGTCAATGTCATCGGCGGCTTTATTATCGGCATGGTCATGAAAAAAATGCCGCTTATGGAAGCGCTGTATACGTATACGTTGTTGACGATCGGCGACGGGCTGGTGAGCCAGATACCGGCGCTGATGATCTCGACCGGCGCGGGCATTCTCGTCAGCCGGGCCGCCTCAGAAACCAACTTGGGCTATGAGATCACGGCCCAGATGTTCGGCAACCCCCGGGTGACCGTCGTCGCCGGAGCGGTGATGCTGTTTTTCGCCGCCGTGCCCGGTTTTCCGAAAGTCCCCTTTATCCTTCTGGGCGCCATCACACTTGCCGCTGGGTATATCGGACTTCAACGGCAAAAAGAAGAGCGAAAAGCCGCGGCCGCGCCGCCGCCAAAATCGTCGAAAGAGGAAGAGAAGATTGAAGACTACCTGCACGTGGATCCCATGGAGCTTGAAATCGGCTACGGGTTGATACCGCTTGTCGATGTCAAACAGGGCGGCGACCTGCTTGACAGGATTTCTCTCATTCGTCGACAGCTTGCCACGGAACTCGGTATCATTATTCCGCCCATTCGTATCCGCGACAATATTCAGCTCAAGCCGAACCAGTACCGCATAAAGATCCGAACGATTGTGGTGGGGCAGGGGGAGCTGATGAGCGGCGCGTATCTGGCGATGAATCCCGGAACCGCCACCAAGAAAATACGCGGTATTCAGACCGTGGAGCCGGCGTTCGGCCTGCCGGCGCTGTGGATAACCGAGAGCCAGAAGGAGACGGCTGAAATGGCCGGCTACACCGTCGTGGAGCTTCCCGCGGTGCTTGCAACGCATTTGACCGAGTTGATAAAGCGCCATGCGCATGAGCTGCTGACGCGGCAGGACGTCCGCCATCTGCTCGATACCGTGAAGGAGTCGAATGCGGCGGTGGTTGATGAGCTGGTGCCCTCGGTGCTGTCGGTCGGCGATATACATAAAGTCCTGCAGAACCTTCTGCGCGAAAAAGTTTCGATACGCGATCTGCCGCATATCCTCGAAACACTCGCCGATATCGCTCCGAAAAACAAGAATACCGACGTATTGACGGAATACGTGCGCAACGGTCTCGCGGCCCAGATTTGCGACACGTTTAAAAACGAGCAGGGGGTCATTTCGGTGGTGACCCTTGACCCCAACCTCGAAGCCATGCTTGAGGGGAGTCTTGAAGAGACAAGCGCCGGATTCAGGCTGACCCTGTCGCCTAAGGACGCAGGCCGGATATTGGAGGCGGTCGGGATGCAAATTAAAAACGTAAAGAGCCGTGGGGAATCGCCCATTATCATCTGCTCGCCGACCATTCGCAGCCAGTTCAAGCGGCTGACCGAAACCAATCACCCGGATGTAACGGTTTTATCGTATAACGAGATTGTGCCGGGCGTCGAAATACGGTCGACGGGAATGATAACGCTTGAGGCGCCGGCGCACATGGACCGCGGCGGCAGGGTAGTGGGAAAACAGGAGTAGCGTCAGGCACTCTACACGATAAAGTGATGACATGAGGATTAAAAAATATACCGGTTCATCAATGAAGGAAGTGTTGCTGCAGGTCAAGAAAGAACTGGGCGACGGCGCGCTGATATTGAAGACTCGCAGGCTTCCGCGCAGGCTTTTCGGCTTAAGCGGCGAGGAGCAGATCGAGGTAACCGCGGCGGTCGACGATACCGGGGCGGGCAATCTGCAGACCGTCCAGCCGATTCGCGTTACGAACCCGGGTGTTTACACGCGGCCAAAACCCGCGCCTGAAATGCCGAGCTACGACCGGCCGGTCAAAGCAGCAGAGCCGCCGGCACTTGAGGAGCGGTTCCGCCTCCTTGAACTTCGCGAGGATATCCGCGAAGTGAAAGATCTGTTGAAATCGATCCTGCAAACCGGCGAAAGCGCTGCAGCGGGCGGTTTCGCCGGAAGCTGGGCGGTGCTGTATAAGCGGCTTGTCGATGCGGAAGTCAATCCGGAGATCGCGGCCGACTTGGTGCGCAGTATTAAAAACAGCAAGGAGACGCCGGATGCTGAGATCGAAAAAAAATTCGTTTCGGTGCTGGGAAAGCATTTTCCGGTTTCCGGGCCGTTGAAACAGAAGGCCGCCGGGCCGCTGGTTGTTGCACTGGTGGGACCCACAGGGGCGGGAAAGACGACGACACTGGCGAAGCTGGCCGCGCACTGCCGGCTGGAGAAGAAACTCGGAGTCTCAATTATTACGGCAGATACGTACCGGATTGCTGCTATAGAACAGATTCGTACTTTTGCCGATATTGTGGGTATCAGACTGCAGGTCTGTTTCTCTCCCGATGAGGTTCCCGCGGCTCTTGAGGCTTGCGGTAGCGATGATATTGTGCTGGTGGATACGGCAGGCAGGAGCCAGAAAAACACGGTGCATATGTGGGAAATTGAGGAAATGCTTGCGGCGCTCAAACCCGACGAGATCCACCTGGTGCTCAGCGCTACGACAAAGGATTCGGATTTAAACGATTGTATCAGGCGATATAAGAACTGCTCCATCAACAGGTTGATTTTCACGAAACTTGATGAAACTCTGCGGTTGGGTAACATATTCAATATCGTCAGCCGCTCCGGTATTCCGGTGTCGTATTTCACCAATGGACAGAGCGTACCCGACGATATAGAGCTGGCACAGCCGGGACGGTTTGTGCAGCGGTTGTGGGAAGGAAGTTCGGTGTGACTGACCAGGCGGCAAACTTACGGTGGCGGGTGGGGCATGCGGCGACGGCTGTGGGGAGCAGCGCTGCAGCCGGCAGTACAACATCGCAGGTTTCGCACTCCTGCCACAGTATAGCGGTGACCAGCGGAAAGGGCGGCGTGGGGAAATCGAATATTTCCCTTTTGCTCGCCCAGGCACTGTCGCGTCTGCGCAAGCGGGTGCTGCTGTTTGACGCCGACCTGGGGCTGGCGAATATTCATATCCTGCTGGGATTGAATCCGCGTTATAATTTGGCGCATGTTTTCAAGGGTGAGTGCGAGCTCGAACAGATTCTATGCGCCGGTCCGGAGGGGGTAACTGTGGTACCCGGCGCATCGGGCGTTGAGGCAATGGCGAACCTTGATGCGCTGAGTGTGGAGCGGCTGGTGCGGAAACTCGCGGAGCTGGAGGCGCGGCATGATTTTATTCTTGTCGACATCGGAGCAGGTATCGGGCCGGTGCCGATGCGGCTGAGCTGTGCGGCAGAAAGCGCGCTTCTGGTGATGACGCCCGAGCCGACGTCGCTGGCCGATGCGTATGCGACGGCAAAGCTCATGTTTGCGCGGGGCATGGAACGCATTGCGGTGATGGTAAATATGGCCGTGTCGGAACAGGACGGTGCCGAGGTATTCGAAAAACTGCAGGCGCTGGTTAAAAATTTTCTCGGCAGGAATGTATCGCTTGCGGGTATCATACCGTTTGATAAGGATGTGCCGAGGTTTGTGCGTGCACAGCGCAATATCCTGCTCGCAAAACCGTCATCGCCGCTGTCAACGCGCATCGGCTCATATGCGCGTGTTTTATGCGGAATGCAAACGGCGCGGAAAGGCGGCTTTTTCGCCCGTCTTTTTCAGCAAAAACCGGCGTCACCGGCATAATGACCGTTTGCAGAATGTGTTTGTACTGTGGTGATGTGTATAACATGTATTGGACGTTTATGAATCAACCGGTGGATTAAACTGTGTATCTGATTTATATACGCGGGACGCGTATATAAGACAGATAAGGAATATGATCTATAAAGTCTTAAACCTAAATTCCGCAGTTGGGGTGGATGCGAGGTCGCAAGATGTTGAGATGATATGGCGTGAAGGCGGCGCAGGGCATATCCGCCGAGTGATATGTCCAAGCCGCCTGAAGCGCCAGAGCGCTCAACAGATTGCGGCCGTAGCGCCGCATCCAACTGCGGAATTTAGGTTAAAATTTGTATAATCCTGTTAGTTTCCGGAGAATCCCGGGGTATGGTATAATTATGGCATACTGGATAAAAAAATTTGCCAGAATCGTCGGTATCATAAGCTTTTTCACCATATTTTTCGCAACGCTCGATATGTCCAATCCGCTGAATATCTATACCATGACATTGGCGTTTATAAAAGGCATTGCCGCGGCGGTACTGTTCTGGTTCGCGGGGTTTGTGATTGGAGATATTGTTTTCAAGGGTGTTGTGGAGGATGTTCCCAAGGAGGAGATCGATGAGCTTGAAGGCGGGATACTGCAGCGTGTCCGCCAAACCCGCCAGGAAAGTGACCGGAAAATACCGCCGTTGAAACCGGCGCAGCGTGATGAGGCGGCGTTGAAGGCTAGTGCGAAGATGGGACAGAAAACGTAAAGAAACGGGATTGAAGAATTGCGGCGTTTGATGTATCATTAAATGAAAGGGAGGATGAAGATCGAAATACCACGCCGCAGGTTTTTCTTCCCCAATCGTGCCGGGTTTTGTGCGGTGCATGTAAATACGTAATTTATATGAGTGAGTTTCATACCGGCGTGATATACATAGTGAAATAGCGATAGGCCGGTGCGGCGTACATGACGGTCTGAATAAAAGGGATATATATGTCGGGCATTGAAGAACTGTGGAAAGAATACAAGGGAACAAATTCAAAGGTTGCCAAGGACAAACTGCTTGTTGAATATGCTAGCCTTGTCAAGTATATCGTAAACCGCATCGCCATTAATCTGCCGGCATCGGTAAATCGCGACGATCTCATCTCGTCGGGTATCCTGGGCCTTATCCGGGCAGTGGAGACATTCGAGCCTGAACGCGGGTTCAAGTTTGAGACGTATGCAGGCCACAAGATACGCGGGGCGGTGCTCGATGAATTGCGGGCGCAGGATTGGGTGCCCAGGTCGGTGCGGCAGAAGTCGCGCGAGATCCAGCGGGCGTACGCGAAACTCGAAAATGAACTTGGGCGGATGCCCTACGATGACGAGGTGAGCGAGGCGATGGGGATATCTCAGAAGGAATTCGAGGATATGTTGTCCGATGTGGCGCCAACAACGATTATCTCGCTTGAGGAAGCAATGCCTGACCGCAGCACCGATGCAAAGGAAATACGCATTATCGATACTATCGAGGACCCGGGCAGCGATAATCCACTCAAGGAAATGGGATTCAATGAGGTAAAAAATATCCTGAAAGAAACCATCGCGAATCTGCCCGAGAAGGAAAAGCTCGTTATCGCCCTGTATCATTACGAAGAACTGACGCTGAAAGAGATCGGCGTGGTTCTTGATATCTCGGAATCGCGGGTCAGCCAGATCCATTCCAAAGCCATCCTGAAACTGCGGGCGCGCCTCATGCAGCGTATCAGTGCGTAATATGAATACCTATGATATACATGCGTCACTGAATAATCTCGTGCAGATGGATCGCCACCAGGAGGAGATTCACCGCATGCCCGTGGTGCACCAGACCGCCAATGCCGATTATGAGCGCGAGGAAGCGGCGCGGCGGCTCGAAATGCCCAACCAGCCCGAACAGCCGGAGGCAAAAAATGCCGATTCCGAGGCGAACAAGCGCTATCATCGCGAAGCGGCCCGCCGCAAGCGCCAGGTAAAACGGGCACAACGGCACGGTAAGGCTGATGGTGCCGGAAGGCTTGTGGATATAACCGTCTGATATATGAGACAGTTCTGGAATCTCTCAGTCACAACGCCACTCTATGGACATTCAGCGACCTGATCCTCTGCGTATCCGGCGGATTACCGAGAGTATCATCGGGCTTCCAACCCTGCCCACGGTCGTGTCCAAGATGATCGAATTGGTCGATAATCCCAAGACATCGGCCGGTTCACTCGCGCGGCTCATATCCGCCGACCAATCCCTCACCGCGAAGATGCTCAAGATGGCAAATTCGGCGTATTACGGATTCCCGCGCGAGATTTCGACCGTTAACATGGCAATTGTCGTCATGGGCTTTAACGCGGTGCGGGACATGGGACTATCGCTGTCGGTATTCGACGTATTCAAGGAGGCCCAGGGAAGCAGGAATTTTGACGTGACAAGGTTCTGGGAGCACTCAATCGCCTGCGGCGTGGCCGCAAAAGTCCTTGGCCGCCGCTACCACCATCGTTTTTCAGGCGAAGCCTTTGTGGCGGGACTGCTCCACGATATCGGCAAAGTGGTACTTAATCAGTATATGCACAAGGAATTCCTCGATATCATGAATCGCGTGCAGCGCGGTCAGCCGCTCGACGAAGCGGAGGTAGAGGTCGTCGGGGTCGGCCACGGTGAAATCGGCGGATGGCTTGCCGATAAATGGCGACTTCCGTTTGTTATCTCCGAGAGTATCAGGTTTCACCACGCGCCGTGGGGCGCCGTGCGCAATCCGGCGCTTGTCGCCATCGTTTCTATCGCCAACTATCTCTGCCACAGAAGCGCGCTGGGCAATTCGGGACGGCAGACGCCGCTCGTACCTTCGGAACAGACATGGAAAATATTCAGCGACAATAATATCGGTATCGAGGAATCTGACCTGGACAACATCCAGACGGAATTTTTACTGGAACTCGACAGGAATGACACGTTCATGGCTTTCATGCGCGCTGACGAGCAGCAGATGATGGATGATGAGCTGATGAACAAACGATGAACGGAGACGGTCTGTTTCGGCGCGCGGTTCCATGTTCCCGGGGGGAAACGGCGGTATGAGAGGCGGATGGCCGATACGGGGAGAGAAATGCCTGCGGTGCGCTTTTGTATTACATATCGCCTTCTCGTGCAGTATTGACGGTCCGGCCGTTGTCGCAGCCGCAGATGGGACCGCCGAGGCGCCGAAAGCCGTTGCGTTGCAGCTCGCGCCGTTGTATGAGCAGGCTGCGCCTGGATTACTGCCTGCAGGTTTTGCCAATAAAGGAGATACATGCGCGGTTGAAAAGGTCAGCGTTGACACTGCAGGCACGGCGTGGTTTGCGCTCATGCATTTGTCCGGCCGCTTCTACAGCCCCGCATCGAATTGGCGCTATGCCGGCAAGGTTACCAATGAGCTGTCGCAGGAAAGGACGCCGGACGACGAAGACCGGAAACGCAGACTGCGCATTCTTCAACAGCACCGGGACTGGCCGCGGCGGATAATCCGAGCGGTGCGTGAGGGAAAAATCTGTCTTGACATGAGCCTCGAACAGCTTATCGCATCGTGGGACGAGCCTATGCAGAAAAGCCGCTGCTTCACCGTCGGCCTTGGTGAACACGAAGTATGGTTGTATGCTGGCCGGGATGGGAAGACGCTCATCGTTTCGCTTCAGGAGGGCAAAGTCATGGGGTGGTCACTGGGGGAGCGGCAGGTCACCGCGTATGAAGGACCGCACAATGCGACACCACGATGACGGAATGCCTCTGTATCTATCCGTGCTGCCGGCCGTATTTTTCGAAAAACACGAACCGGGGATTATACCGGCTCCGCGGCTCTTTCTGTTCGGCAGGATAGCCAATGGCGATACAGCATACGGGGATAACCCCGGCCGGCAGTTCGAGCACGCCGGTCAGAAGCGCCATGCGTTCTTCGCGAGGATGAATGCCGAGCCAGCATGCGCCGAGACCGAGCGCATGAACGGCAAGCAGAAGGTTTTCGATTGCGGCAGAGCAGTCCTGTAAAAGGTAACTCAATTGTCCGTCGTTCGCCGCATTCAAATCCCCGCATACGGCGATACCGAGCGCGGCGTCCGCAAGCATTTTCCCGTTCGGAAGCCCCTCGGCAAGCATCCGGAGCGTATCGCATTTCCTGATAACTATAAAACGCCACGGATCCTTTGCGCGCGCCGATGGCGCCGCCATGGCGGCTTTCAGCAGCAAGTCTATCGTTTCCGCCGGTATGTCTTTTTTCTGGTAT
>Ga0209101_1001634_pt1 | contig 16105 bp, 7 predicted proteins | sample ConPoolayeCmetaG_FD_185481 | JGI IMG/M metagenome (GOLD analysis project Ga0209101, IMG submission 185481) | Hot spring microbial mat communities from California, USA to study Microbial Dark Matter (Phase II) - Cone Pool mat layer C metaG... ...
CCAGGAAGCCGCCCTTGCCGTAACCGCAGCCAGGCAGACCGGCCTGCCTGTGGTGGCCTGTATGAGTTTCGACTCCGGGCCGGGCAAAGACCGCACGATGATGGGCGTAACACCTGAACAGGCCGCCGAGAGACTCGCCGAAGCGGGAGCCGACGTGATCGGCGCCAATTGCGGCCAGGGGATCGAAGGCTATGTGAACATCTGCCGTCGGCTGCGCAGCGCTACGGAACTGCCCATCTGGATCAAGCCCAATGCCGGACTGCCCGAACTGGTAGACGGCGTAACCGTCTACAGGCAGACGCCTGAGCAGTTCGCCGCCCACGTGCCCGACCTGCTTGCCGCAGGTGCGTCGTTTGTGGGCGGCTGCTGCGGCACCACGCCCCAGTTCATAAGAGCAATCGGCGCGGTGTTGAGGAGATAGTGTCTTACGTCGTGCGATGTGCGCGCGGCGCGTGCATGTTGTCGGGCCACTGAAAGGGCAACGCGCCGTCGTGGCCGTGTGCCCAGGGTATCGGACACGACCGCCGCGCGTCGGGCCGTTACCTCCATTTGGCCGGGGCCGCAGGTTGCGCCAGGCCCGTCGGCAGCAGGGCTGCAAGTTGCACTGCCGCCGCGCTGGTATTAGCATGATTGCATTGTTGCCGAGTTGTTTCACTGTTTTGCTGCGAGGAGATCGGCCTATGTGGAAGCTCTGGCGTTGTTCGCTGCTGGTGGCGCTGGTTGCAGTTCTGCTGGCTGGCTGGCCGGCTTGGGCCGAAGTTAAACTGCCGGCCATTTTCAGCGACTCGATGGTCTTGCAGTGCGACGTACCACTGCCCGTCTGGGGTTGGGCCGATCCCGGCGAAAAGGTCGTGGTCTCGATTGCCGGTCAGACGCACTCTGCCACCGCCGCGGCTGACGGCAAGTGGCAGGTGAAGCTCGATGCCCTCAAGTCCGGCGGCCCGCTAGTGATGACTGTCAAAGGCGCCAACACCATTGAAGTCAAAGATGTGGTGGTGGGCGAAGTGTGGCTGTGCTCCGGACAATCGAACATGCAGTGGTCGGTCGCTGCCTCGGCCAATTTTCCCCAGGAACGCGAAGCGGCAAACTACCCCCAGATCCGCATGTTCAAAGTGGCTAACAAGACCGCCGCCCAGCCGCAAAGCGATTGCCAGGGGCAGTGGGTCGTGTGCAGTCCCGAGACTGTAGGCTGGTTCTCGGCCACCGGGTATTTCTTCGGCCGTGAGCTGCACCAGCAACTGAAGGTTCCAGTGGGGCTGATCAATTCCTCTTGGGGCGGTACGCCGATCCGCGCCTGGACAAGCATCGCCGCACAAGAAAGTACTCCGGAGCTTAAGCACATCATCGAGAACTTCAATAATAGCTTGTACGCCTTCGACATGGAGAAGGCCCGCCAAGCCTACCAGAAGCAATTGGAACAGTGGGAAAAAGAGGCAGCCGAGGCCAAAGCGGCCGGCAAGCCATTCCAGAAGCGCAAACCCAATCCGCCCCAGGACCCGAATACCTCCCAGCACAGCCCGGGACGGCTTTACAATGCGATGATTGCCCCACTTGCGCCGTTTGCCATCCGGGGGGCGATCTGGTACCAGGGCGAGTCCGACGCCGGCAACGCACCGCTGTATGGCATTCAGTTGCGCACCATGATCGAAAACTGGCGAAAAGACTGGGGCAACCAGTTCGCCTTCCTGTTCGTGCAACTGCCGAACTTCATGGCCCCGCAGAAAGAACCTTCCGAAACCGGCGGCTGGCCGTTGATCCGCGAGCAGTTCCTCAAATCGCTGGCAATACCCAATACCGGTATGGCCGTTACCATCGACATCGGCGAAGCCAACGACATTCACCCCAAGAACAAGCAAGACGTTGGTAAGCGCCTGGCACAGTGGGCACTGGCCAAGGTGTACGGCAAGGACGTAGTAGCCTCCGGCCCGCTGTATAAAGGCATGAGCAAACGTGATAACCAGATCGTGATCAGCTTCGACTATGTTGGCGGCGGACTGGTAGCCAAGGGCGACAAGCTGAAGGGATTTGCCATCGCCGGCGAAGACCGCAAGTTCATCTGGGCCGATGCCCGCATCGAAGGCGACACCGTGGTGGTCTCCAGCCCCGATGTGAAAAACCCTGTGGCCGTCCGCTACGCCTGGGCAAACAATCCGGATTGCAACCTGTACAATAAGGCCGGACTGCCTGCCTCGCCGTTCCGCACCGACGATTGGGAACAATAGATTATAGAGATTATAGGCAGTACTCGTTGGAATGAGATGTTTTTCCCAGCGTAATGATTTGTTTTTGCCCACGGGAAATATAACGCGGCTTGCGGCCGCAACCAAATCGTGCCCGTGGAGGGACGCGCTGCGGTCACGGCCGCCAGGCACTGGGACGCGGCCGCGACAGAGCGTGACCCTCCAGTTCCCCCAAAAACATACCCGCAAAACGCGCGCATGTTCCTCATAAGGCACTAATACCGCCCGGCTGTGCCATACACGGCCAGTATAGAAATAATCTCGCCGCAAGCCGCGACTGCACACTCGCTTGGCCGTGGTAGTAGCAACGTGCGCTCCAAGACAGTCAGGCGCGGTTGTCGGCGGCCGCGTTCTGGCAGCATTCTTGACATACAGGAGCTTCGTTATGGAATCCTGCCTACCAAGAGTTTCTGTATGTGTGGCGGCATTTGCTGTGCTTTTCTGCCATACAGCAGCGGCACAGCCGTTGCCCCAGATCGAAATTTACGAGCTGACCTTGCACGGTGCTGTTTTCCAGGCCCCGGAACCTACCGGCCGAGACCAGGAGCTGATGCTTGAGCTGGAACGCATCGACGGCCGCTGGCAGATGGTCGTGGGCGTCGCCCGCGAGTATAACTGTTCGGTCCACGTCGGGTACATCACCGATGCGCGCGAGAACAACGGTTCACTGGAATTGCGCATCACCATGAGAATCCTGGCCGACTCTTGGACTCCCGGCGGCCCGGCCGTCTACTTGATCAAACTCGATTGCGGCAAAGACGACAAGCTGCAAGGGCAGTACAAAGGGACTTTCAAGGGGAAGGATGTTGCCGGCAAGGCCAGCGGTTATCGGTTTGTTCGTCGGTATGTGGCGGGCAAGGATTTCGCGCCCATCGTTCCCGGCGAGCATCCGCGCACCGTGTTTCGCAAAGCTGATCTGCCCAAGCTCCGCCAGAAGCTCAACACTCCTTTCGGGAAAGCGGCCTTCGAGAAGATGACCGGCCCGGTGGGCTGGGCCATGCAGTATCAGCTTACCGGCGATCGCAAATACGCCGAGATGGCGCGGGCGGAAGTGGCCGAGATCGTCTTCAAGGGCAAAGGGTGCTCGGCGGCATTCGCGCCTGCGCGGGCTTTGGGCTTGCAGGTGGAACGGGTGGCCGTGGCGCTGGATTTATGCTTCGACGCTTGGCCCGAGGATTTCAAGCTGCAAGTAATCACCTGGCTGCGCAAAATCGCTACTCGCGTGTTTTGCGATCCGCGAAAGATATCCCTGTCGGCCAACTGGAACGTGGCCAGCAATCACGTGGGCAGTCTGTACGCCGGGGTGGCCTTTTCTGGCCTGGTGCTCTGGGGCGAAAAAGGGCCTGCTCCTCCGGAGCCGACTCCACCCTGGCAGCAGTTGGATTTGCCGCCGCCATCAGACTTCAAGCCTGCCGGTGGCGTACCGGTAGTGGAGCTTCGCTCGGCAGTGGTGCCGCACCGCTGGCTTGTTACCGAGGTGCTTTCCGAAACGATCGGGGTCGATCCGATGGCTTCCATGCAAGGGCTGGAAAAACTCCATCCCCAGGAGGGCACCAGCATTCAGCTCGAACAGTTTAAGCTCCGCTTCCGCCCATTGCCCGAAGACATGGTAGACTCCTCGGCCAACAGTTTGAAAATCGCCGAGCTGATGCGCGGCGGCGACAGCGCAAGCTTTTGCCTGTACACCGTCTGGGATGTGCAAGAACCGGGCCTGTACAAGGTGCACAATCCGTTTTCCAATTCGGGCCGGGTGCAGATGGCGCTGGCCGGTCGTCGGGTAAGTCACGGACAGGTGGTGCGGCTGGAAAAAGGACTGTATCCGGTGATGATCCTGGCCCGTATCTTGACCGTGTGGACCAAGTTCCAGCCCTGGCTGGAAAAGGCCACCGAGGCCGACTTGGCCCTCTCGCAGCAGATACTCGCACGCGAACAAATGGAATATCAGGCCAAACTGGCCGAGTGGAAACTCGACAGCGCCGAGTGGCAGCGTCTGGACGGCGCCGACGTGGAGTACACGAAGCTTTTCCGCATGGGCCGCCGGCTGATGTACCTGCTGTACCGCGAGGCGGTGGGCACCGGCGGCTTCCAGGCAGAAGTGGGCCATTACAACAAGGATACCACCGACGGCCCAAACCGATATGCCACGGCATACCGCCGTGCGCTGGGATATGACGTCTCGCCCTTCGACGACATTACCTACTATCTGCCTCGCCACGTTTTCACCTACATTTTCCCGCAAAACGGCCAGCCCTGGGCGCAGGACATCAACGGCTCGGTGCGACTCAGTGGCAGCTACTTCGCAGCACTGCTGCCTATTACCCCCGAAAAGTGGCAGCCAGTGATGCTCTGGGCATGGCATCGCATGGAAGGAGTTGTCGATCCGGGCAATCCAATTCAAGCCATTGCCGACGACCCGGTATGGGGCTTCGTGTACTATCCGCTGGATATGCAGCCGCGCGAGCCGGCCGGCCTGATGCCGCTTGTGTGGGAGGCGCCCGACTTCGGCTTCTACGCCTTCCGCAACACCTGGAAAGACCACAGCGACATCGTCACCCAGGTGTTCCTCAAGGCCCATCACATCGGAGGCTGGAACGGGCCGAACGCGGGCACGTTCCGCATAGCCGGTTTGGGGAAAGTCTGGGCGGCAGGTCCCGAAGGACGCGAACGCCGCCGCTGGCACGAGTCGGTCGTCTGGCTGCCCAACGACGATCACTACGAAAGCGCGCTGGGCCGGCTGCTGTACCTCAAAACGGAAAAAGACGGTTCCGGGGTGATCAGCATCGATCTCGGCGATGTCTACTCGGCCAGGCCAGACGAGAAACAAAGGCTTTACGCGCCCTATGGCGGCGGAAGACACCAGTGGGCCTTCAAACCATCGGGCATTGAAGGCATGAGATCGTTTGCGGTCGATTACAGCGGCCGGTGCGGCGCGCCGGCACTGTTTGCCGTCGTCGATAAAATCCGCGGCGGCAAAGAAAAAGTATGGTTGTGGCAATTGCCTGGCGAAACCAAAGGACGCCAGACTGTGCTGCCCGAAGTCGAGGTAGGCGACAATTGCTTTACCATCCGGCAGGGCGACGCCACGCTGCACGCCACCTTCCTGGCCCCTGCGCCGGTAAAGATCCAAGCCGGCAGCCGTACCATGGAGATAACCATCTCGGCGGGCCACAAGGCGGGCCAGAAGACCACGGTCAGCTTCGATGCCGTCTTCGCCACCGGCGGGGACGAGTTTTTCGTTGTCGCTACGCTCCAGCGCGGCAAGCCGCCGGAGGTGAAAGCCTTGGGCAGCGGATTGAACGCCGCCGCCGTGATCGGTCAACGCAAAGTAAGCTTCGACGGCCAGAAGATCGTACTGAAATAGTGCGGCCAAGCTTGCTTCAGAACGCTTGATCGCCAGTTACGGCACAGTGCGATTCGCGCGATTGCGCCAGTCGCGTGCCGACGCTGCCGGCCGCCGCGCAATCGTGCCAGTGACGAATCCTCCGGTTCTTGGGGGCGAAAGGTTCTCAGTCACCACGCAGTAGTCGGGGAGGTCTGCCATGAAACGTTCGTTCGACGCGGCCTTCGGAATTGTTTGTTTCGCGGCAAGCTGCTCAAAGACCAGACCGGCTCCTGCTCGCTCGATTACCGCTGGAGCACCCATGGTCAACCGGAGCCGGAAGAGGTCTATTTCCGCTACTATGTGATGTTCGAGGAAGATTTCGGTTCCCTGGTCGACGGCAACAAGATGCCCGGTCTGGCCGGCCGCTACGGCCTTTGGAATGGCCGCTACTGTGGGAGCCGGCTTGCGCCAACGGCGGCGCCCGCACCACGGGGCTGGCCAGCATGGGCAGCCGCGGCAAGACGCTGTGCGGCTGGTCGCTGCGGGGACTGTCGCACAAAAAGCCGGCCGACGACAATCCTTACCGTGATTACATAGCCGTGGGCACTTATGCCTATCACGTCGACCAGGAAGGCCATTTCGGCGACCACTGGCGCTGGGGCACGGTGCTGCTGGAGCGTGGGCGTTGGTACTGCATCGAGCAGTACACGAAAATGAATAGCGTCAGCGGGCCTTTCGATCAGGCGGGAAACGGCAAAGCGGAGCGCGACGGTGTCTTCCGCGTGTGGCTCGACGGCGCTGAGGTGTTCGAGAAGACCGACATCCGCTTCCGCCACAATCCGGCTATCAAGATCGACGAAGTGTGGCTGAACTGGTATCACGGCGGGACGCAACCGGCGGCCGCAGACCATCATTACCGGATGAGCAACATCGTGGTAGCACGCTCCTACATCGGCCCGATGAGCCGACCGCAATGAACCCAGGCGGTCTGGTACTCGTAAGACCGCAAAACCGGGGCGACGGTTGTTTAAGCATACCGCTTTAACGGCCCGATGATTTCGACGTGTTACCAGCGGGAGGTTGGCTGATGAACACGCTTGAGGCTTTGCTGATAGTATTGCTGGGTTTTAACTGCGGGGTGCGCTGCGCGGGCGATGAAACAAGCGCGGCCAGTGCGCCCAGTGCAGCTATTGCGCTCAGTACGGCCGGCGGGGCTGATTCGTACCCTGCGGCCAGCCAGACCGCTGTGCCCAGAGCAGCTAGCGCGGCCAGCGCGACCAGCAAGGCCATTCCGGCGAGTGGGGACGGTGCGGCCAGTGTGGCCACTGCGGCCGGCTTTACCGACATCAGCTTGCAATCTGGAGTGGCCGAAGCCGTCCAGCGCAACTATCAGGAGCATCCCAACTGGTGGCTGAGCGGCTTGCATCTGGTCGATCTGGACGGCGACGGCAAGCTGGACTTGTTCCTCAGCGCGCACGGCACGCCGGGGGCGCTGGCCTTGCTCAACGATGGAAAAGGACGTTTCACGGTTGCCGCTGGCAAATGGCCTCCAACTGAAATCCACCTGGCTTACGACGCCGACGAAGACGGCCTGCTGGACCTGACGATGACCCATGGCGACGGCGGCGGCCAGTGGTGGCGCAACTGCTCGCAAGCCGGCAAGTTGAGCTTCCAGCCCACAGGGATCATTCGCGGCGCCGCCCGGCGGCAAGCCATCATCGACATCCAGCGCGATGGCAAAGCCGACTGGCTCCACGGCTCAAGCTCTGGCATACACTTGAACATCGGCGACGGCAAAGGGGGCTTCGTGGAACAGGGCATGATCCAGATCGGTCCGCCCGCCCGGGCGGAACGGCTCTGCATCCCGGCCGACATCGACGGCGACGGTCAACCGGAGCTGCTCAGCGAGTGGGGCAGTTATGCCGTGCCGCAAGGCCTCAGCCGCATCTACCGGTTCAGTTATGCGCAGGGGAAGATTCAATCAACCGATATCACTGCCGAGGCTGGGCTGCCGCTGTCGGGCGTTTCGATCCGCGGCATCGGCGACGTGGACCAAGACGGGGACCTGGACCTGATCTGCCTGGAAAACAAGCGGCTGGAAATATACCTCAACGACGGGCAAGGGAAGTTCCGCCGGGCCGATGGCGCGCTGGAAGGCGACGGCCGCGGCATCAACTACCAGTCGTGGGGCATGGCCGTGGTCACCGACTTCGACAACGATGGCATCGCCGATATCGCAGCCAACGGCCGCAACTTTTTGAAAATCTACCGCGGCACCGGCAACGGACGTTTCGCCTATAGCAACGTCTGCTGGGCAGTCAAGGACGTGTCGGCGGCATCGGTGGACGACGGCCTGTGCTTCGGCGACATCGACGACGACGGCGATCTGGACATCATCGGTTACACTGCGGCCGGGCCTCGACCTCGCCGGGAAGTGGCTGTATATCGCAACGACCTGCCGGCGCGAAATTGGCTGCGGGTGCGGCCCGTGGGCCGGCAGGGCAACCGCGGCGCAGCCGGTGCGAAGATCCGCATCTATCAGGCCGGCGCTGGGGATGAGCCGGCAGCCAAACGCCTGCTTTGGTTCGAGCAGGTGACGATCTTCGACAGCCAGGCCGTTGCCAGCTACTACGCGCTGGCGGAGACGGAACGGCACTTCGGGCTTGGCGATCACAGCCGGGTACACGTGGCCGTGGAGTTCTATCCGTCCGGGAAGACGGTTTGGCGGAGAGATGTTCCCGCAAACACCGTCCTGCGAGTGGAAGAGTAATACCGTGCTAAGAGCGGAACAGTGATGCTGCGATCTTTCCCGCCGATCGTGCCGGCGGGCGGTGAGCGCGTGGTTGGCCGGCGCGCCCCATGCTGCCGGCCCAGTCGCGGCAACTACCCGATGCTCCGGCCGCCATCGACCGGCAGGCACACCCCGGTAACGAAATCGTTGTCCACGAAAAACAGCACTGCCTGGGCCACATTCTCCGGCCGGCCGGCACGCTTGACCAACGTTCCGGCGATGGCCCCTTTGACCTCGTGCTCTTCCAGGTCTTCGGGCAGCATTACCGGCCCGGGCAAAATGCAGTTTACCCGCACCTTCGGGTTCCGCCGGGCAAGCTCCACAGCCATGGTGCGCGTCAGCGTGGGAATGGCCCCTTTGCTGAGAAAGTAAGCGGCGTAGTCGTGATACGGTCGTCGGCTGGCCCAATCACCGATGGTTACGATGACGCCCCCTTCTGGCTGGCCCGCCATGATTAGCCCTGCCCGGCGGCAGCAGAGGAATGTCCCCAGCGTGTTGATTTCCCATTGTCGGCGGACGTCCTCGGCTGTGGTCTGTTCCAGCGGCTTGCAGTGCCATACGCCGGCGGCGGTGACCAGCACGTCCAGCCGTGCGAACCGCTGGAGTACCTGCTCGAACAGCCGCTCGACCTGGTCTTCCCGTGAAACATCGGCGCCGAACGCAGCGGCAACGTGACCTTGCGACTGCAATTGGGCGACGGTCTGTGTCGCCTCCTCCGAAGAGCGGTTGTAGTGCAGCGCCACGCGGAAACCGCGCTGCGCAAGGGCCACGGCCACTGCGTTGCCTACCCGACGCTTGCCGCTGCCGGTAACCAGTGCTACCCGCTCGTGAGTTTGCGACATTGCTGAAATGGGCTGATCTGTGCTTTGCGCGGGGTGAAATGCCATGTTTTTGCACGGTGAGCGCTGTATTCCTGTCCGCACGCACTATTACGTCATGTGCTGTGCTCGTATGTGTTGTCCTCGGACGCAGCCGCCGTTGCAGTGGGGGCGAAACATCGCCGCTTTACGCGGGCATTGTTAGCTACTGTGGAAAATATCTACCTTTGGGGGTTGGAGAAACATCGCCGTTATGCGCAGGCATGGCTAGCGGATTTTCGCCTCCGGCAGTTCGGGTTTGATGCCCTCGTCTAACGGCATCTTGTCCGGCAGTGCGCCGGTCTGCTGCATCAGCCGGTGCAACTCGGCTTTCAGTTCTTCGACTACAGCCGCGTAGCGCGGATCGTCGATCAGGTTTTTCGTCTCGCCCGGGTCTTCGCGCAGATTGTACAGTTCCGCTTTGTGACGGTCCGGTTTGCCGTCGCCGTGCGGATAGTGGATGTACTTCCACTGCTCGGTGCGCACGCCGCGGACGTTAGGAGTGTAAGGGAACTGCTTCTCGTAGTTGTAGGCGTAATGCCAGGAAGTGCGCCATCCGCCCGTCTTCCCCTCCAGCAGTCGTTTGAACGACTGGCCGTGTACCCGCCCCAGGCCCGGCACACCGCAAATATCCAGCACGCTGGGGGCCAGGTCGATGTTCAGCACCATCTGCTCGATGACCGTGCCGGGATTTATCAGCGGCGGATAGCGCACCAGCAGCGGAATGCGGATGCTCGGCTCGTGCATGGTGCGTTTGTCGGTCATGCCGTGCTCGCCCAGCAGGAAGCCGTTATCGCTGGCGAAGACCAGCAGCGTGTTGTCCAACTGGCCGATCTCCTTCAGCGTCTGGTAGATGCGCCCCGTGCTGTCATCGACCGACTTGATCGTGGCCAGATACGAACGCACAAAGGCCGCAAACTCGGCGACGCCTTCGGGACGAGTGTCGGGAAAGTTGGCCCGAAAACCAAACAGCGGCCCGTATATACCGTGCCAGGTGGTCAGCCGCTGTTGAATCCACTTGGGTTTGTCCTCCAGAGCGAAGGCTGTAGCCGGATAGGCGAAATTCACGTGGTCCAGCAAGTGCAGATACTGTTTTTCGGGCGTGAACGGGGTGTGCGGCGCTTTGTGGCCCACGATCAGCAAAAAGGGCCGCTCGCCCTGACGACGCAGCCAATCGACGGCCAGGTCGGTCACCCGATGAGTGTAATAACCCTCCAGCTTCTGTCGCTGGCCGTTGATGTTGAACTCCGTGTCGTAGTACTGGCCTTGTCCTTTGTGGCTGGCCCAGTAGTCGAATCCCGGCCGCGGATCGTCCTTGTCTTCGCCCATGTGCCACTTGCCGATGTACGCCGTGGCGTAACCGGCTTTGTGCAGTCGGCGGGGGAAGCTGGGCAGATCGGCCGGATAATCGGTAAAGTTGTCGAGCACACCGTGCGCGTGGGGATACAACCCCGACAGGAACGACGCCCGGCTGGGCGAGCACAGCGAGCAGGTCACAAAGGCGTTGCGAAACCGCGCGCCCTCGGCAGCGATGCGGTCCAGATGGGGCGTTTTCAGATGCGGATGCCCCTCGCAGCTCAGTGCGTCCCAGCGCTGGTCGTCGGTGATGATGAACACAACGTTGGGACGGCGTTTTGTCGCTTCCGGCTGGGCAGGCTGCTTTGCCGTTTTGCCGGCTGGTTTATCGACTGGTTGTGCACCGCCAGGCTTGGACTGCTCGGCCGCTGGCGGCCCGGCGCCGAACTGCTTCCAGTACTGCTCCTTGAAGGGGTTCACCGGCGGCCCGACGGCATCCTCGTTTTCCAGACACGCCAGTATTTCCTCCCACCAGCGGTCGTATGCCTGCCGCATGGCGGCGACCACCTCCGGGTGCTGGTCGATGACGTTATGCTGCTCGCCGGGATCGGCCTTGATGTCGTAAAGCTCCTTGTTGTTCACCAGGCGGAACCGTGTGCTGCGCACCGCACAGTGGGCGTATTTCGACTCGGCCGCCATGCCTTTCGGCCAGCGGCCCAGATGGATGAACAGGTAGCGGTCGGGCCAGTCGGCCTGGGCATTGCGGAGCAAAGGCACCAGGCTGCGGCCGTCCAGCTTGACGTTCTCCGGCAGAGGCGCGCCGGCTATCTCGGCCAGCGTAGGAAAGACGTCGATGTGCGCAGTCAGTTTGTCCACATCGACGCCGGCCGGCAGCGTGCCAGGCCATCGCCAGAACGCCGGCACGCGCGTGCCGCCCTGATACACGGTTCCTTTCTTGCCCCTCATGCCGGCGTTGAAAACCCGCTCGCCGTTGGCCGTGCCGTTGTCGGTCATGAAGATCACCAGCGTATCTTTTTCGATTCCCCACTCGTGCAGCCGTTGGAGCAAGCGGCCAACGTTGTCGTCGATGTTGGTAATCATGCCATAGAAAGCCGCTGTGCGGGAATCTACCTTGCCGGTGTAGAGTTTTTCGTACTGTTCCGGGCAGATCAGAGGCTCGTGAGGCGTATTGGGCGTGATGTAGGCAAAGAAGCGTCCCCGGTCCTTTTGCTGCTGGATCCACTGGATGGCCTGCGAAAAGAACACGTCGGCGCAGTAGCCTTTGGTTTTGACGAACTTGCCGTTGTGCTTGATGGCCGGATCGAAGTAGCTGTTGTTCGGTGCGTCGCCGCAACTGCCCGGATAAGTCTGCCCGATGCCGCCTGCGCCGTGGATGAACACTTCGTCGAAGCCGCGGCGGTCGGGCTGGTAGGGGTCTTCGTCGCCCAGATGCCACTTGCCGAATATCCCCGTCGCATACCCGGCCTGCTTGAGCACCTGCGCCAGGGTAATCGCCTTCAGACTCATCCGCTCGCGCTCCATGATGGTGTGCGTCACGCCCGAGCGGAACTCGTGCCGGCCGGTCATTAGGGCGCAACGCGTGGGGGAACACGTGGGGCTGACGTGAAAATCGGTCAGTCGCACCGACTGGCTATGCAGCCGATCCAGGTTTGGCGTGCGGATGATCGGATTGCCGTGACAGCCCAGGTCGCCGTAGCCCTGATCATCGGTCATAATCAGTATGATGTTCGGTGCTCGGCCGAAAGCCGGTTTGAGTCCCTCGGCCGGCCCACTTGCCATCAGCGCCGCAGCGGCAACAAGCACGATTGCAGCGTTCATTGTCTGCTCCCCGATGTGCTGGCAAGACGTTTGAACTGTTATAAGCGCCTAAGAGTATCACATCCGATCGGCAACCGGTCAACGTTTTGCGGCTATGGCCTGTGGCAGATTCTTTCCGCAAAAAATCTGGTCAGTGGAAGTCTCTGAGGCTATCCGAAAACTCCCCTCTGCCGCACGCGGGAGAGGGGCAGGGGGTGAGGGCGGGTGAAACACGGAAACATGGAAAGGATAGGAGGGCAGCCCGGAGTGAAATCGCCCTTACCCTCCCCTCTCCCAAAGGGAGAGAGTAACTGGTGGTTGACCATTTTCGGATAGCCTCTTAGGCCGCCTGCCGTCGCGGCAGCTACCAGTACACTGAACTTTCCAAAACACGAGCTGATAATGAGTCCATCGGAAGCACCGTCGCGCGACAAGCTGGCTGAACTGTACATCGAGCAGTTGCCCTACGAGCTGTACCCCTTCCAGGAGGAAGCCCTGCTGGCGTGGTTCTCCTCGGAACAAGGAGTGCTGGTTTGCGCCCCCACGGGCATGGGCAAAACCCTTATCGCCGAAGCGGCGCTGTTCGAGGCCCTGCACACCGGCGTTCGGGCGTACTACACCACGCCGCTGATCGCACTGACGGAGCAGAAATACCGCGAGATGCAGGCTTCGGCCGTGCGCTGGGGCTTTTCGGCCAAAGACGTGGGGCTGGTCACCGGCAACCGCCGCGAGAACCCACAGGCCCCGATACTGGTGGTAGTGGCCGAAATTCTGGCCAACCGGCTGTTGCACGCCGAGCTTTTCGACTTCGACCAGGTCGGCGCAGTGGTGATGGACGAGTTCCACAGCTTCGCCGATCCGGAGCGGGGAATCGTCTGGGAGTTGACGCTGGCCTTGCTGCCGTCGCACGTGCGCACGCTGCTGCTATCGGCCACGGTGGGCAATGCCGAAGAGTTCATCCAGTGGCTGCGACTGAGCCACAACCGGCGGTTGGAACTGGTGCGCGGCTACCAGCGCAAGGTCCCCTTGGTTTTCCAATGGGTGGGCGATCGGCTGCTGGTGGAGCAACTGGAGGAAATGGCCAGCGGCGATGAACAATCCCGCAAGACGCCGGCGCTGGTCTTCTGCTTCAACCGCGAGGAGTGTTGGGCCGTGGCCGAGCAGATCAAAGGCAAACGGCTTCTGGCCGATGGTCAGCAGGCCAAACTGGCCGCCGCTTTGAAGCAGTACGACTTCTCGCAAGGCGCCGGCTCGATGCTGCGGCAATTGCTTCTGCGAGGCGTGGGTGTGCATCATGCCGGTGTGCTGCCCAAGTATCGCCGCATTGTCGAGGAGCTGTTCCAGATGAAGTTGCTTTCGGTAGTGGTGTGTACCGAAACACTGTCGGCAGGCATCAATCTGCCCGCCCGCTCGGTTGTTCTGCCGCAATTGGTAAAAGGCCCGCCAGGAAAGATGAAACTGCTGGACCCCAGTTCGGCGCATCAGATGTTCGGTCGGGCGGGGCGTCCGCAGTACGATACTCAGGGCTACGTATTCGTGCTGGCTCACGAAGACGATGTGAAGATCGCCCGCTGGAAAGAAAAATACGACCAGATTCCCGAGCAAACCAAAGACCCCACCCTGCTGCGGCTGAAAAAAGAACTGAAACGCAAGATGCCCAAGCGCCGCGAGAACCAGCAGTACTGGACCGAGGCGCAGTTCGAGAAACTGCGTGCCGCCCCGCCAGGCAAGCTGGCCAGTCGCGGACCGCTGCCCTGGCGACTGCTGGCCTACATGCTCGATGCCTCGCCGGAGGTCGATCAGGTGCGCCGTCTGGTCAGCCGCCGGCTGATGGACAGCAAACGCATCGCCGCCGCACAACGCGAACTGGAACGTATGCTCTTAGTGCTGTGGCGGGCCGGATATGTGACCTTGGAGCCTGAACCACCCCGGGTCGGCGAGCTTGTCCCGGCCGAGTCGGCCCAGCCGGCCAGCACTTCCGAAGCACCCAGGCGGAAGCAACTATTCCGGGCCACATTCTCGAGCGTGGAAGAGGCCGAAGAGGCGGTAAACGACTTTTTCGAGGAAGCGCCGGCGGAAGAATCATCCCCGCAGCCATCGGAATATCGGCCTGTGCTGGCGCACCCTACCCGCCAGTTGCAGAAACTGCTGCTCTTCCGGGGCGTCAACCCGCTTTACGCCGTGTTCTTGATAAACCAGCTAGGTATAGCCGATCGCAACGAGCTGATACAGGCCATGGAAAGCGTGCTGGAGATCCCCAGCTCGGTGGCTTACCACGTGCGCGTACCGCCACCGGAAGAACTGCCGCCGGGGCCGCTGGCCACGCTTCGGCTGGATGAGCAACTATTGCGGTTGGGACTGGCCACCGAAGACGAAATCTTGCCCCCTCCGCCGGAAGAGCGCTACCGGCGGCGGGCGACATTCGAGGAACAGCGTCCGCGGGTGCTCACGCTGGCCGAGAAACTGCGCCGGTTGTTCGATTACGATTTTCCGGGCGTCAGTGACGTGCGCACCCAGCCCGTCTGGGCTGCCGGCGAAGTGCTCGAGTTCGGCGGCGATTTCAACAAGTACATCACCAGCCGCGGCCTACAGAAGCAGGAAGGGGTGATTTTCCGCCACCTGCTGCGGTTGATCCTGCTGCTGGCCGAGTTCCAGCAGCTCTGCCCGCCCGAAACTACCGAAGACCAATGGTGCGGCCAGTTGCAAGAGATCATCGACCAGTTGACCCAGTGCTGCCGCCGTGTCGATCCGCTGAGCACCGATCAGGCGCTGGAGCGGGCGGAGATCGATGCGTAGCCCGAATTGACGGCCCCCGAGTATTATCGGGCAGTGGTACACCGGCACGGTGCCACTTCTACTAAAGACCTTAGTACCCGGGAAGACTGCCAGGGCAGGCTTTTCCAGCAGCGCCAGTCTTTGGCCAGTCAATCAATTGCCTGGGCTAAGCAATCATTTCCCTGTGGCTGTTGACGCCGCAGCCGCAAACTTCCTTTAGTACTCGATCTTGCACTGCGGCAGCGCCTTTTGAAGCTCCTCGATGGCCGTCTGGCTTGCGTATGTCACCTTCAGTACCAGTTGTTTGAGGTTCTTGAGTTTTTTCAGGTGTTCCAGGCCTTCGTCGGTTATCATGGTCTGCTGCAAATTGAGCACTTCCAGAGCGTGTAGCCCGGCAAGCCACCGCAGGCCTTTGTCGGTCGTCATCGTGTTGTCGAGATTCAGCCATTGTAGCTGCTTCATGCCTGCCAGGTGGGCCAGTCCTTGGTCGTCTATTTGCGTTTGCCACAAGTTGAGCCAGCGCAGGTTCTCGTGTCCCTTGAGGTTCGCCAGTGCTTCGTTGGTTGCCTGAGTTTGGCTCAGGTCCAGTTGCCACAGTTTGGTGAGGGTTTTCAAATGCGCAAGGCCTGAACCAGTAATGTTCGTCGCCCGCAGATTCAGCCGCTGGAGGTTCTTCAGCGCGGCCAGGTGCTTCAGCCCTTCGTCGGTGATGTTCTGGCAGGCCATCAGGCTTAGTTCTTCCAGTTGAGGAAAGTTGGCAACGATAGCCAGCCCCTGGTCGGTCACGCTGCTTTGCTCCAGTGCCAGCACCCGGAGCATGTTATGGCGGGCAAGGTGCTTGATGCCGGCATCGGTCAGCGAAGCGGTTTGCAATTTGAGCACGCGGAGCCTCTTGCACGCGCTGAGATGTTCGGCCGCGCGGTCGCCAAGCTGTGCGCAGCCGCGCAAGTCTAAAACGTCGAGGTTTTCAAGCGGCCGGAAGTTGGCCAGGGCGTCGTCGGTGATT
>Ga0209101_1001635_pt1 | contig 16101 bp, 9 predicted proteins | sample ConPoolayeCmetaG_FD_185481 | JGI IMG/M metagenome (GOLD analysis project Ga0209101, IMG submission 185481) | Hot spring microbial mat communities from California, USA to study Microbial Dark Matter (Phase II) - Cone Pool mat layer C metaG... ...
CTTAAGAAGATTGCGTTATTGTATAAAAAGAATAATTTCGGTAATGTTTTACTTTGAGGCATCAAGGAATTTTCGGTAATGTTTTTGATGAGGCATAACTTGTTCTTGACAAAATAGAATATGGTTTAATATAATTAAAGTTGATCCTCCGAATGAGTGAACCTTTAAAAACTTTTTCTTAACGCTATCACAAAGGTAGGGTAAGTCCGGCGCTACGTCGGGCAATGAGATTGCTTTCTCCTAACTCGTGGGTTAGAAGAAGAATCTTCCCGTTTCTTAGGTGGGAAAAAGTTTTAAAAAACTTATTACGGAGGATCCTTCGTAGTTTATAGCAAGTAAACAATACGAATTAAAAAGAAACTTTCTTAAAGCCATTAAGAAAAGATTTTTAAAATAATAATTTAATGTTATATACCCATCTTACTCTGGTTTGCCGAAGCAAAGCAGATTAGATGGGTATATCCCGACTCCGACGTTCCGACTATTAACATCGGAAGTCGGAGTCCGATCAGCCGGCGTAACGTCGGCTCGTCGGACTCGTTTTTTTTACATTTTAAATGACGTCGGGTATATCGCCGATCCAACAAAAGTTTTTAATTTATGAGATCTTTCTTTTTAAAAAACATTATCAGTTCTTGCTTTTATTAGTTTATTAAATCTTATGCTAAAAAAATCAAAAAAACCGGTTGAGAACAGCGATCAAATTCTTGATGTTTCTAAAATTATTGAGAAGTATGAAGAAAAACCAATTATTGAAAAAGAACCGGAAGAAAAGGCGATTGAGCCGATAAAAGAAGGAGAAGAAGTGAGTTTAGAAGAGCGGTTAAAGGAGGATCTAAAGATTAGTTATCCCGCCTCTGGGATTTTAGATATTACTTACGGCGGCTATGGATTCTTAAGGCATCAGTTTGCTTTTAACCCGGATCGTGATATCTATGTTTCTAACTCACAGATTCGGCGCTTTTGGTTGCGCCGTGGTGATGAGATAGAAGGTTTAGCTCGTCCGCCAAAGACTGGCGAACGATTTAACTCTCTTTTATTAATTCAAAAGATCAACGGACAGGCGATGACCGAAGAGCAAAGCCGCACCCGTAAAAACTTTGATCAGTTAACCTCGATTCATCCTAATCGACAGCTGAGGTTAGAGACAAAAGCCGATGTTTTGTCAACTCGGATCATTGATCTTTTAGCCCCGATCGGTTTTGGTCAGCGGGCTTTAATTGTTTCTCAGCCAAAGGCGGGTAAAACCACCTTCTTAAAAGAGATTGCCGAGGCAATTAGTATTAACTATCCGGAGGTTTTTTTAATGGCGATTTTGATTGGTGAACGACCGGAAGAGGTGACCGAGATTAGGCGATTTTTAAAGGGTGAGGTGGCGGCTTCTAACTTTGACGAGTCGCCTCGTCAACAGGTTAAGGTGGCTAACATCGCTTTGGATCGGGCAAAAAGAATGGTTGAGATGGGTAAGGATGTGGTCATTCTTCTTGATTCGATTACCCGATTAGCCCGGGCTTTAAATCTTTCGGCTGGTAATACTGGTCGATCTTTGTCTGGTGGTTTTGATCCTCAGGCTTTGTATCCGGCAAAGAGATTTTTAGGAGCGGCCCGAAACTGTGAGGAGGGTGGTAGTTTAACGATTATCGGGACCGCCTTGGTGGGAACAGAGTCACGGATGGATGATTTAATCTATGAAGAGTTTAAAGGAACAGGTAATATGGAGCTTCATTTAGATCGGAAGTTTGCTGATAAAAGAATCTTTCCGGCGATCGATATTGGAATGTCGGGGACGCGCCACGAAGAACTTTTATTTAATAAGGAGACCCTAAAAAAAGTTGCCACTTTAAGGCGGATGTTGGGATTATTAAATCCTGAAGAAAGACTGACGGTTTTGGTGGAAAAACTCTCTAAAACTAAAGACAACAAGGATTTCTTGGCGAGTTTGAATAAATAGGATCGTTTTCAATTTACTACTTCTTGGAATATTTAGAAAAAGGTAGTTGATTAAAGAGAGTAAAGCGATGAAGGAAAAATTAGCAAATAAAAATTATCTCTCACTTATAAATAGCCAGCATTTACCATCCGGTTTAGTTTTAGCTTGCGATTAAATCTTGTCAAAGGGGGAATTGGTTTAAGATAGTTATGACTGGTTGAAAATTAGTTAAAATTGGTCAAATAAGCATATATAAAGACTGTCTTTAAAAAAGACAGTCTTTTTAAGAAAATCTCTTGACAAATTCTATCACTGATTTTATAATCTATACTATACTCAGGTAGAGTATAGATAAAAGTTTTTAAAATTATGAAAGACATTAATCAAAGAGTCAATAGGATTATTGGTCAGCTTAGGGGAATTGAAAAGATGGTAAAAAATAATCGCTCTTGTGAGGAGATTTTACAGCAGATTAATGCGGTAAAAAGAGCCATCGATGGACTTTCAAAGGAAATCGTTGTTTCTGACATCTGCCGCATTGTGCCGCAGGAGAAAAAAGAAGAAGTAGCCAGGATGGTAGAAAGGGCGATTAATTTGTAGATTTTAAATTATAAAATTATAACGATTATAACAGTTATAGAAAATTATATGGAAAACGTGATTATCATCGGCGGTGGACCAGCTGGACTTTCAGCCGCGCTTTACTTAGCCCGCGCCGGATTAAAACCATTGGTTTTTGCCGGATCACCACCCGGTGGGCAACTGACTTTGACTTCAGAGGTGGAAAACTTTCCCGGATACGATTCGATTTTAGGCGCTGAGTTGATTGAAAAAATGAGAAGACAGGCACAAAAATTTGGCGCCAAAATAATCGATCAAAATATAACTAAAACCAATCTTTCTATATCAAAAAAAGAGATCTTAACTGCTGATAAAAGTTATACAGCAAAAACTTTGATTATTGCCACCGGCGCCAAGGCTTTATGGCTTAATGTACCAGGCGAACAGGAGTTGCGAGGAAAAGGAGTTTCGGCCTGTGCTACCTGCGATGGATTTTTCTTTCGAGATAAAGTAGTGGCAGTGGTTGGGGGTGGAGATACGGCCTTGGAAGAGGCGTTGACTCTAACCAAGTTTGCCAAAAAAGTTTATATTATTCACCGCCGCGATCAGTTTCGGGCATCAAAGATTATGCAGAAGCGGGTTTTTGCTAGTCCGAAAATTGAAGTGATTTGGAATGCGCAGGTAGAGGAAGTAAGGGGGAAGACGAGGGTAGAAGGAGTAAAAATTAAAATAAATCCCAAATCCCAAATCCTAAATCCTAAACAATATCAAAGTTCAAATATCAAAAACTCAAAACAAGAAGGTTTTGAAAATTCGAATTTGTTTAGAGTTTCGAATTTAGAATTTAGAACTTTATCGATTGATGGTGTTTTTGTAGCAATTGGGCATAAGCCGGATACTGAGATCTTTGCCGGACAGGTGGAGTTGGATGAGAAAGGGTATGTGATAACGTCAGCGAGGTTGGCGATGGAATTTACCAAATTAAAAATTAAAAATGAAAAAATAAAAATGACAATGAAAAATTTAAAAATTGACAAAATGATTAATTTATTTGACTTTAATTATCAGATGGCGACGTCGGTCCCTGGGGTTTTTGCCGCTGGGGACTGTGTCGATTATGTTTATCGGCAGGCGGCAGCAGCAGCCGGGATGGGGGTTTCGGCGGCGCTTGAAGTTGAAAGGTGGTTGGAGAATAGTATTAAGTATTAAGTATTAAGGAAAAATATGGGAAATAAAATAAAGTCTTTTACGGATTTAATTGCGTGGCAAAAGGCGCATCAGTTAGTATTAAAGATATATAAAGTAGTTTCTAATTTTCCTAAGGAAGAAATTTATGGTTTGTCTTCTCAATTAAAAAGAGCGATTATTTCAGTTTCATCAAATTTAGCCGAAGGATTTTCACGAAAAACAAATAACGATAAAATTCAGTTTTATCATATTGCTTTGGGTTCTCTAACAGAAACTCAGAATTTGATTTTTATTGCTTATGATTTAAAATTTATTGATAGAAAAGTTTTTAATGATCTGGCGAATAACACCATTGAAATTTCAAAATTGATTAACAGTTTAATTAAAAGTTTAAAGTAGTAAGTTCATCCTTAATACTTACTATTTTCTACTTAATACTTAACTATGGAAAATCAAGGAAAAAAGATGCTTGAGTCTGTCCAGGCATTAATAAAAAAAACGGCGGAAAAAATCGGTTTAGATAACGAGATGATTAAAAGATTAATTGAACCGGAAATGGTTTACGAATTTAATATTCCGTTAAAGATGGGTGATGGAAGTCATTTAAAGATGGTTAGGGGCTGGCGGATTCAACACAACAGCGCTTTAGGGCCCTATAAAGGCGGAATTAGATTTCATCCGCAGACGGTTCGGGAAGAGGTTCAGGCTTTAGCAACCTTAATGTCAATCAAGTGCGCCGTGGCTGGTTTGCCGTACGGCGGAGCAAAAGGTGGGGTGGCGATTGACCCCAAAACCTTATCGAAGTTTGAGTTGGAGCAGTTATCACGGAAGTATGTCAAAAAGATCGCCCATTTTATTGGCGAAGACATTGATGTGCCGGCGCCTGATGTCAATACCAACCCAGAGATTATGGGTTGGATGATTGATGAGTATCAAAGGATTATAGGTAAAAAATCGCCGGCAACCTTTACAGGAAAACCAATTGCTATGGGTGGTAGTTTAGGCCGGACTGAGGCAACTGGAAGAGGAGGGGTGATAATTTTGAAAGCGCTGCTTTCAAAATTAAATCCTAAATCCAAAACCCTAAATTCTAAACAATATCAAAGTTCAAATGTTAAAAATTCAAAACAAGAAGGTTTAGAGTTTAGAAATTTGAACTTAGAATTTCCCCGACTAACCGTCGGGATTCAGGGTTTTGGTAATGTGGGTTATTACTTTGCCAAAATTGCCGCTGAGGAAGGATTTAAAGTGGTGGCGGTGTCGGATTCAAAAGGAGGAATCATTAAAACAAATCCTAAATCCCAAACCCTAAATTCTAAACAATATCAAAATTCAAATAACCAAAATTCAAAACAAAATGCTTTTGGAACTTCGAATTTAGAATTTAGAATTTCTGATTTATTACCCTTAGATATTCCCCTTGTGATGGAGTGTAAAAAACAAAAAGGGACTTTGGCTGGTTGTTATTGTGTTGGTGGGGTGTGTGATGCAAAAGGGGGGACAACGCTTACTAATGAAGAACTGTTAGAATTACCGGTTGATATTTTGGTGCCGGCGGCATTGGAAAATGTAATTAATGAGAAAAATATGAAGAAGATTAAGGCGAAGATTATTATTGAAATGGCTAATGGTCCGTTAACCGAAGAGGCTTATGAGTATCTGACAAAGAAGGGGGTGATTATTGTTCCTGATGTTTTAGCCAATGCCGGCGGGGTAACTGTTTCTTATTTAGAATGGGTTCAAAACAAAGCCGGTTACTACTGGAGTGAAGAAGAGGTAAATAGCAAGTTAGAGACGATGATGAAACGGGGATTTGAAGCCATTTGGAAAAAATCGGTTGAGAAAAAAATTCCTTTAAAAGAGGCGGCATTTGAGGTGGCTCTTTCCCGAATTGTCCAGGCTTTGGTATAATAAAGATTACCTTTTATGGAAGAGTTATTGAGGTTTTTAACCTTTTTGAAGGAATATTTTTTAGGCAAAGCACTAGTTTTTGCTCGACAGTTTGAAGCAATTAAAGACTTGATTGTTGCTCTATTAATTGCCAAAAGAGGTCGATACTCAACTTCGTTTTTAAACACTTCGTTCTTTATCTTGGTGATCTCTATCTTGGTTGGTGGACCAATTATTGCTGAGAATAATCCGTTTATCAGTAATTTGGGGTCAGAAGAGATTCAGAAAACAGGCGGTGAGGTTAGTTATAATCCGCAGGAAAACTCGCTAACAACAATTGTTTCGGCTAAGCCACGAAGCGGGATAGAAAGATATACCGTTGTTACTGGTGATACCTTGGCATCAATTGCTGATAAATTTGATATCTCTGTTGATACAATTAAATGGGCGAATAATTTAAAAACTGATGCTATTAAGCCTGGAGATGTTTTAAAGATTCCGCCGATAACAGGCGTTGTTCATAGAGTCTCTTCTGGAGAGACTATTTACTCAATTGCCAAAAAGTATAAAACAAGTGCTCAAAACATCATCAACTTTCCCTTTAATGAATTTACTGATCTGGATACCTTTGGTTTGATGGCGGGTCAGATTTTATATGTTCCTGATGGGGTGATTGAGGAGGAAGCAAAGCCGGTGGTTCCCAGATACTTTGCCCAGGTTCAGTCGGGTGTGCGTGGATCATCGAGCTTTATCTGGCCAACCAGCGGGGGAATTACTCAGTATCCGGTTTGGTATCATATGGCGGTTGATATCGCCAATCCCGCCGCCCCGCCAATTTTTGCCGCTGATGGGGGGACAGTTGTTTTTTCTGGTTGTTATGCCTACGGTTATGGTTGTCACATAATTATTAATCATGGTAATGGCTATGAGACTTTATATGCCCATCTCTCCCAGATTCAGGTATCGCCGGGACAGGTGGTTGGTCAAGGTCAGCAGATTGGAATAATGGGATCAACCGGGCGCTCTACCGGGACACATCTTCACTTTGAGATTCGATCCGGCGGACAGCTTCTTAACCCACTTAATTTTTTGAAATAAATATAGATAACTGTTTTTTTACCCTTTTGTTACGGTCTAAATTTAATAGATTGTAGATTATAAACGACTGCTTTTGTTTTCTTTTTTTGAAAAAATAAGGGTCGGACCCTTTTCATTTTCAAAAGGATCCAACCCTATTATGCCTACCAAGTATTCTCTTAAAACTTATATTGCTGGAGGATTTTATCATATTTATAATCGTGGGGTAGAAAAAAGAAGAATTTTTTTAGACGACCAAGATTATCGAGTTTTTCTTTATTATTTTAAAATTTACCTTTCTTCTAAAGAAGTAATTTTAAACGAGATAAAAGTTGATATGACCCTAACCGAAGAAGAAAAAGCAGAAAAAATCATTGAAATTTCACGTTTAAACAATTTTTACAAAAAGATAGATTTGATTTGTTTTGTGTTAATGAACAATCATTATCATTTACTATTAAGACAGGAAGAAAAAAACTGTATAGAGATGTTTATGCGAAGTCTCAATACAAAATATGTGAAATACTTCAATTTTAAATATCAACGGGTTGGTCCGCTTTTTCAAAGTCGATATAAAGGAGTTTTAATTGAGAAAGAGGATTATTTTCTTCACATTAGTCGTTATATACATCTTAATCCTTTAGAGATTTTATCATCGGAGAAAAACTTAGTTTCTTATCCTTGGTCAAGTTATTCTGCTTATTTAAGAAAACAAAATATTACTTGGATAAACAAAACTTATTTAAAAGAATATTTCAAAAAATTCAATGGGTTTAACTTTAATTCTTATCAAGGTTTTGTTGAGGGGTATAAAGAACAAGAGGAAGAAAAAACAAACTATAGGAAAATACTATTTGATTTAGAGCAATAGAAAGGCTTATTTAAAGACTGTCTTTAAAAAAGACAGTCTTTAAATAGTTTATTTGGCTTCGGGGGAGGCTTCTTTTGGTAATTGAATTGGTGGCTGGTTAACGGTTGGAATTGGTGAGGGAAGGTTAAGGTTTTCGGCGTTTTGTTCTTTTTTTGCGCCTTCTTCGGTTGATGGCTGTTCTTGGGAAACTTTGGTTTTAAAGTCTTCCAATTCTTTTTTAGCCTTGTTATAGTCATCCTTGTTTTTAACTGGATCTAAAAGTCTTAACACCCCCTCCATCGCATTAACCGCCTGTTGATAGTCTTTTTTTTGATAACTAGCCCAGGCTAAGTTGTAGTAGGCATTTGGCCAGTCTGGTTTTAGAACGACTGTTTGTTGAAACATATTTTTAGCGTCATCATAGCTGGCTAAAGAGTAGTAAACTCCGCCTAAGTTAAGGCGGTAGTTAGGATTTTGTGGATCGGCAACAATCGCTCGTTGATAAGCAGAGATTGTCCAAACATCGGCTCCCTGGGTAAAACCAATAATATTTCGGTAAATCTCGGCTAGGTTCTCCCAGTTTCTTGCGTTTTGTGGGTTAAGTGAAACAGCACCTTTTGCCTCAGAGATGGCTAACTGAATTGACTGACTAAAATTTTGTCGGTCTGTTTCTTGTTGTTCGGTCTGTTTACCGGCTTGGTCTTTTTCTGTTTTTTGGTTTCTAATTTTTATGGCAAGATTATTAGCAATTAGGAGATGGAGTTGGGAAAAACTGATTCGATATGACTCAATATATGGATTAGAAATTATTGCTTGGCGAAGATAACGGTAAGCATCCTCACCTTTATTTTTATTAAAACTAACCAAGAAATTTTTAAAGTAATATTCAGCCGCATAAGCGCGACCTAAGAAATAAGCACCGCTACCAACAATAATCAACCAGACTAAAGCAGTAATAATGTAAAGCGGAACAATTTGCGAGAGATCGTAAGACTGAGGAGATTTTTGCGCCGATTGTTTTATCGAGACTAAGGTGACAAAAAATAAAAACCAGACGATTAAAGAAGGCGGAAAAAGTAAGACAGTCAATAAGAGATAATAAAAAACAATCTTTTCCAGCCGACCGGCGTTTTTAACTGCTCTAAGAATCGATAAAGTTAATATCACAAAAGCAATCAAACCAAAGAGTCCGGTTTCGGTAAGAAGATGGAGTAGAGCTGATCTTGAGTAGTTAAAAGCGGAAATTTCCCAAAGGTTTGATTGGTTATACAAAACATCCTTTACCCGGGTGAAAATTGAAGAAAAATTATCCACGCCGACGCCAAATAAAGCAGTTAGCGGATTTTTTAAGATCTCAACTGCGGCATACCAGGAAAGACGGAATGGGGGAAGATTAGTTAAAACTGGTTGAAACTGGTTGGAATTAGTTGAAACTGGTTTAAGAAGAGAGTAAAGAGATAGCGAAAGACCAAGGAGATTAATTGTTAGCAATGAGTAATTAAAGATTAAAAAACGATTTTTTTCGGCAGTATTTTTATTGGCGTTAATAATCTTAATTAGTTCGCAAACAACAAAAAACCCTAAAAAAATTACTAAATCTAACTGACTGCCAATCGGGTTAAACTCAGCGCTCTTTAAAAACTGAAGATCTTGGGGGAGGTTAATACTTTTAAAAGGTTGAAAGAAAAGAACGATAGTGATGAGGGAAAGAATTAAAGAGGCAATTGATAAAGGTAGATAGAAATTCATTGAAATACGAGAAAGATAGAAGTAAAAAACCGTCAGCGATAAAAAGATTGTTAAACCAAAATGGGGATTTAAAAGCGCTTGAACTTTGTTAGGCGAACTAATAATAATTGAAAGACCAACAGCTAAAAGAAGAAGAAAAATTGGTAGATCAAGCGGTAAGGATAACCACCCGATTTTTTTGATTGTTATAAACTGGAAAAGGGAGATTATCAATAAAACAAGAGCGGAAAAACCCAAAAGATAAAGTTTATTGATATAAAAGAAATCCGGGGTTGTTGGTAAAAAGAATAAAGGCAGTAAAAAAACAACGGTTAGTAACAAGTAATGGTTAAAAGAACGAAATATTTTTTCCATATAGTTTTTATTTTATAACTTTTAATTAAGGTTGGCAAGGACAATTTATAAGACATAAGTTAAGATTTGGATAAATTCTTTTAATTCGATCACAAAAATAATAAACATCTTTTTTAAAACATTCCTCATAGGTTAGAGGATCACAGGTGTTACAACCAGTGGTAGCGCAAAGGGTAAAGTTATTTGCTTTCTCTAAGTCAATGTTTTCGCTGGTTTTTCCATAGTCATAACCGTATTTAGGCGCTGGTCCGCAGCTTTGGCTATAACAACCAACTTCTTTAGTGGCGGAGTCGTTGTTGGTATAATCGCTTAAAGATAAATCAGCATATATCCGGTACCATTTGGGGCAGTCAAGACTGTCTACTTGATAAAGATAGTCTTTTTGAGGAGACTGTGGATCACAAGGGAGACGAGAAAGATAAGGAGAGAGGTCGCGAATAGGTGATTTGGCGCCACAGATATGGCAGGTATTATTTGACGCTGGAGAGTCATAACAGATCTCCACTGGCTTTGGATAACACTGTTTATCGTTATACCAGTCTTCTAAAACTTTTTTTAGTTGATTAAGTTCATGTTTTCTTTTGCTGTCCCAGGCTTTTTCTAACTGCTTTTTAGGATTTAAAAGGATAAAAGCAGCTATTGCTAAAACGGCGAAGAAAGCAACAATGATAAGAGATTCCATTAGGGTAAAAGCTGCGGGTGATCTAAGTGACTTAGGTAACTTAAGTAACTTAAGTTTCTTAAGTCGCTTATGATAAAGATTCTCGGTGTAACCGCCAGTATTAACAAATCTCTCTTCAGTTGATTTTATTTGGTGGGCTAAAAGGTAAGAAAGTTGGTGGGATAAGGTAAGGATAAGGTTGGCGGCGTCTTGAGCTGAAGTTGGTAAAACCGGCTTTTTTCTTAGGTGACCTAAGTGGTTTAGGTTGCTTAAGTTGCTTAGGTTTTTGCCTAATCGCCGAAAGGTAATCACTTTTGGGTTGTTCTGAGAGTAGATTTCAAGTTTTTTTCTTCGCAAAAAGTCCTCAAAATCAGCTATTAGTTCCTCAACTGAGCCGTAAGCAACGCCTAAAAGTTTGATTTGGCTCTTTAAAGAAGCAACCTCGGATACACCTTCAATAATGTTTTGTTTGATGGAGCGGGCAGTTTTTAAGACTTGGTCTTTAAGACTTAAGTAGCTTAGGTTGCCTAAATAACTTAGGTATCTTAAGACAAAAGCATCAACTAAGTCAAAGATGATTTCGGATAAACGATAGGTGATTAAATATTTGTATTTTGGAAATGACATAGGTAGTTTAGGTAACTTAGGTAATTTAAGTATATCAATTTATAATTAACCAATCAAAAGCAATGTCTTGGTTTAAAAGTTGGTCGCGAATGACGCGAAAATAACCATCTTTTTTCTCAAAAATAGAGAGAGAGATTGGCTGACTGGTTTTGGGTGTAAGGTAGATTAAGGAAGTGGGTTTGGCAAAAGAAGAGTAAATAATTACTTCTTGCGATGTTTTGGGGATAGTGCCAGTACCGGCGGCTGAGGCTGAGGCTTCGATGGCTGGGGAAAAAATCCCGTTTTTGGCAAAGTTTTGTGAAGCAGCAATAACCGCTGAGTCAGTGGCTTTGGGGAGTTTTAGGTCACCTAAGATACTTAGGTTGCCTAAGATGTTTAGGTTATCCTCAAGTGGAGTGATGGTGTTGGTTTTTATGCCGCCTTTGGCAATTAACTCACTTTTGGTTGTTATTGTTCCGTCTTTGGCAATTGTTACGGCGCCGTTAAAAATATTGACTTTTTCTAAGGCAGAGAGTTTAAGTTCAGAGGTTAAGGCAAGGATGGAGTTTTGTTCGGTATATATTTGGCCAACAATAAGAGAGTTAGAGACAGAGACGCTGTAAAGATTGGATTGACCAGTCACTGTTAGGTCTACTGTAGAGACGTGATTAATCACATCTGTATCGAAATCAATGGTGTTTGATAAATTAGTTTGGTTTTCTAAGTCTGGTAGGGGTTGGTTTTTGATTTCAGCCAAAAGGAGTTGGATTTCGTTGATGTTTGATGATAGTTCATCGGTGGTAGAGACGACCCGACGGGTCGTCTCTACAATATCATTAATATTCTCTGCCTCAACTTCTTTGGCAATAAGCTTACCGGAAACAGAGGCGTCTTTGGCTACCCTTAGATTGCTTTCGGTAGTTAGGTCGCTTAAGACATTTAAAGAGCCAGAGAAACTGGCATTACCTAAACCATCAATCACGGCCGCGGTTTTTCCTTCAAGTCCTTTGATAATTAGTTTGGCAAGCTTACCCTTATTTTCATCGTTGTTTATCTCTACCTGACCGATAAAACTTGTTTTTTTCTCGTCTGTTTTAAATTCAACAACTGGGTTTTCGTTTTTATCAACGATTGATAGTTTTGCTTGCCCGTCGGAGCCTTGGCGAAGGCGGGAGTTTTCACCGAATTGAATTTCTTTGGTTTCCACCACCGGAGAAACAACTTTCTTTGTAGCAATTAATTGATTAATTGATACATCAATAGCTGAGAGGGTTTGGGTGGTGAGGGTTCTAAATTGGCCAAAGGTGGAAGAAATGTTTTCGGCAACAATGTTTTTTGCTACTAAGATGTTATTAACGATCGCATCTTCTGCTTCCAAAAGCCCAAGTTTAATTTTTGCGGCCACAACTTCGGCAAAAGCAGCGATTCTGTCTACGGTTTTATTTATCTCATTTTTAATTTTTAATATGTAATTTTGATTTTTGATATTTGATATTTGATTTTCTAAATTAAGATTTCCATCATACACATACTCATAATTTTCACCCGTCCGTTTAATCTCCAAGTCGCCGGTGGAGGTAAGAGAAAGATCAGCAAGCTGAGAAGAAATTGTTGAGATTTTATTATTCAACTCTTTAATGGCGTTAATGCTAGCCCAAGATAGAGCATCAGAGTTGAAGTGGAGGTATCCAATATTATCAACTGAGATTGCTTCAGGAAAGACTTTTTGAACTTCTTGAGCGATAATTCCTATATGTTCACCAGGATCATTAATTCCAAGAGCATTGTTTTCTTTGTAGGTATATATGATTGGATTAACTTGTAAAATTTCAGTTAAACCTTTATTGTAGTTGCTAACTACATTTTTGATTCTTGCGTCAGAAGCAATTGTCCAAGTGTTGGTTGATGGTTTAGCGGCAGAGTCTGTTGATAATTGTAGTTGATACGATGGATTCGTCGTCCCGATGCCGACGTTGCCGGAATTGTAGACAATATTGCTTCCAGTTCTCTGCCAAGGAGATTCGGGCATTGCTGAATAACAACTATTCCCAAAACAAATTCTCTTTGTTTTGATATCTCCTCTAACATCTAATTGAGCCGTGGGAGAATCTGTTCCTATTCCTAATTTCCCAGCTGAATCTACTATTAAGGGAGTAAAAGTAGGGTTAGCTGAACATTGGCTACTTGTAGAAGGAGATGGGGATGAGACGGTTGGACTTTGGCTGTTTACGCTTGGGGAGGAAGGAGAAACCGAAGGCGATGGGCTGTTAACAGTGGGAGATGGAGATGATACAGTTGGTGTCTGAGAGGTAATTAAAGAACAACCGCTAATATTGCCTGAGGAATCCAATTTAATCACAAAAACATCAGAACTTCCTGCTCCGAAGCTATAGGTATCTCCTGTTATAATATATCCTCCATCTGAGGTTTGCTGGATAGAGTAGCCCCCATCATCACTTCCTCCTCCAATTGTTTTTGCCCAAGAGAGAGAACCTGAAGAATCCAATTTAATCACAAAAACATCACTATTTCCTGCTCCGAAGCTATAGGTATATCCTGTTATAATATATCCTCCATCTGAGGTTTGCTGGATAGAACGACCATAATCATAACTTGTTCCTCCAATTGTTTTTGCCCAAGAGAGAGAACCTGAAGAATCCAATTTAATCACAAAAACATCACTATTTCCTGCTCCGAAGCTATAGGTATATCCTGTTATAATATATCCTCCATCTGAGGTTTGCTGGATAGAACGACCATAATCATAACTTGTTCCTCCAATTGTTTTTGCCCAAGAGAGAGAACCTGAAGAATCCAATTTAATCACAAAAACATCACTATTTCCTGCTCCGAAGCTATAGGTATATCCTGTTATAATATATCCTCCATCTGAGGTTTGCTGGATAGAATTGCCATAATCAGTATTTGTTCCTCCAATTGTTTTTGCCCAAGAGAGAGAACCTGAAGAATCCAATTTAATCACAAAAACATCACTATTTCCTGCTCCGAAGCTTTGGGTATATCCTGTTATAATATATCCTCCATCTGAGGTTTGCTGGATAGAGTAGCCCCAATCATAACTTCCTCCTCCAATTGTTTTTGCCCAAGAGAGAGAACCTGAAGAATCCAATTTAATCACAAAAACATCACTATTTCCTGCTCCGAAGCTATAGGTATATCCTGTTATAATATATCCTCCATCTGAGGTTTGCTGGATAGAATTGCCATAATCAGTATTTGTTCCTCCAATTGTTTTTGCCCAAGAGAGAGAACCTGAAGAATCCAATTTAATCACAAAAACATCACTATTTCCTGCTCCGAAGCTTTGGGTATATCCTGTTATAATATATCCTCCATCTGAAGTTTGCTGGATAGAGTTGCCATAATCATAACTTGTTCCTCCAATTGTTTTTATAAATAAGCTGGTTTGCTGTTTTAATAGCAAAGAGGCTTGAGATTGATTTAGATTCTCAATTTTCAACTTTGCCGTCACATCCGTCGTCCCAATCCCGACGTTGCCAGAGGGATTTATATAAATGCGATCAACGCCAGCTGTAACATCAGCGATGTGAAAGGCACCATCGGAACCAGAATAAATACCATAATTTCTCCCAGTTGTTGGAGTTGTGTTATTGAATTGAATACCGGTACCCCATCCGGCTTGATTCCCAACGAGATATATCGCTGGCACATTAACATCCTGTTGAATCTGAAGTTTCCCGCTTGTTGGATTCGTCGTCCCGATGCCGACATTGCCGCTGAAATATCCATCTCCCGCGTGAATTTTTACATATGTATCACTAGCTGTGTCTCCTGTTTTGAAATGGAATCCACTACTGTCCGCTTCTATTCGATGCCAATACTTATTGTTATGGTGAAATCTAATACTTGGTTTTACTTCTGGAATAATATTGGATGGATCCATTTGACGAAGTTCAAGAAAAACAAGTTTACCACCTGTAGTTTCTGTTGACTCACGATCAAGTAATAAATGATTACTCGATGCGCTTACTTCCAGCTTTGCCCCCGGTGCCGTCGTCCCGATGCCGACGTTGCCGCCGAATGGATTCAGGGCTAAATTTCTATAGGCAGCTCCATCTTCTCCAGCTTGAACAACTCCGAGATTCAAAGAAGTATCATAGCCGATATTTAACCGGTAATTAGTATTTGTTGAACCACCTATTCTAAGTTGAGCGGTGTTCCAATTAGAGGCTGGAGTTCCATCAGCTTGAATGTGCAATTTCGCTTCTGGAGTTGTCGTCCCAATTCCAACATAACTCGAAGGGTCATCAGCTAAACTAACTTTATATTTTACACGAAGGGAGAAATCGCCGTTGATAGTGGCTCCAGCCGGATCAATTCCATAAGAATTGCCCTCATTATCAATAAATTTTGATCCATAAATACTACCGATGACTTCCAACGGCGCTCCCGGTGTCGTCGTCCCAATCCCGACCTTGCCGCTACTATCGATTACTAAATTATTTGATGATAGACCAGAAGTTAAGCCAAGAAATGCTCTGGAATCTTTTACTCCTAAATAACCTGTGGTATCATCATCAGATATTAATACCTGTGCCAAATCATCAGAAGACAAAAATCTTGCTACGTTGTCTGTGGTTGAAGAGTTAATATCTAATTTATAACTTGGGCTTGTCGTCCCAATCCCGACCTTGCCGCTACTATCGATTACTAAATTATTTGATGACAAACCTGAAGTTAAACCTAAGAATGTTTTAGAGTCTTTTACGCCTAAATAACCTGTGGTATCATCATCAGATATTAATACCTGTGCCAAATCATCAGAAGACAAAAATCTTGCTACGTTGTCTGTGGTTGAAGAGTTAATATCTAATTTATAACTTGGGCTTGTCGTCCCAATCCCAACGTTGCCCGAGGTTTTACTTATCACCAACCTTTGCGGAGAATCTGCAGCACTACGTTCAACAATTACAAATTCATCTGCGTTGCCACCAACTCCAAAATCCCATTCATATCCTGCATTATTAGATACGGTTACGGATGCACCGCCATTAGGTGTGTTTATGCGTCCAAACTTTGCCACTTGGAAGTCTGAGCTTTTTACTTCCAGTCTCGCCCCCGGGCTTGTTGTCCCAATCCCCACATTTCCTCCCGAAGTAATCCTCATTACCTCACTCAAACTATTTGCCGATGTTCCTGAAGCTCCAGCAGGAGCAGTTTTAAAGATAATGCTTCCTCCTGCCCCAGATCCTG
>Ga0209101_1001636_pt1 | contig 16099 bp, 16 predicted proteins | sample ConPoolayeCmetaG_FD_185481 | JGI IMG/M metagenome (GOLD analysis project Ga0209101, IMG submission 185481) | Hot spring microbial mat communities from California, USA to study Microbial Dark Matter (Phase II) - Cone Pool mat layer C metaG... ...
GGGCGAGTTCGACGTGTTCCCCAAGGTCGACGTGAATGACCCCGCCACGTTCGTTCCCCCGCCGGTGGACCTCGAGCCTTCCCCTGAGGAGGTGGACGCCGTTTTGCAGCAGATGAGGGAGCGGCAGGCCGCCTGGGAGCCGGTGGAGGGCGAGCCGGTGGGTGACGGCATGCTGGTGGAAGTCCACGTGCGCGGCGAGTTTCCCGACGGCGACGGGGAGCCGTTTGAGGACAACCGCTCGCTGTTCGTGGTGGGGAAAGGCGAGGTCTACCCCGAGATCGAGCAGGCGGTCCGCGGGGCTGCCGTGGGCGATACTGTGGCAGCGCAGGCCACGCTCGGGCCGGCGGCCGGGGACCGGGCCGGTGCCCGTGTGAGCTACCAGGTGGTGATCAAGAGCGCGCGGCGCAAGCGCCTGCCGGAACTGGACGACGGTTTCGCGCGATCGCTGGGAGTCGAAGAGGGGCTGGCCGCGCTCGCCGAGGGAGTTCGCGAGCGTTTGCGGTTCGAGCGGGCTCGCCAGCGCCGGTCGGTGTGGCGGGACGCTCTCATCGCCCATTTGGCAGGAGACGGGGAACTCCCTCTTCCTGAAGGAGTGGTCAGGGAACGCACCCGCTCCGAGCTGATGGATTTCGCCCGCGAACTGGTGCGCCGTGGGGTGGACGTAGAGAAGGCCGAGTTGGACTGGGCAGGGATGGAGAGGGAGATGCGCGGGCGGGTGGAGCGCCACTTGCGGGGCGAACTGGTGCTGGACGCCTTGGCCCAGCGACTGGGCTTAGAGGTGAGCGAAGAGGAACTGGACCGGGAATTGGAAAAGCAGGCACGCCTGAGTGGCGTGCCCTTTGCGGAGTTAAAGGGGAATTTGGCGAAGCGCGGCGAGCTGGAGAGCATCCGCGCCCTGCTGCGGCGGGAAAAAGCCGCGGACGAAGTGCTTGGCCGCGCGGTGCCCACCAAGGAGTGACCATGCTGGTGCCGATCGTCGTGGAGCAAACGGCTCGCGGCGAGCGGGCGTACGATATCTTCTCGCGCCTGCTCAAGGACAACGTGGTGTTCATCGGGGAGGCCATCGACGACCATCTCGCGTCCCTGGTGATCGCTCAGATGCTATTTTTGGAGGCGGAGAACCCGGATAAAGACATCTTCCTCTATATCAACTCACCGGGCGGGTCGGTGACCTCCGGGCTGGCCATCTACGACACCATGCAGTACATCAAGCCCGACGTCTGCACCATCTGCCTTGGGCAGGCGGCTTCCATGGCGGCGGTACTGCTGGCGGGGGGAGCCAAGGGCAAGCGCCTGGCGCTTCCTCACGCCCGAATACTGCTGCACCAGCCCTTGCTCTACGGCCTGGGCGGCCAGGCCACGGATATCGATATCCACGCCAAGGACATCATGCGCCTGCGCGCGCGGTTGAACGAGATCCTGGCGCGTCACACCGGGCAGCCGATCGACAAGGTGAACGTGGATACCGAGCGCGACTTCATCCTTGAGGCCGCCGACGCGGTGGCCTACGGTCTGGTGGACAAGGTGATCGCGAACCGGGAATAGAACCCCACGTGAGGTGCTTGCGACACCAGGTGGTGTATGCTTAGGCGAGGAGGCGCGGGTGGCCAGAGATAGCTCGTCGGACGGACTGCGATGCAGCTTCTGCAACAAGTCGCAGCGCGAGGTCCGCAAGCTGATCGCCGGGCCCAACGTCTACATCTGCGACGAGTGTGTCGATATCTGCCTTGACATCATCTCCGAGGACCGCGCCCGCGAGGCGCGGGAGAGCCGCAAGGCCCTGCCCAAGCCCGAGGACATCAAGAGCGTTCTCGATGCGTACGTGATCGGCCAGGAGGCGGCCAAGAAGCGCTTGGCCGTGGCGGTGTACAACCATTACCGGCGGATTGATTACCTGTCCCACTCCCCGCGGCCGGAGGTCGAGCTTTCCAAGTCGAACATTCTCCTCATCGGTCCCACTGGCACCGGCAAGACGTTGCTGGCGCAGACGTTGGCGCGCATGCTGGATGTGCCTTTCACCATCGTGGACGCCACCACCCTCACCGAGGCGGGGTACGTGGGTGAGGACGTGGAGAACATCCTGTTGCGCCTCTACCAGGCGGCTGACGGGGACCGGGAGAAGGCCGAGCGGGGCATCGTTTACATCGATGAGATCGACAAGATCGCCCGCAAGGCCGATTCTCCCTCGATCACCCGCGACGTCTCCGGGGAAGGGGTGCAGCAAGCGCTTTTGAAGATTCTCGAGGGTACGGTGGCCAATGTCCCTCCCCAGGGCGGGCGCAAGCACCCTCATCAAGAGTTTCTGCAGATCGACACCACCAACATCTTGTTCATGTGCGGCGGCGCCTTCGTCGGACTCGAGGAGGTGGTGGCGAGGCGGCTCAATCAGAAATCGATGGGGTTTGAGGCGCGCATCGTGAAGTCCTCCGAGCGCAGCATCACCGAGCTGTTGATGCAGGTGCACCCCGAGGATCTCATCAAGTTCGGGATGATTCCCGAGTTTGTGGGGCGTGTACCGGTGGTGGCGACGCTGCACGAGCTGGACCGCGATGCGCTGGTGCGCATTCTGACCGAGCCGAAAAATTCATTGGTCAAGCAGTACCAGACCATGCTCTCTTTTGAGGGCGTGGAGTTACGCTTTACCGACGACGCACTCACGGCGGTGGCCGAGGAGGCGATTGTCCGCAAGGTGGGAGCACGGGGGTTGAAGATCATCCTGGAAGAGCTCATGCTCGATGTCATGTACCAGGTGCCGTCCCGCTCGGACATCACCGAGATCGTCATCACCCCCGAGGTGGTCGCGCGGCACGTCGCGCCTCTGGCCTCGATGCGCAAGGCTGGCTAGGAGCGTTTTCCTGCCCGGCAAGTACGGGCGTTTCCTTGAGAACGAGAGGATTCGAAGGATGGTTGAACCGAACGCGCACGTACTCCCAGTCGTGCCGCTGCGCGACATGGTGGTCTTTCCGGGGATGAAGGCGGCTTTTGTGGTGGGCCGGCCGTCCTCGGTGGCGGCGCTCCAGCGCGCCCTGGAGCACCCCCGCAAACAGCTCTTCCTGATCACGCAGCGCGACCCGCAGCTGGACGAGCCCGGCCCCGAGGATGTGCACCGCATTGGTGTGATCGCCACGGTGCTCCAGCACGTCACCTTCCCCAACGGCACCATCAAGGTGGGCGTGGAAGGAGTGCTGCGCGCCCGCTGGCTGAGACTGCGAACCACCCCCGAGCGGGCTTTCGAGGCCGAGGTGGAGCCCATCGCCACGCCGGCCGTGGACGATGCCAAGGTGACCCGATACATGGCGAACCTGGTCAACCTGTTTCAGCAGTTCGCCCGGCTTTCCCAGCAGATCGGGGCGGAGAGTGTGCTGGCTGAACTGCAGACCGAGGACCCCCAGCGGTTTGCAGACACCATGGCGGCTGCCTTGCCGTTGCCCACCAAGGAGAAGCAGCAGCTGCTCGAGGTGGTCAACCCGTTGGAACGCTTGCAACGCCTCAACGATCTGCTCGATCTGGAAATCGAGAAGCAGAACATCGACCGCCGTCTCAACTCCAAGGTCAAGAAGCAGATGGAGAAGGCGCAGCGGGAGTACTACCTGTCCGAGAAGATCAAGGCGATCAACGAGGAGCTGGGTAGGACCGACGTCAAAGAGGAGCTGGAAGAGCTCGCCAAGCGCGTCGAGAACGCCGGCATGTCCAAGGAAGCCAAAGAGAAAGCCCTGTCGGAGATCAAGCGCCTGGAGGGCATGGCGCCGATGTCCGCAGAGGCCACCGTGTCGCGTAACTACGTGGAGTGGCTCCTGGCCGTGCCCTGGAAGAACGCGACCCGGGAGATTCGCCGCATCACTACCGCCGAGAAGGTGCTGGAAGAGGACCACTACGGCCTCGAGAAGGTCAAGGAACGGATTCTCGAGTTCCTGGCGGTGCGCCAGTTGGTCAAAAAACCCAAGGGGACGATCCTCTGCTTCGTGGGACCGCCGGGGGTGGGAAAGACCTCCCTGGCCAAGTCCATCGCCCGCGCCACGGGGCGTAAGTTCGTCCGCCTTTCGTTGGGGGGGGTGCGCGACGAGGCCGAGATCCGTGGCCACCGGCGCACCTACATCGGTGCCTTCCCGGGTCAGATCATCCAAATGATGAAGAAGGCCACGACGGTCAACCCGGTTTTCCTGCTGGACGAGGTGGACAAGATGGCCTCGGACTTCCGCGGCGATCCCGCCGCGGCGCTGCTCGAGGTGCTCGACCCGGAGCAAAACCACGCCTTCATCGATCATTACCTGGACGTGGAGTACGACCTCTCGCGCGTTTTCTTCATCGCCACCGCCAACGTCACCCACACCATTCCGCCGGCGCTGGTGGACCGTATGGAGGTGATTCGGCTCTCCGGCTACACCCCTTATGAGAAGCTGCAAATCGCCCAGAAGTTCCTGGTACCCAAGCAGGTGGAGCAGCAGGGCCTGAGCCGTTTCAAGGTGAGCTTCGACGACGACGCGATCCATCTGCTGGCCGAGCGTTACACCCGGGAGGCCGGGGTGCGCAACCTGGAGCGGGAGATCTCCTCGATCTGTCGCAAGCTGGCGCGGGAGGTGCTGAAGAGCGGCACCCGCAAGGGCACGGCCATCGAGGTCACCCCGGAGCGGGTGGGCGAGCTCCTCGGCAAGCCCCGGTACCGCGCCACCAAGCCCAACGAAGCCAGCGAAATCGGGGTCGCGACGGGACTCGCCTGGACGGAGGTCGGCGGGGAGCTGCTGGGAACCGAGGTGACGTTGATGCGCGGCAAGGGCAACCTTACGCTCACCGGACAGCTGGGAGACGTGATGCAGGAGTCGGCGCGGGCCGCACTTTCCTACGTGCGTTCGCACGCCACCCGCCTCACGCTGGCCGACGACTTTTTCGAGACCCGCGACGTGCACATTCACGTGCCGGAGGGGGCGATCCCCAAGGATGGGCCGTCGGCGGGTGTGACCATGGCGGTGGCGCTGTTCTCGGCGGTGGCCGGCGTGCCTGTGCGGCAGGACGTGGCCATGACCGGGGAGATCACCTTGCGCGGCAAGGTGCTGCCGGTAGGGGGGATCAAGGACAAGGTGCTGGCCGCCTACCGGGCCGGTATCCGCGAGGTGATTCTGCCCGAGGAGAATGAGAAGGACCTCGAGGATATCCCGGAGGATGTGCGCTCGGAGATGCAGTTTCACCTGGTGAAGGGAATGGACGAGATCATCGCCCTGGCGCTAGAAACACCGATCCCCGCCGTGGCGGGTGGGGCCGGTGGCGAGGGTGACCAGGCGAGCGTGGTCTCCCACTGACCGTGCAGATCCGCGAGGTGCTCCTGCAGGCCACGGTGGCGAGTCATCGAGAGGGGCCGAAGGCGGCCTGGCCACAGATCGCCTTTGCCGGCCGCTCCAACGTGGGCAAGTCCACCCTCTTAAACGCCCTGTTTGGACGCCCCCTCGCTGCCACCTCGAAGCACCCGGGGAAGACGCGCACCATCAATTACTATTTGGTGAACGGCACGATGTACTTCGTCGATCTACCAGGATATGGGTTCGCCAGGGTGGCCAAGAGCGAACGCGCCGGGTGGGGGCGGCGCGTCACCGACTACGTGGCGGGCGAGGATCGCCTGCGCCTGGTGGTGGCGCTGGTCGATCCCCGCATCCCCACCTCACCCCTGGATCGCGAGCTGCTGGAGCTGCTGCGCAGGTGCGGGCGTGCCTTTGTCGTGGTGATGACCAAGTCCGACTGCCTCGGCCGGGGGGCGCTGGCCACTGCCGCCCAGCGTTTGCGGCGAGATCTCGAACTGGCCGAGGCGCCGCTGGCGGTCTCGGCGCGCGCCGGAACGGGTACGAAGGAACTCCTCACGCTGCTCGCCGCAGTGGCGAGTGGTGCGCGCAGGGTGAGAGAAGAAGGAGCCAGCTAAATGGTGGAACGCAAAGGTACGCAAGGGAAGAGCGAGCGCGGTCGCCGCCGGCGAGCCGGCGCCGAAATGGAGGGGCTGCCGGTGGTCGTCGAGGAGGAAGAGATCGCCGCGCAGGAGGCGGAGACCCAGGACGGACAGCGGCTGGACATGCGCACTCTGAAGGACATGTCCATCGCGGATCTCACCCAAGCGGCGCGCGAACTGGAGGTGGAGAACCCGGCCGGGATGCGCAAGCAGGATCTCATTTTCAAGATCTTGCAGGTGCAGACGGAACGTGAGGGGCTCATCTTTGGTGAGGGCGTGCTGGAGATTCTGCCGGACGGTTACGGTTTTCTGCGCGCTCCTGAGTACAACTATCTCCCTGGTCCGGATGATATTTACGTTTCACCGTCGCAGATTAGACGCTTCAACTTGCGCACCGGTGACACGGTTTCCGGTCAGATCCGCCCGCCGCGGGAGGGGGAGCGATACTTCGCCCTGATCAAGGTCGAGGCGATCAACTTCGAGCCGCCCGACGTGGCGCAGGAGAAAATCCTTTTCGACAATCTAACGCCGCTATACCCGCTGGAGAGGCTCAACCTTGAGGTCGAGGGGAACATGACCTCGCGGGTGATGAACCTGCTGACCCCCATCGGCAAGGGCCAACGGGGTCTGATCGTGGCACCTCCCCGCACCGGCAAGACGATGATGCTCCAGGCCATCGCCAATGCGGTCACCGCCAACCACCCCGAGGTGGTACTCATCGTCCTGCTCATCGACGAGCGGCCGGAGGAAGTCACCGACATGCAGCGCTCGGTCAAAGGCGAGGTGATTTCTTCCACCTTCGATGAACCTGCCTTCCGCCATGTACAGGTGGCCGAAATGGTTTTGGAGAAGGCCAAGCGCCTGGTGGAGCACCGCCGGGATGTGGTTATCCTGCTGGACTCCATCACCCGTCTGGCGCGCGCCTACAACACGGTGGTACCACCGTCGGGCAAGGTGTTGTCGGGTGGTGTGGACTCCAACGCCTTGCAAAAGCCCAAGCGCTTCTTCGGCGCCGCTCGCAACATCGAGGAGGGCGGGTCGCTGACCATCATGGGTACCGCACTCATCGACACCGGGTCGCGCATGGACGACGTCATCTTCGAAGAGTTCAAGGGCACCGGCAACATGGAGGTGCACCTGGATCGCAAACTGACCGAGAAGCGGGTGTTTCCGTCCATCGACATCAACAAGTCGGGCACCCGCAAGGAAGAGCTGCTGCTCGAGCCGTGGGAACTCAAGCGCGTGTGGGTGCTGCGGAAGGTGTTGAACCCGCTGTCCACCGTCGAAGCCATGGAGCTCTTGCTGGAGCGCCTGGAGAAGACCCGCACCAACCGAGAGTTCCTGGAGATGATGTCCCAGGGATGAGACCGGCGCGCCGCCAGCCAGCAGGTCCATGAGCAGACCAGCGCACTTCGTCGGCGTGCGGTTTCTCAACTCGCGGCCCTTGGTGGCGGGGTTGGAGGCCGGATTGCCGGCGCCGTTTCCGTTCACCTACGCCGCCGCCGACCCCGCGGAGTGCGCCGCCGCCCTGGCGTCGCGCACCGCGGCGGCGGCGCTGGTCCCCGTGGTGGCGCTGTCCCAGGCGCCATGGGCACAACCCCTCCCAGGTCTGGGAGTAGCCTGCCGGGGAGCAGTGGGTTCGGTGCTGCTGGTGTCCAAGGTGCCGTTGGAAGAGATCCGCGTCCTGGCAACCCACGCCGCCTCCCGCACCTCAGAAGTGCTGGCGCGCCTGCTGCTCGCCGAGAGGACGGGCAAGAAGCCGGCGGTAACGCGGTGCTCGCCGCCCCTCGAGGAGATGCTGCGCTGCGCCGACGCCGCAGTGGTCATCGGGGATGCGGCCATGCGCCTGTGCGGCCGTACCGGCCTGCTGGAGATCGACCTCGGAGCGGCCTGGCGGGAGTGGACGGGGCTTGGATTCGTGTTTGCCCAGTGGGCGGTGGATGAGCGCGCCCCGGGCGGAGCGGCAGCACTGCTGGAGCGCTCCCTGGCCTGGGCCGAGCAGCACTGGGAGCAACTCTTGCCCCGCTGGGCGGCCCAGCACGCCTTGGCGCTTGAGGAGGTTCGCGAGTACCTGGGCGAGCGCCTCCACTTCCGCCTGGATGCCAACGACCAGCGCGGCAAGGACGCGTTTTTCCAGTTGGCCGCGGCGCGCGGCCTTCTGCCGGGCGCCACGCCTGCGCTCCGGACGGCTGCGGGGACCGTACAATTACTTCCATGACCACCACCTCCCGGGCCGGCGGGGCGGCGTCGTTGCTGCTGTCCCTCGCCTGGCTGGGCGCCGTGCTCTGGCGCTGGCAGGGGGTGGACAGCGCCGAGCCGCTTGTGGCCATCGCCTTGCAAGGGGCGTGGACGGCGCTCTTCTCGCTGGCCAGCCTGGGTGCCGGCTACGTTCCCTGGCGTGTCTGCCGGGGCGGGCTCACACGCCTCACCGATTGGCTGATCGCCGCCGGGCTGGGCTGCGCCGTGTTGGTCGCCGCCGCGCTGGGTCTTTCGGTGCTGGGTTTGTTTCGCCCCTGGGCGTTGGCCCTCGTCCTGTTGGTGGCGGCGCTGGCAGGCGCCGCGGCACTGTGGCGCCACAAGGGAGAGATCCGCCGGTTGCAGGTCAACCCAAAGCTGCTCCCGTTCGTGGTCCTCATCGCCCTTGTCGGTGCGGGGACGTTCCTGGTGACGGCGACGGCCTCGCCCTTTTACGACCAGTATCACTACCACCTGGGCTTTCCCTACCAGTGGTTGCGCCTGGGGCGTCTGGAGATCTTCCCCCGCCACGCCTACTCATACTTTCCGGCGGCCATGGGTACCCTCTTCGCTTACCCCCTGAGCGCGCTGGGCACCTGGTCGGCGCAGGCCATCCACTGGTGGAGTGGGGCGCTGGCGGTACTGGCTACCGCAACGTTGGCCAGGGGGCTCGGCGGCCCCCGGGCGGCGCTGGTGGCGGCGGCGATCGTAGCAGCGACGCCTTCGGTGATGCAGGTGTCCACCTGGGCCGCCGCCGACCTGGGAGCCACGGCGTTTGGCGCCCTCGCCTGGCTGGTGGTGGCCCGCGCCTGGCGGGCTGGCGTACCGCCCGCCGGTCCCGGGGTGTGGCTCGCGGTGGGAGTGCTGGCAGGTCTGGCGGCGGCGGCCAAGATCCTCGCCCTCACCACCGTGGTGGTACCGGTGCTGGCCGTGTCGCTGCTAGTGGCGCCGCGCAGCGCCGGGGCGTTGGTGCAACGGGGGGCCTTGCTGGGCCTCGGCGTGGTTGTTACCTTGGGGCCCTGGGCCGCGCGCAGCTTTGCAGCCAGCGGCGACCCCTTTTACCCCTTCGGGTCGTCGTACCTGGCGCGGCTGACGAGGGGTGGCGAGGCCGTGGAAGGGGTGGTGGCGAGCAAGATCGTGGCCGGTGAGGCAGCAGCGAGATCACCGGGGCTTTTCGCCACTCTCGCGACCTTTCAACCCAAAGGGGACGCCGGTGCCATTGGCCCCCTCTACCTCGGGCTGCTACCCCTGGCATTTTGGAGCGTTCTGCGCCACCGCCGCCGCGGTGCGGTGTTCCTCGGCCTGGGCGCGCTGCTGGCGGTGGCCGGGTGGGGTGTAGGCCCCCCCCGGGGCCGTTACCTGCTCCCCGCCCTGCCGCTGCTGGCCGCCCTCGCCGCTGCCGGGTGGCGGCATGCGCGCGCCGCCGCGCCCCGCCGTGCGCGCGGCTGGCTTGGGGCATTGCTGTTCCTCGCCCTGGGGTGGAGTGCCCTGGGAGGCGCCACCCCCCTCGAGATGAGACGCCTCGCCTGCACCGTGGGCGCCGGCGACCAGGAGGAGCTCATGCGGCGCTACGTCACCTACTGGCCGGTGATCCGACCGGTGGACAGTCAGCTGCCCCCTTCGGCAAAACTGCTCCTAGTTGGGGAGTCGCGAACGTATCTGCTCAATCGCGACCTGGTGGTGGAGGACCCGTTTCAAAGGCCCTTGTTGGTGGAGCTGGCGGAGGCCGCCGAAAGGCCCGAGGAAATCGCCGCGGCGCTGACCCAGCAGGGCGTGACTCACCTCTTGGTCAATCACCAGGAGGCCCGCCGGATCGCCGCCATGAACGGACGGGCGTCCTACCTGGAAACCCGAGACGAAACCGCCGCTGGCCGCCTGGCCGCTTTCATGGCAGCGTGTCTCAAGCCGGTCATAACTGCGCCACCGGTGGAGGTGTGGGCGCTGGAGCCATGTCCATGGTGAAGAAGGGCGAGAGAGACTCCTTGTCCGCGCGGATGGCGGCGACCGATCCACGCCGGGCAGCCACCAGGCGGCCGCGCCGGGGAGGCGAGGGCGCCGCGATCTCGGCTGAAGGCTTGCCAGGGATTTCGGTGGTCGTTCCTGCCTGGAACGAGGAGGGGATCATTGGGAGGGTGGTCGACGAGGTGCGGGAGGTGCTAGCAGCGATGCCTGGCTGCGGCGCTTGGGAAGTCATCGTCATCTCAGATGGCTCAAAGGACGGCACGGCAGCCCAGGCCCGCGCCGCCGGGGCCAAGGTGGTGGAGCTGTCGCCCAATCGGGGCTATGGTGCGGCGCTGCGACGGGGCTTTCGGGAGGCACGCTTTGAGGTGGTCGTCATGCTCGACGGCGACGGCACCTATCCGCCGTCGGCGATCCCCGCCCTGGTGCGCCGGGTGGCAGAAGGGGCAGACCAGGTCATCGCCGCCCGCACCACCTTCGCCGACCCGCCACGGGGGCTGCGCCGCCTGGCCAAGGGACTGTTGACTCGCTTTGCTTCCGCCCTCGTCGGGTATCGCGTCCCCGACCTCAACTCGGGCATGCGGGCGTTTCGCCGGGGCGCGCTGGAGCAGGTGGCGAACCTGCTTCCTGCCGGGTTTTCCTGCAGCACCACGCTCACCGTGGCGGGGTCGCTGGGAGGATGGCAGGTGGAATGGGAACCCATCGAGTACCGACCGCGTTTTGGCCGTTCCAAGTTCCGCCCTGTCCACGATACCGTTCGCCTGGCTTTGGCGATTCTGCGGGCCGTCGTCTACACCCATCCGCTCAAGGTTTTTCTGCCCGTGGCTGCGGTCCTGGTTTTCTTGGGCCTCAGTCTGGGCCTCTACGACACCTTGGTGGAGCGCAACTTGACCGACAAGACGGTGCTGTGCTTCCTGTCCGGCCTGCAACTGTTTGCCCTCGGGCTCCTCGCCGACCTGCTGGTGCGACGGCGTGGCAGCGGGTGAAGGACCTCGTGAAGCGGGTAAAGCAGAGGTAAGAACCCGTGCGCCAGGCGTGAGGGCCGTCGCCTGCGCCCCCGTCGCCGGTGCGCTTGGTGGACCGCGCTCCGAAAAGAAAAAGTTTCGTTGACAGCGCGCCCCTTATGTGCTACAAACCACCTTCCCCGGCGGTTTCGGGTCGAAGGGGAGTGTGGGTATGTACGCAATCGTCGAGGCAGGGGGCAAGCAGCACCGGGTCGAGGTCGGGCAGCGCCTCGCCGTGGAGCGCATCTGGAGCGACGTCGCCCCCGGCAGCGAAGTGCTGTTCGAGCGAGTCCTCATGGTGCGCAGCGAGGGTCAGGTGAAGCTTGGCAAGCCGGTGGTGGACGGCGCGCGCGTGCGAGCCACTTTGGTGCGCCCACTGCGCGGCGACAAGGTCATTGTTTTTAAGAAGAAGCGGCGCAAGGGCTACCGCCGCACCACCGGCCACCGGCAGAACCTTTACGAGGTCCGCATCGACGCCATCGAGGCGTAGGGAGGCAAGATGGCGCACAAGAAGGGTCAGGGATCCTCTCGCAACGGGCGCGATTCTCACGCGCAGCGGCTGGGCGTGAAGCGTGGCGACGGCCAGCTGGTCAAGGCGGGGACGATCCTCGTGCGGCAGCGCGGCACCCGCTTCAAGCCTGGCAAGAACGTCGGGCGGGGGAGTGACGACACGCTCTTCGCTCTCGTCGAGGGCCGGGTGAGATTTCGGGACCGCGGTCGCATGGGCCGTTTCATCGTTATCGACCCGGCGGTCTGACCACACTCCGCCCGCACGCCAGTAGATGTTTCTCGACGAGGTGCGTCTCGCTGTCAAGGCCGGAGACGGAGGGCGGGGGTGTATTTCCTTTCGGCGCGAAAAGTTTGTCCCCCGCGGTGGGCCGGACGGCGGCGACGGCGGTGCGGGGGGTGACGTGGTGGTGCGTGCCGACCCCCATTACTCCACCCTCGCGCATCTGTACGGCCGCCACCATGTCAGGGCGGGCCGCGGCGAACACGGCCGCGGCTCCAACCAGAGCGGCGCCGCCGGCGCCGATGCCTGCATCGCGGTGCCTCCCGGTACGATCGTGCGCGATGAGGACAGCGGTGAGATCCTTGCTGACCTGGTGGAGGTGGACTCAACGGTGGTGATCGCCCGCGGCGGCCGGGGCGGGCGGGGCAACCAGCACTTCGCCACGCCTTCCCGCCAGGCGCCGCGATTTGCCGAGCCCGGCCAACCAGGCGAAGAACGCCACGTCATTCTCGAGCTAAAGCTCATCGCCGACGTCGGCCTGGTGGGATTCCCCAATGCAGGGAAGTCGACGCTCCTGGCTCGGGTGTCGGCGGCGCGGCCCAAGATCGCCGATTATCCGTTCACCACCTTAACACCCCACCTGGGGGTGGTGGTGCGGGACGGCGGCGAGAGATCGCTGGTGTTTGCCGACCTCCCGGGCTTGATCGAGGGTGCCCATGCCGGCGCCGGGCTCGGGCACCGCTTTCTGCGGCACATTGAACGGTGCCGGGTACTTTTGCACCTGGTGGATTTGGCCAGCGGCGAGTCGGTGGGTGAACAGGTGAGAGTGCTGCGCGCCGAGCTTGCCCAGCACGATGCGCGGCTGCCAGAGCGGGCCGCGCTGCTGGTGGGAACCAAGATCGACGCGCTTTCATCGGTTACCGCCGTAAGCGAGTTGGCCGAGGTGGCAGGGGCGCTGGCGATGCCCTGGTGCGCCATTTCGGCGGTGAGCGGCCAGGGTATCGACGAGATGCTGGAGGTGGTGTTCCGGCTGGCGGCGGAGGCAGCTTGAAGCGACTGGGGGTGTTCGGGGGTACCTTCGATCCGGTGCACTACGGCCACCTGAAGCCGGCTCAGAAGGTGTTGGCCACCTTTGCGCTCGACGCCCTGGTTTTCGTACCGGCCGCGATACCGCCGCACAAGCTCACGGAACCCGTGTCCTCCTTTGCCCATCGCTTCGCGATGCTGGCGCTGGCCGCTGCCCCCCACGAGGGGTTTGTGCTCTCCGACCTGGAGCAACGGCGCGGCGGACCGTCGTACACCGTGGACACCTTGCGAGAGGTCCGTGAGGCGTGGCGAGCCGAGACGCTCTTTTTCGTTTTGGGAAGCGACTCGTTGGCGCAAATCACCACCTGGCACCGCTGGGAGACCCTGGTGGAGCTGGCCCATCTGGTCGTCCTGCGCCGGGATCCATGGTGGGGCGCCGAGCTGGAGCGCCACGTGCCCGCCCTTTTTCGCCCTCGCCTGCGGTTGGTCGAGGCCACCACCGGCGCTGGCCTCGCCGGCAATGAGATGTCCAGCGGGTGCATATTCCTTCTGGAGCACCAGCCGTACCCGATCTCGGCGACGGCGGTGCGGCAGCGGCTGCGGGCCGGGCTGGACGCCAGCGAACTGGTGCCGCCGGAGGTGCAGCGGTATGCGGTGAGGAACCGGTTGTATCATCATGGAGAACGTGTTGACTGATCCTGTCCTCGGGCATCATCTGCGCCTGGCTCTGTCGGCGCTGGAGAACAAGAAGGCGTTCCAAATTGTAGTGCTCGATGTGGCCCAGCAGACGTCCATTGCGGATGCCTTTGTGATCTGCTCGGTGGGGTCGGTGCGGCAGGCGCAGGCGGTGTGCGACGAGGTGACACGTATCCTCAAGGAGCACAGCGTGCGTCCCTTGGCCGTCGAAGGGTACAGTCACGGTGGCTGGATTCTCATGGACTACGGGGATTTCTTGCTGCACATTTTTGACGAGGAACGCCGCGCTTTCTACGCCCTGGAGCGCCTGTGGAGCGACGCTCCGGAGGTGTCGGCGTTGCTGCGCACCGGTTAACCATGCGACCGCTTTTCGCCACCGCGAACCCCGGCGCCGCGGAGGTGGGGCGACTCCTTGCACGTTTCTCGGCGACATCACTGCCCCTGGTGCTGGAGGGGGAAACCGGCTGCGGAAAGTCGTTTCTGGCGGCGAGAGTGCACCGGCGCTCCCGCCCCGGCCGGCCGCTGGTGGTGGTGGACTGCGGCGCTGTGCCCGCCAGCCTGGCGGCGGCGGAGCTGTTCGGTCACGGGCCGGGAGCCTTCACGGATGCGACGCGCGCCCGGCGAGGCCGGCTGGAGCAGGCCGGGGACGGCACGCTGGTACTCGACCGCGTGGAGACACTGGCGGCCGAAGCCCAGATTGCACTGCTGCGCGCCCTTGAGGAGCGGCGCTTCGTGCCCCTTGGCGGCACTGCGACCCGCCCGCTGCGGGCGCGCGTGGTGGCTACCGCAACGGCAGACGTGGCCGCCTGTCTCGAGGAGGGACGGCTGCGCCGCGACCTGTACCACCGCCTGGCCGGTTTTCACGCCCGTATTCCACCGCTGCGCGCCCGTCCCGAGGACATCCTCCCCGCCAGCCTCGCGTTCCTGCGCCGCCAGAGCAGGCGGATGAACACAGCCTTCACATTGGATCCTGAGTGCGCGGAATTGCTGCGCGAATATCCCTGGCCCGGCAATTTCCGCGAGCTGGAGGGAGCTCTCACGCGCGCCTGCCTGACGGCCGAGGACGGCGTCGTGCGGCCCCAGCACCTGGGTCTGCCTGCTCACACCTGGCCCGCCGTGGCAGAGTGGGCGGCCGAGCGGCGGCGTTCCCTGGCCGAGGTCACCCGGCTGTACGCGCTGTGGGTGCTGGCTCACGAAGGGGGCAACGTGTCCCGGGCGGCGAGAGTGCTGGGCGTATCCCGACGTACCCTGATCCGCTGGCGACGACAACCCCATGAATGAGCTTCTGCTGGTCTGGGTGGGACGCCAGGGGGAGCCCGAGTGGGAGGTGTTGGCGCGCCGCTACGTCGAGCGCATCCGGCGGTTCGTTGCTGCGGAGGTGGTGCGCCTTCGCCCGGAGCCGGGGCGGGGGCACGACGCCGCGCGGGCACGGGCTGCGGAGGGGGATCGGCTACTGGCGCTGCTGCGGCCCCGCGATCGGCTGGTGGCGTTGGACGAACGCGGCGAGGAGAAGACCACCGCGCAGCTGGCGGAGGCTCTCCCTGCGTGGTTGGCTGGGGGGCGGGTGGTTCTGGCGGTGGGCTCTGACCTGGGGCTGGCCCCGGCGGTGGTGGACCGTGCCAACCTGGTCATGGCTCTTTCCCGCCTCACCCTGCCGCACGCGCTCGCCCGGGTGCTGTTATTGGAGCAAGTCTATCGGGCCTTGGATTACCACGCCGGCGGCGCGTATCACCGCGGTGAGGAGGGGTGTGGGAGCGTGCGTTATAATCGCGCTTCAGGGAGGCGCCGGTGAGTCACGCGGTGGACCTGGAGGCGATCAAGCAGCAGTTGGAGGCCAAGCGCCGCGAACTCCTCGACGGGGTCAACCGCGCCCGCCAGCTCACCAGCGAGGAGAGTGAGGCTGGAGCGCCCGATATTGCCGATCGCGCCACCAGTGCCTTTCAGCGGGATTTTTCCTTCCATATTTCGGAGAACGAGGCGCGCATGCTTCGGCTCATTGAGGAAGCGCTGGCCCGACTGCAGAACGGGCGGTACGGGCTGTGCGTGAGCTGCTCGCAGCCCATCGAAGAACCCCGTTTGCGGGCGCTGCCCTGGGCCCGACACTGTATCGCCTGCCAGGAGCTGCAGGACCGGGGTGAGCTCTGAGAACTCGTTCGCTGGCTCTGCTCGCCTGCCCTGACGACTACCTGCTGGATATCGAACGACTTGCTGCCGAGGCGCAGTGGATGACCTCCCACCCTGGAGGCGAGGTGCGGCGCCTGGACACCGCGGCGATGGAGCAGCTCATGAGCGAGCTGTCTTCCGCCTCTCTGTTCGCCCCCCAGCGGCTGGTGGTGGTCCGCGATGCCAGCCGCCTTCTGGAGGTTCGGCAGGGCGAGGGAGGCGCGGCGGACGCCTTGATGACCGCGCTGAGCTCCTCGTGGGACCGGGAAACCTCGCTGCTCCTCTGTGCCCCCGTCAAGAGCGAGCCCAAGGGTGCGCTCGCCGACTACGTGCGCGCCCACGGCACGCTGACCTGGC
>Ga0209101_1001637_pt1 | contig 16088 bp, 10 predicted proteins | sample ConPoolayeCmetaG_FD_185481 | JGI IMG/M metagenome (GOLD analysis project Ga0209101, IMG submission 185481) | Hot spring microbial mat communities from California, USA to study Microbial Dark Matter (Phase II) - Cone Pool mat layer C metaG... ...
GGCGGGTGAGGAGCGGCGGCGGAGTAGGCCAGGCCGTCAATGTCAGGGCGATGTGCGGTTGTACGGTCAGCAGTTGGGCAACGGCTGTTTCCTCCTTTGGGTTGGTGGATTGGGGTGCACAGGCAGCCAGAATCGCCACCAGCCAGGCACCCAGCGCGATCAGGGGCAGCATCCGGCTTGCCCGTGGCCTGTGGTCTGCCATGTCCATTCCGTTCCATTGTCTTTGTGCTGCGGATAATTAGACTTATTATACTACGGCCCTGGGGTTTTGTCAAATCGGGCAGGGAGACCGTTACAGGTTGGGGACATGGCCCTGAGCCACCGGCGGAGGGCAGAGAGTGGCTCACTCGGGGCAGGCCGGTGAGAAGCGAAAACAGGACACGGATGACACCGATTTATCAGGATAAATCGGCATCATCCGTTTTCAATCGGTATCCCATTTCAGCCTTGTGGGGGGCCGCTATTCGTTTTTGCGTAGCAACGGCAGGTACACGCGGTACCATACCACGTCAAAGGGGTTGCTGGTCACCGCCGGACCGGCCGGGATGGTCACGGTGATGGTATCTGCGGTGACCGGCAGGGCGATGATCACCCCGGCGGTCGCCACCCCGTTGCTGAAGGTGACCCTGGTCGGCGTGATGGTGCCGGTGGTGTCGGTCAGCGCGGCGGTGCCGTTAAAGCCGCCGGCGGTCAGGGTCTGGGCCAGGGCCGGGTCAGCCTCGGCCAGAGCCACAAGTTCCCCCTGCGACGGCCCGGTGAGGGGAAAGCCCAGTTCATCGCAGGCGGTGATGGTGATGGGGAAGGGGTGGTGGACATGCTGCGGGCTGGCAATGGGGTCGAACGTCAGGTGGTGCAGCGTGCTGCCGCGAAAGACGCCATTGTTAGACGTGGCGGCGTAGAGGACGCTGGGCGCGGTCGGGTGGATGAGCACGCTGTAGACGTAGCCCAGGTAGCCCAGCCCCTCCCAGGACGCGCCGCCATCCGTGGTGCGATAGACCTGCCCATCCCAGGTGCCGGCGTAGAGGATGGTGGGGGTGACGGGATGGATCGCCAGCGAGGTGACCCAGGCGTCCGCCGGCAGGCCGTTGGTCAGTTGGCTCCAGGTGGCCCCGGAATCTGTGCTGCGGCTCAGGCCGTGGTTGAAGGTGCCGGCGTAGACCAGGCTGGAGGTGACCGGGTGGACGGCGAGGGCCTGGACGGTGGAGGATAGAACCCCCCTGACCGTCCAGGTCTGCCCGGCATCTGTGCTGCGAAAGAGGAACTGCGACGCCCCGCCATAGACCACATTGGGCGTGGCAGGCGCGAAGGCCAGCGCGCGCACGTGGGGGTCGGTGAGGCCCTGGGTGGCCGAGATGGGCGTCCAGGTGTCTCCGCCGTCCGCGCTGCGATAGATTCCCTGCTCCCGGTCCCCGGCCAGGACGATGGCGGGCGTGAGCGGGTGGACGGCGACGGCCCGCACCGCCGCGCCCGGCAGGACAAGCCCCCACGAATCCCCCCCGTTGGTGCTGCGGTACAACCCGCCGCCGTAATAGTCCCCCGCATAGAGGACCATGGGGGTGATGGGGTTCACGGCCAGCCCGCCCTGGACCGACAGGGGCAGGGTGATGCCGGTGCTGGCCGGCTGCCAGGTGGCGCCGTGGTCCACGCTGCGGTAGACGCCGTTGCCCCAGGTGCCGGCATAGAGGACGGCCGGGGAGAGCGGCGCAGCCGCCAGCGCCTCCACGTCTGAGGGCAGGCCGCTACTGGCGGCGTGCCAGTAGACCGTGGGGCCGGCCGCCGCTGCCACAAGCAGGAATAGCAGCCACAGAATGCCGACAGACGCCCCAAGGCCAACAGCTTGCAGAGGCGAACCGGCTTGGGATCGGGTGTTCATAGTTTGTTTAGTTCCTCTCGCAGCCAGATTTGCCATCGGGAACTGATGCGGACTCCCCTGGCCAGCAGCCGTTGCAAATCCTCCAACGCCTCATCCCTGGACAACAATCCGGCCAACACGGCTGCCAGGAGCAGGCCCAAGGTCCCTTTTACCGGCAATCCCATTGCCCTGGCTATACGCCGGCCCTGCCGTTCATCAATCAGTACCCAATCTGGCCGGCGCTCCTGGGCCAGGAGCAAAACCTGCACTTCTCCTTCGCCCAAGCCCATCAGCAGTGGTTCGATGGTGGGAACTGCCTGGGGAGCTATCACCTGGAGCCAATCGGCCTGGGCAATCGCAGCAGCACCGGGCCGTCCACTTCCGCAAGCGACTACCTCGCTGTACACGGCAGCGGGAACCAGGACCTCGTCAAACATCTGTCGCAAGAGGTCGAGCTTTTCCAACGAGGCCAGAGCGATTAGCGGTGTGGCGTTGACGATGGCCCTCACCGGGACCTGATCCTCTCTGCAAGTTCGTGGCTGGTCCGGGCTTCGTACGCCTGTTCGTCTTGGGCATAGTCTATTACAGAGAAGCCATGTTCGGAGAGCAGATGGTAGAACTCCCAGCGGTCGCAGCCCAGGATCCGGGCGCCAAGGCCGGATGAAATCTTGCCCTGCTCGTACAAACTTCCCAGTGTGCAGATCATGGCCCGCCGGGCGAATTGCTCCCGGTCCTCTTTGGAAGCCACCAGCAATTCATCAGGGAAGACAACGCTCACCCCCATATCTATGCCCTCCGCTGTTGGTGCGCTGTGGACGTACCCTGGCGAATTGTACCCTATTTCTGGTCCCCGATCAAGTTGCGATCTGGGTGGGATCGCCGGGTGGCGACCTGTCTGGACCGATGCTGTACTACCCACCCCCGCCCCAGGTGCCGGCGTAGAGGACGGCCGGCGAGAGCGGCGCGGCGGCCAGCGCTTCCACGTCCGAGGGCAGGCCGGTGCTGGCGGCGTGCCAGTAGACCAAGGGAGCGATAGCCAAGTCTAGACGGGGCAAGGTAATTGTAGTGATCAAGGTGATAAGTGCACTTGCTGCCACAATAACCGAATAACTAATGTCTCGCAACAACGAACAACTACTCCTGTGGATTTTACCACTACTCATATGCTCAAGCTGCTAGTGGTGGCGGCAACCTGAGCATATCAGACTCAAATCCGATCTTCGGAGCACAGGGGCTTGCAGGCACAACTCCAATACAGGAGCAGGCTGGAGCGAGTGGTACTGTACTGCTCACTACTGTGGATCCGGCAAAGGTCGAATTACACGTGTAACCGCCTTGACTTGCCCCCAGGTACGGCTCGTCATACCTCTCTGGTAGTCCTTAAGGCTTACAATTTGGCCCGCTTGTGCCACTTTATTATCGCCCAGATATATGGCAACATGACCTGGCCCCTTCGCGCCTTCGCCTAGGCTATCTTCTGGATCGCTGGCCAGGATATCACCCGGTTGCAATATATCGCGATAACTGAAGTTCTGACTACGGGCCACCTCATTCGTTGCACGATCGGTGTTATTCACCCATACAGTGTACTCCGCAAGGTTATCGGCCAACTCCTTCGAAGTTCCACCACCTGGCCAGGTTTTTGTTCCACCGTAAAACGCGTTATACGCTGATTTGTAAGCATCACTGACAAATGCAGCACACCAACCTGAGTCAAAAGAACTCACACGCTGATTGGCTCGGTCGAGAACGAGCTGACGTGCTGCAGCTGCACCAAGCTGCGATGGTGCATTTGGCTTAACGGTAGGTGAAGGTGAGAGCGATGGTGGTGCGGATTTCTTCTCAGGCTGGGGCGGGGTCACCACTGATGGCTTATCGAACCCTAGCAATTGCCTGATGAAGTTAGTGAAGCTACTCCAGGCTCCACTGAGTTGTTCGATAAACTTGTAACCATATAGATCCGCAACGCTTGTCGGACTGGCATGCACATACTGGTAACGAACGAGCGTACGCGGATCAGCTACTGTACCACGCGCAATGTCTTGCTGCAACCACACCCCCACCACCGGGTCATACTCCCGCGCATAGAAGTGATACAGCCAGGTGTACTCCTCCCACTCCTGGCCGGTGAAGGTGTAGTGGTTGTGCGGATCGGTGAAGTTGCTGGAGTCGGCGGCGCGGTCGTTCTTGTCCAACACCATGCCATAGTCCCAGTAGCGGTAGGTGTGGGCGGACTGGCCCCGGTGCCTGGTGATGGCGCTCACGCTGCCCAGCCCGTCGTAGTAGAAGTAATAGGCCGTGCCCACGGGACTCCCCTGGCTCTTGAAGTCGTGCAGCGACAGGATGCGCCCCAGGCCGCGGTAGTAGTTGGTGTACTGCGGGCTGGGCTCCACATACTCGGCGATGGGGTCCAGGCCGTCGTAGACGAACTCGGTCCACTTTTGCCCGCCGCCGCCCTGATGCTGATCATGGGTGCGGCGGAAGAGCCGGCCGTAGCCGTCGTAGAGCATCGCGGTCTCGTCGCGCACCTGCCACCGGCCGTTGCCCGGGTCGAAAAAGTTGCCGACCCAGGTCAGGCGGTTCTCATAGTCGTAGGTATAGTCGGTGCGCAACTGGTCGTGGGGATTGCCGATCCACACGTCCGGCCCCTGGCGGCGGACCCGGTTGCCGTTGGCGTCATAGGTATAGTTTGTCACGCCAAAGAGGCTGTGATCCGTCGTCAGCAACTGGTTGGCCGCGTTGTAGGTGTAGTCCACCGTGTAGGGATCCACATCTGTCGGCGTGCGCAGCGGGTCGTAGTTGGAGTTCATCTGCAGCCGGTTGCCCACGGCATCGTAGGCATAGACGGTAAAGCGGCCCTCGCTGTCCTGCGAGCGCACCAGCCGGTAGAGCGGGTCGTAGGTATAGTCGTGGCTCAGCGTCTCCGGCTGGCGCCAACTGTAGTACTCGTCCGAGTGCGTCCGGTTGCCCACCGGGTCCAGGGTGTAGGCAAACGTGCTGATCGGGACGATCTTGCCGTTGTTCAACACCTGCTCGTTGACCACGCTCCGCAGCCGGTCGGCGGCGTCGTAGGTCATGAGCGCGCGCGTCTGGTTCGGGTAGAGGATGCGGGTGATGTTGTGGGTGGGATCGTAATCTGCCGCAAAGGTGTTGCCGTCAGGGTCAATGACCCGGATCGGATAGTTGGTGGGGTCGTACTCGGTGCGGACCACGCGCCCGTCGGGATAGGTGACGGCGACGCGGTTGCTGGCCGGGTCATAGTCATAGCCCACCCGCTGCCCCAGATGGTTGGTGGACGAGGTCAGCCGGTTGAGCGGGTCGTAGCTGTTGTGGGTGACGCCCAGGGAGTCGGTCATCGTCACCTGGTTGTGGGTCTCGTCGTAGGCGAAGGTCACCTGGCTGTTGTCCGGATAATGGATGCCCACCAGCAGGTCGTCGGCGTCGTAGGTATAGTCGGTGACAGCTCCGTTGGCGTCCACGCGGCGCTTCAGGTTGCCCACCGGATCGTACTCGTAGCGCCAGGTGTTCCCGATGGGGTTGACCTCGCGGGTCAGCCGGTCCAGCAGGTCATACACGAAGCTGGTGACATGGCCGTTGGCATCGGTGATGGTCAGCAGGTTGCCCACCGGGTCGTAGGTGTACGCGGTGCGGACGTTGGTCTGGTGGTCGGCCGGCTGGCCGGGCCGGTAGTTCTGCACCACGGCCGTCAGCCGGTCCAGCGGGTCGTACTCGTAGCGCGTGACGATGCGGTTGGCGTCGGTCACAGCCACCAGCCGGCTCAATGGGTCGTACTCATAGGCCGTCAGGTTGCCCAGCGGATCGGTGCCGGCGACCAGCCGGTTCAGCTCGTCATACTCGAACGTTGTGGCGTTCCCTTTGGCGTTGACCAGCCGGGTCAGGTTGTGGGCCGCGTCGTACTCGAAGCGGGATACCTGGTCGCCGGCCTCGGTCAGTTGCACCAGCAGGCCATCCCGGTTGTAGCCGAAGCGGGTCGTGTGGTTGTTCGGGTCGGTGACGGAGGTGCAGGCGTCCTCCTCATCGTAGGTGTAGACTGTCTGGCCGCCCAGCGCATCGGTGACGCGCACCAGGTTGTCGTTCTCATCGTACTCAAAGACCGTCGGATTGTTCCGGGCGTCCACCAGGCGGACCAGGTTGCCCACGCCGTCGTGCTGGTAGGCGGTGACGTGGCCCTGCGGATCTCGCCGCTCGATCAGCCGGTCGTCGGCGTCATAGCGGAAGTGGGTGGTGTGCTCGTTAGCATCGGTGACGGCGATCAGGTTGCCGGCGTCGTCGTAGTCATAGTCGGTCTCGCCGTTCAAGGCGTCGGTGACGCGGATCAACTGGTCCACATCGTCGTAGGCGTAGTGTGTCTCGGCATCGCGCGGGTTGACCAGGCGCACCAGGCGGCCCACCACGTCGTAGTGGTATTCGGTCTCGCCGTTCAGCGCGTCGGTCACTTTCACCAGACGGTTCAGCTCGTCGTATTCCAGCCGGGTCGTCTGTTCCAGGGCGTCAATGATCCGGACCAGGTTATCGTTGGGGTCGTATTCGTAGCGGGTGACGCCGCCCAGGGCATCTTTGACCCACACCAGGCGGTACAGCTCGTCGTAGCCGAAGGTCGTGGTGTAGCCGCGCGGGTTTGTGGTGCTGACGCGGTTGTACATCTGGTCGTAGGTGTGGGTGGTGCGGTGGCCCTCCGGGTCGGTCTCGGCGGTCAGCTTCAGGTTCCGGTCATACTCATAGGTCCAGACGCCGCCGCGCCGGTCCACCATCCGCACCAGGCAGTCGTTGCCGTCGTACTCGAACCGGGTGTCATGCTGGCGCGGGTCCACGAGGCGGGTGATGTTGTCGTTGCCGTCGTACTCGAACCGGGCGGTGTGGTTGTTGCTGTCGGTCATGCTCGTCATCCGGCCCACCCCGTCATAGTCGTAGCGGGTGACATAGCCCAGGGGCGAGCGCACCTCTTTCAGATTGCCATACTCGTCGTAGGTGAAGTGGGTCGTGTGCCCGTTGGGGTCGGTGGCGGTGAGACGCTGGCCGTGGCCGTCGTAGGTATAGACAAAGGCCGTGTCGTCGGGCCGTTCGACGCGCACCAGGTTGCCGTTCTCCCAGACGTAGGTGGTCGTGCGGTTCAGGGCGTCGGTCATGCTGGTCCGGTCGTTGGTGTCGTTGTAGGTGTAGGTCAGGTGCCACCCGAGGGGGCCGCTCTCCGAGAGCAGGTTGCCGCGGTCGTCGTACTTGTAGTGCCAGGTGTAGCCACGCTTGTCGGTGCGGGCGATCAGATTATAGTCCTCGTCGTATTCGTAAAAGATGCTCTTCCCCAGGGCATCTCGTTCCTCCACCAGGCGATGCTGGTCGTCATAGACAAGCGTCAGGCGGTTTCCCAGGTTATCTGTGATGATCCGCTCGGTCTCGCCGTTGTAGATGATGGTAGAGCGGCTATGATAGGCATCGTACTGCTCGATGACCCGCCCCCGATCATCGTACACATTGACCAGGAAGGTGATGCCCTCCGGATCGGTGATGCGTGTCATCTGGTGCTCGTCGTTGTATTCGTAACGCCAGACGCCGCCCCTGGCATCGGTAAAGGCGCGCAGATTAGCCTGATCATCATAGCTATAGCGGAGCGTTCGGCCCAGGGGATCGGTCAATCGGACGATGCGGCCATCCTCGTATTCCAGTGCGAACGTGCGCCCAACCGTGTCCACGATGCGGGTCAGATCACCGCCGGTATATTCGAACGTGAGGGTGTTGCTATGGCGATCCTGGATGCGTGCCAGGCGTCCCTCTGAGTTGAAATAGTAGGCGGTCTGATCCGGCTGCAGGAGTTTATACCCACTGCCCTGGCGTGTCAACAGATCGTGAAGGTCGGGCGGAGGTTCAAAGCCATGGCCGGTGTCGGTGAACTTGGCCGTGCGGCCATCTGGATAATGCACCAGCACCCCGTGGAGCAGGGGATTGTCCTTTTCCTCCAGCCACATATTGTAGTTGTGGGTCCATCCCAGGCCGAGGGGCCCCTCATAGGGGAAGACCGAATAGTAGCTGCGCGTGAAGGTAAAGTCCAGACCCCGGCCGGGCACGGTCAGGTCCTCGTTCTGGTAGAAGAATGGGCCTAACCCACTGCTGACCGGTTCCAAGACCGGCTTATCGAATTTACGTTTGCCCATCCAGTTGGTGTAGGCGATCCGGAATTGCTCGGGGTTGCCATTTGTCGGCCAGTAGGCCACGTTGCCTGATGTGTCGGTGGCAAAGATGTAGTAACTGACCTTCGTGCCATGGGGAACACCCCTGACAACGGCGCGGTATCTATCGCCGCCTATGGGGACCATGGGGACGATATTGCCATTGTAGTACAAATCTACCGTTGCCACCGCGACATTGTCTGTGACTGTAGCCTCGACGACAAATCCCCCTTCACCGTCTGGCCAGTCTGATACATCGGTGATCACGGGTGGAATGAGGTCTATCGGTGAATCCGCGACGATAAGATAGTACGGGTCCGAGCCGTAGCACGGAATCTGAACATCCTCCAGTTCAAGGGTAACATGATTTGTCCCTGTCTGGAACTCTGCGGTCAGATCTTGGGGTGGCATGGACTTGAATCCGCCATGTTGGAAATCGCGATAGTCCCACCAGTGCCCATGGTCTGTGCCATCCGGGTTGATAATATGCAATTCGGCAAAGTCATCCGTTACCAGGTAGCCCGTCCCGTCCGGGGTCGAGGACAGGCATACGAACTCTCCCAGGTAGGAAACATCCACGGCGGTCTGATAGAAGGTCTCCTTCGGCATGGGATCCGGGTAGCACTGCCCGTCAATCTTGGGAGCCAGTGGGATGACTGTTCCCTCACCCGTATACTCCACCAGGCCGAACTCGCTAAAGTGCGAGACATAGACCGTCGCGATGTTGTTTTGGATGTCGAGGCGCGTGGGGACAGAGATCCAGGGAGTTGAGGAGGAAAACCGCTGCCGCACAACCAGGCGATGCTCTTGGGTGACCTGACCATCTTGATAGCGAATCTCGATCTGGGCAGGGTGGCGGAAAAGGGTGACCGGAGTCCCATCCAGGAAGGTAGCTCTGAGCACAAATTTTGGCTCTACCGCCCTGTATTTGCCTGTCTCCTGTGATGGGGCAAGCTGTGAATAAGAAACGAGGGCAGGCCTGTCCACAGCACCTGGAGCGAAAGTGACTTTGACCCGGCCCCCTGGCGCAGAAAGCACTCCGCCGGTCTCTGGTTGTATGACTATGGCGGCTTCAGGCAATGGCTCAAAGTTTCTAAATATCGCCGGCAGGAACACCTGGAAAGGCGAATCCCCCGTCCCTGCGGATGCAGTGACCCTGTGTACGCCGGCCGACGACCTTTCTGCGGCGGTCAGCCTGGAGACACGCCCCCGATCATCCGCAGGCATGGAGTTGGAGGGCAGGGGTCGGTTCACCGGGTTGCTGGCGGGGATAACGGGCAGGCCCGCTGTCGGATCCGGGACCGTTGGCCTGTTCCCTCTGCCACTCTGAGCAGCGAGCAGCCCGTTTCGCGAGCCGGGCGACAGCGGAATCTGGAGCTGAGGCTGGCCAGCCTGGTACAGTTCATTCCGGGAGGTGGGCCAGGAAACTGGCCCTGGTGAGGGGGCTGCTGAGCCTGCAGCCTGCGCCTCTGGCAGGCGAGCAGGAAGAAACCCAATGATCATTGCCAAAATAATCAAGCCGTACATCCACCGGTGTATCACGGAGCGGTTCATGATGCCCTCCTTCTTTTCACCACCAGGACACGAAGGCAAAGATTTCCCCGTCATTCTCCGTGTCCTGGTGCCTTTGTGGTAAGCCTGCCGCGTCAACTGTGTAACTCCTGCCATCTATATTGGGTTTAGCATCACAAATCATCTCGTGGTGTATGGAGCGGGAGATGTGGATACCATGCTCTGTCAAACATTATATATGATTATGAGTTCGTTTTCAATAGTACTTTTCTCCTAACCCACCTCCTGTTATGGCCCAGCGCCAGGCGCTTGAGGGGCCTGGATCGGGGTGCCAACAGCTCGCCCTGGACCGACCGGGGCCATGCCGGAAGTGCCTGGCGCCTCTGGCGCCTGACTTTGGCCGGGCCTTGCGCAGCCTGCGTGCCAACTTGTCAAGACAGACGGAATGATGTATCATGTTTACAATCTGCCGTGTGCCTCTCTTGTTGTCGAGAGGGCAAAGGAGGTGAGGTGCATCGGAGAGGATCCGTGCGGAATCGGCTGTTTTGACGATCGATCTTTTTGCTGAGAGAAAAAGAGGAGAAAAAATGAGAAGGAACATCCTGTTTGCTACATTTGTCTTGTTCAGCCTGTTGACCCTGGTTCTGGCCGGCTGCGGCACGCCCAAGCTGGGCACGGCCGACAATCCGATCATCATGTCCTTTGTGCCCTCGGGCGATACGCAGCAGATCATCGCCAGCGGCGACCAGATCGCCAAGATGATCTCGGACAAGACGGGCCTGACGATCAAAGCCAACGTGGGCACCGACTTTGCCGCTGTGCGCGAAGCGATGGGCGCCAACAAGGCCCACATCGGCTGGCTCAACACCTTCAACTACATTCTGGCCCACGAAAAGTATGGCGTGAATGTGGCGCTGGTGACACAGCGCTATGGTGCGACCACCTACAAGGGCCAGATCATCGTCCGCGCCGACAGCGGCATCACCTCCCTGGCCGACCTCAAGGGCAAGGTGATGTGCTGGGTGGACCCCAACTCCACCTCCGGCTATATCATCCCGCGCATCACGCTCAAGGCCAACGGCATTGACCCCGACAAGGACTTTGCCAAGACGGTTGAGGCCGGCTCCCATAACAACGTCGTCACCCAGGTTTACAATGGCGACTGCGACGCCGGGGCGACCTATGCCGATGCCCGTGGCTCCGTCGAGAAGGACCTGCCTGACGTGAAGGAAAAGGTCGTCGTCCTGACCACCACCACCGACATCCCCAACGACAACGTGGCCTTCACCAAGGACTTTCCGGCCGACATGCGCGACAAGATCGTCACCGCCCTGCTGGAGATCGCCGGCACCGATGAGGGCAAAGCGGCGCTGAACACCCTCTACTCCATCGAGGGGCTGCAGAAGGCGGACGATACCTTCTACGATGCCTTCCGCGCCGATCTGAGCAAGGCCGGCATCAACATCGAGGACCTGATCAAAAAGTAACCCTGGGCGTCTGAGGGGGCACCCTGTCCCTGACACCCGCTTGGAGAGATGGAAGGCTGGAGGGAAGAATCGTTGCCCTTCCAGCCTTCCTTCCTTTGACCCGGCCGGGGAGCACAAACCCCCGGCGAGCGGAAGGATCTGCACCTGGCAACCTGTCGGTTCGTTTCTGGCTAAAACCGGCTAAAGCCTTGACTCCAGATCGCCTCGCCGGCAGGCTGCTGGCCTGAATCAATCTGCCAGGAGGGTTCACTTGCTCAAGGTAGAAAACCTCACCAAAGTCTTCCCTGACGGCACGGTCGCCTTGAAAAACGTTAGTTTTGAAGTGAAGGATGGCGAATTTCTGGCCATCATCGGCCTGTCCGGTTCGGGCAAGTCCACCTTGCTGCGCTGCATCAACCGGCTGATCGATCCCACCGCCGGGCGGGTGATTTGGGATGGGGTGGACATCACTGCTGCCCAGGGGAAGGAGCTGCGCCTCATCCGCCGCCAGATCGGCATGATCTTCCAGCAGTTCAACCTGGTCAGGCGCAGCAGCGTCATGACCAATGTGCTGTCGGGGCGGCTGGGCTATGCCGACCCCCTCTGGAGCCTGGTCGGTCGCTTCTCGGCGGAGGACCGGCAGCGGGCGCTGGCGGCGTTGGAACGGGTCGGCATCCCCGAAAAAGCCGACAGCCGCGCCGACCAGCTCTCCGGCGGCCAGCAACAGCGGGTGGGCATCGCCCGGGCGCTGATGCAGGAACCGCGCCTGATGCTGGCCGATGAGCCGGTGGCCAGCCTGGACCCGGTGCTGGCCCATTCTATCCTGCAATATCTGGAGCTGCTCAACCGTCAGGATGGCATCACCGTGTTGTGCAGCCTGCACTTCCTGGACCTGGTGCACCGCTACGCCAGCCGGGTCATCGGCCTCAAGGATGGGGAACTGGTGTTTGATGGCCTGCCTTCCGAACTGACGCGCCAGCGGTTCAAAGAGGTGTATGGTGAAGAGGCCGAGATGGTCACTGTGGGCGGCATGGGATAGAGCGGGCAAGATGAGCGAGCGGAATCAACCGGGCAAGAACAGGCCGGCAGGGCTGGCGGCGCTGCTGTCGCTGGTCGTGCCGGGCAGTGGACAGATTCTGGTAGGGGACCGGGGGCGAGGCCTGAGCCTGCTGGGAGCCATCCTGGGCCTGGGGGTGCTGATCGGCTGGCAGGGCAGCACCGCCCTCCTGGCTCCGCTGGTGCTGATCTGGCTGTGGAACGTCTGGGATGCCTGGCGCCTGGCCGGCGGGCGCAGAGGGAGCGCCACCCTGCCCATCCTCCTGGCAGCGCTGATCATCTACGGCCTGGGCCTGATAGCCACCGAGGTGCGCCCCACACGCCTGCTCACCGGCTGGCCCTCCATGAAACCCTATCTCGTGGCCCTGACCCAGCCGGAACTGCTCACCCACCGCACCGAGGATCAGATCGGCGTTGTGCCCTTCCAGGTGCCATGCGTCAGCCCTTTGCCCCCGCCGGGCAAATCGGCTTCCGTCCGGCCCAGACTCACCCCCAATGTCCCCTGCGCCGACGTGGGCGAGACCATCACCGTCAGCGGCGAAGGCTTTTTCCCCGATTTTGAGGGGGAGGTGTGGTGGATCAACCCCATCGGCGACGAGCAGCGGATTTTCAAGGAGGGCAACCCGCTGCGCTTTACCACCGACGCCGGGGGGCGGTTTCAGGTCTCATTTCAGGTGCCGCTGGCCGTGCCCCTGACCAGCCTGCCCAAACCGGGCGAGACCCAGACCCACGTCATCCGCGTCGAGCAGCACAAACCCTACGGCCCTCTGGTGCCGACCCAGACCCTGAGCCTGGTGCTGGAAAAGATCGGCGAGACGATAGCCCTGGCTTTTATGGCCACCGTGCTGGGCCTGATCTTTGCCCTGCCGGTCAGCTTCCTGGCCGCCCGCAACCTGATGGGCGGCCATCCGGTCACCCGGGCGATCTACTATGGGGTGCGGACCCTGCTCAACGTGGTGCGCTCTATCGAGACGCTGATGTGGGCCATCGTCTTTGCCGTGTGGGTCGGCATGGGGCCGTTCGGCGGGATGCTGGCCCTGATGTTCCACACCATCGCTGCCCTGGGCAAGCTCTATTCCGAGGCCATTGAGAGCATAGACCCCGGCCCTATTGAAGCGGTGCGCGCCACCGGGGCCAGTTTCCCCCAGATGGTGGTCTATGCCGTGTTGCCCCAGATCGTGCCTGCCTTTCTGTCGTTCACCCTTTACCGTTGGGACATCAACGTGCGCATGTCCACCGTCATCGGCCTGATCAGCGATGCCGGCCTGGGTTTTCTGGTCGTCCAGTGGATCCGGCTCAACAACTTTCGGGCCATGGCCACCTCGATCATCGCCATTGTGCTGGTGGTCGCCCTTCTGGACTATCTGTCGGCCTGGCTGCGGGAGCGGGTCATTGTCGGCCGGCCGGCGGGTCGCCGTGCCGGCCCCCTGCGCCGCTACGCCACGACGGGGGTGCTGATTGTCGGCCTGGCGGGCATCTTTGCCTGGTCGTGGAACGTGTCCAGGATCAATTTCTACGATCTGGCCGAAGGCACCCCCAGGGGCTTGAAAATGATGCGCGACTTTTTGGTGGCCGAGTTTTTCACCCGGCCCACCGAGGAGCACAGCATCAGCGCCACCCTGCCGGTGCCATGCGGTGCCGGCGAACCGTCGCCGTCCCAGGCGGAAGGCCCGCGTGTAGACCTCTCCCTCCCCTGCGGCAATGTCGGCGATCCGCTGCTCATCACCGGCCGCGGTCTGCCGCCCAACAGCAATGTATCGGTGCGTTGGGCGCTGTCCGACGGCGCTTTCCTGCGGGTGAAAGAGAACTGCTGTACCACCGATAGCGCCGGCAGCCTGACGGTGGAGACCAAAATCAGCCCCCTGATGGAGGTCAGCCCCGATTCGGGCCGGCCCGAGCCGGGGAGGGTCGAGATTGTGTGGAAAGAGGTGGTCGGCGGGCCACAACTGAGTGCGGCCTTCAAGACGGTGGTGAACCTGTCGCTGGTGACGCTGCTCATGGCCCTCATCGCCACCACGCTCGGCTCCCTCATTGCCATCCCGCTGAGCTTTGTCGCCGCCCGCAACATTATGGGCCGGCATCCCATCGGCCGGGGCGTTTACTACCTCTTTCGGACCCTGTTTAACCTGTGGCGCTCCGTCGAGCCGATGATCCTGGCCCTGATCTGCTCGGCCTGGGTGGGGGTGGGGCCGTTTGCCGGGGTGCTGGCCTTGGCCCTCAACAATATCCCCAACCTGGGCAAACTCTTCTCCGAAACCATTGAAGAGATTGACACCGGGCCGGTCGAGGCGATCACGGCCACGGGGGCCAATCGGTTTCAAACCCTGGTCTATGCCGTGATCCCCCAACTGGTGCCCAGGTTCCTGGCCTTTATCCTCTACCAGTGGGACATCAATATCCGCATGTCCACGGTCGTTGGCTACGTGGGCGGCGGTGGCATCGGCCAGCAGTTCCGCGTCTGGGTGCAGTTGGACCGGTACAGCGCTGCCGGGGTGGCCATGTGGGCGATTGTGTTCATGGTCTGGACGATGGACTATCTCAGCGCCAAAGCCCGTGAGCGGCTGACGTAGGACAACTGCGAGCAGTTGTCCTACAGTTTTCAAGGGTCATGCTGACGATCATTCTCGACTTTGACGGCACATTGACGGCCGAGGAGGCGCAGGTTGAGGGGCTGGCCGCCCGCTCGCTGGACACATTGGCGGGCGAGATCCTCGGCGTGCCGCGCTCCCAACTGGCCGCCGAGTACCAGGCCACGCGAGCGCGGCTGCTGGCGGCCCCCCATCGCTACGGCTGGGAGGTCAACGGCCTGCTTGCTTCATACTGCGACGAGGGGGCGTTCATCCTCAACACCACCACCCTCCAGGTGATGTTGCGCGACAACCTGGCCTACGCTCAGGCGGTGGCGGCCGCCTTTCCCCAGGCCGAATATGACCCGATCGTGGATTGCACCAACTTCCTGTTCCACCGCCATACCGCCGAACTCCCCCCGGCCTTTCGGCCTGCTGCCCGCCAGGTGCTGGCCTGCCTGGCTGCCCATCCCGACCGGAGGCCGCTGGTGCTCACCAATTCACGGGGCGACAAGGTGCAGCGCCACCTGGCGACGCTGGCCCTGGACGACCAGGTGGCTGTTTTGGGCGACACACGCCAGTATGAGATGGATCCGACCTGGGCTTTCGGCACCCTTCAGGTCTGGCCGGTGGACCCGCTGCATGGCGTGGACCTGCGCCGCCCGGTTTACCACCGTGCCCTGCTCCAGGCGGCAGCCGATGGCTCGCATCTGGCCGTGGTGGGCGATACGCTCTCCCTGCCGGGCGCCCTGCCGCTGATGATGGGCATCCCCTTTTTCCTGTTGCGCACCCCCTACACGCCGGCCTGGTGTATCCGGGCGGTGGCCGCCCATCCCCTGGGCCGCGTCCTGGACGACCTGGGGGACCTGCCGGCGGCGCTGGATGCCCTGTGCGCGGGGGACCGACGATGAGCTTCCGCTTCACCCTGCTGCACACCGATACCAACACCCAGGCCCGCCTGGGGCGGATCACCACCCCTCACGGTGAGATCGCCACGCCTGCTTTTGCCCCGGTGGGCACCCAGGCCACCGTCAAATCGCTCGACCCGCGCGACCTGCAAGAACTGGGCGCCGAGCTGATCCTGGCCAACACCTATCATCTCTACCTGCGCCCCGGCGCTGAGGTGGTGGCCGAACTGGGGGGCCTGCACCGTTTTATGGGCTGGCCTGGCCCGATTCTGACAGATTCAGGGGGATTCCAGGTATTTAGCCTGGCGGCCAACCGCAGATTCACCGACGAGGGGGTCCTCTTTCGCTCCCACATTGACGGCTCGCAGCACCTCTTTACCCCGGAGCTGGTGATCCAGGTGCAGGAGCAGTTGGGGGCTGACATCATCATGTGTCTGGACGAGTGCGCCGAGCCGCACGACCGGGCCTATAACGAGCAGGCTCTGGCCCGCACCCATGCCTGGGCGGAACGCTGCCGTGCGGCGCAGACTCGCAGCGACCAGGCC
>Ga0209101_1001638_pt1 | contig 16085 bp, 12 predicted proteins | sample ConPoolayeCmetaG_FD_185481 | JGI IMG/M metagenome (GOLD analysis project Ga0209101, IMG submission 185481) | Hot spring microbial mat communities from California, USA to study Microbial Dark Matter (Phase II) - Cone Pool mat layer C metaG... ...
GGCTGGTTGCGACGGCCTGCCGCCTGGGCTCGGGGCCGCCGCGGCGAGACAGCCGCCCAGGCTGCGCACGGAGACACCGACGGCTCGAGTCTTCCGGACGGGGGTTCGATTCCCCCCGCCTCCACCAATAATTCTTCCAAGGGGAACCGAAGAGGTACATCAACCCACTGTCAACAGTGGGTTTTTTCTTGCATAATGTCCGGCATGTTCCCATGCTTTCCGATGAAAGCTGCCCCCAAATGTGGGGCAACTTTGGGGGCAACAGGGGAACCCTGAACAGGAGTTGCCCCCACATGCCGCTCACCGACACCGCAATTCCCCGCGCCAAGCCGCAGGCCAAGGCCGTGAAACTGTTCGACGGCGGCGGCCTTTACCTCGAAGTAAACCCTGCCGGCGGGAAGTGGTGGCGCTGGAAGTACCGCTTCGGCGGCAAGGAGAAGCGGCTCTCGCTCGGCGTTTATCCCGACGTGAGCCTGAAGGCGGCGCGCGAGAAGCGCGACGCGGCGCGGCAGCAGCTTGCCGCGGGGATTAATCCCGGGCAGGCACGGCGGGCCGAGAAGCTCGCACGGGCGGGCGCGGAGAGCTTCGAGGCCATCGCGCGCCAATGGCACGCCAAGTTTTCTCCCGGTTGGGTAGCCAGTCACGGCGACCGCATCCTGAAGCGGCTGGAGAAAGACCTGTTCCCCTGGGTCGGGAAGCGCCCAATCGCGGAGATCAAGGCGCCGGCGTTGCTTGCCGTCCTGCGCCGGATCGAGAGCCGGGGGGCGCTGGAAACCGCTCACCGGGCGATGCAGAACTGCGGCCAGGTCTTCCGCTATGCGGTCGCCACCGGCCGCGCCCAGCGCGACCCGACGGGGGACCTGCGCGGCGCCCTGCCCGCACCGAAGGAGAAGCACCACGCTTCCATCATCGACCCGAAGCGCATCGGCGAACTGCTCCGGGCAATCGACGCCTATGAAGGGTTCTTTGCCACCAAGTGCGCCCTGCGGCTCGCGCCCTTGGTGTTCGTCCGGCCCGGCGAACTGCGCAAGGCGCAGTGGCCCGAGATCGACCTCGACAAGGCCGAGTGGTGCATTCCCGCCGAGCGCATGAAGATGCGCGAGCAGCACATCGTGCCGCTGTCACGGCAGGCGGTCGCGATCCTGCGCGAGCTGGAACCGCTGACCAACCGCGCGATCCCCTCCAAGCCCGACGCGCCGAGATACGTCTTCCCCGGCGCGCAATCGCGCGAGCGGCCGATGAGCGAGAACGCCATCCTCGCCGCTCTGCGGCGCATGGGTTACACCAAGACCGAAATGACCGGCCACGGCTTCCGCAGCATGGCCTCCACCCTCCTGCACGAGCAAGGTTGGAACCACCAGGTCATCGAGCGCCAGCTCGCGCACGCCGAGCGCAATGCGGTAAGCGCGGCCTACAACTTCGCCGAGCACCTGCCCGAACGGAGCAAGATGATGCAGGCGTGGGCGGACTACCTTGACGGGCTAAAGGCGAGCGCCGAGGTAAACCCGATCCGGCGCTCTGTCTGACGTGCCTGGATGCCGGCGGTGCTCTTTGGTATCATCTCAACCTACTACCCCGGTGGCTTCGGCTGCCGGGCGCGGGGCCTCTTCGGAGGCCCTTGCTTTTTCGGGGCATAAGAAATCATGGCAAAGGCCCCCTACCGCACCATCGTTTACGTTGACGGTTTCAACTTCTACTACGGCGCGGTCCGGGGCACGCCGTGGAAGTGGCTCGACCCGGTGGCACTGTTCCAGAAAGTCCTGGGGCCGCAGAACGCGCTGGTGAAGGTCAAATATTTCACCGCGCGCGTGCAGCCCTCGCCCAGCGATCCGAACGTCAACGTGCGGCAGGACACCTATCTGCGCGCGTTGCAGGCCCATTGTCCTCTCGTCGAGCTGTACTACGGACATTTCCTGCGCCACAGGATTTCGATGGAGCACGCCAATCCGCCGCCGGCGAGCGTCGATGTATGGAAGAACGAGGAAAAAGGCTCGGATGTGAATCTTGCCCTGCACGTTCTCAACGACGCCTGGCTGAACGCCTACGACTGCGCCGTCATCGTTTCCAACGACTCGGACCTGGCGGAATCCCTGCGGCTCGTGAAGGCGCAGTTTCACAAGCTCATTGGCCTGGTTACCCCCGGCGCGCCGAAGCGAAAGACTTCACGCCAACTCAACCAGCACGCGGACTTCGTGAAGCCCATCCGGACCTGGATGCTGAAGTCGAGCCAGCTCCCGAACCCGATTCCGGGCACGACCATTCACAAGCCGGCCAGTTGGTGAGTTCCGAGGGAGCCCCTTGGGGGGCGGACGGGAAGCGCGGCGCGAGCACGGGGCGCGCAAGCCGCGCAACGGCTGAAGCCCCGCGCGCAGCGACACGCCGGGCGGGCGGGGAGATCAAGCCTTTGCCTTGAGGCCATTTTGTTGAACGGCCGAACACTCTGAAGCCGCGGCGCGTCCACCGCGCGACGCCGCAGCCGCCTGCGAGCCGCAAGGGCTTGGATAGCGCAGCATGAAGCCCGCAGTAGCGAAGTGGCGGCGGGTTACCAGGTCCGGCGCCAAGCGAAGGCACCAAGCCAGGGCGCGGCCTGCCGCGCGCTGGCGGCGGTCGAATCCGCGACGGCGTAGCCCGGCGCGACGCTTGCGCCGTTGAAACTGCAAGGGGCGTGACGGGCGGTCCAACGCTGCGTCGATGCCGGCGCTATGTCGTCGCCGCCGCCCCCGCCCCTTGAAGCAGGATGTCTCGAATCTCGCCGGGACTCTTCGCGACGGCGTACCGCCAGCGGCCGAAGGCGCCGTGCGCGTTCACCGCCAGGGTCCATTCGGCGAGGTAACGGCGCTTGACCTGCTCCTGCTCGTTGTCCTGCCCTTTCGTTTCCAGCACGAGCATGTCGCCGTTCGCCAGCCGCACGAGAAAGTCCGGCCGGTACTTGCGCACCACGCCGCGATAGACGTACAGCACCTCGAAGCCCAGGTGGTCGTTCTTGACCCACGCCGCAACGGCCTCGCTGTCGTCCAGGGCGAAGGCATCCGATGCCTCCCAGGTGCTGTCATAGACGCAGACGTTGATGTGCGACTTCTTCGTGCGCTCGCACGGCTTGCCGGTGTACCAGGTGCGCATGTCCCCGGTGGCGCGGATCGGATGGTCCCGGTCGAACACCGGCGTCAAACGCTCCGTGTTCTCCTGCCGCACCGCTTCCCAGACGTGCTGCACCACGCGCGACATATTGAGCGTGATGATGAGACGCCGGCGCAGCTCGTCCTGGTAGAACAAAGGCGGCGTGATGGTGATGCGGTCGGAGGCGATGAACCGCTCGACGATTTTCACGAGTTGCGCGAGCAGCGTCTCGCGGCTGCCTTGCCAGGTGTGCTTCATCTGGTCGAACACGTCGCGCGCCGTCTCGAAGATGATGCGCTGGGTACGGAACTCGCGCGCCAGCCGCTCTAGCTCGATGCGCTCGATCTTCGTCACGTCCGGCTTGCCTTCGAGAATCGGCGCAAGCTCCGCCACCTGCGCCGTCTGCGCCGCGTTGAGTTCCAGCGGGCGTGCCTTCGACCAGTCCAGGGTCAATGCCGGCTGGAACACTCGATCGATGCGTACCACGTTCGGCCACTGGATGGCGAACTTCGCCTTGGCCGGATCGGGTTCGACAGCGGTCTTCGGCGTCGGCGGCGGCGGCGGGCCGTCCTCGCCACCCTCATGCGGCAGGAAGGTGAACGGCACGCCGAAGATATTGACGTACTCCGGATCGAACAGCCCCGTCTCCGGGTTCAGCTCGTAGGAGGTGCGCCGCAAACCCCGCCCGACCACCTGCTCGCAGAGCAACTGACTGGTGAAAGCGCGCAGGCCCATGATGTGGGTCACGGTCTTAGCGTCCCACCCTTCGGAGAGCATGCCGACGGAGATGACCTTCTGGATTCGCTCGCCTGGCTGGCCGGCCTTGCCCACCGTGTCCACGGTCCGCCGCAGCAGCTCCGCCTGTTCGGCCTTGGTCAGCTTGCGCTCGACAGGAGCGTCCTCGTTGGCCTCATCGTCGCCGGCGTCCGGCACATCCACCGGCGCGGCGGGTTCCTCCTGCGCTTCCGCCTCGTCCAGCACCTTCGAGTCGATGTGCAGCACGCGCTCCGCGTCGCATAGCTCCTCGATGTGGATGCGCTTGGTATCGAAGGCGTGCTTCACGCGCGCCGCGGTCTCGGTGCGGTTGCAGACAGTGATCATCACCGGCGGCGTCGGCAGCCCGGCATCGCGCCACGCCTTCCACGCCTCGCGCCAGTCATAGCCCAGCAGGTAATAGGCGTTGAGCACCAAGTCGGGTAGCGGCTCTTCCGGCTGCGCCCGGCGGTTCAAGTCGTCCTTCACGTCCGGGTCGTTGTAGATGTGATAGAGCCGCGACTTGTAGGTCCTGGCATCCGGTACGGCATCGTCGCGCACCACCACGCGCGGGGTTTTCACCAGCCCCGACTCGATGGCGTCGTTCAAGCCGAAGTCGCTCACGATCCAGCCGAACAGCGCTTCCTCACTGCTTTGCTTGCCCGACGGCGTGAAAGGCGTGGCCGAGAAGTCGTAGCACATCAGTACGCCGCGCGAGCGGTGCAGCCGGTCCAGGCCCCCGATCCACACGGTGGCCTCCTCGGCGCTGTCCTTCAGGTCGCGGGCGCGCAGGTACTTGCCTTCCGCCTCCCAGTTGACCCGCCAGGCGTGATGCGCTTCGTCGTTGATCACCAGCAGGTTGCGGGCATTGGCCATCTCGCCCAGCACCTCGCGCGTGTAGGCTTCGTCGCTCTTCGCGCCACGCTTATCCACGCTGCGCCGCTTCTTGATTTGCTCTTCACTTTCCCAGGCGAGCGCGTGCCAGTTGCGCACCAGCACCCTGCCCTGGCGCAACTTGTCCAGCAGCGCCGAGGGGACAATGTCGAAGGCTTCGTAGTAGTTGCCTTCGGCCGAAGGTTCCAGCACGGCCAGCCGCTTCTTCACCGTCAACCCGGGCGCGATCACCAGCACGTTCTTCGAAAAGCGCGCATCTTGCGGGTTCGCCACTTTGTTGAGAATGTGCCAGGCGATCGCCATCGCCATCACGATCGTCTTGCCGGTGCCGGTGGCCATCTTGCAGCACCGGCGTAAGAACGCTCCGCCATCGCCGGGAATGTCGATGCCCACCCGCTCGGCGGCGGGCGCTTCGGTGAGCCAAATCAGCGTCTCAACGGCTTCCAGCTGACAGAAAAAGAAGCGCCGCGCATCGAACTCCTCCGGGTCGCACCAGTGCTCCAGCAGCCGTTTGGTGATGCTGGTGACGCCAGGATACCCCGCCTCGCGCCACGCCTTCACCCGCGGGCGAATCTGGTTGACCAGCGGAATCTCGACGAAGATTCCGGGGTCGTCGAAGGCGCGCGACTCGCCCGAAGCCACGACGTAGCCCGCCGGGCGACGGCCCTCCACCAAATCGAAGGTGCGCGTCTTGCGGTCGTAGCGCCAGTGCCGCCTCGGCTCCTCGTAGGGCGAGTTGATGATCAGGCGGTCGATGGTGGTCTTGCCCATCACGCGGCCCCTCGCGGTCTGGCGGCGCTGGCCACGGCGACGATGGCGTCGAGCACCTGGCGAATCTCGCCGTCAATCGCTTCTTTCGGCACGAAAGCCGCCAGCGCGTGGTAATCCGTCTTGCCCATCAGATTGGGCAACTTCAGATTCTCGAAAAAGCGCTTGAACAGCGGCTCGAGAAATTCGTCGCTCGCCTTGATGTCCGCGCTCCACGGATCCTTGCCGAGAGTCCGCAGCGCGCTCTCGACCTGCCGGATCGCCTCCTCCATGGCCGTGCGCCATGCCGCGCCGAAGAGATCCCCTTGCTGTCTGCGGCCCTGATCCTCGGCAAAGCCAAGCAGCGTCTGCCGCTGGCACAAGTAGTTCTCCAGTTCGCGCCGCGTCCACATCCGTTGCGCGAGTCGGGAATCGTCCGGCAGGTTCGCGTCCAGCCGGTCGTAGATGGCGATGCCGACGAGGTCGGGCTTGGCCTCGCGCAAAGCGTGAAAATGCTCCTGCGCCTTGCGCGGCTGGTTGGCGACGTAGTGCACGAAGGGCCGTTCGAGGTGCTCGCGCGCCGGATGATCCAGCGCGATGGAAAAGGCGCGCAGCATCGCGAGATCGGTCGAGCCTTCGAGATACATCACCCAGCCGGTCTGCTCGGCTAGGTAGTAGTGCTCGAATCCGATGTCGCGCAGCGCCTTGAGCACCTGGCTGCCACGGTCGTCGATGCGGTGCGGTTGACCGACGAAGGCGATCACCACGTCGCGGTCAGCCGCCTCGTTGAGGATCACTTCCGAGTGGCTGGCAGCGATGATCTGGCTGCCCGTCTCGGCCGCCTGGTCGGTGAGCACCTGGTAAATCTGCCGCTGGCGGAGGATTTCCAGGTGCGCGTCGGGCTCGTCGAGCAGCAGCACGGCACCCGGATTCACGGCCATGTGCGCGAGCAGGAGCAGCGTCTGCTGCTGGCCGCGCCCGCTCGACGACAGATCGAGTGCGATCCCCTCGCGCGTGCGGTAGTCCATGACGATCTCGCCGCGCTGCTTGATGTAGCGCGGCTCATTGAGCCGCGCGCCGAACAGCGCCTCGATCCGCTCAGCGATACGCTTCCATTTCTCCTGTCCGTTCTCGGACTCCAGCACCTGCCAGCACAGGTTGCGCAGCACCTCCGCCGTGCGCCCCTCGCCGAGTCGCACGTTGATCGTGCCCATCTCCAATCGGTCTTCGCGGGGAGACAGGCCGGACATCGGCGGCAGGTAGGCCAGGCGAAGCTCGGCAAGATACGAGGGTACTTCCAGTCTCTGGCCATCCGTGGCGCGCAGCGGCCGACAGTAGAAGGACTCTTCGTTGGCGTAATCGAACTCCAGTCCGCACGTCCACGTTTGTCCCTCGTCCACGCCCTCGACGGCGATCTCGATGAGCACGTTCTGCGTGCGGGTTTTGCCGTGCGCGCGGCTGCCCTCGCGGACGTGCAGATCGCGCCAGAGCAGATTGGCCACGGGCACCGGCACGGCGATGAGGTCGCGCCGGTTGATGGTCACGCCCGGCCGCTTCTCGGGCACCGCGCCGCCGCCGCGCTTTTCCAGCCAGCGCTTGGTGCCGACGTCCCACAAGGCGAGCGCCTGCAAGGCCGAAGTCTTGCCGGCGTTGTTCGGACCGATAAACACGACACGCTCGCCCAGTTCGATTTCGACCTTCTCGAACAGCTTGAAATTGCGGATCGTGAGCTTGGTCAGCATGGCATCACTCCAGCTCCATCACCTTCAGGCTCTCGATGCCGCGGTCGTCCACGATCTTGACCGCGATGCGTTTGTGCTGGCCCGCCTCGAAGGGCAGCGATACCGTGCCGCGATAGGCTTCGATCAATTCCTCGTCGATCTCGGCCTTCAGGTTCTTGGCCAGCCGCGCCCAGCCCTCGTTCGGCCCTGCCATCGGGAAGAACACCTGGCGCGGGTAGAGGCTGCGCCCGTCGTAGTCGGTGTCCAGCAGCCAAACGGCGATCCGGTCCTCGCCGCCGGATTCGATGCCGCCGGTCTTGGTGTTGTAGTAGTCGAAACCGTGCACCGAGACGGTGTACTTGCCCTTGTCCTCGCCCTTGGCGATTTTTTCCACCCGTACGTCCGGCTGTCCGATCAGCCAGAAGGATTCGTTGCTGGCGCGCTTTTTCTTCAGGTCTTCGGTCAGCAGGTCGGCGTTCATCTGCGCCTCGAGCAGCGTCACGCCCGGCCAGTTGGTTTCGACGATGTCCTTGCGGGCCTCCGGGTCGAACTGGAACGCCGCGAAGACGATGAGCTTCGGTTTGGGTACCAGCGTCTGCGCCTCTTCGATCGCCTGCGCCACCTGCCGCTGCTCCAGCGGCGCGTACTCCGGGCCGAAGGAGACGACGATGCGCTGCGCCGAGTACGCGGCGCCTTGCTCCCGCACCCGGTCCGCGCCCTCGTCGTTCGGGCGGGTCTCGCCGTCGGCGTGCAGCCAGCGGCAGCCGGGCAGCGGCTCCAGACGAGCGAAGCGGATGTATTGCCCGTTCTTGCCGCGGATGCCGGTGCGCAAGAGTTCATCGCGCCACTCCCCCTGGCGCAAGGTCTCGCCAGAGCGGGCGATGGAGGCATCCGCCGGTTCGGGCTTCGGCTCCAGGATCTCATCCACCGACTTCACCGCCGGGGCAGGCACGGCCTCCACGGTGAACGGTCCGCTCACGCGCACCTTCTTGCGGTCCACGAAGGGCTGGTCGTAGAGGGTCTCCTGCGGCGCGTGGCGGGCGATGGCTTCGTCTATGGCTTTTTGCAACGCGCGGCGGGACTGGAGGAAGCGCTCGAAGGGCGCACGGGCAACTTCCGGCCAGTCGTCAGGAAACGCAAAGGGCACCTCCCATTCCACCAGTTCGTTGACCTTGACCACCTGGCCCGCGGGCATGGTGAAGGTTGTGGAGTCGGGCGCGGCGAAGTCCACCCATTGCCCGGCTCGTCCACCCGTCGTGACCTTGAAACGCGGATAGCCTTCACCCCCAACCCCTCTCCCCATGGGAGAGGGGAGTTTCAAGGCCGCGTTGAGCTCAGCCAGAGCCGCTTCCACCGCCGGGTGCAGGCGCGCGTAAATGCCGTCAATCTCCGGGTTATTGGCAATGGACTTGAGCGTGACGTGCGGCACGGTCTTGTACTTGAAGCCGCTGCCCACGCCCTCTTCCGGGTGTGCTAGCTCGTAGTAGTCGAAGACGGCGGTCATCAGCCGCTGGCGGGCGAGCGTCAGCGCCACGCGCGAGGTGTCGCAGGTGATCCAGCGCCGGCCCCACTGCTCGGCCACATAGGCCGTGGTGCCGGAGCCGCAGGTGGGGTCGAACACCAAGTCGCCGGGGTCGGTGGTCATGAGCAGACAGCGCTGAACCGCCTTGACAGAGGTTTGCACGACGAAGAACTTCTCATCGCCGAAGCTAGATAAACGTGTGTCCCGCCAGTTATTGGTGAATTCAGATACGGCATAGTCGTTTAGGTAGTGAACAAATCGAGGCCTATTACCAGCCTTGACGATGCGCCCACCTATGACCAGCCTCCGCAGACCTTCTGGGCCAGTTTTCCAGTGCTGTCCCACGCCAGGGCGGAAGGTCTCCCCGTTGAGTTCAAAGACTTCCCTATCGTCTGCGGCTTCGCCACCAGAGATCAACGAGGTAAGCTCGAATATCTTGCTGCCTTTGGGTAGCGCTTCAGGGTTCGCTTGCTCTTCCGCTAGCAGAAGGCGACGTTCACCGGATGGTAGCTCTACGTAGGTGTAACCTACTGCTCCAGCTAGGCCAGGTTCCTTTTCGAAGAAAAGCGGTCTGCGTTTTAGCCTTTCTTTATCCCTTGCATACCACAGGAGTAAGTCGAAGGTCTTTTGGATAATCTCCGAGGTCTTGAACGAAGTCTTTTCAAACGCAATCGTGGCTACGTAGTTATGGCTTCCGAAGACCTCATCCATCAACTCCCGCACGTGATGGACGTTCTCATCTGAGATCTGCACAAAACACGAGCCACTCTCCGCTAACAACTCTCTTGCCAAAAGCAGCCGGTCGCGCAGGTAGGTGAGGTAGGAGTGGATGCCCAGCTCCCAGGTGTCGCGGAAGGCGCGGATCTGTTCCGGCTCTTGGGTTAAGTCCTCGTCCTTGCCGTCTTTCACGTCGCGCTTGTTCACAAAGGGCTGGAAGTTGGAGCTGTACTTGATGCCGTAGGGCGGGTCGATGTAGATCATCTGCACCTTGCCCGCCATGCCCTCCTTTTCCAATAGCGAGTTCATCACCAAGAGCGAGTCGCCGGCGATGAGGCGGTTGGTCCAGCCGTGCTTGTGCCGGTAGAACTCGATGGCCTGGCGCAACGGCTCCTGGCGCTCCTCCTCGAACAACCGCAACTGCACCGGCCCGGGTTGCCCGTTTTTCTTTCGCACCGCCTCGATGATCGAGCGCGGGTCGATGCGCTCGTGCACGTGCAGCGACACCGTCGGCACCTCGAAGGAGGTGTGCTCGGCCTTGCCGGCCCAGACAAGCTGCGGGTCGAGGTGCGGATCGTAGGCGTAGGTCTTTTTCTTCTGCCCCGCGTCGGGGTCGGTGTCGGGCGTCACCAGGCCGACGGGTGGATTGTTGAGTCGCTCCTTGCCCTTGTGCTCGTAGGATTCGATCGGGCGCTTGTCGTTTGCGGGCGGCCGCCCCCTGCGCGGCGCGGGCTTTTTCCTGGTCACGGTTTCTTTCTTTGTCGCCATTACGCTCTCCTCCCCCTGCGGCCTGCCGGCTCCACAGCCGGTGCTTTGCGATCTTCATCGAACAGCGCCGCCTGTTCGGGTATCGCGATGCCGTTCCTGCCGCACCAGTCCCGGATCAGCACTTCCCCCATGTTGGCGATGGAGCGGTGGTCGCGCTCGGCGGCAGCGCGCAGCGCTTCCTTCAGCGCCGGTTCGATGCGGAAGGTCAGCGTGCTGGTCTTGCCGGTGGCCATGGGTGCCCTCGTTGCAGCGGCTGTACTGCGAAGATACTGCAATATACAGTATAATCCCATAACGTCCGACGGCGCGGCCCCCTTGACGGCAGGAAGGGACAGCATGGCCCGGCACTGCTCGACGAGGGATTTCTTCCGGCAGATGCCGAATGCGCTGCTCGCCCGCTATTTCCACGCGCGGGGACTGTTCGGCGAGCTGGATTTCGCGGCGATGAAGGAAACGCAGCCGGACGAGTTGTTCGCCGCATGGCTGGCGCAACACCTGATCGGGAAACCGGGAGCGACCGCACCGGCCCCGCTGACGGTGGTGGTGCAGCAGTTATCTGGGCGCGATCCGCTCGTGGAGAAACTGGCGAAACCGCACATCGACCGGGTGGAGGATCCGGCGCTGCACGCCGATGACGACATCAACGACGCACTGAAGGCCCAAGTAGCGGCGGAATTGCGCGCATTGGAAGCACAAAAGTCAACCCTGCCGGCGACGCCCGATAACGCCGAAAAATCAACGGAATCCGTTGATTCGATGCCTTCGTGAACGTGTTAATTCGCCAAATGATGACGGAAAAATCCGATGGGTGGCCCCGGTCGCGGCAACCGCTGGCACTACGGCGCGAAGTCCAGCACGGACGAGTACCGCACGCTCGACGTGCGGCGCTGGGCGCGCGAGGGAATGCTGAGGCCCGGCCATTTGGGCGACTGGCAGTGGACGCGCAACGGCGAGGTTGTGGCCTCGATCCGGATGCGCGCCGAAGAAGATCGCGTGATCCTCATGTACCGGCATCGCAGCGGCGGCGAGGAATGGAAGGACGAGGAGTATCCCGTGCGCATCGTGCGCACCCCGTACAACCTCGGCGGCGTGCGCCCGTGGTTCATCTGCCCGGCGCTCGGCTGCGGGCGCCGCGTGGCGATCCTCTACGGCGGCGGCATCTTCGCCTGCCGGCATTGCTACCAGCTGGCCTACGCGAGCGCGCGCGAGGACACCGGCGACCGCGCCACGCGCCGCGCCGACCGCATCCGGGCGCGCCTGGGATGGGAGCCGGGCATCCTCAACGGCCACGGCGACAAGCCGAAATGGATGCGCTGGCGAACGTACTACCGCCTGATGGAGGAAGACGACCGGCTGGTGAACCGCTCGATGCACGCCATCGCACTCAAGTTCGGTTTTCTCGACCGTCTACTATCGGAGTGAACAGAAGGACCCGGGGGCCACATTGGGGGCAACAACTTCAATGCGCTCAATGCGATATTCGTTGAATCAAATAGTTGCGGCGCGAGTGGAGTTGACGCCGCCTCCACCAGCCGACCTCCGGGGGGCTGGCCGCCCCCTGGGGGTCTCCATGTTGGGGGTGCCGCCCTTCGATCCCTTCCCAAGCTCCTTGTGGCCGTCGCGCCCCAGGCTTCGGCGACCGAGACCCCGCCCGTGGCGGTGACGCCACCGAGCGGGCCGCCGTGTCGCCGTCACACCGCGGCGCCCTACGCCCACCGGCGATGGCGCTAGGTCTGCTCCTTGGCCAGCGCGGTCAGGACCACGGTGACGATACTCACGATGAGCGCTCCCCAGAAGGCGGCGCCGAAGCCGTCGACGACGAACCCGATCCCGGCGGCCTGCGCCAGGCGCGCCGCTAGCAACAAGGTGACGGCGTTGATCACCAGTACGAATAGCCCCAGGGTGAGGATGATGAGCGGGCAGGTGAGGAGCTTGAGCAGCGGCCGGATGACCGCATTGACCAGGCCCAGGATCACCGCCATGGCGGCGTAGGCGACCCACGCGCGACCCTCCACGTGAATCCCGGGGACGACCCAGGCGGCGGCGATGAGCGCCAGCACCCCGATGAACCAGCGAACCAGCAGTTGCACGAGCACCTCCCGGGAGAATGTGGTCCCGTGGGCAGTGTAGCGCGTCGGTAGGCGTTATGATGACCGGACTCGGTGCAATGGTCTGGATGCGTGAAGGGAGGTGAACGGTGACGAGCAACCTTCGATTCGGCGTGGTGGGCGGGGCGTCGGTATTTCTGGCCGCCGCGGTGCTGGCCTCCTTCGCCGGTACCGACGTGGTTCTCCCCTCGGTGGGCAGTGGGCAGGGGGTGGGGAGCTCGTACTGGTTCACCACGGTGTGGGTGCACAACCCGGGCGAGGAAGCTGCCTCGGTGGAGTATCAGTTCCTGGAGCGGGACAAGGCCAACCTGTCGCCGCCGGTCTACCGCGAGACCCTACCGGCCGGTGCCACCGTGCGCCATACCAATGCTCTCGCCACCTTGTTCGGGATCAGCGGGCGAGCGTTCGGGGCGATCCGGGTGGTGTCCAGCGCCGCCGTGGTGGTCAACGGCCGCATCTTCTCCAACGTCCCAGGGCAGGGGGAAGGGGACAGCGTCGGGCAGTTCTTCGCCGGTATCCCGGCCTCCTTCGCCCTGCGCCGAGGTGAGTCCACTCAGCTGCTGGGGGTCTACCAGACCACCCCCCGGGACAGCTCGGAGTACCGCTACAACTTCGGCTTCGTGGAAGTGAGTGGCCAGGAGGCGGTCGTCGAAGTGACGGCGCGGAGGGCCGATGGCACCTATCTGGCGTCCCAGCTCTACCCCGTGCGCCCCTTCGAGGCGAAGCAGTTCCCCATCACCGACCTGCTTCCCGCCGTTGACGCCACCAACCTGCGCCTGGAGGTGACGCTGGCCTCCGGCGAGGGCCGGGTGGTGGCCTTCGGTTCCGGCATCGCCAACCGCTCCAACGACCCCTCCACCTTCGAAATGCGGTTCGCCGACCGCCTGCTGGCGGAACACGCCGGCAGCGCCATTACCGGCGTCGTGGCGGGGGCCGGCCTGACCGGCGGCGGCAGCGCCGGGGAAATTACCCTGGCGGTGGGCGCAGGCGAAGGCATCGCGGTGGGACCCGACGCCGTCTCCCTGGCGGACGGCGGCGTCACCACCGCCAAGCTGGCCGACGGCGCGGTCACTTACCCCAAGCTTGCCACTGCCAGCGTCGATGCCGCCAGGCTGGCCACCGTCAACCCCCCCACTGACGGGGCAGCGCTTCTCTACACCGCTTCTGGACTGCAGTGGCAGCCGGTCAGTGGCGGTGGCGGCGGCGACATCACCGCCGTCTTGGCCGGCACCGGCTTGACCGGCGGCGGCAGCTCCGGCGACGTCACCCTCGCCGTCGCCCCAGGCGGCATCACCACCCCGCTGCTGGCCGATGCCGCCGTCACTGGCCCCAAACTCGCAGACAGCGCCGTCACCACTCCCAAACTGGCCGACGGCGCGGTCAGCGGCCCCAAGCTCGCCCCGGGTCAGGTGGTGCGCAGCCTCAACGCCCTCACCGACGCCGTCACCCTGGCCGCCGGCAGCAACATCTCCATCACCCCGGCGGGCAACACCCTGACCATCGCCGCCACCGGCGGCGGCGGCGACATCACCGCCGTCTTGGCCGGCACCGGCTTGACCGGCGGCGGCACCTCCGGCGACGTCACCGTGGCGGTGGCGGTTCCGCTGCAACTGGAAGGGGCGCTGGGAACCTCCGGTGGCACCACCGGCGCCGTGGTGTGGGGGGGTAACACCGGCGGGGGCGCAGGGGTGCGGGGCTCCGCCGGCACTTCCACCAGCGCACCGGGGATCGGCGTGGCGGGGACCAGCCGCACCGTCACCGACTTGTCGGCGATCACCCGTCAGACCGGTGTCGCCGGCGTCTCCGACCACTCCTTCGGCACCGGGGTGTACGGGCAGTCCAACGCCAACAACACCCAGACCACCGGAGTGTGGGGGCAGAGCACCTATGGCGTCGCCGTCTACGGCGCCTCGGCCAACGGCTACGCCGCCTTCTGGGACGGGGCGGTGGGACAGAACGGCCCGGCCACCATGCCCTCCGCAGCGGTGCGTGTGGACCACCCTGAAGATCCCGAAGAGCGCTACTTGGAGCTGCCCTTGGCGGCGGCCGCGGAGCGCACCGTGGTGCTCGACGGCATGATCACCCTGGACGCGGCCGGCACAGCGGAGGTGCGCCTGCCGGCCTGGTTTGCGCGGGTCACCGAGCGCCATCGCTACCAGCTCACCGCCGTGGGTGCGCCGGCGCCCGCGCTGCACGTCGCTCGCGAGCTCGACGGCGACACGTTTACCGTGGCGGGCGGCGTCCCCGGACAAAAAATCTCCTGGCAGATCACCGGCGCGCGGCGCGACCCCTGGGCGGCGGCGCACCCGTTCAGCGCCGAGCCGCTCAAGCCAGCCGCCGAGCGCGGTACCTTGTTACACCCCGAGCTTTACGGGCGGCCGGCCGAGGCGGCGCTTACCGCGCCGCGGCGCGGCCTTGCTCACAACCCGGCGAACTCGCCCAGGGAGCGGTAGATGAACACGTAGGCGCCGTCGTTGACCACCACCTTCAAGGTGGCGCCGCGGTTTACAGCGTACTCCTCGTACCCGGGGACCTCACAGTCGCCGTGGCACTCCGAGGCGTGGGCCGGGGACTCGCGCCCGGCCTGGCGATCAAAAAACGCCATGCAGGTGCACTCCCCCAGCTCCGCCGCCGCCACCCCGTCGGCGGCGGCCTTGGCGGCGGCGAAGTCGCCCTCCGCCGGTACCTGCAGCTCGATGATTTTCGTCAACGCCATGGCCACCCCTGCCTAGGGGGTCACGCCGCCGGGGCAGACCCGGCGGGGTGAGCGGCGGCGATCGCCGCAGCGGTTTCCACCATGGCTCGGGCTAGCTCCTCGGGCGCCTCCTGCATGAGGAAGTGCCCGTACCCCTTGAGGATCACCACGTCGAAGTCGGCCAAGGCGCGGTTGCCCTCCAGGTTGGTGGGCCACAGATCGGCGTTGATGGAGCGGATCGGCACCCCTGCCGCCGCCAACGCCCCCGCCAGATCAAACGCCACGTAGGCGCGCAGCAGCGCCACACCGATCTCCCCCGGGCCGGAACACATGTCCCCGGTGATGCGATCCACCAGCGCCGCGTCGCTGCCGGGCACGAACATGCCGCGCACGAAGCCGGTGCACGTGGGCACGAACGCCTGCTCCAGGCCGGAAAGCAGCCGCTCCACCTCTTCAGGGTTGTAGCGGCGCCCGGCGTCGTGCAGAGTATCCACGCCGATCACCCCGATCACCTTCCCAGGGAGAGTGCGCGCCGCCGCCACTGCCACCAGCCCGCCCATGGAGTGGCCGGCCACGATCACCTTGTCGAGACCCAGATGGGTGATGAGCGCGGCGACATCGCCACCGAAGGCGTCGATACTCCAGTTGGCCCGGTTGCGCCCAGACTTGCCGTGGCCGGGCAGGTCCACCGTGACCACGCCGAAGCGCTCGGCCAGCGGGGCGATTTGCGTCTCCCAGTACCCCTGGTTGCACATCCACCCGTGCACCAGCACCAGCGTCGGAGTTCCCACCCGGTGCACCGTGTAGGCGATTTCCACCCCGTCCACCGAGGTGGTGGTGCCCGGTCCGGTGGGAATCGCCGCCGCCGCCGGAGCCTGGGGTGTCTTCGCCGTCGGCTGGCCCTGCCCGCACCCCAAAAGCCCCACCACCACCAGCATGCACGCCGCTGCTGCCAACCCTCGTCGCATCGAATTCCTCCTCATTCCTTGCAGCTGCCGGGCAGCCGAGTGTACCACGCAGACCCCGCCAAAACGCGGCCCCTC
>Ga0209101_1001639_pt1 | contig 16078 bp, 10 predicted proteins | sample ConPoolayeCmetaG_FD_185481 | JGI IMG/M metagenome (GOLD analysis project Ga0209101, IMG submission 185481) | Hot spring microbial mat communities from California, USA to study Microbial Dark Matter (Phase II) - Cone Pool mat layer C metaG... ...
TCTTGATTATGAGACCTTTATCAACGCTTCTTTCTTTTTACAAGGTAAAGCCGATCACTTCACCACCCAAACCCCGGGCAAACGCAAAGAAATCCTCAGCAGCATCCTGGGTCTGGAAATTTGGGAAGAATACAAACAACGCGCTATTGAGCGGCGCAAAAACGTCGAACGTCAAATCGACTTAATCGACCAATCCCTGCAAGAAATTGAAAGTGAGCTTAATGAAGAGGAGACTCGGCGCGCCAGGCTAGAACAAATCGAAAGCCAGCTCAGTGAAATTCAACGGCAACGCAAAGAACAAGCCGAACGGGTCGCAGCTTATCGCCAGCAGCTTGCCGCCCTTGAAGAACAAAAACGCAGTGTCGAAGCGCTGCAGAAACAAGTCGAAACGATCGAGAAGGCTGTCAGAGAGATTAGCGAAAAATATCAGAGCCGCAAAAGGGAAATGGCAACGGTTCAAGAACTGCTTGAGCGCGCCGCTCAGATCGAAGCAGACTATCAACAATACCAGAGCGTGAAAGCCCGCTTAGAAAATTTTGAACGCATCTTACTCACCTTTACCGACCTGGAGAAAGGGCTTCAGACCCTGCAAGCCGAACTGAACGCCCAACGCGCTCGCTTGCAGCAAGAGCAGACTCATCTAGAGGAAAAGCAACAACGGGCTGCAACCGCCAGAGAAAACACGCTCAATTTCCAAACAGAGCTCGCCAACCTGCAAGCGCAGCAGGAAACCCTGGAGACCGAGCTCGCCCTTTGTCATCAGGCGGAACAGGAAAGCCAGAACCTGGGCAAGCAGATCAACGATCTCAAGGGGCAAAATAAACACCTCCTGGAAGAGATGAAAAAACTGCGCAATCGCATTGATACCCTGCAAGCCGAAACAGTCAGCGCCGCCTGCCCGTTATGCGGTCAGCCGCTTTCGCCTTCTGAACGGCAAAAGTTGATTGAATCGCTGGAAGCGGAAGGCAAAGGGCTAAAGGAGCGCTACCTAGCCAATGAGAACCAAATTAAGCAATGGGAAGAAGCCTTAAATGCCTTGCAAAAACAAAGTCAACGGCGCGCTCAGCTCGAGAAGTCTCTGCGCCAGGTGGCAGGCGAACGGGAAAAGTGGACAGCCCGGTTAAAAAACGAACAAGAACTCCTCAAAGAGTGGGAACAGAACGGCGCGCCTCGCCTGAAAGCGATCCAGGCTCAGCTCCAAAGCGATTCTTTTCTGCCGCAGGTGCGCCAGAAAATTCAGGAAATCGAACGACAAATCCAGACCCTCGGATATGATCGTCAGGCGCATGCGGAGGCCCGCCAGGCAGAAGAAGAACTGCGCAGTGCAGTTGAAGCCTATCAAACCTTGTTGCAGGCTCAAGCAGTCATTGCACCCTTGAGCCGCGAGCTTCAAGAACTGGAAAAACAACAACAGACCCTTGTAGAACAACGGGAAAGCCTGCTGCAGGCATGGCGATCCGCTCAAACCCTCTTAGAACAGAGCGCAAAGCAAGCTCCAGACCTTGCTTCAGCCGAGCAAGAACTCAGTCGGCTGGAAGAAATCGAAAGCGATTGCAACCGTCAACTCGGCGCAGCTCGCCAACTGGTCGAGGTGTTGAAAGACCTGAAAAAGCGCGCCCAAAAACTGCGCGCCGAGCGCGCCGAAAAAGCTACCCTGGTGGCGCGCTATAAAATCCTCGAGCGTGCCTTTGGCAAAGATGGTGTTCCAGCTTTGCTCATCGAACAAGCGCTACCACAAATTGAAGAACGCGCCAACCAGATCCTCTACCGCCTGAGCGACGGGAACATGAGTTTGCGCTTCAATACCCAGGCTCGCTATAAAGACGCGCGCCGCCAGGATTTGCGCGAGACGTTGGAGATTCAGATCAGCGACTCCAAAGGGACGCGGGATTATGAACTTTTCTCCGGCGGCGAGGCTTTTCGGATAAATTTCGCCATCCGCCTGGCAATCTCAGAATTGCTTGCCCACCGCGCCGGGGCGCGGCTGCAGACTCTGGTCATCGACGAAGGCTTCGGCTCACAGGATGCCCAGGGTCGCCAACAACTGATTGAAGCCATCAACCGCGTGCGCAGTGAATTTGCCAAAATTCTGGTCATCACCCACCTGGATGAACTGAAAGATGCCTTCCCCAACCGCCTGGAGGTGGAAAAAACACCCCAAGGGTCTATCGTAAGATTGATATAAGGAGGTTGAAATGATGTCATTTGACCAAGTAGATCGAAGGCTCACCCACTGGATGGCTCGTAATGGGATTTTGCTCCTGCGCCTGAGTGTGGGAATTGTCTTCCTGTGGTTTGGTTTCTTAAAATTCTTCCCCGGTCTCAGTCCAGCCGAAGGTTTAGCTGCCAGGACGATTGTCACCCTGTCCTTTGGTCTCCTCTCGGCAAAATCGGCCGTGTTGATTTTAGCGGTTTGGGAGTGTCTGATTGGTTTAGGCCTGATTAGCGGCTTTTTCCTGAGAGGAACGCTATTTCTGCTCTGGATGCAAATGGCCGGCACAATTACCCCGCTTTTCCTTTTTCCCAATGAATGTTTTACCATGGTACCTTTCGCCCCAACCCTGGAAGGGCAGTATATCATCAAGAATATTGTCTTGATTTCGGCCGGAATTGTCATCGGAGCAACCGTTCGCGGCGGTCGCCTGACTGCCGAAGGTTCCTGAAGACCTAGACGCTAAAAAAACAATTCGTGCCATAGGGGGAGACCCTTTTCTAATTCCAAATTAACAAACTTTTGTTATAATCCGACATGTAAAGTATGTGCAAAGCTATTGCACAGATTACGGAGCATTATATGGGCTTTGAAGACCTAAACAACGCCGTCTTACGCACCGAAAACCTGACCAAAATTTATCGCATGGGCGAGGTAGAGGTGATTGCTTTGAATGAGGTCAATTTCGCCGTGCAACGCGGCGAATTTGTGGCGATCATGGGTGCCTCCGGATCGGGGAAGTCCACCCTGCTTCACCTGCTTGGTGGTCTGGATACCCCAACGCATGGGGAAGTGTATTTCGATGGACAAGCCCTCTCCAGGCTGAACGACGACCAGATCACTCTGTTGCGCCGTCAAAAGATTGGCTTTATCTTTCAATTCTACAATCTATTGCCCACCCTCAATGCCATCGAGAACGTTGCCCTGCCCTTGATGATCGATGGGCAACCGGTCTCCCAATATCAGACGAAGGTGCAAGAACTGCTTCACCTGGTTAAATTACAGGGGCGCGAAAATCATCGGCCCGACCAGCTTTCCGGTGGCCAGCAACAACGGGTGGCGATTGCACGAGCGTTTGTCAACCAACCGCAGGTGGTCTTAGCCGATGAGCCTACCGGCAACCTGGACTCACGCTCTGGCAAAGCGATTCTGGAATTGCTTCAACGGGTCTGCAAAGAGCTTTGCACCACCATTGTCATGGTCACCCATGATCCCAAGGCCGCTTCCTACGCCGACCGAGTTGTCTTCCTGAAAGATGGTGAGATCGTCAACGAAATCATCAGTCAGAACGGCAGCGTGCCCATCGATCAGATTATGGCGATCATGGCGGAACTGGAACACTAAACAGAAGCGAAACGATGAGAGCTTTGTGGTTCATTGCCCTGCGCAATATCTCCAGCCGTAAGTTCCGCGCCCTCCTAACTGCGGTGGGGGTATTGCTCGGTGTGTCGGTGGTGCTGGCTATTCAAGTCACCAACCAGACCACCATCGACTCGTTGCGCCGCGTCTTTGATCGCGCTGCCGGTCAAGCCAGCCTGCTCATCATCCCTAGCAGTCAGAAGAATGAAAATCTCAAACAGAGCTTGCTCCCCACCGTGCAATCGGTCAAAGGGGTCAGTGTTGCTGCTCCATCCATCCGGGTCAATACCCTCCCCGCCGATGAAGCCACCGATTGGCAGATCAACCTCAACCTCAACGGGGTAGCAGCCGGCAATTTCTTTTTACTTTACGGCATCGATCCAATCCTCGATCCGCAGGTGCGGGTCTATGTGCTTGCTGAGGGACGGATGCCCCAGGCAGGGCGATCCGAGATCGTCTTGACGCGCAAATACGCCGAAGAGAAAAAACTGCGGGTCGGGAACTGGTTGATCTTGCTGACCCCCAATGGGACGGTGCGGCTCAAAATCAGCGGGTTGCTGGCGGCCGAAGGCGTGGCGTTGATCAATGACAGCGCGGTTGGATTTGCCCCCTTGAAAGTTGTGCAAGATTCCTTTAACCTTCAGGAGCAACTGGACGAAATCGCCATTCGCACTCCCGAAGCGATCAGCAGCAAACCGGCCCTTTTGGAAAACCTGAAACAAACCCTGCAACAGCGCCTGGGGAAAAATGCCGACGTCGTCTACCCGGATTCGCGGGGGGCAGTCGTATCGCAGATGTTAGCTACCTATCAATTAGGTCTGAGTTTCTTTTCGATCATTGCCATTTTTGTCGGTTCTTTTCTGGTTTATAACACTTTTTCGATGACCGTCTCTGAGCGCATCCGCGAAATTGGCATGTTGCGCGCCATCGGCATGAGTCGCAAACAAGTGTTGTTAACGGTTTTGATGGAAGCTTTCATCGTTTCCTTGTTCGGATCGCTGGCAGGCATTCCGCTGGGATTGATTCTGGCGAGAGGCCTCATTCGCATGACCGATGCGGTGATCACCCCCTCGGAAGAAATTTTTAGCGTATCCGCCCCGATCTTCCTGGAAGCGCTGGCGGTCGGGATTGGGGTGGCTTTACTTTCTGCCCTCCAGCCCGCCCTGCGGGCAGCCAACATCAGCCCGCTGGACGCTTTACGCGTGCGAGCGCGGTCAGATAGCAAACCTGCCAGGGCAATCTGGATCGGCGGTTTTCTCTTGATAGCCTTCGGTTACTTCATCATCTACGGCACAAACTGGCCGGAAAGCTGGATGTTTACCATCGGCAGTATGGCCGTCCTGACCATCTTCCTGGGTGCAACCTTAACTGTCACCCTTGCCATTCAGGTTCTGGAAGGCATCCCGCGTCGCCTGGCAGCCAGATTTTATGGGAACGAAGGTCGCCTCGGTTCGGCAAACGTGCGCCGCACCATCGGTCGGACGACCCTGACGGTAGCTTCGCTGATGGTCTCCTTAACCATGATTATTTCGATCAACTCGGTCGCGACCTCCTTCAAAAAAGATATGGGGGCATGGATCGATTCGGCGCTAGGCGGCGATCTTTATGTTCGCTCGGCGGTTACCATGCGCCAATCCTTTGGCAGTCAGCTCAAAAGCGTGCCGGGGGTAGCTGTGGTCACGCCAACCCGAGTGCTGGAAGTGCGCATTGACCCCGATTCGCTACCGAAAAACACCGTCCAAAACGAATTTTATTTATACGCCATCGACCCGGACACCTTTCGCCAAATCGCCGATTTGCAATTCACCGAAAAACAAAGCGATCCGGAAGCCAGTTGGGCTCGTCTGAAGCGCGGCAATGCCGTGTTTATCTCAAACGTCACCGCCGATCGGTATCAGCTCAAAAAGGGAGATCGCATCACCATCCTCACCCCGCGCGGCAAGCACGCCTTCACCATTGCCGGCGTTGTGCTCGATTTTACCGGGCAGCGAGGCGTTCTCTATACCACCTATCAGGATTTGCAAACCTACTTCGGCGAGAGCGGCGCAGATCGCTTTACCCTGAAAGTTACTGAAGGCTACTCTGTCGATCAGGTCGCAAACGAAATTGAGAGTCGCTACCAAAAGCGCCGCCACATCAGTTTACAATCCACTCAGGAATTCAAACAAAGCGTTCTCGATCTGGTCGAAAGCGCCTTTCGTCTCTTCGATGTTTTGGGCTTGATCGGTATCCTGATTGGGGCTTTGGGGGTTGTCAACACGCTGACCATGAACGTGATCGAAAGACAGCGCGAAATCGGCGCATTGCGCTCAATGGGCATGACCCGCCGCCAAGTAATGCGCATGATCCTCGCCGAAGCCCTGGCGCATGGGACAATGGGTGGAATTTACGGCTTGTTATTCGGCTTCCTGATCGCTCAGGTGATGATCCTTGCCATGAATCTAATGATTGGATATAATCTATCTTATAAGTTTAGTTTTCAACCTTTCCTGATCGGTGCTTTCATCGCTTTGCTGGTCGCTCAAATTGCCGCTCTCGGTCCAGCCCGCCGCGCCGCCCAGGTCAACATTATCGAAGCCATCAAACACGAGTAAAGCCAACCGCTTCGTCTATCCTTCAGGCTCACCCCTATTGTATGTTTACCGGCAAAGCCGGTCACAATAGCCTACCGATGGTTTTGGCTTATGTGACAAAAGTCACATTCTTAGTAAAAGTATTCCTCTATAATCAGGTAAGAAATCTCCATAAATCTACTCAGAGAGTGAACGATGAGCAAATGGCTTCTCCTTATTCCCATAACATCCCTGCTCGCCGTATTTGGAGTTGGGCTGTATGTCACCGACTTCACCGCCTACCTCGGCAACAATCCCACGACTTGTAACAATTGTCACGTCATGGATGCGGTGTATGAGAGCTGGTATCACGGCGGACACAAAGCGTGGGCAAACTGTGCCGATTGCCACACCCCTCATGCTTTAATTCCCAAATACTGGGTCAAAGCAGTTTCCGGCTATCATCATGTGACTGCTTTCGTATCGGGCAATATTCCAGACGGAATCCGGGCAAAGGAGTCATCCCGAAAAATCGTGCAGGAAAATTGTATCCGTTGCCATCAGAGCACCGTTTCCACGATGCTGGAAAATCCCCAGGCCCTTGATCGTTATTGTTTCGACTGTCATCGCAGCGTGTCGCACGGCGAACGCGGCATCTCCTTATTACCCTATCAACACACGGAGGACTACAGATGAAAAGAACACCCCTTATCTTCATCTTATCAGGTACCACGCTCATTTTCGCTGCAGCCTTGATCGGTGTCTTAATCTACATGCGCAATCAACCTGCGCCGCAGCGAGGCTTTCAACCTCTGACGGAAATTGCCCAATATGAAGCGGACTCCTCAAAATGGGGATTGAATTTTCCCAATCAATACTCAACTTTCCTGTTGACCAAGGACAACAAAGCCAAAACCGCCTTTGGCGGCTCAGAGCCCTATTCGAAACTGGAAAGCGATCCGCGTCTGGTAACTATTTTTGCCGGTATGCCATTTAGCATTGACTACAACGAAGAGCGCGGCCATCTGAACAGCCTCATCGATGTTCGAGAAACCAAGCGGGTAAACGAAAAAACGCCCGGCACGTGCTATTCTTGCAAAACGGCCAACAGCCCGGGTTTGTGGGCCGAGATGGGAGCCGAAGAATTTTTCAAAACTCCTTTCGCCAAGCTGGGCGAAAAAATCGATCAACCGGTTGGTTGTGCCAATTGCCACGAAGCCAACACCATGCGCCTGATCGTGACCAACCCCGCCCTTGAGGAAGCCCTGGCAAGGCAGGGCAAGGATTGGCGCACCTTCACCCGCCAGGAGATGCGCAGCGTGGTTTGCGCGAATTGTCACGTGGAATACTACTTCAAAGGGGAAGGCAAATACCTGACCTTTCCATGGGATAAAGGGGTGAGCGCCGACAAGATTGCCGATTATTACAATGACATTGGCTTCAAAGATTGGGAGCATAAAATGACCGGCGCGCCGATGATTAAGATTCAGCACCCTGAATATGAGCTTTACATCGAGAACAGCACCCATTATCGCGCCGGCGTAGCTTGCGCAGATTGTCACATGCCCTATGTGCGCGATGGCGCGGCCAAGTTCTCAAGCCACGATGTCAAAAGCCCGCTGTTCACACCCGAGCGATCTTGCGGCACCTGCCATACCGATGTCTCTTATGTCGTTGACCGGGTCGGCCAAATCCAAAAGCAAGTGCGGGAAGTCATGGATATTGCCACGGATGCTCTGATCGAGGCAATCGCCGCCATTGAAAAAGCTGCCCAAGACCCAAACGTCAACGCCGACTTACTCAATGAAGCCCGTCAACTGCACCGCGAAGCCCAATTGCGCCTCGATTTCATCAACGCTGAAAACAGCATGGGTTTTCACAACCCAGAAGAAGCCTTGCGGGTTCTAGCCAAAGCAATCGATCTCGCCCGACAAGCCCACCTGAAAGCCATCCAGGCTTCCAGTCTGGTCATTCAGGCAAGCAAATAATCACCCAGTAAACTATCAAGACGCCCAGGCAAAATCACGCTCGCCAGGGCGTCTTTTTATTCTGCACAATCAATCTTTACAACCTCATTGCGTTTCTACCCAGCGTTGTAAAAGAGCATCGTCCAGCACCTCGATCTTGCCGCGGCTAACCCGAATGGCCCCCGTTCGTTCTAAGTCTCGCAAGGCGCGCGCCAGTACTTCTCGCACGGTACCTAATTGAGCCGCGAGTTGCACCTGAGTGACCTTCTTGACCTTCTTTCCACTAACCGGATCAACTTCTAAATCCATCAAACAGCGCGCCAGGCGCTGGGTCACCTGATACAGAGACAGATTGTTGACCAGCTCGACAAACAGGCGCAAATTTTTTGCCAGATTCAGGATGACAGCTCTGCCCATCTGCGGATAGCGAGATAACAGCTCGCGAATCAAGGTCGGGGGAACGACCCAAACCTGACATCCCTCCAAAGCCGTCGCATTAACCGCATGAGGGCCTTCATCAAAAACCGGCACCTCATTAAATGTGGCGCCGCGACCGAGAGTGCGAAAGATCATTTCCCGCCCACTGGGGGATAACTTCGATAGTTTCACTCCACCTTCCTGGATAATAAACAACCCTGCACATGGCTCTCCTTCCATAAATATCAGTTCATCCTTGTCATAGGCGCGCAATTGGGTCTCAACAGCCAGTTCTTGCAGGGCCGCCTCGGGCAGGGTCGAAAAATAAGGATTGGTGCGAAGAACCTCTACCCTCTGCTCAATGCGGCTGTAGAGATGACGCATTGTTACCCGATATCAAATTGAAGACTGCCATGCCCAAATTTCCGGCGAATCATCTAGATCCGTCTTTGCTTATCAGGAACACTAGCTGCCAAATCATCATCAAAGACACAAAATGACACGTTTTGCCACGATAGACATCCCGCTTAGCGCAGGATTAGAGGGAGATAAACTGTCGTAGGATTGCGTTGATCCACCGGTTGATCAACGCCTTTTACGATCCCTAGGGGGCGATAAGCCGGTCCATTGGGGAAGACGTAGTTCAGTCTAGGGTTCATTAGGCGGCGCATGACAATCTCACTCAAGACAAGACGATAATCCGTGGTAATGGCAAGGTCTTTGTGTTCATCCAATTGCTCGGTATCCAATCCTGGCCATTGGCCATAGATTCCACCATTGACATTGCCACCAATAACCATCATCACATTGCCATGCCCGTGATCGGTACCGCTGCTACCGTTTTGCTTTAGCCGCCGCCCAAACTCGCTCATCACCACAATCGTCAGGCGGTTGACGTAATTGGTCAAATCAACGTAGAAGGCCCCCAGCCCTCTGGCTAGGGTATTCACCAGATCGGCAAAGTAGCCCTGTCCGTCATCACCCTGGTACTCATGCGTGTCCCAGCCACCATAGTCAACAGAAGCAATGCGTAAACCCAACTCGGCTTTGATCAACTGAGCAACCAGTTTCAGGGCGTTGCCGAATGTGTTGTTGGGATACTCTGCCCCAAATTCCGGCGTGTAACTCGTACTGACTGCAGCGATGCGATCCGAAATATCCAGGGCTTGAGTCCCGGCTTGATAAAGCCAGCCCGTCCCACTATAGAGACTGCGCATGGCCATGCGCTGAAAATCAATCATATCCCAGCGGCCGCTATATTGGAAATTGGCCAAAGAGGGAATCGTAGCAGTATCCGTGTACCCTAAGAGCACTGCAGGAGCATTTGATTGGGGCACAACCACCGGGAGCTCATTGCTGCCCACATTGCTTACCGAGGCAAGATGGCGCGCAATCCAACCCGTTGAAGTATTCTTGTTTCCGGGCGTGCCCCGCTCCATCATCGCCATAGCGTCAAAATGCGAACGGGTTGGGTCTGGCAAGCCAGTAGCCACAACAATACCCAGCACTCCACTACGATATAAATCGTGCAGAGGGCCAGCAGCGGGATGTAAACCGAACTGCCCGTTGAGATCTAGAGCACCTCGAGTTTGGTTCGGGGGCTTGATACGAATGGTTGGCCTTGCCGTTACATAGTTGCCATCCGCATACGGCACGCAGAAATTCAAACCATCCATACCGCCCCGCAAAAAGATATGGATCAGGATATCAGCGGTGTCATTGTTAACGGCTTCGGCTGCAGCAAATGCCAAACTATGCAGGCGCCCGCCGGCAAGGGCCGCAATCGCAGCGCTGCATCCTATTCGCAAGAACTCGCGTCGGGTAATCTTAGTCACTTTCCTACCTCCATTGCGCATATGGCGAAGAAAGAATGAGAGCAACCAAACTGTTGATGCGTGCATCGCGCTCGGTGGCGGGTAACGGAAGATCTAGGTTGCGCCCGCGCGCCATGAAGTCGCAAAACGGTTCTAGCTCGTCTTCCGACAGAAGATAACCGAGGACAACCTCACACCAATAGTGCACAATTTGGCGAGGAGTCTTTTTATCTATAGGCGTACTGGCTACCAGGTTGGTAGTAACCCCGCTAAGATAGTTTTCACACAGGCGATTCATGAAATTCCACCGCCTCAGCAAGAACCCACTGGTTGCCCAGGCAGCGCGATCGTCCGGATAGCCGGTGGGAGGCAAACACTCAAAAAGCCTTTGGCCGACCAGACCGATATTCCATTCAAAAGAATCGCTCCATGACCATTCGGCACCAGTAGCCCTCAACGCATAGACTATCGCTTCAAAGGGGCGCTTGATCTTCTCACCCCACACACTGGTGAAGTCGGGATGAGTTAAAATGGCGCGCACAACATGTCGCAATTGATCCGCCTGGTTGCGATTTGCCATGAAAGCGTTGGCGGCGGACTCGATCAGACCAGCAGAGGGTGTGTCACTAACAAGGCGGCGCGCCAGCCGTTTAGCAATCGCACGGGCAGTCGCTGGATGCTCAGCCAGCAAGTCCAGTACATCTCGCCCATCTTTCAATGGGGGCTGTTCTGGAAAGATCTGTTTCCGGAGGACAATTTTTTGAAAACGATCATGCCAGTCATCGCGGTATAAAAACTCGCCCGTGTCGGGGTTAACCGTCCAACCTGTCAGACAGCGCGAGGCTTCATAAACATCCCAGTCCTGATAGCCGGTCCATTGGGGGTCATAGGTTTGTACGCCGGGTTTGTATGCGTCAATACTGAGGGTATGTAATTCAAACAACTCGCGAGCGTAATTTTCATTCGGCCCTGCAACGCGGTTGGTCTGATTGTCTAAGTAGTATAACATTGCCGTGCTGGTCGCCATGTCTTCCAGAAAGGTGCGAAAGTTACCCAAAACATTGCGCCGAATGCGTCGATCGTGATCGGGCCAAACGGCAAATTGCGGGTAACCGGGGGCATATACGTTGAAATGATTGTGCCAGTAATCGACCAAAACTTCCTGAAGCTGCTTGCGAGACCAAGTCGCCCGCATCCAGGTGGCAATGCGCACTTCCCTCAAAGCCTGAATGCGTTCAGAATAATTGGAGAGATTGCGCCGAGCCCAGAGCGTTGGCACATCGGCATTCAACAGTTGAAAATTTGCAGCCGTCAGACGGGCTTCAAAGGCGCTATCGTCAATATTTTCTGGGTAAAGTTGCTCTTCAATATAAGCATCTAAACCAATTGTACGGACGTGCTCTAGGTCGGCGGGTGATGGGCCGAATGCCATCCGATTCAGCGCAATGACCTCGCGCGGCGGTCGGGTTGCCGAGACATACTGGCGCTGGAAGAACGACATCAACGGCAAAGGACGTGCCGGGCGGATTTGTGCAGGCTCTGGTGGGGGTTCAAGTTCTGGTGGGGGTTCGAATAACCAAAAGTCTTCTGAGGGAGGGAAGCTACTTGTCTTCGCAGTAAGTGGGGATTGGGTTGGTTGAGAGGGCATGATTAAGCCTCCTACGATGCTTTACAGATACCGATAAATGCCTCAAATCTGTGCTGAGCTGACAGAATTCACCTGCCGCACCAGCCCTTCCCGATTTTTCACCCAAAAGACGGTTTGGGTAAAAACTGGAAAATATCAAATTTAATGGCAAAAGAGCGCAGTTCGCTATAAGATTTATAGCTAAAAGGCTCCTGTTGGTAAAGATCCGCTAACCTTAGGAACACCTTCAAAGAAGAACCTGAGGTTCTTGCAAAGCGAGGCTTCTAAATTATATCAAATAATGCGCTGTTTGCGGCAAAATTTTATTATTTTAACCTGATTTCTCCACTCATTTTTGCATTGACGTAGTTACCCGAAAACGCTAATTGGACGGATTTAACTTACCCTCAAGGAACATCTTGTCTGGCCCTCCCCGGTCGATCTCCCAGGGATAAAGGATGCGGGCATCGGTGATGGCCGCGTAATAATCCGGGCGAACGGAGCCAAAGAGACTTCGGTAGGGGTTGAAGTGTAAAACACAGGTATAGGGAATGCCCCCAGCCGATGAAACACGGTTTTTGACGGCGGTGATCGTTCGGCCCGCTCCCCACACATCATCCACGACCAGCGTTCTCCTGGCGCGCAACAAGCGATCTTCAGGAAACTGGATAAATTCCGGCCAGGCATAAAGGCGCGCTTTCTCCATCGCAATTTGAGCCGGGAAATCCACTGCCGCCGTCAAGACATGCGTAATATCCATTGCCTCAGCCAACAGCCCGCCAGGGATAATGCCGCCGCGGGTGATCATGAGTATCGCATCAAACTCAATTTCAAATTGAGGTAACAAATGATCGATTAATAAATCAACATCATGCCAGGTCAGGATTTCAGTTCGTCGCTCCATTCGTCCTCTCCCAAATTAAGATAAAACCGCCGCCAATGGTACGGGGGGTTTCACAGTCATGATCGCTTGCCCCTCCTGGCGCGCTCGTTCAACATCCCTCGCCCAGAGATATAAACAGGTATGGTAAGCTGTGGTCGTATAGGAGCTAATCACAACCGCAACCAGAATAAACAGCCCGGCGATGATTATCCCAAAAGAAAGACCGCTAATCACTCCCCAAGCCGCCTGACCGCTGAGACTCACCAGACCAACCCCAACCCCTATCCCGAGCGTGATGCCTGTCCCCCCGATCAAAAAGCCGATGATGCCGGTCACCGCCCGCACACCCACCATGCTGATCCCAATTAAGAGCAGATTCTCTTTGACTATTTGGGTAGCCCGCCGTAGCCCGCTTTTTAAGTTTAAATCGTCAATGACCATGGCAGGCAATACCAGATAGGTGGCTTGCGTCCATACCGCATCGATCAGAGATGCCAGGGCATTGCGGACGCCCGAATTTCCCTTTCCTTTAACGAACCTCTGGAGCAGACTGACGACCATAGAGGCGGCAGCCAGACTCAGGATATTCAACCAATTGCGCTGTGCCATCTGCCAGGCTTTCGCCATCACGCCATCCCCTTCGGCGAGGTAACTATAAATCAGGTAAATGGTCATGGCCGAGAACCAATAGCTCACCGCATACTGGACAAAAATCAGGATAGCTCCGAACAGATAACCCAATATCCTGCCAATGCCTTGATCGCCGAAGACGACGAAGGAAACTACAAGTGGAATCGAGAAGATGAGTGTAACCGCTATGCCCACTATCAATGCATAAATCGACGGCTTGATCAGGTCCGGATCATTCAACGCCATTTGCCAGGATTGTTTCAGAAATGCAAAACCTCGTCTTAAGCTATCCATATCAACCTTCTTTCTATTGCAATCTAATTATAGCAAGCTTACCGGATTAATTTCAATCTGCCATCCCTTCCGTAAGGAACGCTTGCGCAAGAAATTTTGCGGTTGTTCTCCGATGAGCAGAATCTGCCAGCGATACCAGCCTGCAAGGCGGGCAAAATAACACGGCAGCGGCCCGCTGAGGCGCAGGTTGGTAATCGCCTCTTCCCTCAAAGCGTTTTCAAGTTCCTGGTATTGGCGCTCAGCTTCTCTTTGAGCCTGTTCACCGTTCAAATTTCGGTATTCCAAACGAACGATTTGCGCAAATGGAGGATATTGGATTTCTTTCCGCAATTGGATTTCCTGTTGATAGAACAGTTCATAATCCTGCAATGCCGCCGCTTGAATGGCATAGTTGTCAGGTTGGTAGGTCTGAATGATGACTTCTCCCCCCAGGTTGCTTCGCCCAGCCCGTCCAGCCACCTGAGTAAGCAATTGAAAGGTGCGTTCCGCAGCCCGAAAATCAGGCAAATTCAACCCCACTTCGGCCAGGATCACCCCAACTAAGGTTACCAGAGGTAAATCCAACCCCTTGGCAAGCATCTGGGTGCCAATCAGAATGTCAGCTTGGTGGCGAGAAAACTGCTCTAGGATCCGTTCATGAGCGCCTTTCTGCCTGGTTGTGTCCGCATCCCAGCGCAACACCCGCGCCGTTGGGAAGATACGCTTGACCTCTTGCTCCACCTTTTGGGTACCAATGCCCATTTGGCGAATATGAGGACTCCCGCAGGCAGGACACCGTTGCGGGCTCATCCTTCGGTATCCACAGCGATGACAAAGCAGGGGCGTTGATTTTGAGGAGCTCTCGGCAACATGAGCCGTAAGGGGAATATGGCAACGCGGGCATTTGACGACAGTTCCGCAATCGCGGCAGAAGACATAAGTCGCTAAACCACGTCGGTTGAGAAACAAAATCGCTTGCTGTCCAGCAGCCAGAACCCGTTGCAATTGATCGCTCAGCAAACGACTGAAAATCGAGCGATTCCCTTGCTTCAACTCTGCGCGCATATCGACGATTTTTACCGGTGATAGCTTTCTTTCGTCCAAAGCGGAAGTGATTTGCAAAGACGATGATTGGGCAGAAAAATGGTGTGCAGAGCTTTGCGTTGGAGATAAAATCCGCCTGGTGAGAGTTATGCCCTGCCATGCGCCCTGGCGTGCCCAATAAGATTGTTCAATGCCTGGAGTTGCCGAACCGAAAAGACATGCTCCAGCGGCGATTTGCATGTACGCAATTGCGGCCTGAATAGCGTGATAATTTGGCTGCGCCTCCTGGTAATAACTGGAGTCATGGCATTCATCGATTACTACCAGGCCAGGCCTGGCGAAAGGCATAAATAACGCACTGCGCGGTCCGACGATCACCGAGAGCTGGCCCAGGCGACACCTTTGCCACATGTCAAAGCGCTCGCCTGGCGATAAACGGGAATGGTAAATCCCAACTTTGCCAACAAACCTAGCCGCAAAACGTTCAATCGTCTGCGGGGTCAATGAGATCTCTGGCACAAGGACAATTGCCTGCCGGTTGGCCTTGAGCGTCTCATCAACTGCTCTAAGGTACAACTCGGTTTTCCCAGAACCGGTGACCCCCTGCAACAAAATCGGTTTTGGAGACTCTCCACGCCAGGCCTGGTGCAAGGCTGGCAAGATCGTTTCCCAGGCCGCCGCTTGCTCGGCGGTTAGTTCAAAGGGAGGATAAGAAATAACCTTTTTGGATGCCAGCGGATCGCGCCACTGAAGGGATTCTTCAAACCGAATTGCTCCCAAATCGGACAGCAGTCTCAAATCAGCGCTTGTCGCTCCACATTCCGCATAGACCCACGTGATCTCAACCGCTTTTCCTTCTTGAGCTAAAAATTCCAGAATTCTTTTCCTTCGCTCCAGAGCCCCTCGCCATCGTTGGGCATGCTGTTCAAAAAAGGCTTCAAATTCGGTTGGCGGGAGGCTTAGTGAAATTAATTTGGCACGCTTTGCCCCTGTTTTCGGAGCAACCAGGTAGGGTTCGACCTCGATGAACCCTTTGCGAATCAGGGGTTGGATGGCTTTCCGCCAATCGCGGCGGTTGAAACGATGATCGAGTTGTGTCCCCCTTAAGGCTCCTTTTTCCTGGATAGCAGCCACAATCTGCCTTTGGAGCGGAGTCCAGTCCATTACAGCCCGATCGCCTTTCCAACGATACAGCCAATCGCTGCGCTGTTTGGTTCCTTCAGGGAGTAAAAAGCCAATCCATTCACCTAACGGGGTTAAGTTCTCTTCTGCAAGTCGTTGAGCCAGTTTTAGGAGCATT
>Ga0209101_1001640_pt1 | contig 16075 bp, 14 predicted proteins | sample ConPoolayeCmetaG_FD_185481 | JGI IMG/M metagenome (GOLD analysis project Ga0209101, IMG submission 185481) | Hot spring microbial mat communities from California, USA to study Microbial Dark Matter (Phase II) - Cone Pool mat layer C metaG... ...
CGGTCGCCCCCTGACTGTCGTACCCGGGCAAGACCTCGATGCGCTCACGCGGCGGGCGGTGCGTGCGATCCGCATCGACCTGGCGGTTCGTCCTCCTGGCCTCGACATGCCAACCGTCCGCCACACCGTCGTGGCGCGCCGGAGCGGACCATGAGCGGGGGAGCCCTCGCGGCGGCTGTCCTCGCGCTGGCCGTGGCCACGACGCTCTCTGCCGCGTTGGCCGAGCTGTCGCGCAGCGCGATGCTCCTCGCCCGCGCGCGCCTCTCGGCTGCACGGGCCCTGCTCGCAGCCGACCAGTGTCTCGTCCATGCCGTCGCCCGGCTCCCTGCGGGCTGGGAGCTCGATGCGCTGCTGGCCGGTCCAGACGGGCTAGTCGGGACAGGGGACGACGCGACGCTCGGCGCGCCCGCGGGCTGTCAGATTACCCTGGCTCGGCCCCCAGGCCCTGCTGCTCCCCCGCGGATCCTTGCGCAGGTCGAGGCCGCGGTCGGTCGTGGCCGGCGGCTTCTCCGCGCGCTCATCCGCCGCGAGAGCTCACCCGGCCCTCCTGCCCTGCTCTGGCTCGCCGAGGGGGCCGTCCCCGAGACGGTCGAGGGAACCCTGATACTCGACGCCACGGACGCCACTTCCTCGGAGCAGCCGCCGCTCGCAGCCGTCGCCTCACCGGGCGATCTGGCTGCCCTCGATACCTGGATTGCGAGCGGCAGCATCACCGTGACGCCAGCAGACGCAGCCCCCCGATACGCCCCAGAGCCGCCACTTGCCGAGCTGATCGGCCGCGCCCAGGGTGCCCCCGCCCTCCCGCCGAGCCTCGGCCTCGTCGGCTCCGGTGCTCCCCCGCTCGCACTGACATTGGCCGAGGGCGACCTGCAGATTGCGAGCCCGGCGCGGGGCAGCGGCCTGCTCGTCGTGCCGGGCTTTCTGGACATCCAGGCGCCCTTCGCGTTTACTGGAGTTGTCGTGGCGGGAGGCGGGTTGTGGCTCGAGCCAGGAGCCACCCTGGACATCCGGGGGGCGCTGTGGCTCGGCCGGCCGGCTGACGGAGGGCCGGCGCTGCGAATCGACGGGACAGCGGTGATTCGGGCCGATCATGCAAGCCTCGATCTCGCCGATGGGCTCCTCGCCCTGCCGCGGCTGGCACGCCTCGCGGGGATCCAGGACGGGTGAGCGACGCGAGGTCATCGGTGAAACCCGTTGTACTCGTCGTGGACGACAACGCCGAGAGCCTCGAGATGGTCGTCGCCATCCTCCAGGCCCGCGGCTTCGAGGTCGAGACCGCGAGCGATGGCCCCACGACCCTCGAGCGCATCGCCGCTCGGCGGCCCGACGTCGTCGTACTCGACGTCGTCCTGCCCGGGATGAGCGGCCGGGACGTGCTCGATCGGATCCGGGCGAGCCCCGAGCACGCGGACATCCCGGTCATCCTGGTGACCGGACGCACGTCAGACGACGACATGCTCGAGGGCTACAAGTTCGGGGCGGATTACTACATCCGCAAACCCTTCACGCCGCGCCAGCTGTTGCACGGGATCGGTCTGGTGCTCGGCCGGCGCTTTCCTGCCTAGGCGCAGCTGCCATGGCGCCCCCGGGGGCGAGCTGCTAGACAGCAGCTCGCACGGTGTCGCTCTTCATCACCTTCGAGGGGATCGAGGGCAGCGGCAAGTCCTCGCATCTCCGGGCGCTCGCCACCCGGCTGCGCGGCGTGGGCTACGACGTCGTCGAGACCCGCGAACCCGGCGGAAGCCGTGCGGGCATCGCCCTGCGCGCCGTGCTGCTCGGGCCCGAGGCGGTCCCGCTCGAGGCGCTCGCCGAGCTCTTCCTCTATTGTGCCGACCGTGCACAGCACGTGGCCGAAGTCATCCGACCGGCACTCGCTCGGGGCGGAGTCGTGCTCTGCGACCGCTTCTCCGACTCCACGCTGGCCTACCAGGGGTACGGGCGGGGGCTCGACCTCGAGACCATCCGCACGCTGGATGGGCTGGCTCGGGATGGCATACGGCCCCATCTGACGTTCTTACTCGATGTGCCGGTCGCCGAGGGGCTGCGACGCGCGCACGCCCGTGGGGGCAGCGATCGCTTCGAGCAGGCACCGCTCGAGTTCCACGAGCGCGTGCGCGCGGGCTTCCGCGCGCTCGCCGCAGCGGAGGCGGACCGCTTCCTCGTCGTGGAATCGACCCGACCATTCCACGAGGTCGAGGGGGCGATCAGCGCCCTGGCCTTGCAGCGACTGGAGGCGCAGCGGTGACCTTCGCGCACATCGTGGGCCATGACGCTGCGATTGCGCGCCTCGCCCGCGCCGCAGCCCAGACGCGTGTGGGCGGCGGCTATCTCCTCACCGGGCCCGCCGGCATCGGCAAGCGCACCCTGGCCCGAGCCCTGGCCGCCCGGCTGCTCTGCACCACGCCGGTGGCCGGCCCACCCGAGGGGGGCGACGCATGCGGTGGCTGCGGTTCCTGCCGACGCGTCGCCGCTGGCACCCACCCCGACCTGCACGTGGTCACTCGGGAGGAAGACCGCCGCGACATTCGCATCGATCAGGTCCGCGAGCTGGCGCGCTGGCTCGCGCTGCGCCCCCTGGAGGCGCGGTGGAAGGTCGGCGTGCTCGAGGAAGCCGATTGCCTCAACGATCACGGGCAGAACGCGCTCCTGAAGACGCTCGAAGAGCCCCCAGGCGCCTCCGTGCTCGTGCTCACCGCCGTTCATCCCTCCCACCTCCTGCCCACCGTGCGCTCGCGCTGCCAGCGCCTGCGGCTCGATCCCCTCCCGGTGCCGGCCGTGGCGGCATTCCTGGTCTCGCGCGGCATGGCCGCGGATCGCGCGACCGCCCTCGCCGCCCGCGCTGGCGGCATTCCCGGGCGGGCGCTGGCCCTGGCAGACGATCCGCATGCCGATATCCGGGCGTCGATGGTCGAGCAGCTCGCCGAGCTTGCCCAGCACGATGCGGCGAGGTGCTCGGCCGTCGCCCAGCGTCTGGCCAAGGGAGCGATCGAGCCAGCGCTCGAAACCGCCTTCGCGTGGTATCGCGACCTCCTCGCTCGCGTGCTCGGCGAGCCCGAGGATCCGCCACGCGCGCCCGCTGCCGCGGAGCGGCTCGCGACCATCGCCCGTCGCACCACTGCCGAGCGCGTGCTTCGTCAGCTCGAGACCGTGTATGCTGCGAGCGAGGCGATCGATCGGAACGTGAATCGCGTGCTTGCCCTCGAGACCATGTTTCTCGCGCTCCGCCGACTGGAGCGCGAAACGGTGCCGCCCGCGTCATGAGCGAGGACAAGCCACGCCGCAGACGCCACGTGGTCGGGGTGCGCTTTCGGCCCGAAGGGCCCATCGCGCACTTCGACCCCGGACCGCTCCGGCTCGCGGTCGGCGATCGAGTGGTCGTCGAGACCGACCGCGGTCCCGCCATCGCAACCGTCGCGACACCGCGGCGGCCGTGGCTCGGCTCGCGGCGTGCGCCCCGGATCGTCAAGAAGGCCGACGGCCGCGATCGCGCTCGCGAGGAGCGTGCTCTCGCGCTCGCGCGCACTCTCGAGAAGACAACGCACGAGAGGCTCCGTCGCGCAGCGCTCCCGCTGAAGCTCGTCTCGGCCGATGTCGCGCTCGACTGCAGCCGGGCGACCGTGTTCGTCACGGGGGAGCACCGGGTCGATACGCGCCAGCTCGCCCGGGATCTCGGTGCCGTGGCCAAGACACGGGTCGACGTGCGGCAGATCGGGGCCCGCGACGAGGCCCGGCGCACAGGCGGGCTCGGGATCTGCGGGCGCGAGCTCTGCTGCGCCTCCTGGCTCACGAAGTTCGCGCCCGTCTCCCTCAAGATGGCCAAGATCCAGGACCTCTCGCCCACGCCCTCGAAGCTCGCCGGGCAGTGCGGCCGGCTCAAGTGCTGCCTCCGCTACGAGTTCCACACGTACCAGCAGCTGCAGCGCGGTCTGCCGCCCATCGGCGCCGAGGTGCAGAGCGTCAAGGGCGACGGCAAGGTGGTCGGCCACCGGCTCCTGGCGCAGGCGGTCATCCTGCGGCGTCACGAGGACGGCCTGCACGTGGAGGCGACCCTCGAGGATCTCGTCGTGCCCCGAGGGGACGATGCCTGAGGGCATCTACTTCACCACCCCCATCTTCTACGTGAACGCCGAGCCCCATCTCGGCCACACCTACACCACGGTCGTCGCCGACACGCTGGTCCGCTACTGGCGGCAGCGCGGCCGCGAGGCCATGTTCCTCACCGGCACCGACGAGCACGGGGACAAGATCGCCGCCGCCGCCGCGCGCGCCGGCACGACGCCGCAAGCCTTTGCCGACCGCGTCAGCGCGCTGTTCCGCTCGACCTGGGAGCGGACGGGCCTGCGCTTCGGCTACTTCGTCCGCACTACCGACGCCCATCACCGGGCCTTTGTCCAGCAGGTTCTCGCCCGCATTCATGCGCGCGGCGACATCTATTTCGGCAGCTACTCCGGGCTCTACTGCTTCGGCTGCGAGCGCTTCTACCAGGAGCGCGAGCTCGTCGACGGGCTCTGCCCGGACCACCAGGTCGCCCCGACCATGATCGCCGAGGACAACTACTTTTTCCGCATGGGCGCCTATCAGGAGCAGCTCGTCGCGCTGTTCGAGCGCGAGCCCGATCGCATCGTCCCCGAGGGCTACCGCCGCGAGGTGCTCGCTCTGCTCCGCGAGCCCATCGGCGATCTCTGCATCTCCCGTCCCAAGACCCGCCTCGACTGGGGCATCGAGCTGCCCTTCGACGACCGCTACGTGACCTACGTCTGGTTCGACGCACTGCTCTCGTATGCGAGCGGTCTCGAGGCGGCGGGGCGCTTCGAGCTCTGGCCCACCGCGCACCACCTCATCGCCAAGGACATCCTCAAGCCGCACGCGATCTTCTGGCCGACGATGCTGCTCGCCGCCGGCCTCCCGCTCTACCGCCGCCTCTGCGTCCACGGCTACTGGCAGATGCATGCCGGCAAGATGTCGAAGAGCCTCGGCAACGTGGTGCGGCCCCTGGAGATCCAGGCGCGCTACGGGATGGACGCCTTCCGCTATTACCTGCTGCGCGAGATGGCCTTCGGGCAGGACGCCGAGTTCAGCGAGTCTGCCCTCGTTACCCGGCTCAACGCCGAGCTGGCGAACGGCCTCGGCAACCTGGCCAGCCGGGTGCTCGCCATGCAGCAGCGCTACCTCCAGGGTCTGGTCGCGCCGCGCATGCCCCGCCCCGAGGACGAGGCCCTGGCAGCGGCCTTCGGCGACGCACGACGGGAGGTCGACGAGCACGTGCCCGCCTTCGCCTTTCATCGGGCGCTCGAAGCCGTCTGGCGCGCGCTCGACCACGCCAACAAGTACGTCACGGCCACCGCGCCCTTCGCCCTGGCCCGCGACCCGGCCGCGCGCCCCCGCGTCGGGGCCATCCTGCACGAGCTCTGCGAGGCGCTGCGGACGACCGCCCAGCTCCTCGCCCCCTTCCTGCCCGAAACGGCCGAACGCCTTCTCGGGCTGCTCGGCCTGTCGCCCGCGCTGCTCGGCCACCTCGAGCCGCCGTGGGGCGCGGCCTTCCCCCCAGGCCATCGCACCGCACCTGCCCAGGCATTGTTCCCGCGCGTCGAGATCCCCGAGCCCTGAGCGCCGGCGCTGGCCTCCGTTCCGGGAGGCCGCCGCCGCCCCAGGCCTTGAAAACGATTATCAAAATCGGCATGGTCGCAGGCGTGATCCCGGGAGTCGCACGATGATTCTCTGCATGTGCCGAGGAGTCTCCGACCGTCGCGTGCTGGAGGCGATTCGCAGCGGCGCACGCACCCTCGAGGACGTGGCGGCCCGCTGCGAGGGGGCTGGTGGCGACTGCGGTACCTGCCGCGATCAGCTTGCCGAGCTGCTGGCGGCGCACAGCGCCCCCGCGCACGCGGCCTGAGCCTTTCGCCCTGGCGCGACCCCTGTGCTAGGAGGGGCGCGCATGAAGGGCAGTTCGAAGGTCGTCGCCGCGCTCAACGAGGTGCTGGCGGGCGAGCTGGTCGGGATCAACCAGTATTTCCTGCATGGCAAGATGTGCCGGCACTGGGGCTTCCACCGGATCGCCGAGGTCGATCACCGCGAGGCCATCGACGAGATGAAGCACGCCGAGAAACTCGTCGAGCGCATCCTTTTTCTCGAGGGCGTTCCCAATCTCCAACGACTCGGCAAGATCAGCATCGGCGAGACCGTGCCCGAACAGCTGCGCCTCGACCTGGCCCTCGAGGTGGAGGCGGTCAAACGCCTGAACGACGCCATCGCCCTGTGCATCGCGGAGGGCGACAACGTGTCGCGGGACCTGCTTGCCGCGATCCTCGCCAGCGAGGAGGAGCATCTCGACTGGCTCGAGACCCAGCTGGGGCTCATCGCGACCCTGGGTGAGTCGGCATACCTCGCCGAGCAGCTGCACGGTTGAGGGTCGGGTCAGACCTCGGGGCCGAGCAGGACTTCAGGAACCGGCACGATCTTGGCCCGCAGGTACTCGCCGAGGCTCTTGGCCTGCGGATCGCTGCGCAGGGAGGCCGCGACCCCGTCACCGAGGAGGCCGTGGAGCACGAAGTTGACGGCGAGCAGGTTCGGGAACTCGTAGCGATCGATACGCAGGTCGCGCGCCTCGGGTAGGAGGGCGCGCAGCCGTTCGCCATCGAGAAACTCGGCGAGCCAGCGATAGGCCTCGGGCGTTCGCACCCACACCCCGACGTTCGCGTTTCCGCCCTTGTCGCCGGATCGCGCGCCGCAGATCCTGCCGAGCGGCACCGCACGCGTCGGTCCGCCCGGGGCGGGTCGCAGCGGCGGTCGGGGCCCCGCGGGCGGCAGGAAGGCAGCCGGCGGCGTCGTGGGCGGGATCGGCACCGCTTCGCCCCCGATCACCACCCGCTGCTCGATGGCCGTGCTCGGCACCAGCGCCGGCCAGTAGACGCCCACCTGCTGCTCGGCAGTCGGCGTGGTCGTCATGAAAAACCCGGGATAGCTCGCCAGCGCCATCTCGACGACCCGGTTCGAGAACGCGCGCCCGACCTTGGCCGCGTCGGGATCCTTCACGGCGATCGTCAAGTACGCGAAGGCCGCCTCGTTCGCGGGCGGATCCGGACGATCCGCACGGACCAGCGTCGTGCGCGTCTCGGCGAACTGTTCGCGGCCACCGACCAGGCGCCACAGGGTCTCCTCCGCGAGCCGGGCCTTGTCCTCGATATCGAGGCCGGTCAAGACGAAGGTCATCGCGTTTTTCCAGCCCCCGGGGTAGTTGATGCACACCTTCGTATGGGGCGGCGGCGGCTCGCCGCGCACTCCGGAGACGAGCACGCGGTCCGGACCCTCCTGGCGCAGCGCGATCGTATCGAAGCGCGCCGTGACGTCCGGGTTCTCGTAGCGGGGTCCCGCGATCTCGTAGAGGAGCTGCGCGGTCACGGTGCCGAGGGTGACGGTGCCCCCCGTCCCGGGATGCTTGGTGACGACGAAGCTACCGTCGGCACGCATCTCCGCGATGGGGAACCCGGGATACTCGAGGCCGGGCACCTCGTGGAAGAAGCTGTAGTTCCCGCCGGTGCACTGCGCGCCACACTCGATGATGTGTCCCGCCACAACGGCCGCAGCCAGGCGATCCCAGTCGTCGCGTGCCCAGCCGAAGCGCCACGCGGCGGGCCCGACGGCAAGCGCCGCATCGGTGACCCGCGGACAGATGACCAGATCCGCGCCGCGAGCCAGCGCCTCGGCGATTCCCCAGCCCCCCAGGTACGCGTTGGCCGAGAGCACCGGCTCGCGCAGCGCCGAGAGCGGAATCCCTTTGTCCAGATGCGCCAGCGGCTCGCCCGCCGCCTGCAACGCGTCGAGCTTCGGCATGAGATCGTCGCCCTCGATGTGCGCGACCACCGCCTCGAGTCCGAGCCGTCGGTAGAGGGCCCGGGCCGCCTCGGCGCACCCGCCGGGATTGAGGCCGCCGGCATTCACCACGATGCGGATCCCCCGTTCCTTGCACGTCACCGCCACGTCCTCGAGCTGACGCAGGAAGGTGCGGGCGTAGCCCAGGCTCGGATCGCGCAGTTTGTCCTTCAACAGGATAAGCAAGGTCAGCTCGGCGAGGTAATCCCCCGTGAGCACGTCGATGGGTCCGCCCTCGACCATCTCGCGGGCCGCAGCGAGCCGGTCGCCGTAGAAGCCGCTGCAGTTGGCGATGCGCAGGACATCCATCCCGCTCACTCCGGGGCCCAGCGTGGCCGGCGCTTGGCGGCGAAGGCAGCCAGCCCTTCGGCGGCTTCTGCCGAGGCGAACAGCTCGGCGATCTTCGCCTCGGCCCAGGCAAAGGCCTCGTCCACGCCGAGACGCGGAATGGTACGCACGAGCCGCTTGGCCTCGGCGACTGCCGTCGGTCCGCCGAGCGCGATCTGCAGCACCTCCGCCTGCGCCGCCGCCTCGAGCTCGTCGGCAGGCACCACGCGATGCACGAGGCCGTAGTGCAGGGCCTCGCGCCCGTCGAAGCGCGCACCGGTGAGGAAGAGGCGCATGGCGTGGTGCGTCCCGAGCTTCGGTAGCACCACGACGGAAATCATCGCGGGGATGACGCCCACCCGCACCTCGCTGAACGCGAAGGTCGCCGACTCGGCCGCCACAGCGATGTCCGCGGCCGCGACCAATCCGACGCCGCCCCCGTACGCCGCCCCGTTGACCGCCGCGACCACGGGCTTCGGACCTTCCCACAATGCGCGCAGCAGCGCCACGAAGGGGTTGCCCGCCCCTCCCGCAGCCACCCCGCCGCCGGCCTTGAGATCGGCACCGGCGCAGAAGGCCGGCCCCGCCCCGGTGAGCACGATGGCGCGCACCGCCGGATCCGCGAAAGCCTCCTGAACCCTGGCGGCGAGCGCCTCGAGCATGGCTGCCGTCAGCGCGTTGCGGTTCTCCGGCGCCGCCAGCGTGAGCCATGCCGCCGGTCCGCGGCGTTCGAACTGTACCAGCTCGGCCATGCGTCCCGCCTCCTCACACCACGGCACGAGCTGCCGCAACTGGCCTCATGTCGCGTCGGCCTCCACCACCACGAGCACCACGTCCGGATCGACCATCTGGCCCACCTCGACCCGCACCTCGCGCACGACGCCGTCGACCGCGGCCCGCATCGGGTGCTCCATCTTCATGGCCTCGATGACCACCAGCACCGTTCCGGCCGCGACTCGATCGCCCGGCGCCACGTGCACTGCCCGTACCACGCCGGTCATCGGAGCGACGCACCCGCCCGCCACGAGCTCGTGCTCGGGCCGCGGGAAGCGCGGCACCTCGGTGAGCTCGCTCGTCCCGAGCCGCGAATGGACCACCACGCGCTCGCCCACGCTGCGCACCTCGAAGCGCCGTCGCAGGCCATCGATCTCCACGACGAGCGCCGTCACGCGCCCGTCCTCCGCCGGCGGCTCGACCCCGGCGACCCATGCCTCGCAACTCGTGCCGGCCACCTCGACGGTGAAGCGCTGCCCGGACCGCGCCACGTACGACACCTCGATCTCGCCCTCGGCCGTCCGCCAGCGCGTGCACTGTACTCGCCAGGGGTTGTTGCGCCAGCCCGATGGGATGCTCGCGGGCAGGGGCCCACCGCACCGTCGGCGCTGCTCGTGCCCCAGCAGCGTGGCGACAATCGCGTGGATCCGCTCGGCGGCGGGATCGCGTGGGCGCTCTCGGCCCTCCGGGGGCAGCCAGCGGTCCACGAATCCCGTATCGATGCGCCCCTCGACGAAGCGAGGATGTTCGAGCACCGCCAGCACGAAGCGCTGGTTGGTCCGGACGCCAGCGACGCCGAGCCGCTCGAGGGCGTCGACCAGACGCATCCGGGCGAGCTCGCGCGTCGGGCCATGGGCGATCACCTTGGCGAGCAGCGGGTCGTAGTGGACGCTGACGGGAGTTCCCTCCGTCACGCCCGCATCCCATCGCACGCCGGGCAGCTCCGGTGGGCACCAGAGGGTGACCACCCCCGTTGCTGGAAGGAAGTCCTTCGCCGGGTCCTCGGCATACAACCGCGCCTCGATCGCATGGCCATCGATGCGGAGCGCCCCCTGCTCGAAGGGCAGCGGCGCGCCGCCCGCGATCTCCACCTGGAGACGCACGAGATCGAGACCCGTGATCGCTTCCGTCACCGGATGCTCGACCTGGAGGCGGGTGTTCATCTCGAGGAAGAAGAAGCGGCCCGCGCCATCGAGGATGAACTCGACGGTTCCTGCGCCAATGTATCCGACCGCACGCGCCGCGGCGACAGCCGCCGCCCCCATCCGCTCGCGGAGCGCCGCATCGACCGCCGGCGATGGCGCTTCTTCGATCACCTTCTGATGGCGCCGCTGGATCGAGCACTCCCGCTCGAAACAGTGGACGACCTGCCCGTAGGTGTCGGCCAGAACCTGGATCTCGACGTGCCGTGGCGCCTCGATCCAGCGTTCGAGCAGCAGCGTATCGTCACCGAAGGCGCCTGTGGCCTCGCGGCGCGCGGCGGCCAGCGCGTCGCCCAGCGCATCGGCGTCGCGCACCACGCGCATGCCCTTGCCGCCGCCGCCGGCCGACGCCTTGACGAGTAAAGGAAAGCCGAGCTCCGTCGCGGCCCGGCACAGGCCGGTATCGTCGAGGCCGGCGTCCATGGTGCCGGGAAGGACGGGGACCCCCGCCGTAGCCATCAGACGCTTGGCGGCGATCTTGCTCCCCATGGTCTCGATGGCCTCCGGTGGCGGGCCGATGAAGACCAGCCCGGCCTCGCGACAAGCGCGAGCGAAGGCCGCATTCTCGGAAAGAAAGCCGTAGCCGGGATGGATGGCCTCGACCGCGGTCCGCCGCGCGGCCGCCAGTAGTCGCTCGATCGAAAGATAGGAGTCGCAGCTCGGCGCCGGCCCGAGCCGCACCGCCTCGTCCGCAGCGGCCACGTGGGGCGCGCTGGCGTCGGCATCCGAGTACACGGCGACCGTGCGCAGCCCCATCGCCCGCAGGGTGCGCAGAATGCGGCAGGCGATCTCGCCGCGATTCGCGACGAGCACCGAGCGCAGCGGCCGCAGGCTCACCGGGAGCTCGGAGCCGGGATGGCGTAGAGCCGACTCCAGTTGTCCCAGAGGATCTTGCGCTTGGAACGCTCCGACAACGGCAGCTGCAGAAAGGCCGACACCGCATGCGGGAACTTCGAGTCGGCGTGGGGATAGTCGGTCGAGAAGACCAGGTTGTCGTCGCCAAAGCGCTCGACGTACTGCGTGACCGTCTCCTCGTCCGCCTCGACGGAGAGGTAACAGTTGCGCAGCAGGTATTCCGAGGGCTTCATCGTGAGCTCGGGGGCATCGGCCCTGCCAAGCCATTCCCAGTGCTCGTCGAGCCGGTAGAAGAGCCAGGGTGCCCACGAGCAGTTACCCTCGAGCAGGGCCACCCGCAGGCGCGGGAACCGCTCGAGCACCCCGCCGGCTGTCAGGCTCACGGCCGTGGCCATGATGCCGAGCGGCTGGCTGAAGGTATGCCACATGAGGAGCCGGTCGAAGATCTCCAGGGAAAAATCCGGCTTGAGGAAGTTCTGCCCCCCGCCGTGGAAGGCCACGGGCACGCCGAGCCGTTCGCACTCGGCCCACAGGGGATCGTAGGCCGGATGGTGCCAGGGCCGGCGGTTCACCGTGCCCGGCGAGAGAAAAATGGCCTTGAAGCCGTATTCCGTCACGCAGCGGCGGAGCTCGGCGACCGCGGCCCCGACATCGTGCGGCGCCACCATGCCCGCGCCGAAGAAGCGATCGGGATGCCGGCGGCAGAAGTCGTGCAACCAATCATTGTACGCGCGCGCGATGGCGGCAGCCAGCTCGGGCTCGAGGCCGTCGGGTCCCATCATGTCCGGCGTGTCCAGGCCGAGGACGAAGAGGCCGCGCGTCGGGAACAGCACCGCCAGATCGAGTCCCTCCTGATCCATGGCGTCGCGCTGCGAGTCGGGATCCCATCCCCGACGCTCGGCGGCCGCATAGACGCTCTCGGCCTCGTGCTTCCACGGGTCGCCTTCCCGCATCGGCTGCACGCGCCCCAGGCGCAGGATCACGTGCGACTTCACCCGGACCCGCATGTCTCGGCGCATCTCGCTGAGCCCGACGGGCGCCACGTGGCGCCACTCCGGCGCGATCCAGCGCTGCCAGAGGTCCGCGGGTTCGAAGATGTGCATATCGCTGTCGGCGACGAGCATACCATCGGGCGTCATGCGATGGCCCGTAGCAGACGAGGCCCCCGGCAGGCCAGACCTGCGGGCCGCACTCAGCCCGCGAGCCGCGCCAGGGCGCGGAGACCGAACCGCCGCGCCACAACCGTCACCCCGCCAGCGACCACGATCCCCCCGCCGAGCCCGGCCGCGACCAGGCCGCGGGCCACGAGGGTCGCGCCCGGCTCGTCCCCGCGCCCGGGCGCCAGCAGCGCGTCGACCGACCCCGCGGTCACGGTGACGACGACAGCGATCAGCACGACAGCCGTGAGCATGTAGAGGATCGCGCCGGGACCCGTGGCGAGGCGGCCCGCGTCGCGCCCGTCGAGGTCGGCGTAGTGCGCCCCGAAGGCGAGGCCCAGGCTGACCACCGCAGCCACCAGGGCAACGAGCACGGGAGAGACGGCGACGCTCAGCAGCCGCGGTGTCCCCAGCAGCTCGTTGGTCGTGCCGGCAAGGCCGAGGGTGAGCACGCTCAGGGGCAGAAAGCCCGTCCAGAACTTGGCGGCCCAGACCTCGGCGAGCGCCACGGGCGCGGTCCGCACGATCCACCATGCTCTCCCCTCGAGGCTGGGCAAAGGATAGACGAAGCGCACCGCCACCGCCGTGGCGACGAAGGTCGCCAGGCCCAGATTGAGCACGGTCGCCAGCTTCCGCACCGTTCTCGCCACCGGATCTGCGCCGTGCAGCGGCAGGGCCACGAAGTTGTACACGTAGACGGCAACGAGGAGCCCCACGAGCACGAGCTGGGACCACTGGGCGGGGTCGCGCAGAAACACGACCAGGTCCTTGCTCAGCACGACCGCCCGCTGGCCCGGCAGCAGGGCTGTCAGGGACCGCAGGGCGCGCCACGCCCAGCGGTCGCGGTCGCCGCCGCGCGAGCGCCCGATCTGGGCACGTGTCCAGGCCAGGGGATACACGGCCTCGACGACCGTTGCGGAGACGAGGAACAGCACGAGGGCTGTGCTCGCCAGCACGGCCGCGTGAAAACCCGCATCGCCAGCACGCAGACCGAGGGCCGCGACGAGCACCTCGCTCGCCCAGGTGCTCGGCAGCCACGGCGATGCCGGCGCGCCCGTGTCCGCCAGGTATGCCGCGATCCCGACCAGTCCCGAGGGATGGGCGACGCGCTCGGGAGCCAGCAGGCGAACCGTCACGACGAGGAGCGCCAGGCCGATCGCCGAGGCGATCGCAAGACCGTCTCGCGCGCCCCGAGCTGGCACGAGCAGCACCAGCCCGGTCGCCAGCAGCACGCCCAGGGCCACGGGCACGACGAGAAAGGGCACGATGCTCGCGAGGACGCCGAGCCCGAAGGCCAGCCCACCGCCGAAGTGGACGCCGTAGGCGGCAAGCAGTGGCGCCTGGACGACGAGGACCATCCAGGACGATGCCATGAGCGTCTCGAGGAAGCGCGCCCGGTGGAGCCGGCGCAGGGGGACAGGCGCCGCCCGCAGGATCGTCAGGTCCTCGGCCAGGTAAAAGACACCGAGCGCAGTGATCGTGGCGCTGACGAGGAGCATGAGGAGCAGCGCGACCAGCACGAGCGCCAGCATGCGCTCGGCCAGCACCGCCCCGAGCCCTCCGAGGCCATCCACCCAGTCGAGCAGCCGGAGCACCGCCAGGAAAAGCCCGAGCCAGAACGCCCCGACCAGGACGGCCACGACCGCCCCTTGGGCCGGGCGATTGCGCAACCCGCGGCGGAGCGAGAGCCAGCGCGGCCGGACCAGCCATCCCGCCGTCATACTGCCTCGCGGGCAAGAATGGCGAGAAACACGTCCTCCAGCGACGCCCCGGGGCCTCCTTCGTACGCCTGGAGCTCGCGCAGCGTTCCTGCGGCCACGAGCCGACCTCGATCGACGATCCCGATCCGGTCGGCAATCTCCTCGGCAACCGCGAGACTGTGTGTCGACAGGAACACCGTCGTCCCCGCCGCTGCGAGCGCGCGCAGCCGCCGCCGCAGATCGCGTGCGCTCTCGGGGTCGAGACCGACCATCGGCTCGTCCAGGACAAGGATCGGGGGACGGTGAATCAGTGCTCCGGCCAAAGCGAGCCGCTGCTTCATCCCGTGCGAGTACGTCTCGACGAGATCGCCCGCCTGTGCCCCCAGGCCGAGCTCGTCGAGCAGTTGCCGCGCGCGCGAGCGGGCCTCGCGCCCCTGGAGCCCGTAGAGGCCCGCGACGAATTCCAGATGCTCGTATCCCGTCAGCCGGTCGTAGAGGTAGGGACGGTCCGGAACATAGCCCGTCACAGCTTTGGCGGCCTCCGGGGTCCGTCGGATATCGTGACCCGCGAGCAGCGCTGTACCCGAGGTGGGCACGAGCAGGCCCACGAGCAGCCGGATGGTAGTCGTCTTACCGGCCCCGTTTCGGCCCAGAAACCCGAAGATCGTTCCCTCGGCGATCTCCAGGTCGAGGCGATCGACCGCCACGACATCGCCGAAGCGCATGGTGAGACGCTCGCAGCGGATCATGCGTCCTCGTCGACCACCTCGAAGCCGAGCCGGCCGAGCAGCGCTCCCAGCGCCAGGTGCTCTGCCGGACCGCCCTCGACCAGCTTCACGTGGGTCGCATCGACCGGCAGCTGCCCGAGGGTGGCGTCGGCCGTGACCCAGCGGCCGAGCCACAGCTCGGTCCAAGCGTGGTAGACGAACCCCTGCTCGGCGTACATCGCGCCCGCCACCACCCGGGCTGGGATCCCGGCGGCGCGCGCCATGGCGGTCAACAGGACCGCGTGCTCGTTGCAGTCGCCGCGCAGGGTGCGCGCCACGGCCCGGGCGCTCGGTACGGTCGCGGCGGGCTCCGCCCGCATCGTCTCGTACACCCAGCGCACGAGGCGCTGCGCGCGTTCCTCGTCCGTGCGCGCCGCGCCGACGGCGGCGCGGGCGTGCGCCATCACCAGCGGATCGTCGGATTCGACGAAAGGCTCGGGCGCCAGATACCGGGGATCGATCCCCCCGGCGTCGGCATCCGCGGCGAGCGCGGGGAGCGGCCAGGGCTCGCGTTCGATCACGAGCACGCCGTCGCGAAGCCGCTGCCGTGGCGGATCGTCGGGCACCAGCCCCGCAGCAGCGCCTGTCACGCGCAGCCGCAGGCGCCCCGCGGCTCGCGGGTCGCCGCGCACCCGTCCCACGAGCGGCACGCGTGCAGCGAGCACCAGATCGATCGGAGGCTCCGAGCCACCCCCCCGCAGGGCTTCGTCCCGCGGCTCGGCCACCATCGCCAAGCCGAGCCCGCTCTCCTCGCGGACGACCCGTCCATGCTTGTCCACCCACACGCGCGCCTCGAGACCGCGCTGCGTCTCGCGCAGCCGCAGCGTCTCGACGCCGCCCCGGATCTCGACCCCCTCGACTTCGGTCACGAGCGCCTGCGGCCGGAGCGTGAGCGGATCGATCACCTCGTGACGAAAGCGGCTCCCGGCCGCAGGCCACCGAGCCGCAATGCGCGGCCGAAGCGTCAGCGGTAGCGTCACGGGCTCGGCGAGGGGAATGTCGACGCTCTGGCTGTGCCCGTCGACGTCGAGCTGCACGCGGAGCCCTTCAGCGTCCTGCTCCCCCTCGGCGGCAAGGGTTGTCGCCGGCGAGCTGAGCAGGAACGAGAATCGGCGCAGGCGCTGGGCCGCATCGATCTCGGCCACGAGCCGCGTCTCGAGACGCTGCGGCACTCCCAGCAAGGTCACGTCGAGCTGTGCCAGGTCCTCGAGCCGATGACCGCTCGGCATCGCCTGGCGTGCCCGTCGCGCATGGCCGATCTTGCGCTCCCCGAGGTAGAGACCGAACCACTCTTCGGCTGGTCCCTCGGACAGGGCAGCGGCCGCGAGCGGCACCTCGAGGGCTTCGCTGGCGGTCGGCACCCGCTGGCGCGCCGCCAGCTGGCCGAGCAGGACGACCCACGCCCCGAGCGCGGCGAGCAGAGG
>Ga0209101_1001641_pt1 | contig 16065 bp, 11 predicted proteins | sample ConPoolayeCmetaG_FD_185481 | JGI IMG/M metagenome (GOLD analysis project Ga0209101, IMG submission 185481) | Hot spring microbial mat communities from California, USA to study Microbial Dark Matter (Phase II) - Cone Pool mat layer C metaG... ...
ATTACAAGTTTACGCCCACGAGGTCCGGGGCCATCCATGTGGAACTATATGACATTCCGGCCGGCTGCGACTACGACCTCTACCTGTATAATGGCGCGTATCAACTCATCGCGCAATCCACCCACAGCGGCAACCAAAGCGAGCACCTGGAGAGCTGGGTATCCCCTGGCAACTATTACATCCTCGTCAAATCGTGGGGCGGCAGCTATAGCCAGACATCGCCGTATCGCCTGCATCTATACTGGATCGGCAAAGCCACCGCGCCCTACCCGCCGTCGTAGTACATCACGGCGGAAATCCTTCGGTAGTTATCAAGACCAGCGCCGGTTGAGTAGCTTCGTAGCGCAGCGGAGAAGCGTATCGAGACCAAGCGTTTCCCGCCTACGAAAGCGTCCTGCACAAGCCGCTTGGTCTCGATACGTCGCTTCGCTCCTACTCAACCGGCGCTCGCGCGCAACGCCTAACCGGGGAAGGGTTTACGCCCACGTGTAGTAGTCCTTGCGGGAATGATGGCGGAATCGGACAACGTGTTTAACGGGGAAGCGAGCCGTTGCGCATCGGCGCACGGCTCGCTTTTCGTTTTCGGGACCGGCTAGGATACAAATGTGTGGGGTGTCAAAGTCATCTCGTAGAAGAGGGCCTGGGTGGCACTCCCCTGATGTTTGAATAGCGGTCGCAGGGGGCTGTAGCGCTCGTCGGCCAGGAAGGATAGGTCGACGTCCGCACTCATCGGGCGGTAGAACTCGGATACGCGCTGAAAGCCGACTTTTTCGTAGCAGCGGACGGCGCGGACGTTGGGAGCCGCTACGTCCAGGCGCAGCTCCGGGAACCGGAGGATGGTGAAATAATAGGGGATGAACGCGCGCAGAGCCTCGGTGCCGTAGCCCCGGCCCACCCAGTCGGCCCCGATGGTGATGCCGAGCCGGGCCTGGTGGCCGACCTGGATCTGGCGTAGCGAAAGGCTCCCGATGAGTTGCCCCTGCTCGTCGTCAATGGCGTAATAGCGGCGCGCGGGATCGCTGACCTGCTGATGGTGGATGGTCTCGGCCTGGGCAGCCAGAAAGGGGGCCGGGTTCCAGAGGTGAGCGAGCGGCTCGGTGGCGGGACGCCACTCAGCCCGCCGGCGGATGTCTGCCAGGGTCTGGGGACGAATGGTGACCCGCGCCCCACGCAGGGGCAGGGCCAATCCCGGTGGTGCGGGTTTCAGGAAACTTAGCAGGGCGTCGTGGAAGGGGACCAGGGTCTCGACCTGGGCAGCATGAGCAGCGGCCGGGATATGGCAGGCCCGGGCGTTGGGCAGTGCTTCTACCAGGGGGGCAAAGGACCCGGGGGCCAGCAGGTCGCGTCCGCCCCAGAAGACCAGGGCCGGGGCGGCGATGCGCGGCAGGTCCGGCGTCAGGTCCCTGAAATCGGCGAGGCTGGCGGCGATGCGCGGGCTGGCCCGTTTGTAGTCCAGGATCATGCGCTGTACGAAGGAGGCCGGCAAGACGCGCTCCTCTGAATCGCGGACGGCGCGAGTCGCCAGGACCACGAGCTGGTTGGGCGTGAGCTGCCAGACGACACGCAACGGAGCGGTCACGAGAGGGAGGATCTGACGAGGCACCGGGAGCTGGTTTTTTTGGTACAGAGGTGAGACGAGCACGAGCTGGCGCACGCGGTCTGGGTGCTCCAGGGCGTAACGCAAGGCGATGTAGCCACCCAGGGAGTGACCGCCCAGGATGAACCGGCCCAGGCCCAGGTGGTCTGCCAGGCGGACGAGAAAATCCACATAGTCATCACCACCATAGGCCAGGGGGGGCTTGTCCGTGTCGCCGTGACCGATGAGGTCAGGGGCGTAGGCGCGAAAGCCGGCCGCGGCCAGGGCTGGCAAAGTCCATTGCCAATAGTGCCACGATGCTCCCCAACCGTGCAGTAATACGACCGGCGGGCCGTCAGTCGGGCCAGCGGCCCGGCAGGCCACTTCCAGGCCGTCTACGCGCAGATGATGGTCCTCGATAGCGGGGTTAATCATCATAGCGACCATACGATACCATAAAAACCCACAACGTGCAACCTTCGCGCCGCTGGCTACTTGCGCGCGCGGGCCAAATGGGGTATGATAAAGCCAGTGTGGGAGGGTGGAACCATGGCTGATATGCTGGAACGACTATCGCCAGCGGCCCGGCAGAGTTTTGATGTGGCCAAGAATCGGGCCAGGCTGCACAATTGCGAACAGTTGGATACATCGCACCTGTTGCTGGGTCTCTTGCAGACGGAGAAGGCCCTGTGCCGGGATGCGTTCAAGGTCCCGGAGGCGGACCTGTCCCGGCTAGAGAAGGCATTGCTGGACCTGACGCCGGCCAGCGCCAGGCCCCCAGCCCGGCTCAAGGTCTCGGCCGGCGTGAAGGAGGTTCTGCGCGAGAGCCAGGCCCTGGCCGGCAACGGGACAGTGCAACCGGCCCACCTGCTGATGGCTATCCTCATGGCAGACCCGGTCATCGCCAACTTGCTGGGACAGGTGGGCGCCTCGGCAGAAGATGCTCTGCGAACCCTTAAGGAGCAGCCGGTCGAGGCCCAGCCGATGGAGCCGAAAGAGGCATCGGCCACTCCCACGTTGGACCAGTATGGGCGTGACCTCACTGCCCTGGCCCAGGAGGGCCGGTTGGCCCCCATCGTGGGCCGGGAACGAGAGACCATGGCGATGCTGGAGGTGCTGTGCCGTCCGCAGAAGAACAATCCTATCCTGGTGGGCGAGCCGGGTGTGGGCAAGACGGCCATCGTGGAGGGGTTGGCGCAGCGATTGGCCCGGGGCGAGGTGCCAACGCTGATGCAGGGACGACGCATCGTGGATTTGAGCCTCTCGTCGTTGGTGGCTGGGGCCCGGGCTTATGGCGAGTTCGAGGCGCGGCTTCAGGCCATCGTCAAGGAGGTAAGACAGGCCGGCAACGTCATCTTGTTCGTGGACGAGGCCCACGCGCTCATCGGGGCCGGCGGCCCGCCGGGGGTGGGTGATGCGGCCACTATCCTCAAGCCAGCTCTGGCCCGGGGTGAGCTGCACTGTATCGCTGCCACCACGTTGCACGACTATCGTAAATACATCGAAAAGGACGGCGCGTTGGCCCGGCGTTTCCAGCCGGTGCGCGTGGAGGAACCAGGCCGGGATATGACGTTGGAGATCCTGGCCCTCCTGCGGCCGCGATTGGCCGGGCATTTCGGCGTGGTGATCCCGGCCGAGTTGTTGCCGGATGTATATGAGCTGAGCCGGGATTATTTGCGCAATCGCTGCTTCCCGGATAAAGCCATTGACCTGCTGGAGCGCGCGGCGGCGCGGGCCATGTTACAATCCGGGCCGGGCGAGGTGCCGGCTGTGACGCGTCAGCATCTGCTCTCCGTATTGGCCGAGATCACCGGCCTGCCCCTGGGGGATACAGCCCTGGACGAGGCGGCCCATTACCGCGAATTGGAGCGGTTCCTGGCCGAACGAGTGGTGGGGCAGCAGGAGGCTGTGGCCGCTGTAGCCCGGGTGGTGCGTCTGGCCAAGTTGCGCCTGGACCTGAAACCCAATCGGCCGGATGGGGTGTTCGTCTTTGCGGGGCCAGCGGACACGAGCAAGCTGGAGCTGGCCCAGGCCCTGGCCGAGTTCCTGTTTGGCGATGCTGAGCGGCTCATCGAGCTGGACATGGCCGAGTTCTCCGAGGCGCACACCGTGGCCCGACTTATCGGCTCGCCGCCGGGCTACGTGGGCTATGACGAGGAGGGACAACTTACCGGCCGGGTGGCGGCCCGGCCGTTCTGTGTGGTGCTGTGCCACAATGTGGACCGGGCCCATCCAGCCGTCCTGCGACTGCTGGCTCAGATCTGCGACGATGGCCGGCTCACCGATGGGCAGGGGCGCACCGTATCGTTCAGCGACGCCACCGTGATCCTGACCACCAGCCTGGAAATGGAACTGACCCGGCGAGCGGTGGGGTTCACCAGTGTCGCACCGAACGGGAGTGCCCCGGTTGACCTCCGCCGTGAGCTGCGCAAACACCTGCCGGCTGACCTGGTAGACGCCGTAGACGAGATCGTATTGTTCCGGTCGTTGGACCTGGCAGCCCGGCGTGTCCTGGCCAGTCGTCACCTGTCCGAGGCTCTAGGGCAACGCTTCCAACGTCAGGGCATCCAGGTGACATTTGATGAGTCGGTGGTGAATTATGTGCTGGACCAGGGGTTCGATGAGCAGGCCGACGCCCGCAAACTGCTCCGCATTATCGAACGCGAGGTTCTGATGCCCCTGGCTGATGTGGCTTACCAGGATATTGAAGCGAAGAACAAATCGCTAGCGGTTACCATAGAGGACGGTAGGGTAAAAGTCAGTCGGTCATTATGAACCATGCATGCTGCTGCAGGCCGAACGGCTGGAACGATCAGGAGAGGAGACCCGCACCCAGTCAAGCCTGGGCTTGGCGCGCGGGGCGCACCCCGTGGCACGAAAATATGCCGGTGTGCTCGCGCGGGGTCTGCGACCCCGCGCCGGCGGCGGGTGGCACACCCGCCGCGAGCGAGGGCTGGAACGATCAAGAGAGGAGCTGAAAAATGACGGTAACCCCAGAGAATATTGATAGCTATTTCGAGCAATATGGCTGGAAATACAAACGCGATGAGAACGGGGACTGGATCACCGGGTTCCGAGGCGATGTACAGAGCTTTCGCTTCTTCGTGCGCATGACTGAGCACTGGGTATATTTCACCATCTCGCCGTTCATCGTGGGACCAAAGAACCCGGTCTGTCAGCAGCGGCTGCATACGCACCTGTTGCGCCTGAATCGTGACATTAACATGGCCAAATTCTGCCTGGACAGCGATCTGGACGTGGTGCTGACGGTGGAGTTGCCCCGGGAGGGCTTTGCCTATAGCGAGTTCGCGGATGCCATTGGGGCCATCTGTCATTATGCGGACAACAACTATCTGGAGATCCTCAATCTGGCCCAAAATCCGGATGCCCCCTCCAGGTATCTGTCCCCCGCCGAGAACGATCTGGATTGGGGAGAGGGGGCGTGAGAGACCTGTTCGGCGCGGTGGTGATGGCCCCGAAGCGGGGCCGCCACGGCGGGCAGACGCCGATGACGCCTGACGTTTGACGCCTGACGAACCGGAGTACCCCATGTTCCCTTACCACGGCTACGCCGGCAAATGGCTACATGTGAACCTGACCACCGGCCAGATAGAGGCCCGCGAGCTAGACCCGGCCCTGGCTGAGGATTACCTGGGCGGCAACGGCTTTGGCGCGCGCTGGCTGTGGGAGCAGGTGGGGCCGGCGGTGGGGCCGTTGGACCCGGACAACCTGCTGGTCCTGGCCGCCGGCCCCCTGGTCGGCACGCTGGTCCCCAACGGCTGCCGCATGGAGGCCATCGCCCGCTCGCCCCTCACCGGCATCTACGGCGACGCCAACGCCGGGGGCTTTTTCGGGCCGGAACTCAAGTTCGCCGGCTGGGACGCCCTCGTCTTCACCGGCCAGGCGCCGGCCCCGGTCTACCTGGCCCTCGCCGATGATCGAGCCGAACTGCGCGACGCCGGCCATCTCTGGGGCCTGACCACCGCCCAGACCGAGGCCGCCATCCGCCAGGCCCACGGCGATACCCGGGTCAAGGTCGCCGCCATCGGCCCGGCCGGCGAGAACCTGGTGCGCTTCGCCAGCATCCAGGTCACGTCGCAGCGCTCCCTGGGCCGGTGTGGGCTGGGGGCGGTGATGGGCAGCAAGCGTTTAAAGGCCGTGGCCGTGCGGGGGACCGGGTCGGTGTCTATCGCCCACCCGGCCCGCTTCCACGACATCGCTGTGGATCTACACCGGCGCATCCGGGCCAACCCCGTCTATCCCGCCGTCCACGCCTACGGCACGCCCGGCATCGTCGCCCTCATGGACCCCCTGGGCCGCTTCCCCACCCGGAACTACCAGTTTGGCTCCTTCGAGGACGTGGACCGCATCAACGCCGAAGCGTTGCAGGCGCGGGCGCTGGTCCGACACCTGGGCTGTTTCGGCTGCCCCATCTGCTGCGACAAGCTGTATCGCCTGGCCGATGGCCCCTATGCCGACACGGCCCTGCGCAGCGTGGAGTACGAGACCATCAACTCGTTGGGGGCCAACATCTCCAACGCCAACCTGGACGCGATCCTGGCGGCCAATCGCCTGTGCGACGACCTGGGAATGGACACCATCTCGGCCGGCCGGGCCATCGGCTTTGCTATGGAACTCTGGGAGAATGAGATCCTCAACTGGGAGGACACCGGCGGGCTGATCCTGCGCTGGGGCGACGTGGACGTGACGCTCCGGCTGCTGAATCAGATCGCCCGGCGCGAGGGTTTCGGGGGCGTGCTGGCCGAGGGAGTGCGCCGGGCCGCCGCCGCCATCGGGCGCGGGGCCGAGGAGTATGCCATGCACGTCAAGGGGATGGAGATCGCCGCCCAGGACGGCCGCGCCCAAAAGTCCATGGGCCTGGCCCACGTCACCTCCACCCGGGGCGCCGACCACCTCAAAGCCTTCCCGGTGATTGACGAGACCGGCTACCCGGACGAGGCTCGCCGCCGCTACGGGGAGGAGTACCTGCCGGAGATGGCCCAGCCGTTGGCGACGAAGCACAAGCCGCTGCTGGTCAAGGACGGCGAGGACTTGGGGGCGGTGGTGGACTCGGCCGGGGTGTGCAAGTCCGGCGGCACATTCGTCCTGGCCGAGGTCTACTGGCCGGACATCGCCGCCGCGTTGGAGGCCGCCACCGGCATGGAGATGCCGGTGGAGCGGTTGAAACGCATCGGCGAGCGCATCTATAACCTGCAGCGCTGCTACAACGCGCGCCTGGGCATCACCCGCGCCGATGACCGGCTGCCGCGCCGGTTCACCCACGAACCCTCGCCGTCCGGCAATGCGCGCGGCCAGGTGGTGGACCTGGAGCCGATGCTGGAGGAATACTATCGCCTGCGGGGCTGGGACCCGGCCACCGGCTGGCCCACCGTCGAAAAGCTCCGCGAGTTGGGCCTGGAGGAGGCCAGCCCGTGGCCTCGGACGTGATCGCCATCCAGGTGCGTTACCACAACATCCTGCGCCGCGCGACCGACGGGGACCAGGAGACCATCACGCTGTTGGCCGGCGCCTCGCTGCGCGCCGCCCTGGAACACCTGGCCGACCGGCACGGGCCACGCCTGCGGGAGATGCTCTTTGCGCCAGACGGAAGCGCGGCCTCGCACCTGGTCGTCTTTCGCAACCGCCAGTTGGTGGAACACGGCCAGTTCCACCTCCCCCTGGCCGACGGCGACGAGCTGCTCTTGTTCCCGGCCGTCTCCGGCGGATGACCCCCTCACGCACTACTTCTCCGGGATGCTCGCGCGGGGTGTGCCACCCCGCGCCGGCGGCGGGTCACCCAATCAGGCCTGGGCCTGGCAGACCAGCCGCGAGCCAGGGGGCTATTTTCGGAGGATCGGCTATGCCCGTCACCTTGATCCTCGGCCACATGCTCTGGGCCGACACGACGCAACCGCCGCAACCCGGCTGGGGCATCGCCATCGAAGGCGACCGTGTGGTCGCCACGGCCCCCCACGCCGACCTGCGCGCCCGTTTCCCCGGCGCGGCCGTGGTGGACGCCGGCGATTGCGTCATCACGCCGGCCTTTGTCAACGCCCACCATCACCTGTACGGCGTCCTGGCCCACGGCATCCCTATTCCACCTAACCCCCCGGCCCCCTTCCCTACAAGGGAAGGGGGAGCCACCCCTCCCCGCTTCGGGGAGGGGCCGGGGGAGGGGTCTGAGCAGGCAGAAGGGAGGTGGCCCTTCCTGACAGACTTCTGGTGGCCCCGGGTGGAGGACCGGCTGGATCACGACCTCATCGCCGCCGCCGCTGACTGGGCCTGCCTGGAGATGGTCCGCTCCGGCGTCACCACCTTCTACGACTGCCTGGAGGCCCCCCACGCGCTTCCCGGCGCATTGGCGGCCGAGGCCGACGTGGTGCGGCGCTGGGGGCTGCGGGGCGTGCTCTCTTTCGAGGCCACCGAACGGGTGAGCGCGGAGAATGGCGAGTTGGGCCTGCGCGAGAACGTCGCCTTCGTAGATGAGTGCCGCTGGCAGGGCGGGCTGGTGGCCGGGATGATGTGCTTCCACACCACCTTCACCTGCTCCGCCGATTTCATCCGCCGGGCCTATGCCCTGGCCGCCGAACACGACGCCAGGATACACATGCACCTCGCGGAGAGCAGCTACGAGCCGGAGTATTGCCTGGCGCGTTTTGGCGCGCGGCCGGCGGCTTACTACGACCGCCTGGGCGTGCTGAGCGAGCGCGTGCTGGCCTCCCAGTGCGTCCAGGTGGACGCCCAGGAGATTGACTTGCTGGCCCGGCGCGGCGTGCACGTCTCCCATCAGCCCCTCTCCAACTGCGAGGTGGGCGGCGGCTTCGCGCCGGTGCCGGAGCTGCTGGCAGCCGGCGTCAACGTGGCCCTGGGCACCGACGGCTACATCAACAACTTTTTCGAGGTCATGCGCGCCGCCGCCCTCATCCCCAAGGCCCGCCTCCTGGACCCCACGGCGATGCCGGCCCCCGTCGTCTGGACCATGGCGACCCGGAACGGCGCGCGGGCGCTGGGCTACGACGACCTGGGCGCGCTACACCCCGGCTGCCAGGCCGATCTGCTCCTCATCGCGGCCGATCTGCCCACGCCCCTGGCTCCCCATAATCTGGCCGACCAGTTGCTCCTGTGGCGCAATCCGGCCGACCTGCGGGGGGTGATGTGCGCCGGCCGCTGGCTGCTGCGCGACGGGAAGGTGCCCGGCGTGGATGAGGCGGCGGTGCGCGCCCGGGTCCACCAGGCCGCCCAACGCCTCTGGAGTGCGTGAGCCGTGTTGCGTGATTCGTGCTGCGTGGTGCGTGCCCCGGGGGTGACACGAATCACGAATCACGTAACACGCAACACGTGAAACGAGGTCAGATGAACAACTTGAGCGTGAATCTCTGCGGCCTCGCGCTGCGCAATCCCCTCGTCCTGGCCTCCGGCCCGCTCTCGTGGAACGCGGCGGCCATCCGGCGGGCCTTTGACGCCGGCGCGGCCGCCGTCGTCACCAAGACCATCCGGCCGACGGCCACGGTCAACCCCGCGCCCCACATCGCCCCGGCCGGGCCGGGGAACCTGCTCAACACCGAGGGCTGGTCGGACCTGCCGGCGGAACAGTGGCTTGAGCGGGAGTTGCCGGCCCTGGCCGACCGGGAGGGCGTGCTCATCGTCAGCGCCGGCCATACCCCGGCGGAGGTGGCGCAACTGGCCGGGCCGCTGGCCGCGGCCGGGGCCGACGCGCTGGAACTGGTCTCCTACCGGCCAGAGGACGCCGCGCCGATGGTGCTGGCGGCCAAAGGATCGGTGGGCATCCCGGTGCTGGTCAAGGTCAACGCCAACTGGCCGAACCTGGTGGACGTGGTGGGGGCCTGCCTGGCGGCCGGAGCCGACGGCGTCACGGCCAGCGACTCCCTGGGCCCGGCGTTGCGGGTGGACGTGGAGGCGGGGCGACCCCGGCTGGGAGCCTTTGCCTGGCTCTCCGGCCGGGCGATCCTGCCCCTCACCTTGCGGGCCGTGGCCGAGATCTGCCTGCGGCACGAGGTGGCCGTGGTGGGGACCGGGGGAGTGAGCCGGGCTGAGGACGTGGTGGAGATGGTGATGGCCGGGGCGACGGCCGTAGGTGCTCACACGGCCCCGCTGCTCCAGGGGTTGGACTGGTTCAGCAAGACATTGACCCAACTGGAGTCCTGGCTGGCGGAACGCGGTCACGCGCGCCTGGCCGATCTGCGGGGCCTGGTCCTGCCCCATCTGCGGGAGCCGATGCCTTCGGCCGGCCCGCTGGCCTTCACCTTTAACGCGCCGACCTGCAACCGGTGCGGGCGGTGCGTCATGGTCTGCGCGTATCAGGCCCGCCATCTCCGGCCGGACGGTGCCATGACGCTGGATCAGGCCCGCTGTCGTTCGTGCGGCCTGTGCGTTGCCGTCTGCCCCACGAGCGCGCTGCGCACGTGATCAAACCCTCCCGCAGGTTCGAAACCTGGGGGGAGGGTTCTACCAAAAAGCCGTCGGGCTTTGCCCGACGGCTCATTGCGTCTATGGCCGGCCGCTATTGCCCGTGGACGGCGTCCAACGCCTCATTGGTCACGTCCCAGACCACGTTGTGGGGCGGCAGTGGCTCGTACTTCATGAACTCCGGCATGCGGTCGGCCGCCTCATTCAAGCCGGCGGCCACGTTAAAGGCCCGCTCTCGCTTCACGATCTCCTGGCCGATGCGACCCACGTCGTCCATGGTCCAGTTGGTGCCCAGGACACCGTTGCACTCGTCCACCAGCCCCTGGAAGCCGCTGGCGATGTCCAGGATGGCAAAGGCGATGAAGAGGCAGTGGCCGGTGGAATCAATGAAGGCCGTGGCATATTGGAAGTTGCGGGCCAGGTCCGCCTTGTTGGTGTCGAACTGGTCCACCTTGCCGGCCACGCCCAGGATCTCCGGGGCGATGGTGTAGCCGGCGGTGTGGTCGGCGCCCATGGTGCTGGTGGCGTAGACCATGCCGATGCCCTTGACGGCGCGCGGTTCGTAGGCGGGCATGCCCTGGCCCTTGACGGCCGGGGCGCGCACCACGCCCAGGGCCTTGGCCGCGCCGCCGGTGCCCATGCCCAGGATGCGGCCCAGCGGGGTGTTCTGGCGCACCTCTTCCAGCAGCTTGATGGCCGCCGGGCCGTCGCCGAACTGGGCCAGGCCAGCCTCCATGGCCACGGCCAACACATCGCCGGACTCGATAGTGTCAATGCCGATGTCGTTACACTGCCAGATCAGATGGCCGATGTCGTCCAGGTTACCGATGCCGCAGTTAGCCCCCAACGCCCAGGTGGATTCGTACTCGATGCAAGAGACCATCTCGCTGCCATCGGGATTGGGGTAGACATTGGAGCACTGGATGATGCAGCCGGGGTGGCAGGGATGGCCCATCATGCCCACGCCGCCGCGGGTCTTGCAGGCTTCGGCGATGGCCTCGCCGGAGGTCTGGGCCGCGTACTCAAAGCGGCCCGCGCGGAAGTTGCGGGTAGGATAGCCGCCGGCCTCGTTGAGGATGTTCACCAGGACGGCCGTACCGTAGGTGTTGAGGCCACCGCCGGGCTTGGTGATGGCGTGCTCGCGCAGGGCGGCGTTCAGCTTCTTGCGGCCCTCGTCAAAGAGTTCCTTATTCGCCAGGGCCACGCCTGGTCCACCCTCACCGTCCACGATGATGAACTTGAGACCCTTGCTGCCCATCACCGCGCCCAGGCCGCCGCGCCCAGCGTAGCGGCTGGGCCGGCCGTCAATGTCGTTGAAGCAGACGCCGGCCATGCTCATGCGGTTCTCGCCGGCCACGCCGATGGTGGCGATGCCCACGCGCTTGCCGAAGCGCTCGAAGAGGCTGGGGAAGACCTCATAGAGACTTTTGCCCACGTATTCGTCGGCCGGGAAGAACCGGGCACCATCCCTGGTGATGTGCAGCCCCCACCAGCCGCCATCCTTGGGCTGGCCCTCCACGATGATGGCCTTGAGGCCCAGCCGGGCCACCAGTTGGGGCCAGGCCGAGCCGGCGTTAGACTCCTTGATGCCGCCGGTGAGGGGTGACTTGCCGCCTACCGAGACGCGGCCAGAGGTGGCGGCGTTCGTGCCGGTGACGATGCCCGGCGCAAAGACCAGCTTGTTGTTGGGACCGAGGGGGTGGCAGGTGGGGTCCACCTCATCCTGAACGATAGTGGAGGTGAGGCCGCGCCCGCCCAGTTCCTTGTATTTATCCGGCACATCTTCGTAGGTGGCGGTACGATCCGTCATGTTCACACGCAAGATCTGAGCCATGTTGTCCTCCTTGACAAAATAGTAGACAGGTAACAGGTAGACAAGTACGCGGGTTCGTTGGGGGGGGACATCACCTCCTTCCCATGAGACGTAAAACGTAAAACGTAAAGAGCGGCGAACGGCGACGTTTCTTGCACATTACGTTTTACGCATTACTAATTACGCATTACGCTTTACGCTCGCATAGCTGTGCGCCAGGCCGCCATCCTGGCGGGTGCGCAACGCGGCCTCCAGTTCTGGCAGCATCCGCACCCCAAAGCGATATTGGAACGGCCACATGTGCGTGGCCGAGAAGATGCCCACCCGGTCACCATCTTGCAGCACGTGGTCCCGGTCCGCGCCCAGACCGGGCATGTCAGCCAGCACTGCGTTGATGAACGTGACGCCCTTTTTCTCGGCGGGGATCGCCAGGTGGGCCAGCAGGTCCCGCATGGCCGCGCCGGCGGGCAGGTCCACCAGGCAATGTCCATAGGTGGGGGTGGCGCCGGCGCCGGCGTAGAGGGCCAGGTCGCCGTAGAGCCAGACTTCGATTTGCATATGGCAAAATCCTCAGCGGTAACTGCTGCTCAGCTTACCCTGCCGCAGGTAGATTGCATCAGCCGCAAAAACCTGCGGGAGGGCGAGCAGTTACTCTCAGCATAAAAAAGCGCGCTCAGAGGATAAGCCGGCCGGAGCCAGGCAGCGGTCCTCCTTTGCGCACTGGCGGGCGATGGGGATTGCTCCCCATGCCTTATCGTTCGCTTATCCCGGTGGGAATCAGCGAATCGGAGGGGACGATGACGGGTTTGCGAAGCAAGGATATTATAAGGCATGGTCACGGCTCATGTCAAGACCTGATCCTGACATCCGGGCATAACTTTCGAGATGCATTCTTCCCCCTCCCCGAAGGGACGCGAAGTGGGGAGGGAGGCAGTGCCCTCACGCGTTTGATTACGCACGGAAATTCGAGGGGTTGCACATCTCGCCGATCTATGGTAAAATCAAGGTTGTGGCGCATTCGTCTAGCGGCCTAGGACACCTCCCTCTCAAGGAGGAGATCAGGGGTTCGAATCCCCTATGCGCTACCAGATCGTCCCCCCGGCCCTGCGGCCCATAGCCGTGGGGCTTCTATATATCCCGGAGTAGCCGCGTGGAACGGTGGTCGCTCCTCTCCGTGTCCTGGCATCGCTGTGGCGGAAATGGGTGAGCAGTTACCGGTTGGGGAATAGTATGGGGCGCGGACATTGTTTCGTTTCGTTTCATGCGGGTCTGTTCCTGATAGCTTTGCTCTGGGGGCCGCTGCTCTCTTCAACCCCTCTCTGCTCTCTGGCCCTCGCTGCCCGCTCTCCGCTGCCTGCGCCCCGGGCGCTGGGCTGTCTGTTTACCCCGCCGGGCCGCTGGTCCGTGCAACAGCCGCATCTGGTAGCGAGGACGGCTTCCTTGAGTGCCGTGGATCTAAGTCCCGACTTGCCCCCCGTGGGTGACCAGGGCGCGCAGGCCAGTTGCGTGGGTTGGGCCACGGCCTACTATGCCAAGACCTACCAGGAGAAGCGTGAACGTGGCTGGGCCGTGCGAACCCCTGGCGGCCAGCCGGTGTATGAGCATATCGCCAGTCCGGCCTATGTCTTTAACCAGGTCTATGTGGAGTATGTCGGTGGAGTGGGGGCCTACATCGGCGACGCTCTGGCGTTGTTGGTGAGCCAGGGCGCCGCCCCGTGGTCGCTGTTCCCTTATATCGATCAGAGTTACCAGAACCAGCCCACCTACGCCCAACGCCGGGCGGCCTTGCCCTACCAGGCCCTCCAATATGGGGCCTTTTTTCTCAGCAACATCGGCGATCCCCGCGCGCCCACCCTGGCCAACAACGACCTCCAACCCCTCAAGGACTGGCTGGCCGCTGGTCAGCCAGTGATCCTGGCCATCCCGGTCTATGCAGAGTTTGACGCGCCGGCCGGCCCCTATGCCATAGTGGATGTGCCCGCCAATACGTATAGTTATCGCGGTGGGCACGCCGTCCTCCTGGTCGGCTATGATGATCACATCGGCGGCACCGGCGTGGGGGGCTTCAAGTTCGTCAACTCCTGGGGCCTGGCCTATGGCTGTGCTGGCTACGGCTACCTGACCTATGACCTGGTACGTCACTATGTCCCCGAAGCCTGGTGGATAACCGATCGCATGGCGCAGGGACCATATCTACTCTGCGGGCACGTGCGGAACGTGGCTCAGAATCCCCTGCCCGGGACCAGCCTGACCATCGGTGGGTTGTTGCCGGTCTCTTCCAGCAGCGACGGGTTCTACGGTTGGGGCGGGTTGGCCGCTGGTGACGTGGTGGTGAGACCGGCCAAGCCAGACTATACGTTCCAACCACAGGTCCAATGGGTACACGTGGAAGGTGATCAAGAGGGGGTAGATTTTGTTGGGACCTCGGTCAATCCCGGGCCACTGGATTGCGAGACCGTCATCCCGGCCGGGGTAGGAGGGGTCTTTATGGGCGATACCACCGGCGCGCCCTTTAACGTCCACCGTTACAATTGCGTGGACTGGAACGAGAGCGGCCCGGAGCACGTCTATCGCATCACAGCCACGCGCACCGGCACGATCCGGGCTACCCTGAGCGATCTCGCTGCTGACCTGGACGTGTTCATCCTGGCAGCTTGCGATGAGACCACCTGCCTGGCTGCCGGTAATTGGCAGGCCACGCTGTCCAATGCTCCTCCCGGCGCGTACTATGTGGTCGTGGATGGCTATGCCGGTGCATGTGGTCGGTATACGCTGAACCTGGAGGTGCCCTGGGACTGTCCGTATCGCACTTATCTGCCCGTGGCGCTGAAGGACCACCCCTGGTAAAAAGCGACGATCCAGCCGCTCAGCAGTGCCCCTTGAGCAAAAGACCCGTTTCCCCACAGGAAACGGGTCTCTCCATCACTGCCTGATTGCACAGGTGGAAACTTCGGAGCAACGGGGGCCACTTGTCACAGCCCCAACTCATCCGCGATTCCCTGCATGGCGGCCAGGCCCACAGTCACGAACTCTTCTAACGTCAGCCCCAGTTCCTGGCAGGAGGAGATCTGCTCCCGGCTGGCGCCCCGGGCAAAGCCCTTTTCCTTGAAGCGATTCAAGATAAACTCCGGGGTCATCGGGGCCAGCTTGCTGGGTTTACGGATAAGTGCGGCGGCAATGATCAGGCCAGTGAGGGGGTCCACCGCATATAGGGCTTTATCCAGCGGGGTCTGGCGAGGTGTCCCATGAACTTCATTATGCGCCCGCACAGCCTGCACAATGCGGGGGTCCACGCCGTGTTCGGCCAGCAGTTCGGCCCCCACCAGGCTGTGCCGCTGCGGGTCGTCCTTAGTCTGGTCATAGTCCACGTCGTGGAGCAGGCCGGCCAGACCCCAGAGTTCCTCGTCCTCGCCCAGACGCCGGGCCAGCGCCCGCATGATGGCCTCTGTCGCCAGCATGTGCTTGCGCAAGTTGATATTGCTCACTTGCTCCTGGACAAGTTGCCAGGCTTGTTCGCGGTCCATGATTTGCTACTCCCCCAGGAATCCTTTGCTCGGCGGCACCTTGTCTGAAGACCAGTAGCGCTCGATCTGGGCCGTCTCCTTTTGGCGCTGGAGCCAGCGAGAAAGGGCTTCGTTCCAAAGCGTGTCCCACTGGTCGCCATCAATGGGGCGAGCCGGGTCACGTTCGACGAGCTGGATGATGTGCCAGCTGGCCGGGGTGGTTGACCTGGCCTTACCCTCCACCAGATCGCTCACCTGGCCCGGCGTATACAGGGCCAGGGCTGCGTCGGCAAAGGCCGGCCCATAGTCATCTACCAGCAATTCATAAAGTTGCCATCCCAGATCGCCCCCCTCGTCTTTGGTCAGGGCATCCTCTGAGACCTGCCGGGCCAGGTCTGCAAAACCATGCGGATTCTGGGCCAAGTCTATGGCCCGGGCCTGTTGCAGGATCATGGCCGCCCGGTCCTTGTCCGCCACCTGAATATGGCGGATATGGACCTGCGGCGCGTTGGCCGGGATACGGTCCCGTAGCACCTGCTGGGCCTGGTTCAACAGCATATCGCGGCGGATGATCTCTCGCAGTTCGCCTTCACTGATGCCGGCTGCCTGGAGCCAGGCAGAACGATTCTTTTGAAAATCTTCCAGGGCCACGCTGGTGGGCAAAGGTGTCGCCGTTGGTGGCAATGGGGTGACGGTCGCCGTAGCGGTGGGCGTCACGGGGGTGGGAGACGGAACAGGTGTAGGGG
>Ga0209101_1001642_pt1 | contig 16060 bp, 11 predicted proteins | sample ConPoolayeCmetaG_FD_185481 | JGI IMG/M metagenome (GOLD analysis project Ga0209101, IMG submission 185481) | Hot spring microbial mat communities from California, USA to study Microbial Dark Matter (Phase II) - Cone Pool mat layer C metaG... ...
TGGTGGTGTGCGCAGCCCTGTTCGTGGCGGCCACATTCTTCGACTGGGTGAGCTTGCTTCCTTTTCGCTTGCTGGACAACCCCGCCACGATTCTAGGACTGCTTCTCGCGTTCGGGTACGTGGGCTTGCGGGCGCGGTACGCGCCGTTTTTCCGCATGCCTGCAAGCCTCGCGCTGCTCTATCTCGGAGCCACCATTGTCTCAGTAGTGGTCGGTGGCGAGGGTTTTGAGCCAGGGTGGGGAACGCGGGAACTGCCGTTCTATTTTCAGTTTTTCCAGGCGGGAATTCTTTTTCTCATCTTTGTGGACGTCTTACGAGATCGTCGAGCGGTGGTAGGGGTGGTGGTTGTGTTCTTTGTTGCGTGCACGGCGATGTCGGTGCTGGCGCACTTGGGTTTCGACCCCAATGTTGGGGGGGGGCGTTCGTACGTACGGGTAGGTGTCAAGGGCTTAAATCTCAACGAGCAGGCGTTGCGATACGGCCTGTGCCTGTTGGGGGTTTTCGGCTGGAGTGTGCTTCGGTGGCCTCGTTTTCGACTGCGGGAGTGGGTGCTGCTTGCCTGCTCCGCTTCGATGCTGGTCGCCCTGGTGCGGACCGGCAGCCGGGGTGGGCTGGCAATGTTGCTGTTCGGCCTTGTCCTGGGCACGCTGCTGCTTTTGCGGCGGGCGCGAGCTTTGGCCTACGTGACGCTTGTGCCGGTCTTAATTGCAAGCGTCGCCTACACGATTTTCAGCTCGCCCCTGGTTCGCCAGCGGATTGCGGAGGTGGAACGAGGGCGAACCGGGCTGCGCGTGGAGCTCACCCAGTCGAGTTGGGAGATGTTCAAGCAGAAGCCCGTGTTCGGGTGGGGAACACGCTACGTGGAGGAGTTAGGCGGTTTCGTTGGCGTTGAGCGCCGAATTGCGGCCCACAATACGTACATGCAGATCCTTCTATCGTTCGGTTTGGTGGGGTTCATCCCGTGGCTTTTGCTGGTCGGAGTGCCGGGGTGGTGGCTGTGGCGGTGGCGCCGCCACCCAATCGTCACTATGGTGCTCGTCGTTTATGCGAGCGCTCTGCTGTTTGCTCTCGCAGGCAACCAGGGGTACGACAAGGTGTTTTGGATTCTCGTTGCCTTTGCTGCAGTCACACCGGCACTGGTCGGTGCCCCTGTTGCTACGCCGGCGCGGGCCCGCGTGGATGCCTTCGCGTCGCCGCGAAGCAGACGTGGCGGCCAGCTGCCTTCTCCCGTTTCCACCTCTGGTTACTACCGAGCGCCCCGGGTTTAATGAAAATCGGCCTGCTTATTGGTGGATTGGGCCAGGGCGGAGCTGAGCGGCAAATGGTTCAGCTGGCTCGCGGTTTGCGGACACGTGGCCACGAGGTGGAAGTGGTCCTCTACGCCGGTGATACCCACGGAGCGCAGGCGCTGCGGGAGGAGGGCATTCAAGCGACGTGTCTCGGTTCGACCTCGAAATTCGGGAAGGTGAGCGCCGTCCGTCGCTGGGTGAAGGTGGCGCACCCTGACCTTATTCACGGCGTGATGAAACGCGCCTCGAGTGTGGCCATTTTCGCCAACCTGCCCCAGCAGCACGCGCGCGTTGTGGCCACAGACATGTCGACCGCGTCCTACGGCTGGCACAAGCCCGTGCTATGGGGTGCCTTGGCTCTGTATGCTTTTGCCGACGTTGTCGTCACTCAAACTGACACGAACCGTCGCAATCTCCAACGCCTGGCGCCCTGGCTGAAAGGGCGCGCTCGTGTTATCCGCAACGGTGTAGATACCGAACGTTTTCGGCCAGCGGAGGGGCTACGGCGCGCAGATCCGTTTCGTTTTGTGTCCGTGGGCACGGTGTACCGAGTGAAGAATCCCGTGCGGGTTGTGGAGGCGGTTCATTGCCTGCGGCAGCGGGGACATCGGGACTTCGTCCTCGAGTGGTACGGGAGGCCAGGTCTGAGCGCCAATGGCATGCCGTCCATGGAATACCGGCAGGCTCACGACCTTGTGGACAAGCTCGGCCTCGCTGCCCACATGCGTTTTATGGGTCCGCGCCACGACATCGAGCGAGCGTACCAGGCAGCAGACGGACTCGTGCACGTGTCGGTTCAGGAGGGGATTCCCAACGCGGTGGTGGAGGGGATGGCGTGCGGTTTGCCCGTCGTGGTGAGCCGGGTTTCGGATTTACCGCTTATCGTGCAAGAGGCCAAGAACGGCTTTGTGTGCGACGAGAGGCGCCCCGAGTCCATTGCTGACGCGATGGAAGCCTTGATGCGAGTGTCATTGGAGGAGCGCAAGGCCATGGGCCGCCGATCCCGGGAATTGGCGGTGCGGTGGTTCGGCATGGAGCGGTTCGTCGGCGAGTTCGAAGCTCTATACCAAGAGTTGATCAACCGAAGATGAACTGGGTCGACGGTGTTCGCCGCTGGGTGCCCCGGTCTCTGCGATACGGTCTTCAGCGTTACGTTTCGCTCACTGATTGGAAACTGAGGCTAAGGGAGAAGAACACCCCGCTCTCTCACATCGTTGCCAGTGACGAAGACAGCGCGGGCGCGGGAGTGCGCTTCGGCATCGTAGCCAATCGAGCGCAGTACCACGCGCACTTCGTGCAAGCTTGCCTGGAGTTTGGCTTGCCGTTTCGTGTGGTTAATCTTCTCGGACATAACTGGTTACGCGAAGCGGAGAACGCCGGGTGCGATATTCTCCTGGTCTGGCCCGAAGCGGTGCAGACGCCCGCCACCCGACTCATCAAGGAACGGGTCGAAATCCTGGAGCGGGAACTGGGGTTTCCCTGCATGCCCAGCGCAGCGGAACTCTGGCTGTACGAGGACAAATGCCGCGTCGCCGCATGGCTCGCTGCCAAGGGAATCCCGACGCCGCCCACCTGGGTCTTTGGCTTGCGTGGAGAAGCAGAGGAATTTGCAGCGACATGCCCGCTCCCGGTGGTTGTTAAGACGCCGTTCGGCGCCGCGGCAAGTGGCGTGTGGGTGGTGCGGCACCGCTCGCATTTGCGGCGGCTGGTACGTCAGGCCTTCGGACGGGGGCTGCTTGCCGGTGGCGGAGACCGCCGCGACCGTCAATGGGGGGTTTTGTTGGTTCAACAGTGGATTCCGGTGCTGAAGGAATGGCGTTTGGTGCGGATCGGCGACTCGTACTTTGGCCACCCTAAGGGGCGCCGTGGTGATTTCCACAGCGGTTCTGGGGTGGCGTTTTGGGATGTGCCCGAGCCGCGGCACCTCGACTTTCTTCACGCGGTAACCGAAGCGGGTGGCTTTCGCAGTATGAACGTCGATGTCTTTGAGATCGCCGACGGGCAGTTGCTCGTCAACGAGCTGCAGGCGGTCTTCGGGGCGAGCGTGGCCATTGACCAGTGCCGGGTGGACGGTCAACCAGGCCGATTCGTGCGCCGGGGTGTTGGACAGTGGGAATTCGAAGCCGGCGATTTCGCCCGCAACGCCTGTGCCAACGAGCGCATCCGCGATGCCCTTGCGCGGGGCTTGCGGCGGCAACGATGAACGGTTCGCTCAAAACTACAGCGCGGCGCATCGTATCGCTGACGGTGGTGGCCAGCGGCTGGTGCGCAGTACAGCGGCTGGTGGTGCGCAAGGATGGTGCCTACATTTTTTACGGGCATCGCGTCGCCCCCGACGACGAGGGGTACCTCGAAGGCCTGCGGCCCCAGTGGCTGGACGCCCAACTCGCGTACCTCACTCGTCATTATGAGGTTCTGTCGTTGTCGGAGTTGGTTCGCTGCTTCGAGGCGCGGCAGCCGGTGCCGCCACGCTCGGCGGTCATCACCTTCGATGATGGGTTTCGAGATAACCTTACCACCGCGTTCCCGATTCTGCAGAAGCACTATGTACCGGCGACAATTTTTCTAGTTACCGGGTGTGTGAGTTCCGGGGAGCTCCCGTGGCCGCAGTACCTGGGCTACCTCTTTCAGCACACCTCACGAACGGCGGTTGTGGCGGAGGTGGCGGGCGGCCGCCAAGAACTGGACGTGAGCACGACGTCGTCCCGGCGCCAGGTATACCTGCTGGTTAAAGATGTTCTCGGGCGCTTGCCTCGCAGCGAAAGGGAGCAGCGCCTTAGAGAATGGTGCCGCCTTCTGGATGTCGTTCCCCCTCGCGATCGCATGCTGTCGTGGAGCGACGTCGCAGAGATGCGCGCCGCTGGGATCGAATTCGGCGCCCATACCTACTCCCATCCGTGGCTGGCGTTTCTACCGCCGGACGAGGCGCGGGAAGAGATCGAACGCTCGCGCGACGATCTCGCCACAAGGCTTGGCGTTGTGCGACCACCGTTCTGTTTCCCGGGCGGCAGTTTTACGGAAGAACTCATGGCACTGGTGCCGCAGATGGGTTTTGCAAGTTGTTTTCGACCCAACCCTCCTCACCGCGTCAACTCCCTTGCGACGGCAACGGCCTTCAGCCTTGGGCGGTTAGGCTTGCCCAACGGGCCGGCGGCTGAGCTGGTGGCAGAAATCGATGGGCCCCTCCCCACCTTCCGGCGGTGGCTTGGTCGTCCCAAGGGGCCGGCCTCATAAGCGCTGACGTGGTGCAACGCCGATCTTCCCCAATGCAGGTTTGGTACGTCTTTTCCCGTTTTCCAGCCGCTACGGAAACTTTCGCCGGCACTGATTTGCGTATGCTGCGAGAGCTTGGCGCCAAAGTGGAGGCCGTCAATTTGCGACCGAATGCGCCCGGCGATGCAGCGCTCTTGCGCCAGTGGAATTTGGCGGATCTGCCGGTAGACGCGGTGACGGTGAACAAGCTGGTTGTCGGTCTTGGCGTCATGGTGAAGTCCCCTCGGCTCCTTCTATGGCTTGTGGGGATTGTCCTGCGGGATAACTGGCGACGACCCGCGCACGTGTTCAAGAGTGTGTTGGCGCTGCCTCGTCTGTTCCAGCTGCATCAAAAGCTGGCGAACTCCCCGCCGCAGGTGCTGCACCTGTTTTGGGGCCATTACCCTTCCCTGCTTGGCCTGCTCGTGAAGCGCACTCACCCCGGCGTGGTAGTCACCCTTTTTCTGGGCGCCTACGATCTGCGGGCGCGGTACGCAACCAGTGTTACGCTTGCCCGTCACGCCGACGCGGTGTTTACCCACGCCCAGGCGAACGTGCCACTTCTCGTGGAAGCGGGGGTCCCGGCGGAGCGGATTCAGGTCATTTGGCGGGGGGTGGACCTGCGGCGCTTTCCACCCCTCGCAGAGCCGTCGTCGAGCCCGACGATTGTAAGTGTCGGCCGACTTGTCCCGGAGAAGGGGATGGCCGAGGTCATCGAGACATTTGCCAGGGTCAAGGGGGAGTGTCCTGACGCACGTTTGTGCATCATCGGCGACGGTCCGCAGCGACGACAACTTGAGAACCTGGCCTGGGGCTCGGCGCTGACGGCGGTTGAGTTTACCGGGCATCTCCCGCACGGGGAGGTGCTGGGACGCCTAAGCCGCGCGGCGGTCTTCGTCTTCCTCTCGCGCAAGGAATCGGAGTGCTTGCCCAACGTTGTGAAGGAGGCAATGGCCGCCGGCTGTCCGTGCGTGGTTTCGCGTACGTGGGGGGTCGAAGAACTTGTCAAGCAAGGGGAAACCGGCTTCGTGGTCGAACCGAGCGACGTGACGACCGCAGCGCGTCACGTGATCACGCTGCTGCGGGATCGGGTCGTACGGGAGCGGATAGCTAGGGCGGCGCGCGCGCATATCGAGCATAACTTCGATGCACGACGCTCGATGGCGCAGTACTTGGCTGTATGGGGGCACGCGGTGGGGTCGCGAAGGCCGACGGCAGCCACCGCCCGTCCAGCAGCGGCCGTAGCCCCCTTCGAAGCCGCCACTTCGCCAGGAGCGGACGGATAATGGCAGGCTTTCTCGGGTGGGTGAGGCTCGATGGCGAGCGGGCACGCTTTTCTGATGCCATAGCGTCTCTCTGCCATCTCCCCTCGTTTCGCGGCGAGATGTTGGCAGGGGATGGGATGCGAGGGGTCGCGGTGGTTTACCGAGAGGTCGATCCCCCCGACGTGATACGGATCCCTGAGCGGGAGCTTGTGGTGGCCGTGCTTGGCAGCGTGCTCCAATACACGGGGGGCCGCTGGCATTTATTCTCCGCCCTTGAGCTCGCGGATCGGTACCTAGTCGGGGGCATCGTCGACATTTCGGGCCTGGATGGTTTTTATCAAATTGTAGTGTGGGATGGGCGCGCACAACAGCTTCACGTTCTCAATGATCGCGTCGGGAGCATGCCCTTTCACCTGGCGCGGGTCGATGGGGGGGTCGCGTTTGCGCCGGAGGCTAAGGCTCTCTTTCGCCTGTTGCCGATCATCCCACGCCTGGATCTCACGGCGGCGACAAGCTTTCTGAACATCGGCTACGTTATTGGAACACGCACGCTCTTCGCTGGCGTCCGTCTGCTCGCCCCAGCTCAACGCCTCACCCTCAACCTCAGATCGGGCGAAGAAGCTCAGCAGCGAACCTGGGTACAGTGCTTCGAGCGTGCACCCCGGCTAGGTTTGCGGGCTGCTGCAGGTCTTCTGTACGAAGCGATCATGACGGCCGCCCGAGCGCCGTTTCACCGGGGCGGAGCCCCCACCTGGATAGGCATGACGGGCGGATACGACTCCCGCGTGCTCCTGCATGCCCTCAACGAGGTGGGCTGTCGACCCGATCTCGCAGTGACGTGGGGCGCCACGGACTCCGAGCCCAACTCAGACCCCCCAGTTGCTAAGGCCTTGGCCGAGGCGCTTGGACTAACCCATCGGTTCTATCGCTACGATGCTGAAAGCGTTACCTCGCACGCGACTATTTGGGGTGTTATTTCAGAATTCGCAAGCGATAACCTAGGGTACTTCGCGGCCGGCCCGACGCTGCTATGCGAGCGGGGGGTTCCTTGCGCCGGTGGAATCTACATCGGAGACGTAGTCATTGCCTCGGGTGGGCTGCCGCGCACCATCGAGGATGCCGTGACGACAGTCCTTCCGTGCCAGTACGAGCGTTTGCAACAACCGTTGGAGAGCGTTCTGCGGCCCGGACAGGTCGACGCTCACAGCGCCGCCTTCTGGACCGAGGTGCAGCAGGTTGTCGACGGCTGCCCTACCTCGCTACCAGAGGCCGTGCAGGATTACCTGTGGGGTGCGGTCTACAACTTTCGCTGGTTGTTCTCGCCAGGTTTCTATAAGGAACCAATGCTCACCGCCTGGCGGCCGATGCTGCTCGGCCCAACCTACGATGCCCTAACGCGGATTCCGGCTCGTCTCCGCGTGTATCGGCGTGTTTTGGTGGAAATGGTGCACCGTCACCTGCCGCCAGCTTTTCGCCGACCGCGCGCTGACGCTAGCAGTCTGGTGGATTGGCAGTACGAAAGTCGGCATGAGCCCACGTTGCGGCATTTCCTACAAGCCCATACCAGTTGGGATGCCCTTGCTGCGACGCCCCTTGCGGAGGTGATTCACAAGAAGGCCGTTGAAAACTTAGTAGCGACGTTTTTCGCAGAACAACCCCTGCCAATGCGGCGACAAGCTCGGAGGCGTATGCTCTTTTCGTTACGCCGCCGTTTGGCCGCGGCGCCGCTGATGGCGGGCGCACTCCGGATGGGACAACGCCTGCTAAGTGGCAGGCCAGGTTTGCCCGAAAGTCGTCGCCTTGACGCAACGCGCCTGCTCTGGCGGATCGCCCTCCTCGTAAGCATGCACGAGCTCATTGCGGCTGAGGCTTTCACTGGCGAAGTGGCCCGGGCACCGAAAGCAGAATGAGAGGACGATCTGAACGAACCGGCGGCGGGCACCCGCCTGCCAACGACTTTTGGAGCACCGTCGGGGGATCGTTGCCATGAGCGAGCTACCACCCGGCTGCCGACCAATCAGCGAAGCCACAGTGGTGGTCAAAAGCGAGGCCGAATTGGCGCGACAGCTACGCAACCGGGGTGTGCGAACCACACGCTTCCGAGGACGGTACTGGATGCACGTCGGAGGACTCTTCTGGCAACCGGTTCACTGGCTTGCTCGCCTGTCTGCCGCCGAGGTTGGCCGGCCTCACCCCCTGTGTTTGGGCTATGCGAGCACGGTTCGCTCCGGGGACGAAAGCGCTGCCGCAGGTAGCATGCCGCTCCACCTTCTCGACGGCGACGACTTGAGGACGTACGACATCTCGGCCCTTCCGAGCAAACGCCGCAACCAGTTGCGCAAGGCGTGGAAGACGGTCAAGGTGGTGGAAATGCACGACCCTATCCCACACCTCCACCGGCTGTTTAAGGTGACGTGCAGCGCCATCGAGCGGTTTAGGGGTAGCGGGCTGCCCGAGTTCGAACGGCTTGCCACAGGCTTGCAACGGCGGGTGCGTGAAGATGGGGATCTGCTGGTGGGCGGCTTTGTGGATGGCACGTTGGCGGGTTACTTTCTCGTCGGGTGCGTGGAAGGTGTGGCTTATATCGACCAGGTGATGCTTGACACCGAGTATCTCGCCTCCGACATCGGCACGGGGCTAACGTACGAGACGGTGATGGTGCTGAAGCGACACGGTTGCATTCGGGAGGTGGTGTACGGTCGCCACACCCCGGAACGGCCACAGTTGTCGACCTTCAAGGAGGGTATGGGGTTTCGTGTGGTCTCCTACCCGCTAAAGTATTGGTTGTCGCCATTTCTGCGGCTCTACCTAGCGTGGCGAGCCCCAGAGAAGTTGTATCGCCTCACCGGCATCATGCCTCGGAGCCTTCACGGTGCCTAAACTAACCCGCAAGCACCGGATGTGTAGGACAATTTTCGTCTGCCGCCCAGTGCCTTCGATCTAGTCCCTTTTCCCTCGGACGCGATCGGATGCGATGAAGATCTTTTATCTCCACCAACATTTTGTGGCGCCATCGGGGACTTCGGGGGGACGCTCGTACGAGTTTGGCAGGCGGCTGGTGGCGCGCGGGCACCGGGTGACGCTGATCACCGGCGCGTTCGAGCACTCGGGGTTGAGCACCTCGGGACGCCGCAGCATCATGAACGTGGATGGGATCGAAGTACGGGTCCTGGGTGTGCCCTACAGACAGCGTATGTCTCCGCTGCGGCGTCTCCAGGCTTTCGCCGGGTTCATGCTTGCGGCCTGTCGTGAAAGCCTACGCATTGAGCGCCCCGACGTCGTCTTCGCCACCTCCACACCTCTGACCATCGCCATTCCTGGGATGTGGGCGGCGCGCTGGCACCGTTGCCCCTTCGTCTTCGAAGTGCGCGATCTCTGGCCGGCGGCGCCGATCGAGTTAGGAGTGCTGCGGAACCCACTTCTCATCGGGCTCGCCCGTTGGCTGGAGCGGGCTGCGTACCGGCGTGCCACGGCGGTGGTAGCGCTTTCCCCGGGGATGAAGGAAGGCATTGAGGCCACGGGCGTGCCAGCAACGAAAGTGACGGTCATCCCCAACGCCAGCGACGTGGAGCTTTTTCGAGTCGACCCGGAGGTGGGCAGGGCGTTTCGGGCGCACCACAGCGAGCTGGGACAGCGCCCGTGGGTGGTGTATGCGGGTGCGTTTGGCCGGGTCAACGGCGTGGAATGGGGTGTCCGTTTGGCCGCAAGGGTGGCGGAACTGGATCCCGCCGTCGCCTTCATATTCTGCGGTGCTGGGAGCGAAAGGGCCTTCACCGAGGCGCTGGCCTGCGAGCTGGGTCTATTGGGGCGTACGGTGTTTTTCCATGAACCAATCCCGCGTGTTGAACTGCCACGACTCCTTTCGGCTGCCACGATATTGTGCTCGTTTGCCCAGAATCTTCCGGTAATGCGCACCAACTCCGCCAACAAGTTTTTCGATGCGTTTGCCGCAGGTAAGCCGGTGGTGATCAATTACCGTGGCTGGCAGGCGGAACTCCTGGAGCGGACCGGTGCCGGGTTAGTGTTGGATCAAGATGATGTCCCCGGCTCGGCGATGCGGCTGGTTGCGGCGCTGCACGATCCCGCATGGCTCGAGCGAGCGGCGGAGGCCTCAGCGCAGTTGGGCGATACCGAGTTCAACCGCGATCGCCTGGCGGACCAACTGGAGGAGGTGCTGCGGCGAGCCGTGGAAGGCCACCTGCCGTCGGCGAGGGTTCCGGCTGCCATCGGCCCGCCCTGGCAAGCGCCATGACGAGATGCTCCTTTTATACTTATTTGGCGGGGCGCTTGGGCGTTTGAAGGTTTTTCGATGAACAGCAGGAAGGCGGTGCCGCCCCCCTACCCCACTCGGCCCCTGGGTTACCGGGGGAAACGGCTGCTGGACGTTTGCGCCGCTAGTTTTGGTTTGATCCTTCTGGCTCCTGTGTTTGTCCTGGTCGCTTTGGCGGTACGACTGACCTCTGGCCGGCCGGTGATATTCCGTCAGAGGCGTCCCGGATTCGCCGAGAGGCCGTTCGAGATTTTCAAATTCCGCACGCTGACCGAAGCGCGGGACGAAAGAGGGGAACTCTTGCCTGACAGCCAAAGGCTGACACGCTTGGGGCGCTTTTTGCGCCGCTCGAGTTTGGACGAGCTGCCCGAGTTGTGGAACGTCCTGCGGGGGGACATGAGCCTGGTGGGGCCCCGACCATTGTTGATGCAGTATTTACCGTATTTCACCGCACGGGAGCGCTTGCGTTTTTCGGTGCGGCCTGGCATTACCGGCCTGGCGCAGGTGTCCGGGCGCAACCTTTTGGGATGGGATGAGCGCCTGGAGATGGATGTCCAATACGTCGAGGGTCTCTCGTTTTCTGCCGATATGCGAATCCTCTGGCGCACGGCTGCGGCCGTGCTGGCTGGTCGCGGCGCCGCCGCCGATGCCGATGAGGTCGAGACGTGGCTCGACGAGGAGCGCAGCGCCGGCGGGGTGGGGCAGTTGGCGCGACGGGGGGAATGCGATGCCGCCGTTTGAGTGTGCCATTCTGCGCCCGGAGGATCCGCGATGGGCGGCGATGCTGGGGCGCCGTCACCATGAGTTCTACCATTGGCCCGAGTACGTGGGGCTGGAGGCAAAGCGCATGGGTGGGCAGCCTGCCGCCCTTTGGGTGGGCGGCGCGAACGGCGCGTGGATGCTTCCAGTCGTGCTGCGGAACGTCGCTGAGGTTCCCGGGGTCTCATTGTCAGCGGCTCATTGGCGGGATGCGGTTACTCCGTATGGTTACCCTCACCCGCTTTACTGGGTGGGGGATGCAGATGAAGAGTCTTACCTCGACGACGCGCTCGCTGCTTTGAAAATTTTTCTCCGTTCCCAGGGAATCGTGGCCGTGTTTGCGCGCTGCAGCCCGTTGCGGCGGCTTTCGGCAGCGCACGAAAAGCATGGTCACGTTATTGCTCACGGACCTTGTTACTGGATTGACTTAAACGAGAGTGCGGAAGCGCTACGATCACAAATGCGCAAGAATTATCATTACTATTTGAAAGCACTAAAACGTAGCGGGGTGAAGGCACACTTTGCGCCGCTTTCGCAACTGCCGGCGTTTGTGGGTTTGTATCAACAGACGATGACTCGAATCGGAGCTGCACCTTGGTATTTTTTCGATAATCAGTACTTCGCGAACCTTGCCATGGCCCTTGGTTCTTCATTGCGCTTGTGCAAGGTCGAAATCGGTGCGCACGCGCTTGCGATGGGGCTCTTCGTGGCGAGTGGCGGCATTGTGCAGTACTTGTTTTCCGGTAGTGACGGTCAGAAACAGCATCCACTCTCTGACGCCACGAAGTTGATGATTGAATACGTGCGAGACTGGGCGAAAGAGGCGGGTTTGCATGTGTTTCATCTTGGCGGTGGGTTTGGCGCGCGCGAAGACTCCTTGAGCGAGTTCAAACGCGGGTTCACTCGGCACTCCAGCACCTTCTACACCTGGCGGTGGGTGGTGGATGAGGATCGCTACGCCACTCTCGTTGCCGGCTGGGAGCGAGCGGCAGGCATTGGGGCCGGTCCCATCGACGGCTATTTCCCGGCGTACCGCAAGCCCCTACCCAGCCTCAGGCAGGACACTGGCAGCAGCGAGCAGGCGCGATGAAAACCGGGTTGCCGCGAGTGTACCTTTCCCCTCCCCACGTCTTCGGCCGGGAGCGGGAGCTGGTGGCCGAGGCGTTCGATTCCAACTGGATTGCGCCGCTCGGACCGCATGTCGACGCGTTCGAGCGCGAACTAGCTGCCGTTGTGGGCCGGCGCCACGCGGCAGCGCTGTCGTCAGGCACAGCGGCGTTGCACCTGGCGGTGCGCATGCTGGGCATCGGCGAAGGCGACGAGGTGCTGGTCTCCGACCTCACTTTCAGCGCCACGGCCAACGCCATCGTCTACGAGCGGGCGCGCCCGGTGTTCATCGACGCCACCAGGGAATCGTGGAACCTGGACCCAGACTTGGTGGCGGAGGAGCTGGAGCGGTGCGGCCGGGCCGGTCGCCTGCCGAAGGCAGTTATTGCCGTGGATCTCTACGGCCAGTGCGCCGACTACGAGCCGCTCGTGGCGGCGTGCGAGCGCTGGGGCGTGCCCTTGATCGAAGATGCGGCGGAGGCGCTGGGTGCGAGCTACCGCGGGCGCCCAGCCGGGTCGTTCGGGGTGATGGCAGCATTTTCATTTAACGGTAACAAGATTATCACCACCTCGGGCGGCGGAATGCTGGTGGCCGACGAGGAGCGGTGGACCAAGCAGGCGCGCTTCCTTGCCACCCAGGCGCGGGACCCCGCGCCGCACTACGAACACTCGCAGATCGGGTTCAACTATCGCATGTCCAATGTGGCGGCGGCGATCGGACGGGGACAGCTGGAGTCGCTGGAGCAACGAGTGCAGGCGCGACGGGCCAACTTCGAGGCGTACCGAGAAGCCCTGGGTGATCTGCCGGGGGTGTCGTTCATGCCCGAGGCGCCCTACGGCCGCTGTACGCGCTGGTTGACCTGCCTGACCATCGAGCCGGAGCTCTTCGGGGCTTCCCGCGAGGCGGTCCGGTTGGCCCTCGAGAGGGAGAACATCGAGGCACGCCCGGTGTGGAAGCCCATGCACCTGCAGCCGGTCTTTCGCCATTGCCGGACGGTGGGGGGTGCCGTGGCCGCCGACCTGTTCGAAAAAGGGCTGTGCCTCCCCTCGGGTTCGAGCCTGACCGCCGAAGACCGGGGTCGCGTGATCGCCATTGTGCGAAGCTGCTGCCACGGGTAGGTCAAGCTATGTTTTTCAGTGGGTTCCCAAGGCGGTCACGCAGCTGGACAAGCACCGTGTTTGCTTTCAAAGGGTGCTTGGCGCGAGTGAGAACCATTCGGAGTGCTCGTCTTTGCGATAGTCTAGAGGTTTCGCGGTTAATCGTGCCGGAGCGGGTAAAAGCGAGGCCTGTCTTTGCTTGCGTAAGGCGAGGGGCAGGACGAGCGACTGTGGGGGGTGGGTCTGGGGCGCAGCGAGCCGTCGTCCACGAGGCGTACCGCCAGCCGCCCTACCCCTCCGCCCACCCAGACCTGCTCCGTGACAGGCGGCTCCACTCTCGGCCGATCAGGTTTACCTTGCGGCAGGCCGCGGTGGTTGGTGGCGCGACGAAAAAGCCAAGGCCGCGTTCCGCCAGCTGTCTTGAAGGTAACCACTAAATTGAGCGTGCATTCCGACTTTTTTCGCTTTCCGGAGGTCGCGTTCGCGCCTACACCGGAACTTTTCTGGGTTCTATACCGTGCGTTCGTGCCCATTGATGGCACGTTGACCGGCGCGGTCGATGGGATGCGGGCCTTGGCTGTGGCGAGGAAGCTGTCGGTGGCATCGCGTATCGGCTGCCGGGCGGCGAAGTGCGACCTCTCACCGGAGGTCGGATCGGAAGCCGCCCGAGCGCTGCGGGAAGCGTTTCATGCCGATGCGGCGCAAGCGCTACTTTTGCAAGCCGTGGCGCGCGAGGTTGTGGGGGCGGCGGCGGAATTGGGCGTGCCCTGTGCACTGCTGAAGTTCTGCGCCCTACGCGCCCGGGGTGTGATCGAATTGGGCTCCCGCGCTGCCGGTGACGTGGACGTGCTGGTTCCTGAGGTAGATGGCCGCAGGCTGTGCGCGGCGCTGGTCGCCGCCGGATGCCGGCAGGAACGTGGGTGGGCCGGAAACCATCAGTTCAGTCCTTTGTGGCACCCCGGTGGGGTGATGATCGAAGTGCACCGCACTGTGCCAGGCGTCGGCATCGCAGGTCGGAGCCGAGCGGCGTCGTTCGACGACCTGGAACGCGCTGGGCTGCTGCAGCCCGAGCCGGCGCTGGGGGCGACCACCTTCGTGCCGAACCGTCGGTTTCTCATCGCCCACGCCGTCATTCACGGTCTCGCCCAGCATGGACTTTTCCCCCATTCCTACCCGTTGCTGCGGATGGTGGCGGATCTGCACGATCTGGGCGTTTCGGATGAGGAATGGGCCGCTTTGGCTGACGGCTCGCCACCGATACTCGCTGGCGTGGTCTCGCCGCGGGAGTTGGCGGCCGCTGAGGAGGTGTGCCGGCACCTGCGCAGCGGCCAGGCAGCCGCCCTTTTCGACAGGGACGCCCCGCCCGGCGCGGCGCGGCTGTTCCGGCACATTCTGGCCGGTAGCCTCGACGAGCGCTACGCGGCGTACCTGCGTGCGCGCAGTGTTTTACAAGCGCCCGTCGGGGAGAGTCAGCTGGGCTTTCTCGCCCGCCGTTTCCTGGGCGTGGTGGTAAACACGCCGCTGGCCATCGAGAAGCGCCACGGTCGCCCCCGCTCGGTATGGGGGTGGGCCTGGCGAATCCTCACACGACCGTTTGAACTATCCGCGGCGGCAGTGCAAGCGCTCGCAAGAGTCAGCGCGGGATTCCGAAAGTAAAGGCGCATCTTTCGAAGTTGACGAGCATGGGCCTTTCCGCGGCGCGGCTAACCCGGCGCTTGGTAGTGGGAGTCTGGTGCACTTGGTGAGTGTCGTAAAAAATGCAGGCTCGTCGCGTTGTACTGTCTCATCATCCACTTCCAATTCATGGGTCAACCGGCCGGCCAGCTCAAGTTTGGGCAATCCTGCCTGCGAAAGGCGTGGTGCGTCAGGGTGCCAGCCTGGAGAGAGCCTTGGGCCCCTCAATGCACCCTGTGACGACGAGCTGGCGCAGCGCGGGGCGCAAGCTGACGGTGGGACGGGGGGCGCTGTGCCGGGCCTCAAGCCCCGCACGGAAGGCGGGTGGTTGTCCTGGGACGTGGCGCGCGAAGGTGCGGGCCTGCCGGCTTGCGGTCGTCCAGTGTTCCTTCGCCACGGCTGCGCAGCGCGAGGGGATGGTGGCGAGGCTCTTCATGGACGTTCGAAGATCCTTCCGATCTGGGCGAGAGGCAGGGCCAGCACGCTGGGCGTGAGTGGGTACACCTGGTTGCCGGCGTGGATGCAGAACCCGTGACGGGCGCCGAGGTCGGAAAACGCAGTTTTGAAGCCGGGTTCAAGGCGAGGTGCCAAGCTTGCCTTGATTTCCACAGGGATCGGCGGCGAACCTGGGGTGTGGAGAACGAGATCGATCTCGGCGCCCCTTGCTGTGCAGGAGAAGAAGGGTTCCCACCTACTCGGTATTTCGGCTAAGAACTACTCGATGGCAAACCCCTCCCACGATTTGCCCAGGATCGGGTGGCCCAAGAGGCTGTCCATGTCGGTGATGCGCAAAAGTGCGTGCAAGAGGCCGCTGTCGCGGATGTACACCCGGGGTCGCTTGACGAGGCGTTTGGCAATGTTGGCGTGGCAGGGGGGTAGTCGGCGCACGAGAAAAGTGTCTTCGAAAAGCGAAAGGTAATGGCTAGCGGTCGGCGAGTTTGCCCCGAGGCTGCGCGCGACGTCGCTCGCGTTCCGGAGCTGGCCGCGCAGATGCGCCAGCAGGGACCAGAAGCGTCGCAGGGTGGAGGCGGGTACGCGCACGCCCACCTGGGGGAGGTCTCGTTCCAGGTAGGTGGTCATGAACGCCTGGCGCCAGTCGAAGCTGACCACCTCGCTGGCGGCCAGGGTGGAGCGGGGAAAGCCGCGACGCAGCCACAGGGTGGGAAGGTCGGTGCCGTGGGTGGCCAGCTCGCCACAGGGGAAGGGACCCAGCTCGAAGTAGATGATCCGGCCGGCCAGGCTCTCCGAGGTCTGGCGGAGCAGCTGCCGGGAAGCCGACCCCACGACCAGGAAGCGGCCGGGCCGCGCCGTTTCATCGACAAGGGCGCGCAGGATGGGAAAAAGGT
>Ga0209101_1001645_pt1 | contig 16028 bp, 14 predicted proteins | sample ConPoolayeCmetaG_FD_185481 | JGI IMG/M metagenome (GOLD analysis project Ga0209101, IMG submission 185481) | Hot spring microbial mat communities from California, USA to study Microbial Dark Matter (Phase II) - Cone Pool mat layer C metaG... ...
TCTATGATCTGCGCATCTTCAACAACATTGTCTATGGCACACTTCGTCATGGCATCGAGGTTGCCGACTACGACGCCGATGCGCGCCGCGAACGCATCTACATCTACAACAACCTGTGCTACAGCAACGGCTACCGCATTGTGTCACCATGGGGCGCCGGTATCTATGTGAGCAGCAAAAACGTGCGCGATGTTTTCATTTGGAACAACATATGTCACCAGAACAAATCGTTTCAGCTCGGCGTCAGCAGCAGCGCCGACCCCTACGTCAAGGCGTCGCACAATCTTGTGTATCCGTATCGGAATTATAACGGCGGCACGGAATATGAAATCCGCGGCGCCGCCTATGTCGAGGCGCATCCGCTGTATGTCAGCGAGGCTGGGTTTGATTTCCATCCCACCGAATTTTCGCCCACACGCGATGCCGGGACGAATCTGGCGTGGCATACCGGCGCATTTGATTTCGACGGCGCACCGCGCATCCACGATGCGCGCGTGGACATCGGCGCCTATGAATTTGTGCCCGAGCCGCAGGCGCTGGCGCTGGCGCTGCTCCTCGCGCTCACGCTTGCAGCGCGGCAAGGCAGGTGCGCAGCACGCCTTCATCGCAACCGCTGACCAGCCGCACACGGCCGATCGCCTCGGGCAACACAAATTGCAGTGTGCCGCCGCGCGTTTTTTTGTCGCGCCCAAACGCCGCCAGCAGCTCGTCCACGCCCAGCTGCGGCATGCGCACCGGCAGGCCCGCCGCCTCAATCAGCTGGCGTTGCCGTGCCACCAGCTCCGCGCCGCACATGCCCAGCGCACACGCATAGCTGGCCGCCGCATGCATGCCGATCGCCACGGCTTCGCCGTGTGTGTAGATGCGGTAGTGCGTCAGCGTTTCAATCGCGTGGGCAAAGGTGTGGCCGTAATTCAAAATTGCGCGCAGGCCGCTTTCGCGCTCGTCCGATGCCACAACCTGCGCTTTGATCTCGCAGCAGCGGCGGATGATCCCGCCGAGCACGTCCGGCACGGCCGTGCATCCGTGCGCGCGCGCCGCCATGACGGCCGGCGTTTCACGCTCGAGCTGCTCAAACAACGCACCATCGGCAATCATGCCATATTTGATCACTTCGGCATAGCCGGCACGCAGCTCGCGTGCCGGCAACGACGCCAGTGTGCCCCAATTGATATACACCGCGCGCGGCTGGTAAAACGCGCCGACGAGATTTTTCCCGCTGGACAAATTCACGCCCGTCTTGCCCCCAATCGCGCTGTCCACCTGCGCCAGCAGCGTGGTCGGCACATGCACCAGCCCAATCCCGCGCATATAGCTGGCCGCCGCAAAACCAGCCACGTCACCCACCACCCCGCCGCCTAGTCCAATAATCACACTGCCGCGGTCCAGCCCGGCCGCCACGCATTTGTCCATCAGCGTCTCGAACACGCCCAGCGTTTTGTATTCTTCGCCGTCGGGCATCAACACCGGGGCTGCATTCCCGCCTGCTGCCGCCACCGCCTGCGCGACGGCCGCGCCATACAGCGGCCAGACGGTTGTATTGCTGGCAATCGCACAGCGCCGGCCGCGCACAAGCGGCGCCAGCACATCTGCCAGCCCCTCGAATGACGCCGCCACGTGAATGTCGTAACTGCGCGCGCCTAGCTCTACGTGCACCGGTCTGTCGGAGGGGTTCATTGTCTTGTTTTTGCCATCCTTCAACATGGCACGCACGGGGGCGTGCCACTACTGCTTTTTTGTTTCCGCTATCAGGTTCGTATGCGCCGGGCCGCAATACGCAATTTCCGCCAGGGCCGCAAACCGGCGTTCACTAATGCGCACGATCGGCGCCAATTCCATCATGTCGCGAAAAGGCTGCTGGCTACGCCGCGCAATAATGCGCTTGGCCGCCGCGCGCGACACGCCGGGCAGCGCATCCAGTTCGTCGAGTGTCGCCGTGTTCACATTGATGCGGTGCTCGCCTGCACGCTCCAAATACACGCGCTGCACATAGCCTGTCAGGGCGATGGTCATCAGCGGGGCAAAGCGCGGCTGTGCGCGGTCATACCGGTACAACACCCCCGCGCCAACCACCGCGAGCAGCACGCATAGCGCCACCGTCTCATACGTGCGCCGCTGCATGCCATGCTCACTGCGGCGCCGCCGTCAGCCCATGCGCCACCGCATTCGATGTCACATGAACCATGCGCGGCTCAAAGCCCGGCACGGTCTGCCACTCCGTCAGCACCACTTCCACTTTAGGCCGCAAAAACCCGAACGGCACCGTGGATTTTAGGTACAACGGCGTACACGTCGTTGATTCCACCCACACCTCGATGTCCCGGTCAAGATTCAGCAGCCCTTTGAACACTTCGTGCGGCTGCAAATTCAACGGCGTAAATCCAATGCGGCACGCGTCAAACGTGCCCAATCCCTCAATGGCCAGCTGCTTGCGCTCCAGCACCGTCACGCGAATGTGAAACACGCGCTCCGTTTCGATCAGCTTGACATCATTCGACCAGCCCACCACGGGCTGGAAATATTTGCGCGCCTGGAACGCACAGCTGTATACATCCCACACATCCGGCGTAACCGGCACGACGCGCCTCGTTTTATACGAGCCATCGCGCTCGCGCCGCACGTAATTCACAACATTGCTGCGCCAGTCAAACGTCAGCCGCCGCCCGCGCCGCTCGCTCCCATACTGTTCAATTTCATGATACAACGCCCGCTCCGTCCATGAATCAAGATGCGACGCCAGGCGCACATCCGCCACGTAAAATTTGAAATCGCCCAGACAGCGTCCCTCGCACACAATCGTTTCGGCGCCACCATACGAACCGGTCGTAAGGCCCATCCACACCGTGCCGATGGGAATAAAGCCGACAAACCACGCCTTGCACACCAGGCGCTCGCCAATCGGATAGCGCGCGGCCGGCGCGGCCCACAGCGCAGACGCCGCCAGCCACCCTGCCACGATACACCACCGCCGCATCATCACTCCCTTTTTGAAGGAAAAGAAAAGCTCACCACGGCGCGCGCGGCGAGCTTTCTGCAATCAACACAAAACCACAACGGACGCGGCTTACCAGCGGCTGTACTCGTCTCCAAACAGCGCGTACTCGTGCACATTGTCCATCGTGTCCTTGACATGCTTGCCCGAGCTGGCACAGCCTGTCAACAGTGCGGCCATCATGCCGCACACTGCGCAAATCATCCAGAAGGTCCGCATGGCTCCTCCCATGGTTAACTACTCTTTATCTACGTCCAAAAACAAAACGGCAATCAATTGCCGGTATTCTACCATTTCCCGCCCAGCTTGTCAAGCATCCCACATTTCCTACATCCGGCGATTAGGGAACGCCGCCAGCCCGGCGGACTTGTGCGCGCGGGGCGCAAGGGCAGCGAGGCCGCTGCCCCTCCATTTTGTGGCGGGCTGCGGGCTTTGGGCGGCGTGATGCGCGCGGGGCAGAAGGGCAGCGAGGCCGCTGCCCCTCCACACCTATGCCGCTAGTCGCCGGATTTAGGAAGCTGCTCCCTCTTGCGCCCGGCATGGCATTTTGCGATAATCTACACCGCAACCTCAAGGACCTCACATGGCACACGATGTCGTCATCTCCGTCTTGACGCCCGATCGCGTCGGCCTGATCGCCGGCGTCACGCACGCGGTCTACACCGCCGGCGGCAACATCCGCGCCATCAGCCAGACCGTGCTGCAGGGCTACTTCACCATCATTCTCACCGCGACATTGCCAGATGACTGTGCGCCTGACCACCTGCAACACGCCATCGAAGCGACCGGCCGCGCCGGCGAACTCTCCGTCCTCGTCCGCCGCCGCACGCACACTGATGCAGCACCGCCCGCTCACCCTGCTGGCGACCGCTTTGTCCTCACCATCAGCGGCCCCGACCAGCCCGGCATCCTCGCGCGTATCACCGCCTATCTCGCCAGCCAGGGCATCAATATCGAAGACTTGGCCGCCCATACCGACAACGCCCGCTTCCTCGTCATGGGCGAACTCACCGTGCCCGCCAGCGAAGACGTCCGCCAACTCCAGATCGATCTCAACGCCTTGCTGCCCGCCGCTGACCGTCTCGTCACGCTGCAGCACGTCAACGTCTTCACTGCCACCACCGAAGTCGCCTTTCGCCACGCCAAACGGAGCACGCCATGATGCGCAGTGAAGACATTCTCAGCACCATCCGCATGGTGCGCCAGGAAAACCTTGATGTACGCACCGTCACGCTGGGTGTCAATCTGCTTGATTGTGCTGCGCCCGACATCACCCAGGCCTGCGAGAAAATCCGCCAGAAGCTGCGCCGCTGTGCCGCGCGCCTCGTGCCGGTGTGCGATGACATTAGCAACAAATACGGCATCCCCATCGTCAACAAGCGCCTGGCCGTCAGCCCGATCAGCGCCGTCGGCGCCGCGCATGGCGAAACCGGTTTTTTGCAGCTTGCCCGCGCCCTGGATGCCGCTTGCCAGGAAACCCGCATTGATCTGGCCGGCGGCTTCACCGCGCTTGTGCAGAAAGGCTTTACCGCCGGCGAACACGCCCTCCTGCGCAGTCTCCGGCGCGTCCTCGCCGAAACCAGCCACGTCTGTGCTTCTGTTAATGTCGCATCCACGAAGGCCGGCATTAACATGGATGCCGTCCTGCTGATGGGTGAACTCGTGCGCGACATTGCCCAGGCCACGGCCGCGCAAAACGGCTTCGGCTGCGCCAAGCTCGTTATCTTTGCCAATATTCCCGAAGACAATCCCTTTATGGCCGGCGCCTATCTCGGCTATGGCGAGCCGGACTGTGTCATCAACATCGGTGTCAGCGGCCCGGGCGTTATCCGCCGCGCATTGGAGCGCGCCTTGCAGGCCGACGCAGCGCTCGATCTGGGTGCCATGGCCGAAGAAATCAAAACCACCGCCTTCCGCGTTACCCGCGTCGGCGAGCTGATCGGCCGTGAAGTGGCCGCCGCGCTCAACGCCGAATTCGGCATAGTTGATTTGTCGCTCGCGCCCACGCCAAAGCCGGGCGACAGCATCGGTGAAATCCTGCAGGTCATGGGCATAGATGCCATCGGCGCGCCCGGCACTACCGCCGCGCTGGCGCTGCTGAACGACGCCGTCAAAAAGGGCGGGTTGTTCGCTTCGTCCTCTGTCGGCGGGCTGAGCGGCGCGTTCATTCCCGTGTGCGAAGACAGCGCGCTCGCCGCCGCCGTGGCCGCGCGCCACTTGTCCCTCGAAAAACTTGAAGCCATGACCAGCGTCTGCTCCGTTGGGCTCGACATGCTGGCCGTGCCCGGCGACACCGACGCGCGCACGCTTGCCGCGATTATCGCCGATGAGATGGCCATCGGCGTCGTCAACGGCAAAACCACCGCCGTGCGCATCATTCCCGTGCCCGGCAAACGTGCCGGCGAATTCGTTTCCTTCGGCGGGCTCTTCGGCGCCAGCGCGCTGCTCGAAGTGCGCCAGTGCGGCGCCGCCCGCGCGTTTGTCGAACGCGGCGGCCGTATCCCCGCACCGCTGCATTCACTTAACAACTGATTCCCCGTTCCTCATACCCCGTCCGAAACTGCTCAAAGGCCCTGCTCCCCAGCGCTGCGCCGTTTGCGGCAAACGCGGCCGGCTCGAGCGCACCGACTGCTGCAACATGCTGATCTGCGGACCCGTCTACAACGAGAAACACGGCACTCTGAAAGGAGAGCCGCTGCACGCGCGGCCATTCCCGATACGCCATCTCGATATTCGAGATTCGACATTTGACTTCGACTCTACTTCTGCCTTCTGGATTCGTTCATTCTGCATTCTGCATTCTGACTTCGTTCATTCTGCATCCTGCATTCTGACTTCGTTCATTCTGCCCCGCGCTGCTGCAGCAAGTTCTGACTTCTTAATTCGTTCATCCTGCATTCTGACTTCGTTCATTCTGCCCCGCGCTGCTGCAGCAAGTTCTGACTTCTTAATTCGTTCATTCTGCATTCTGACTTCGTTCATTCTGCCCCCCGCTGCTGCAGCAAGTTCTGACTTCTTAATTCGTTCATCCTGCATTCTGACTTCGTTCATTCTGCCCCGCGCTGCTGCAGCAAGTTCTGACTTCTTAATTCGTTCATTCTGCATTCTGACTTCGTTCATTCTGCCCCCCGCTGCTGCAGACCAAGTTCCATCTTCTTGTTGGTGTCTTGGAGCCTTGGTGGTTCATTCTCAGGATGCAAGATGCAGGATGTAAGATGCAGGATGCAGGATGCAGGATGCAAATTGTAAATTGTAAATTGTAAATTGTAAATCGTAAATCGCAAATCATAATTCGTAAATCTCCATTGCCCTTCCAGCCGCATTTTGCTATAATTGATGGCGCAGGTGATCCGTGCATAACACAACCCAAGGAGCGTAAATGAAAGACGTGATCAACAAAGCCATCAACCTCGGCCTCGGCCTGGGCGTCACGGGCAAAGAGCAGGTGCAGAAACTCGCCGCTACGGTCGAAAAACAACTCGGCGTCACCAAGAAGGAAAGCCACACCATCGTGCAGAATCTTATCCGCACCGGCGAGACTGCCCGCAAAGACCTCGACAAGCGCATCTCCTCGCTTGTCACCGATGTCATTAACACCATCTATCCCGTGACACGCAAGGAATTCGAGGCCTACAAGGCGCAGGCTGCCAAAAAGGCCGCGCCGCGCAAGCGCCGCAAACCCAGTGCGCCTGCCCAGTCCGCCTAAGCCGCGCCGTTGAAGACTTCGCTCTTCTCCATCGCCCGTACCTACCGCCACGTCAACCGCTACCGCGAGTTGATCGGCATCCTGATCAAGTACGGCTTTCAGGATATTGTCGAGCGGCTCAATCTGCGCTATTATCTCGAGCTCGGCAAAAGCGTGCTGATGCAGCGGCCGGCCGAGCACGTGCAGCAGATTCCGCGCGCCGCCCGCGTGCGCATGATCATCGAAGAAATGGGCACCACCTTCATCAAGTTCGGCCAGATCATGAGCACGCGCCCCGACCTCATCCCGGATGAGTTCCTCAAAGAATTGCAGAAACTCCAGGACGAGGTGCCTCCCTTTCCAACACCCGACGCGCTGGCGCTGATCGAATCCGAACTCGAGGCCCCGCTCGACCAGCTGTTCAAAGAGTTCGGCCGCGAGCCCATCGCCAGCGCTTCCATCGGCCAAGTCTACCGCGCCGTCCTGCCCGACGGCACTCCAGTCGCCGTCAAAGTCCAGCGCCCTGACATCCACAAAATCATCGAAGTAGATATCGAAATCATGCTGACTTTGGCGCGCCTGGCCGAAGCGCATATTGCCGAATTGCAGGTGCTGCAACCGGTTGCCATCGTCGAAGAATTCGCCCGCGTGCTCGACAACGAAATGAATTATCATGTCGAAGCCCGCAACATCGAACGCTTCGCCGAAAATTTCCGCAACGACCCGCACGTGCAGGCCCCGCGCGTCTTCCGCGAGTATTCCTCACGCGTCATCCTCACCTGCGAATTTGTCGAAGGCATCAAAATCTCCAACCTTGATGCGCTGCGCGCCGCCGGCCATGACACCGCCGCCCTCGCCGCCATCGGCGCCGACGCCATCCTGCGCCAGGTCTTCGAACACGGCTTCTTCCACGGCGATCCGCATCCCGGCAACCTCCTCGTCACCGCGCCCGGGCGCATCTGCTTCCTCGATTTCGGCATGATGGGCCGCCTCGACAAGAATCTGCAGGAAGACCTCGCCACCCTGCTCGTGTGCGTCGTCCAGCGCGATGATGACCGCCTCACGCGCACCGTCCTCCACATGGCCGTCAATGCTGATGACATCAAGCACACCAACCAGCTCAAACGCGCCCTCTCTGATTTCGTTGACCGCTACGCTTACGTCCCGCTCGACCAGTTGAATGTCGGCGAGTTGCTCAATGACCTCCTTAATCTCCTTGTTAAGCACACCATCAAGCTGCCGCCCGAAATCTATCTCTTGATCAAAGCCATGGTCTCGATTGAAGGCCTGGGCCGCAGTCTTGATCCGGCCTTCGTCTTCATCACACACGCCGAGCCGTTTGTGGCCCGCGTGGTGCGCCAGCGCTACTCCGCGCGCAAAATTTTCGAGGACCTCAATCGCACCTCGCTGGAACTGTACCGCCTGGTGCGCGACTTGCCCGAAGAAGTGCGCGCCCTGCTCAAATTCGTCCGCCGCGGCGAGCTGAAAGTGAATCTCGAAACCAAAAGCTTGGAGCCCGTCATGAAAACCTGGGATCGCGACGCCAACCGCCTGGCCTTCGCGATCGTCGTCGCCTCGTTGCTCGTCAGCTCTGCCATTGTGCTCCTCGCACATGTCCCGCCGCTCTGGAACAACATGTCGATCCTCGGCCTCGCCGGCCTGGGTGTCGCCATGTTGATGGGCTTCTGGCTGCTTATCGCCATTTACACCTCGGGGCACATGTGAGCGCGCCGCCCGCCTTCACCGGCGTGCGCGGCGTGCTGTTCGACCTTGATGGCACCTTGATTGATTCGCGCCGCGATCTCACCACCGCCGTCAATCTGCTGCGTGCCGAGTATCAGCTCGCGCCGCTCTCTGTCGAAGCGGTCACGTCGTTGATCGGCGACGGTGCGCGCAATCTCGTGCGCCGCGCCTTGGCCCGTGCAGATGTTGATCTGGACGCGGCGCTCGCGCGCTTCAAACAGCATTACGCCGCGCACATGACGGACGAGACTATTTGCTATCCCGGCACGCACAGCACGCTGGCAGCGCTGCGCGCCGCCGGCCTGCACTGCGCCGTCATCACCAACAAGCCCGAACACCCCACGCGAGCCCTGCTCGCCCATTTCGGCTTGCTGGCATTTTTCGACCCAGTCATCGGCGGCGACACGCTGCCCGTGCTGAAACCCGACCCGCGCGCGTTGCTGCACGTCGCAGAGCTGTGGGGCCTGCCGCCCGCATGCATCATCATGGTGGGCGATCACGACACCGACATCACAGCCGCGCACCGCGCCGGCATGCGCGCGGTCTACTTGCGCTCCGGCTTCGGCCACATCCGCGACGTACAGCCCGATGTCGTGCTTGACGACATCACCCAACTTCCGCGCTTGCCCGGCCTCATGCCGCGCACACATGTAGATGACCGCTAATAGACCATTTGGCGATCATAACCGACACCTTACACTTTACAACGTGGAGCGGAATGGTCGCCGCGATCGCTGGTCGTGCGCGGAGTTTTTTGACATTCTTGATCTTGACCGGCCAAGAACGTGGATGTGTGCCGCCGAACACTGTGGAGCAGCGTTCAGGGCAGGTTTGTGTTGTGTGTGTACGGGCTTTCACAGCCCGGAACATGCTGATCAGAACACCGGCACTTAATCCCGCTGCACCTTTTGCAGCTCCATACGGAACACAAATGTCCAGACGCTGCATGCAAAAGGAAACAGAGACGCGCACGGTTCCGTAGCGGTAGTATGTACAGAATATGCCCGGCCTTCCGAAGATACACAGCGCGTATGCTGACGGGTCTTCTACTCCGCCAACAAGGCACGCTTGGCGGCAGCGAGTTCCTTCAGCTTGTCAGGGCCGGCAGTTGGATACTTCAAGTCGAGTGATTCAAGCGTATCAATCACGGCCGCGGCCACGACCAGGCGCGTGAACCACTTGTGATCCGCAGGAATGACATACCATGGCGCGGTTTTAGTAGCCGTGTGGCGGATCATATCCTCATAGGCCTGCATGTACTGCTTCCAATAGGTGCGTTCGTGCACATCCGCGGCGGAGAATTTCCAATTTTTCTCCGGGCGTCCGAGGCGCTCGAGGAAGCGGCGCTTTTGTTCCTCGCGCGAGACATGCAGGAAGAACTTGCGCACAACGATCCCGTTGTGGGAGAGATACTGTTCAAAGTTCACAATATCCTGGAAGCGCTCGCGCCAGATATGTCGCGTGATCAGTTGGGGCGGTATTTTTTGTTTGTGCAGCAACTCCTCATGCACGCGCACCACGAGCGTTTCCTCATAGTAGGAGCGGTTAAAGATACCGATGCGGCCGCGCTCCGGCAAATGTCTTTGACAGCGCCACAGATAGTCGTGATCAAGTTCTTCAGCCGAGGGCGCTTTGAAAGAGGCGACCTGGCAGCCCTGCGGATTGACGCCGGACATGACATGCTTGATGGCGCTGTCTTTGCCGGCGGCATCCATGGCCTGGAAGATGAGGAGCACGGCCCAGCGGTCGCTGGCGTACAGTCTGTCCTGCAGCGCCGCAAGATGCGTAATGCCGTGCTGCAGCAGCTCTTTCACGCGCGGTTTGTCTTTTGAGCCTAAATGGGCGGTATCGCCGGGATCAACATGCTTGAGGCGGAATGATGCGCCGTTGGTGACGGCGTAGCGTTGTGCGAGGGCGCAGGCTTCCTTGACAAGGGTGGCGTAGTTCATCGTTCGTGAGGATGTCAAATGCCGACTGAGCATCGGCCCTGCCGTTCGGCGGCGGGCGCCAGCCGGATAACAGTGTGTGGTGCGTTGTTCATGGCACTAGTGTAGCATTCTCATGCGCGGCGTGCAAGCGCAGGGCGCAAACATGCGGACGGCGCGCATGCATATGTGCTGAAAGATACGCCCATGCGTGGTCACACCCGTGGGCGTGGAGGTGTGCTGCAGCGTTGTTTGTGTTTTGGGCGGCATTCTGCTATAATCTAGCGCAGATAGTTAGAAACAATCGTTTATTCACCCTCTAGAGGAGTTGCACGTATGAAGACGTATCGCATGTGCGGTGTCTACGGCGTGGTAGCGCTGATTGGTGCGGTGCTGTACACCGCGTGTTCGCCGGAAGTCAAGATCGTTGGCGACAAGGACAAGCCGATTCCGATCAATGCCGAGATCAAGATTCACATTTACCAGCATGCGGCCAGCGTGGTAGATGACGTGTTGAGCGGGCGCGACGGCGCAGAAGAGCCGGACATGAACGATGACGGCGCGATGCTGATCGAGCGTGCGGCGACGCGTTTGGTGCAGGCGCTGAGCATCAGCCCGGCGTATGCGGCGGCGCCGGCCAGGCAGTCAGCAGCATGGAAAGCCGCGTTGGAGCGCATGAAGGAAGCCGACCGCAAGGCGGCGCCGCTGCTCAAATCGGCCATGCTGGGCGAGAATCGCGATGGCTTTGTGTCGGTGATCAACAAGGGCGGCCTCGCCACCACGCAGCAATTGGCAGAAGCGGCAAAGATTGCCGGCGAACTGAACGCGGCGCGCAAGGCGTTTTATGAAATAGACGCGCGCGAGCAGGGCGTGGACGTGCGTACGGTGCAGGAGACGTATGCGAAGCTCTTCCGCGAGAAATCCAAGGGGGTGTTTGTGGAAGTGGAAGAGAATGGGGTGTGGGTGTGGAAGAAGAACTAGCATCACACAAGTAACAACATGATGAGAGGCCGGTGTGAAGCGCACCGGCCGCTCGCTGCTTGATATATGTACATTATGGTTGTCAATTGCGGCAGTTCGAGCCTGAAATTTCAGCTCATCCAACTGCCGGCCGAGCGGGTGGTGGCCAAAGGGCTGGTCGACCGCATCGGGCAAAAGGTTTCGGCACAGTTCATGTACAGCGCAGGGGAGCGGAGCTTTCCGGCTGCGCCCGTTACCGCGCCGGATCACACCGCAGCCCTTACGCACGTGATCAGCGTGCTGACGTCGGGCGAGACGGCGGTGCTGAGTGCGCCGGGTGATATCCGTGCCTTCGGGCATCGCGTCGTGCATGGCGGCGAGAAATTCACGGGCTCGGTACGCATTGATGACGAAGTGCTGCGGTGCATCGAAGAGTGTTGCGCGCTGGCGCCGCTGCACAACCCGGCAAATTTGGCGGGCATCCAGGCGTGCATGCGCGCGCTGCCGGGTGTTCCCAATGTCGCAGTGTTTGATACGGCGTTTCACCAAAGCATGCCGCCGCACGCGTTTCATTATGCGCTGCCGTATAAGCTGTATGAGCACGACCGCATCCGCCGGTACGGCTTTCATGGAACGAGCCATAAATATGTCACTCATACATTTGCCGCGGCAGCGGGCATATCACTCGACAAGGTATGCTGCATTACGTGCCATCTGGGCAACGGTTCGTCATTAACCGCGGTAGAGAACGGCCGGTCGGTGGATACCAGCATGGGGTTTACGCCGCTGCCTGGGGTCATCATGGGCACGCGCTGCGGCGACATCGATCCGGCGCTGGTGTTTCATCTGATGCAGCACAAAGGGTTGAATCCCGATCAGATCAACGAGATGCTGAACAAGCGCAGCGGGCTGCTGGGCGTGTCCGGCGTGAGCAGACATGCGCGCGATGTGGATGGCGCGGCGCGCCAGGGTAACTCCCGGGCCGCGCTGGCCATTGAAATGTGGGCATACGGGATTGCCAAGTACATCGGCGCATACGCTGCGATTCTGCCGCGTGTCGATGCGATTGTGTTTACCGCAGGAATTGGCGAGAATTCTCCATCGTTGCGCGCCGTGATATGCAGTAAACTGCGTGGCGTGGGGATTGAACTGGATGAGACGGCCAACCAGCGGCGCGGCGTTGCGCACTGTATCTCCACGCCGGCGTCGCGCATTCCTGTGTGGGTGATTCCCACCAATGAAGAATTGGAGATCGCCCGCGAAACCTATGAACTGACAAGCAACCATGAATGACCAACTACATGTGACGCCCGCGGCAGGCGCGCCGGGCACGGCGGCCCCGCGGCGTTCGACGGCCGGCCATTGGCTGGCGATCATCGTGCTGCTGCTGCTCTTGGGCGCGAGTGTCTTTGCCAATATCGTGCTGGTGATCGTCGCGGCGGCATCGTCAATGGGCGCCGGCATAGAAGGCAGCTCCGGTTCCCGGAAGTTTAACGAAGAACGCATCAGCGGCAGCGGCCGGAAAAAAGTCGTGCAGATTGACGTGATGGGGGTGATCAGCTTTGCCGGGCGGCAAAGCATGTTTGTGACTGAAGAGGACATGACAACGCACATCCTCAAGCAGATCGAGGCGGCCGAGAAAGACCCGCAGGTGATTGGGATTTTGCTGCTGGTAGACAGCCCGGGTGGAGGAGTCACGGCCAGTGATGTGATCTATGAACGCCTGTTGCGCTTCAAGTCATCAGGAGATACACCGCGCAAAGTTGTGGCCTTGATGCGCGATGTGGCAGCCTCGGGCGGTTACTATGTGAGTGCGGCGGCCGACAAAATTGTCGCACATCGCACCACCATCACCGGATCGATTGGCGTGCTCATTTCGGCGCTGAATTTCAAGGGCTTGGGCGACAAACTGGGTGTGCGCGGTGTGACGATCAAATCTGGGGCAAACAAAGATTTGCTCAATCCATTGCGTGAGCCGACGACGGCCGAAACGAACATCCTGCAGGCCACGGTGAATGACATGTATGACCGGTTTGTCTCAGTGGTGGCACGTAGCCGCGGGCTGGAAGAAGAGAAGGTGCGCGCGCTGGCGGATGGCCGTATCTACACGGCCACGCAGGCGTTGGAGCTGGACTTGATTGACGAGATCGGCTATGAAGACAACGCAGTTGAACAACTGCGGAAACTGACTGGTGTTACGGAGTTTAGACGCATACGTTACCGGCGCACACGGACGCTGGCAGACATTTTGAGCGCGCGCCTGCAGCCTTCGCTGGAGCTGCCGCTGCCCGAACGCTGGCGCACGGAGACGCCGCTAGTGCAGTATCTCTGGCAGCCGGAATTATGATCCGGGCCGCGGGAGTGATGCTGGCGGGCCTGTGCGGCTGCGGCTTGGCACTGGCAGCGCCGCTTGTGCCAGACGACGAGCCTGCGGCTGTGCGTGATGCCTTTGCCCGCGCGGCGCGGAACCTGGCGCGCGTTTCCAATTACGTAGCCGCGTTTTCCGTAGAGATCGAGTCGCTGAAAGGGTCAGTCATTATTACGGGAATGATAGCCCAGCAGCCGCCGTATGCGTTTCGCCGCGAAGCATATTTGGAAGAGCTGAACGGCACCACACGCAAGTATGAATTAACGGTGTGTGACGGCACGAACGGCTGGCAAATCGAATCGGCCCCGAATGGCAAAGTGCTGAGCGCGAGCCGCTGGACGCGCCAATCCATGGAGGAATTGTTCTATGTCTTCGCGCAGAGTTCGCAACTGCTGATGCTGACCCATGACCGTACGAACACCTATCTTGGCGTGCGGCGGCTGGTGCGGTTTGAGCGGGTGACTGCGCAAAAATCCGGATTCGAATTTTCTGGCCGTGACCGCACGGACACACATGCGTACAAGGAAGTGCTGCGCGTGGCCGAGGCTTATGGCGCCGAGGGCATCAGTAACTATGTGTCGCAAGCGGTGCGCCTGATTGTCAGCACGGAGGGCATTCCGGTGTACTACGAGCGCGTGAATGCGTATGGCCGGCCGCTGGAGCGGGTCGTGCTGAGTGATGTGCGTGTGAATGCGCCGCTGGCGCCCGGCATGTTCCAGACGCTGGTGCCCCACGGCGTCATGGTGCTGGATCTTGACCGGGCGCTGAATGCGCAAGAGTTGCGCTTGGCGCATCCGCTGCTCGGCTCGACTGCGCCGGCCATTCGCGTGCAGTACACCTCGGGAAAGCAGGCGGACGTTGCGCTGGGAGCGCAGCCTGTGGTGCTGAGTTTTTTCAGCACGATCAGCCCGGAAGGCCGCGCGTTCGCGCGCGAGCTGGAGCAGCTCTACCGCGCGCACAATGCCAGGGTCAAATTCGTCACCGTGGCTGCGGGCGCAGACGGCAAAACGCTGCAAGCGTATGCGCGTACGGCGCGGCTGACCATGCCGCTCTACTGTGATGACAAACGCACGACGGCTCGCGCATTTGCGGTGCGGGTTGTGCCATGTGCGTTGGTGATAGACAAGCGGGGTGTGATCATAGATGCAATCAACGGCGCTGCGCCAGATGCTGCTGCGACGCTGGGCGAGCTGCTGCGCGGACTGTAGCGTGTCGCTGCCGCGGGAGCTGTGCTGAATGAATACGGCTGTTTCCACCACGTTGGCGCCGCGCCTTGAGGCCATGGAGGCGTGGCTGGCGGAGGCCGCGCGCGGACACTGCCTGCCGTTTTATGCGTCGGCAGATTTGCGCGATTCAGGCGCGAAGGCCGCCTGTGTAGATTTGAATCTCTTTCCCGCAGGCTTCAACAATTTGTGTGAACGCAGCTGCCAGGCAGCCGTTGAAGAGGTGAAGCGCTTCCTGGCCCGGCGCTTTGATCGTGTGCCGCATGCACGCGTGCTGCTGGTGCCGGAGGCGCATTCACGCAACCCGTTTTACAATTCACACCTGCGCAGTCTGCGGGATATTCTGACGGGCGCCGGCCTGCAGGTGACGGTCGCGGCGCTGCCGGCTGAAGATGGCATTACGCCGCGTGAATTGATCACGCATGATGGGGCACATCTGCCTGTTGAACCCGTGCGCCGTGATGATGACCTACTAGTTGACGCTGCAGGCGCGCCGTTCGACTGGATTTTGCTGAACAATGACTTGTCGGCAGGCGTGTTACCGTGGTTGGACGGGCTGCGTCAACGGGTTATTCCGCCGCCCTGCTTGGGCTGGCACAGGCGCAGCAAGGCCAAATTCTTCGAATGCTACCGCGGGTTGGTGCGCGCCATGGCGCGCGCGCTTGAGTTTGATCCATGGCTGCTGGATGTGGAAACGGAGTGCATTGCCGGATGCACGTTCGCCACGGAGGCCGGGCGCGCGCGTGTGGCGGCAGCGGTGCGCACCGTTCTCGAGCGCGTGCGCGCCAAATATGCCGAATACGGCATTACGGATACGCCGCATGTGTTTATCAAGAGCGACACGGGTACGTATGGCATGGGCATCATGGTGGTGCAATCGCCGGATGAAATTCTTGCCATGAACCGCAAGGAGCGCAACAAAATGGCCGTTGGCAAAGGCCGTCGGCCAATTCATGCCGTGCTGGTACAGGAAGCGATACCCACCCGGGCAGTCACAAACACGTTCGTCTCTGAGCCTGTTGTGTACATGGTGGGCGGCGCCGTGGTGGGCACGTTCATCCGCGCCAATGCCGAACGCACGGCGCTGGACAATCTGAACGCGCGCGGCATGACCTTCTATCGTTATTGCGAA
>Ga0209101_1001647_pt1 | contig 16004 bp, 12 predicted proteins | sample ConPoolayeCmetaG_FD_185481 | JGI IMG/M metagenome (GOLD analysis project Ga0209101, IMG submission 185481) | Hot spring microbial mat communities from California, USA to study Microbial Dark Matter (Phase II) - Cone Pool mat layer C metaG... ...
GAAGGGGGGGGAAGCCCGTGCCGCGGTAGTGCAAATGGTGTTCAGCGACCACCACGAGCACCACGGCCGGCAGGTGGGCGATGGGGAGCAAGACGCGCAGTCCGTCGCGGGGGTGGTCGAGGATGAGTTCAAAATCCTCGTCGAGAGGTAAATTCTGCTCGCCGGCGGTGTACTCCTCGTCTAAAAAAACCTTGCCTATGTCGTGCAGCAGTCCGGCGAGGGCAAGCTCCGCGGCGGGGGCGCGCTTCGTCCCCGCGAAACGGGCCAGTGCCGCGGTCAAAACGCAGGTGTTGTGAGCATGCACCGCAAGCCAGCGAAACTCGCCCTCCCAGGCGGCCAAATGACCCGCGGGTTGGGGTTCATCCTCCAAACGCTCCAGCAGAACGCGGATGAGCTCTTGCAATTGGTGAGTGGCCAGCGGCCGGCCGCGGGCGAAATCGGAGAAAATCTCCGCGATGAGAGCGACGCGGTCGCGCACGGTCGGCACGGGGCGCGGGCCGACCCCTTGCGTTTCACGGTCAGGTCCGAGGGGGACGGGCTCAACCAGCGCCGCTCTCCCCACTGCCACGTGGGTGGAGGTGGGTAGGGGCCGGTCGTCGGGGGCCGCCAGGGCAGCGGTGAGGGCCACAAGCTCTTCCTCCTCCACGCCCGCACGGATGGTAACGAACTCGGCGCCATGGCGGCGCATTCGCCGCAAAAACGTGGCGGCTTGCCGCGCCCGGGAGGTGAACGGTCGCTGGTTGACGAGGAGGTCTTCACCCAGCGCCACCAGTTCCAGCTGATGAGTGTCGCTACCCCACAAACTGGCCAGTTTCTCGCCTAAGCGCCCCACGGCAGCTCGGTGGATCGGGTGCCGGCTGCCGTACAAGGCGGCGGCGGTTGTGGCGGCGGCCATGGCGGCCAGGACTTCGGCGACCTCCGCCTCCCAGCCGGTGCGAACGGTCACGGCAACCCCTCCCGCTCCGCCGGAGCAGTGTGCCGGAGGACGTGGCGTACGGCGGCCGCCACCTCGCGGTCGTGGTCGTGGGCGAGCAGATAGGCGGTCTGGCGGGCTTCCGCGCTGGGCAACTGAGCGATGGCCACCGCCGCCTCTCGCCGCAAAGGCGTGAGGGAGAAGGGAAACCGCCACTGGCGCAGCTTTGTGAGCTCGCGCAGGACCGGCAGCGCTGCAGGGTCCCGGAGCTCAGCCAAGGTGCGGATCACCTCCAGGGTGAAGGGCTCGCGCAGGCGCAGCCCCCAACGCTGGCGTAGCCGGGCGACCAAGGCGGCGGTGAGTTCCGGGTCAGAGATACGGGCAGCAGCGCTGAGGGCCACGCTCCAGCGCTCGGGATCGGGGTCATCCACATGCCGCAGGAGAATGCGAAGCCAGAGGGGATCACGCAAAGCGGCGAGGGCCTTAAAAACCTCGGTCCGTACCTGAGGTACTGGGTGGTCGGCCAGCGGGCGCAATTCCGGAAGGCTGTCACGGTCCTCCAGCCGGCGCAGGAGAAATACGCCGTTGCGCACCGCATACCAGCGGGCGTCGGCGAGCAAGGTGCGCACGTGGGGAATAGCGAAAGAGCCATGGTGCAGTACAGCCTTCACCAGCTGTTCCCGAGTGGCGCGGTGGTCGCTCTCCACAAGGGCTTGTAAAAGGTGCGGGACGGCTTCGGACCCCAACGCCGCCAGGATTGCCACCACGCTCGCCGCCCCCTGCCCGTCGAGATGGCGAAGCATCCCTTGGGCGATGCGCACAGCGGCGGCAGCGGCCTCGCGGCGAGCGTCGAGGAAGGGCTGGGCGCTCAAAATGGAGCTGAAGCGCTCAGCGGCCGAGAAATCGCCGGTTTCAAAGGCGCTGACGAACTCGGTGGCGAGCCGGTGGGCAGCAGCCTCGGCGACCTCCTCCTGCGGCCATACGGTCATCACCTCCGCCAGCAGGCGCCCCAAGTAAAGCTCAATCTCCCGGTCGCTTAAAGAAAGATTGAGCTCCCTCGCCCAGGCCGTGTCGGGACTGTGTGTGGGAAATGGCTGGGAGGGCGGGGACGGTGTGGGGGACGGGTTTTGCCCGGCCTGTTGCAGGCGGTGGAGGAGGACTTGGGCACGCACCACCACCTGAGGGGGCAGGGGGGAGGTGGGGTCTCCCAGGGCGTTGGCCACTTGGCGCACCAGAGCGACCACCGCACTGGGCACCTCCCTGCCGCTGGCCAGCAGCGCCTCCACCGCCTCTATTAAAGCTTCGATGAGCCCAATGCGCGTCTCGCTAGCGAGGAACACCTCGGGAGGGAGGTGGGTGGCGGCGATGGCGATGGCGAGGTGCCAGCGGTGGGGAGTGAGCAGCGCTTTCAATTCGTCCAAAAGCTCCCGTACCCAACCCAGCCTCAGAGGGGCCTGCTCGGGGTCGCTGCGCACCACCTCCGCCAGGTGGGCGAACAAACGGGATGCAACGGTTTCTGGGTGAGGGGCACCCTCCAGCACCCCCGCCAGGGCCGCGGCGCCCTGCTCCGCCAGATTTCCCCCCGCCGGCATCGCCAACCACTCATCGGCAATCAGCCGTTGCACCAGCTCGGTCGTAAGCTGCGCAGGGTCGCTTCGCAGCTGCTCTCCCTCCACCAGTCGGAGCAGACTGGCGTCCAAGAGGGTGAGCACCACTCCCGGGAGGGTGCGAGCAGCAGCCAGCGCCCGCTGGCCCTCCACCTCCTGGGGCGGCTCGCCAAGCTCAGCCAACAGCAGCGCCAGCTTCTCCACCGAGGTTGCCCCCTCGGGAAAATCGATGCGCACGCCGACGATGCTCAGCCGGGCCAAAGTTTCCGTGAGGCGAGCCGCGGGAGTTTCCGCACCGAGCTGAATTTCTTCGCCCTGCACCAACAGGCGGCCTGCCCGAATGCCGAAGGAACAGGAGGTGGACGACTCCCATTGCTGCAGGCAGCGGTTGAGGCGGCTGCGAAACGGCTCCACGGCGGGGTGTTCGGGGGGGTAAAGCCGCAAGGCGCGTCGCAAACGCTCTATTTCGTCAAGTAGTTGGGCCACCGCTGCCGGTGCGTACGCGCCCCCCATATCTCCACCATTAAAGAATAATTTACGGCTGGAAAAGGAGCTTTTCCAGTTGAACGAGGTCTTCAACGACCAGTACGGTGGCACCCAGCCCCGCCGAGAAAGACCCTTTGGAGGGAACGGCGCAGGTGTTGAAACCCAACGCGGCGGCCTCTCGGACTCGTTCGGCGGTGCGAGTGACGCCACGCACCTCTCCCAGCAGCCCCACCTCGCCGAACAGCGCCAGGTCGCTGCGCAGCGGGCGCTCGCGCAGCGAGGAGAGCAGCGCGGCGGCAATGGCCAGATCGGCGGCCGGCTCGTCGATTTCGATCCCGCCGGCCACATTGACGAACACGTCGCGGTCACCCAGGCGCACCCCCAGCCGCTTCTCCAGCACCGCCAGCAGCAGGGCGAGGCGGCCGCTTTCCACCCCTTGGGCGACGCGGCGTGGGCTGGCGTAGGGCGAGCGCGCCACCAGCGCCTGCACCTCCACCAGCAGCGGCGTGCTGCCCTCCAGCACCACCGCCACCGCCGAGCCGGGGGCGCCGGCGGTGCGATCGGCCAGCAACGCCGCCGAGGGGTTGGCCACCTCCTCCAAACCGCGGCCGGTCATGGCGAAGAGGGCTAACTCCATGGCCGGGCCGAAGCGGTTCTTGGTGGCCCGCAGGGTGCGGTGTGGGTGGGTGGATGACCCGCCAAACTCCAACACCACGTCCACCAGGTGCTCCAGCGACTTGGGACCAGCCACCAACCCCTCCTTGGTGACGTGCCCCACCAGGATCACCGGCGGACCTTGGCGCTTGGCGTACTCCACCAGGTGCGAGGCCACCTCGCGGACCTGGGTCACCGAGCCGGGCACCGCCGGCACCCGCTCGGAGTACATGGTCTGCACCGAGTCGGCAATGATGGCCGCCGGTTTAGCCGACGCGGCGGCAGCCAGGGCGCTCTCCACTCCCGGTTCGGCCAGCAGCAGAACGCCGTCGTGAACCACCTCCAGGCGGTGGGCCCGCATGGCCACCTGGCGCGCCGACTCCTCGGCGCTGACGTAGAGCACCGGCCCGACCGGCGCGAGCCTGGCCGCCACCTGCAGCAACAGGGTGGACTTGCCCACCCCCGGTTCGCCTGCCAAGAGAATCGCCGACCCGCCCACCAGGCCGCCTCCCAGCACGCGGTCGAGACCAGCAATACCCACCGGCCAGCGCGGCGCGTCGGCCAGTTCTGCGGCGGTCAAAGGGATGGCTCCGCCGCCCCGCGACGAGCCCAGGGTGCGAGCGTGTTGGGGAACCTCCTCGAAGGTGTTCCAGCCGCCGCAGGCGGGGCAGCGCCCCACCCACTTGCTGCTGCGCTGCCCGCAGGCGGTGCACTCGAAGAGCGGGCCGCCGCCCTTGGCCACGGTTACCGACCGAAACTGGCAGCGGTGCCCAGGAGGTACTTCAAGTCCTCGTCGCCCCAGGTGACACCGCCGCCCAGGATGGCCGACGAGCGCTGCTTCCACGTCGGATCATCCCACCCGGCGTAGGCAAAGATGTTCCTGGTAAAGAAGTACCGCCCCTCAAAGCGGAGGTGGGGGGGGTTGGTCTCGCGACTGAAGTCGTACGCCTCCAGGGTCAGCTTGAGCCTTCGGTCGAGAAAATGGGTGTCTACGCCCACCCCCCCGGTGGACTCGAACAGCCCGGCGCGCAGGGAGGCGTTGCGGAAGTCCCACCCCACTTGGGCGTTGACCGTGGCCGAGTCGGTCACCCGGGTGATCTCCTCCACGGTGGTCTCCCGCCGGCCGTCGGGGTGGACCACCACGGTGGTGGAGGTGGTAACGTCGCGGCGGCCGAAGGGCGAGTCCACCAGCTCCAGGCGAAAGAAACGATTGGGGGTGGTGCGCAGGTCGAGCCCCAAGGCGCTGCGGGTGGTGTTGCCGTCCTCGTCGAGACCGGGCAGCGCTTCGCTGCGCAGGTTGACCGCCAGCTCCCAGCGCTGCGCCCGCCCGAGGGTGTCTTTTAAGCTCTGCACCCCGCTCTCCACCGACTTCAAGGCGGCGTTGAGGTTGACCGCGGTCTCGTCCTCGTTGACCAGCTTGCCGATGGTGCCCTCGCCGCGGGCGATCTTGGCGGTGATCTCGTTGAGGTTGTCGGCGGAGGTGCGCAGCCGGCCCGAAAGGTCGCGGAGGTTCGCAAGGGAGGCGTTGAGATCCTCGCGGTTTTCGTCCACCACGGCCTCCACCCGACCGGCCAGGTCGTTGAGCTTGGCCGCCAGCTTGGGCAGCTCGGTCTTCAGCGTCTCGGAGAAGTCGCGGAAGTTGGCGATGGTGGCGTCCACGTTGGCGCGGTTGGCGGCCACCAAAGCGCGAGTCTCGGCCGCCATCTGGCGGACGTGCTCGAGGATCTCGTCGATGCGCCGTTCCCCCTCCTCGCCGCCCAAATTCTTGCGCAACGCCGCGGTAACTTCTTTGACGTCGCCGCCGATGGCGTTGGCGGTGCCCAGCACCTGATCGAAGGAGATGGGGCTGGAGCCCACCAGGACGGTTCCCGGGGCCAAAGGCGGGCCCCCCAGCTCGCCGGGGTAGAGTTCCACGTACTTGTCCCCCAGCATCCCCAAACTGGTCACCTCGGCGGTTGCCCCTCGATAGAGCACCACACCCGGATCGAGGGCAAGGGTGACCAGAGCGCGGTTGCCCTCTAGCTCGATTTTCTCAACGATGCCCACGCGCACCCCGGCGATGCGCACCGGGCTTTTGGCGTCCAGCCCGGCGACCGAAGGGAACGCCGCCTGCACCCGCTGCCGCTTGCCCTGGGAGGACAGCGGAATCTCCTCGATCTTGACGATGAAGATACCCAGGATGATGAGTGCCACAAGCATGAAGGCACCGACCTTGGCGGTGGGGCTCATGCGACCTCCTCGTGGTTTTCCGGATACGGCTCGCCGGCGAGAAACGATTGAATGTAGCGATCGGGTAAACGAACGAACTCCTCGGGGGGCGCCACCGCGATGATCTGGCCGGCGCGCAGCATGGCGATGCGGTCGGCGATGCGCTGCGCCGACTTCATGTCGTGGGTGATGGTGACCATGGTGACCGGGAGGTTGTCACGCATCTCCACGATGACGCGGTCGATGGCCGCGGCGGTGATGGGGTCGAGACCGGTGTTGGGTTCGTCGAAGAGCAGGATCTCCGGGGACAGGGCGATGGCCCGGGCGAACCCCACGCGCCGCCGCATCCCTCCCGATAACTCGTTGACCCACTTGTTCTCGATCCCTTCCAGGTGAACCAGGGCCAGACACTGGCGCACCCGCGCGGCGATCTCGTCGGGGCTCATGCGGGTGTGGCGCCGCAGGGGGAAGGCGATGTTTTCAAACACGTTGAGGGAGTCGAACAGCGCCCCCTCCTGGAACGACATGCCGAACTTGCGCCGCATCGCCAGGCAACGGGCGGTGTCCGCGCAGGCCATGTCCTCGCCGTCCACGATCACCTGGCCCCGATCCGGCCGCATCAGGCCAATGAGGTGTTTGAGAAAAACACTCTTGCCCGCTCCAGAGCCGCCCACGATCACGAGGGACTCGCCGGCAGCAATTTCGAGATTGATGCCACGCAACACCGCCCTGCCTTGGAACGATTTCCACAAGTCGATCACGGAGATCTTGACGGGCGGGGCAGTACCGGCGGCGGTGGCTGGCGGCGTGGGCGAGGTGGTCATGGGTGTGCCATTGCCCTGATGCCTTTAGAACAGGAGCTTGGTGAGGAAAAAGTCCGACAGCAGGATGACCAGGGAGGCCATGACCACGGCGGCGGTGGTGGAGCGCCCGACACCTTCGGCCCCGCCTGTAGTGTAAAACCCCTTGCTGCACCCGGTCACCGAGAGGATGAGACCGAACGCGGCAGCCTTGATCAGCCCGGAGAAGACGTCGTTCAGGTCCAGGTACTGGAACGTCTTTTCCCAGTACACCACCGGATTGGCATCCATTAGCCCCACCGCCACCGCAAACCCCCCGGCGATCCCGATGCCGTCCGCCAGCGCCACCAGCGGCGGCAGCATGAGGGTGGTGGCCGCCACCCGTGGCACCACCAGGTACTGGATCGGCTCCACGGCCATGGCCTGGAGGGCGTCGATCTGTTCGGTCACCCGCATGGTGCCCAGCTCGGCGGCCAGCGCCGAGCCGATGCGTCCGGCAATCATCAAGGCGGCCAGGACGGGCGCCAATTCCCGGGTCAAGGAGAGGGACACCACCGATGCGACAAACGACTCGGCGTGGAAGCGCTCGAAGCCGCGGTAGGTTTGCAGCGCCAGGACCATGCCGGTGAACATGGCCGTCAGACCGACCACGGGGATGGAGTCGACCCCGACCCGCACCATCTGGCGCACCCATTGGCGGAAATCAAAGGGGGGTCGCACGCTCCAGTACAGCGCCAGGTACAGCATGGTGAAGAAGCGCCCCACCTCTTCAAACATGTGGGTGGCGCGGGCGCCGAGCCACTCCAGCGCCGCCAGGCCGCGATGGCGCCGCGCGGCGGTGCTCACAGGGCGCTCCGCTCGAGGTTTTCGAAGCGCGTGAACTTCGCCAGGTAGACCAGGCGGAAAGTGTCGGTGGGACCGTTGCGCTGCTTGGCGACGGTGATTTCGGCCGTGTTGGTGTCTTCCAGCCCCTCGCCCTCCTGGCCCCGGCTGGGCACGGTGCGGCGGTTGATGAACACCACCACGTCGGCATCCTGCTCGATGGAGCCCGATTCCCGCAAGTCGGAAAGTTGCGGGGTGTGATCGCCGCCGCGCTGCTCCGGCCGCCGCGAAAGTTGCGAAAGGACCAGCAAGGGGACGTTGAGCTGCTTGGCAATGGCTTTCAGGGCCCGGGAGATGGCGGAGACCTCCTGGGTGCGGTTCTCGGCCTTGACCCCCGGCGACATGAGCTGCAGGTAGTCCACCACCACCAGATCGAGACCGTGCTCCAGAGCCAGGCGGCGGCACTTGCCGCGCAGCTCCAGGGGGGAAATGGCGGCCGTATCGTCGATCCACATGCTGGCCGTGGCCAGCGCCTGGCTAGCGCTGTGCAGGCGCTCCCAGTCCGATCCGCCCACCGAGTCGCTGGCCCGAGAAAGCAAACCCCGCGCCAGCCGGCGCAGGTCGATGCGCGCCTCCGCAGCCAGCAGCCGGCGGACGAGGGCAGAGGCGGACATCTCCAGGGAGAACACGGCCACCTTGGCGCCCTTCCTCAGGGCGCAGTGGGCCGCGACGTTGAGGGCGAAGGCGGTCTTGCCCACCCCCGGCCGGGCGGCGAGGATGATCAGCTCCTGCCTCTGCAGTCCCGACGTCAACTCGTCAAGACGCTGGTAGCCGGTCTGCAGACCGGTGTAGGGTGCGGAGGACCGCGAAATCTGCTGAATGTAGTTCACCTCGGCCTTGGCCAGGGCCCCCACCGGTTGGGGGGCGGTAGTGACAGCGCGCTCGGAAATAGCCAGCACGCCAGCCTCCGCCAACTCCAGCGCCTCCATGGCGTCGCCCTCGTCCCGCCCGGCGGCGGCCATCACCTGTTGGGACAAGCGCAAAAGATCGCGCTTGACGGCGCGCTCGCGCACGATGCCGGCGTAGTGCTCCACGTTGGCGGTGTCAGGCAGATCTTCGGTCAGGCCGGCAAGGTAGGAGATGCCGCCCGCCTCTTCGAGCGTCCCGGAGCGCTGCAGCTGGTCGGCGGTGGTGAGCAGGTCGATGTCGCGGCTGGCCACGGCGAGCGCTGCGAACGCCTCGAAGATGACGCGGTGGGCCGGCGTGTAGAAGTCCTCCGGCCGTACCAACTCTACCACCCGGTGGAAACAGGTGCCATCCACCAGGATGGCGCCGAGCACGGCGCGCTCGGCCGACGGATTGGAGGGAATACGCAGGTGGGCAGGCGGTACCGCTTCCTGCGCCACCACCCTAGCGCGACCGCCGCCTGAAGCCCGTACGCTCACGAGGGAAGATGCTAGCACGCCGGTCGGGGGTGGAAGCTCGGTCCCCGGGCCGGACTTGGACTGGCGCGCGAAGCGTCGTAAAGTATCCGTGACTATCGGGCCGATTCTCGCCGCTGACAGGTGTCGCAGGCGCCAGACGCGACACAGCGCGGTGGCGTCGGAGGCCCGAGGGGGTGTGGAGTGATCGTGACGTGCCCGCAGTGCCAAGCGCGCTACCGCTACGACGAGAGTCGTTTCGGCGGTGCGTCGTCGCGCAAGCTGAAGTGCTCGCGGTGTTCGGCGGTGTTCGAAGTGCACCGGCCGGGATCGGTGGAAGATACGATCGAAGCGGGGGCTCGGCATGGGCGGCGGGAAGAGACCACCAAGGACATCGATATCCGCAGCTCTTTGGCGGCGGCCGAGGAGCAGGCCCTGCCTGGGCTGGCCCCCCTGCCCCCGCACCGCCGCTACTCGCTGGCGGTGATTTTGGGTGCCAACGCCGGTCAGATCTACCAGCTCACTAAGCCGCGGGTGGTCTTGGGCCGCGGCGCGGGGTGCGATATCCAGCTACCCGACAGCGAAGTGTCGAGGCGGCACGCGATGCTGGAGATCCGACAGGACGAGGCGACCATCTCCGACCTGGGCTCCACCAACGGGACGTACGTCGAGGGGGTGCGCGTCGAGTCGACCACCATCGCGTCCCACCAGGAGTTCAGTTTGGGTACCACGACCCTGATGTTTATTGTGACCGAGACCCACGATACACTCATGCCGTGAGTCGGCCTCGTTTTCACCGGCAGTCGAAACGTGTGGTGGTCGCCATGTCGGGGGGTGTCGACTCCAGCGTGGCGGCGCTCCTGCTCGCCCGGCAAGGCTTGGACGTGGTGGGGGTAACGCTGCAGCTGGCAGATCTCGAAAAGGATGGTTTCGATGCGTCGCGCTGTTGCTCGGCGGCGGGGGTGGCGGCGGCGCAGGGGGTCGCTAGGCTACTGGGTATCCCTCACGTGCTCTTGGACGTGCGCGCGGAGTTTCGCGCCGGCGTCCTGGAGCCGTTCGTCCAGGCGTACCTGCACGGGGAGACGCCCTCGCCCTGCGTGCACTGCAACTCCCGCATCAAGTTTGGACGGCTTCTGGACGTGGCCCATGCCATGGGCGCGGCGCGCGTCGCCACCGGTCACTACGCCCGGGTGGTGGAAGGGGAAGGGGGGGAACCCCAGCTGTACCGTGCCCGCGAGCGCGCCCGCGACCAGTCGTACTTTCTCTTCGAGATCGGGCGCGAGCGCCTGCGCTCCGTGGTGTTGCCCCTGGGCGAGTACTGCAAGGAGGAGGTGCGCGCCATCGCCCGAAAGGCGGGGCTGCCCAGCGCCAACCTGCCGGACAGTCAAGACATGTGTTTCGTCCCCGAGGGTGAGACCTACGTCGGCCTGCTGGAGCACCTGGTGGGCGAGCGACTACCCGGAGAGGGGGAGATCGTCGACGGCCAGGGTCGCGTCCTCGGCCGCCATCAAGGGATTCACCGCTACACCGTGGGGCAGCGCCGCGGCCTTGGCCTCTCGGCACCCCACCCGCTCTTCGTGACCCGGCTTGACGCCGCCGGCAACCGCGTGGTGGTGGGCGACGCATCCGAGGTACGGCGGCGGCGCATCCTGGTGCGGGATGCGGTGTGGCTCACCGACCCTCCCCAGGGACCGTGCCGGGTAACCGCCCAGGTCCGCTCCCGCCAGTGGCCACTGCCGGCCACCGTCACCGCCCGCCCGGACGGCGCCGAGGTGGTTTTCGACGAACCCGTCTCGGCTCCCTCGCCGGGACAGGCGGCGGTGTGGTACCAGGGTGAACGGGTACTGGGCGGCGGCTGGATCACCGACGCCTGAGGACGCGGCTACATCGTCGGCTGCCCGGGCGGGGCCGGGGCAGGCCCGTCCGGAATCTCGCCGAAGTTGCGCTCGTAGATCGCCACGTTCTCGCTGAGGGCGCGCAGCAGCTGCTTGACGTGCACCGGGGTCATGACGATGCGGCTGACCACCTCCACGTGTTCGCGGCCGGGGACGATGCGCCCGAGGTCGACGATGAACTCAGCGAAGTTGTGCACGATCGAGGCGAAGTTGGCGTACGTCCCCAGCGCCAGTTCGTCTCTCACTACGATGCTGATCTTGCTTTCTGCTTTAGGCGCGGTCATGACCAGACCTCCACGCCCCATTGTACCGGGCCGTCCGCGGTTCAGCGGCCAGGGGGCGGGTAGCCCAGCAGGTCGAGCCAGGGGGAGCCGTGCCGAGGTAGCTCCTCCGGCACCCGGCCCGCAGGGGGAGTGGCCGGCTCGCCGGCCATCGACACAAAGGGCGTGACCACCAGCTCCTGGCCGGCGCGGGCGACGCCGAGGGGGATCCGCCAGTCGGCCGCGGTGTGCGCCCCGCTCTCCCAGGCCTGCAGGTAGGACTCGCGCCACGCTGCCCAGGCGGCGCCCGGCAGCGCCGCTCGGGGGCCAGGGACGAGCGCCAGGTTGAGGTAGCCCGGGTCGGCGCGGCGCAGGCCGCACCAAGGGTCGTGCAGTTTCCCGTCGCGGCCCACCCACCAGCCGCTGGCTGACACCTTGCCCCCCTTTACCAGGCGTGGCGATACCACGGCGGTATCGGGCACGTGCAGCAGGGCGAGCACCTCCTCGAGCTCCTCCCCAGTGGGAGCCCCCCCTCCCCAGTGCACCACCACCGGGGCCCGGGCGCGCCGCACCGTCGCTGCGATCTCCTCGGGAGAGGCGTTACCCGCCAGCGTGAGCACCTCGCCGATGCGGCCGCCGGGGCGCACCGCCGCGCCGGGGGCGGCCAGCAGCGAGACCTCCAAATTCGGGGCGGGGGAGCGGCGGACGCGAAAGAACGACGCCGGGGCGAGCAGCACCTCGGCGCTGATCTCCCCGCCGCGGGGCCAGGTGGCGGCGTGCTCGCGCAGCGCTCGCAGGGCATGGGCATGCGCCGCTGGCTTGTCGGCGGCGGCGCGGGCCATCGACCCAGGGACCACGCGCCAGTGGTACAGCACGCCGGGGAGGTGGGAAAAACGTCCCCCGGCGGCCAGCACCCGCAGCGCCAGATCGTAGTCCTGGGCACCATCGAAGCCGCGGCGATGGCCGCCCAGGCGCTCCAGCACGGTGCGGCGCACCACCCGAAAGTGCGCCACGTAGTTGAAGGTCAGCAGCAAATGCCGGGACCAGCTGGGCTTGAGGCACGGTTCGCGGTGGCGGCCGCGTTCGTCCACCTTGTCCTCGTCGGTGAACACCCAGTCGATCTGGGGGTGGGCCGCCAGGTGCGCCGAGACCAGCTCCAGAGCGCGGGGATGGAGGAGGTCGTCGTGATCTAAAAACGCCACGTACTCGCCGCGGGCGTGGGCGAGGATGGCGTCGGAGGCTGCGGCAATTCCCTGGTTGTGTTCCAGGTGCAGCGTCTTGATGCGGGGATCCCGCCGCGCCTCCTCCGCCAGCACCCGGCGCACGTGGGGGTCGGGGGAAGCATCGTCGGCCAGGTACAGCTCCCAGTGGGGGTAGCTCTGGCCGCGCACCGAGGCGATGGCGGCGCGCAGGTGCTCCTCGGCGACCCGCCACACCGGGGTGGCAACGGTGAACAGCATCCTGCCCGGCGGACCCACCTCCACGATTAGCTTGCCACCCTCGAGAAGCGCCCGGCAGGTTCGTTTCCGGCGTATCCCCGCCAGCGTGCGCAGCACCTTGGCGAGGAACACGTGGGGGTGCTTGAGGTAGTGGAGAAAGCCCGCCAGGCGGGGGTAGGGCGTGATCAGCTCCAGGAACTTCTCGCCCAGCCGGCTCACCTCGGCTCCTTGCCGCGCCAGCGTCGCCAGCGCCGCCAGCCGCGGTGCAGCCACCAGGTGGGCGCCAGCAGCCCGGCCTCCGCCAGCTCTCGAATAAAGCGCGTTTCCTCCCGCAGCCGCGAGTTGTCCGCCTCAAGCTCCTCCACGCGCCGGCGGTACTCCGCCGCCTCCCGCCGAGTCTCGTGGATGTCGCGCTCCAGGCGGTACATCCGGCGCACCAGGGGGGCCGGCGAGAGCAGCGCCCAGTGCTTGGCGAAGAGCTGTTCCATCACCTGCCAGCGTTCGGCGGCCATCGCCCCGCCCACCGACGCGGGCCCGGCGCGATAGATTGACGTCACTTGATCCACGTAGAGGAACTCGCGCCGGCGCGCCAGGCGGATCCACAGGTCCCAGTCCTCCAGAAACGGCAAGCCCTCGTCGAAGCCGCCCACCGCCAGCAGCGCCGCGCGCGACACCAGCGTTGCACAAGTGGGAATGGTGTTGGCCAACAGGAGATCGTCGCGGTGCACCGGCCCGCCCATCACCTCTTCGCCGTCCGGACGCACCAGCCGGCAGGCGGCGTGGGCCACTTCGATGGGTGTACCCGCCACAGCCTGACTCAACGTCTCCAAATGATGGGGGAGGAAGAGGTCGTCGTCGTCTAAAAGGGCGATCCACCGCCCCTGCGCCACGGTAACCCCGGCGTTGGCGGCCGGCGCCCGTCCCAGCGCCACGGGGTGGGAGACGTGGCGAATAGTCAGGCGCTTGGCGAACGACGCCAGGATGTGCCCCACCGGTTCGCCGCCGTCGTTGACCACCACCACCTCCAGCGGTGGACGCGTCTGGCGAGCCACGCTCTCCAAAGCCTCCGCCAGCAGGCGGGGGCGATCGCGGGTGCGCACCAGCACGGACACATCGAGGCACGCGTTTGCCGACACGGGGGCATGATAACCGGGGGCGAGGAGGGCTGCGACGGGATGGGGCGGTTTTCCACGGGGGCGAGGTACAGAGGTGCTGCTGTCACGTCACCCGGGTTCCGGGCGAGGCAGGTTGACCCTTTCCGATCTGCCCCGTATGCTTTGCCGACGCCGGGCTTGCGCTGCCGCGTCACAAGCCAGAAAGCCCGCGCCAGGAGGGATTATGAACGGAATCTTCCCCATCCCGCAGCCTGTCAACGAGCCGGTGCGTGCCTACGCCCCGGGTTCGCCGGAGAAGCGCAGCCTGAAGGCGGCTTTGAAGGAGATGCGCAGCCGGGAGATCGAGATCCCGTTGCTGATCGGCGGCAAGGAGGTCCGCACCGGCAAGCTGGGGAGCTGCATCATGCCCCACAACCACGGGCACGTGCTGGCCCGCTACCACAAGGCTGGCCCGGCCGAAGTGGAGATGGCGATCGCCGCGGCCCGCGCGGCGCGCGCCGCCTGGGCCGACATGCCCTGGTACGACCGCGCTGCCATCATGTTGAAGGCGGCGGAGCTGCTGGCCGGGCCGTGGCGCGATACCCTCAACGCCGCCACCATGCTCAACCAGTCCAAGACGGTGTTCCAGGCCGAGATCGACTCGGCCTGCGAGATCATTGACTTTTGGCGCTTCAACCCGTACTTCGCGCAGCAGATTTACCAGGACCAACCGATCTCCTCGCCGGGTGTGTGGAATCGCGTCGAGTACCGACCTCTGGAAGGGTTCGTGTTCGCAGTGACGCCGTTCAACTTCACCTCCATCGGCGCCAACCTCCCCACCTCGGTGGCCCTCATGGGCAATACCGTCCTTTGGAAACCCGCTTCCACCGCCGTGCTGTCCGCATACTACATTTACAAGCTTCTGGAGGAAGCGGGATTGCCCCCCGGAGTGATCAATTTGGTGGTGGGGTCGGGCAGCCAGGTGGGTGATCCGGTGCTCGCCTCCGAGGAGCTGGCCGGCATTCACTTCACTGGTTCCACCGGGGTGTTCCACGGCATGTGGAAGACCGTGGGTGAGAACATCGCCCGCTACCGCTCCTACCCCCGCATCGTCGGGGAAACCGGCGGTAAGGATTTCGTCTTCGTGCACGCCTCCGCCGATGTGGACGCGGCGGTCACCGCGCTGGTGCGGGGCGCCTTCGAGTACCAGGGGCAGAAGTGCTCGGCGGCATCGCGGGCGTTCATCCCTGCGTCGCTGTGGCCCACCCTCAAGGAGCGCCTGATCGGACAGCTTTCCGAAATCAAGATGGGCGACGTGGAAGACTTTACCAATTTTATGGGCGCGGTGATCGACGCCGCCGCCTTCGAGTCCATCAAGGAGTACATCGACTACGCCAAAGCCTCCCCCGACGCCGAAATCATCTTCGGCGGTGGTTGCGATGCGAGCCACGGTTACTTCATCGAACCCACCGTGGTGCTCACCACCGACCCGGGTTTTCGCCTGATGAAGGAGGAGATCTTCGGGCCGGTGCTGACCCTGTTCGTCTACCCCGACAACGAGCTGGACCGCGCCCTGGAGCTGTGCGACCGGGGCTCGCCTTACGCCCTCACCGGGTCCGTGTTCGCCCAGGAACGCGCCGCGGTGGCCAAGATCATGCACCGGCTGCGCGACACCGCGGGCAACTTCTACATCAACGACAAACCCACTGGGGCGGTGGTGGGGCAGCAGCCCTTTGGCGGGGCGCGGGCCTCGGGCACCAACGACAAGGCCGGCTCCAAGTGGAACCTCATCCGCTGGACCAGCCCCCGCGCCATCAAGGAGGCGTTCGTGCCGCCCAAGCACTTCGCCTACCCGTTCATGGGTGAGGCGTAGTCGCCCAGGGCAAGTTACCCGGCCGGACCCCAGGTCTTGGGGATGCGCATGCCGGGGATGAGGTCGCGCTCCGGGTAGACGGCGATGGCCACGGGACGCTCCGGACAGGCGGCCTCGCACAGCCCGCAGCCGGTGCAGGCGGCGGGCATGACCACCGGCCGGTGGCCGATCATGCGGATGGCCTCGCCGGGGTAGGGGCAGACGCGTACGCACACGTCGCACCCCTCCCCGCGGAAGGTGCGGCACAGGCGTGGGTCCACCTGAGCCACCCCGAGGCGAACCTGGCGCGGGGAACCGGGATGGATGAGTGCTCCCTCCGGACAGGCGGCGGCGCACGGCACGGCCTCGCACAGCACACAGGGGGTGCGCCCCACCTCCAGCACGGCGATGCGCCGCTGGGGATCGGCGGGGGAGGGCACCAAATGGATGGCGTTTTTGGGGCAGGCCTCAACGCAGGCGTTACACCCCGTGCACGCCTGGAGGTAACGCTGGTCGGGCAGCAGAGCGCCGGGGGGGCGCAGCAGCGTGGGGG
>Ga0209101_1001650_pt1 | contig 15989 bp, 12 predicted proteins | sample ConPoolayeCmetaG_FD_185481 | JGI IMG/M metagenome (GOLD analysis project Ga0209101, IMG submission 185481) | Hot spring microbial mat communities from California, USA to study Microbial Dark Matter (Phase II) - Cone Pool mat layer C metaG... ...
GACCAATGCCCAGCGACACCTATCTACTGGTCAATCACACCTTTGACACCGCGGGCATCTATGCGATTGCGGTGCGGGCACGAGACAGCCGAATGCAGATGACCAACTGGTCTGACACCCTGCTCGTGACGGTTGTGGCGATTCCCGGTGGACCACCAACCGGCTTCACAATTGAAGCGGCGAGTGACACCACCGTGCGCCTGTCCTGGCAACCACCTATTGAAGGCGTGCCCAACTTCTACCGGTTGCAGTTCAAAGAGATTGGCGGCACCGGCTGGAGCACAGTCGCCGAAACCAGCGCCTTGACCTTTGAACACAACCCGCACGGCAAAACCGGAATGTACAAAATCGCTGCCGTGTTTGGCGCCACCGTTTACGAAGACACCATTCCCCTTTCCACTGTACCGGTCTCGACCGGCAATGTTACCGTGGGTGAACTTTCCGGTCCGGACAAACCGGGCTACGGCTGGAACCGATTGACGGGCATCGGCAAGGCGTTTCCGATGAACGATACCGTTTACTGCGATTCAATTGACTGGTTCTGCACCGACTTTGCCACCGGCTCAAACGGACCATTCTACTATGTTGTCAGTCCGCACATCGCACCATTCGACACCAGCGGCAATGTGCCCGCCGGACCCTGGCGCCAGACAGTATTCGCCCTGCTTTCCGATGAACAGGGACCAATACCCCCTGCCGGCGACACCTCCTACCATAACATCATCCGGCTCACCACCGCACCGGTATCATTTGCCATCCGCACCGAAGACGGCTACTATGCAATTGTCAAGGTTAACCAGATAAGAATCTCCAACAAAGACATCCGCGCCCAGGCATGGTTCCAGCCCATCAACGGCTTACGCCTGCTTCGGCATTAAACCGGATTGCGCAAACCCAAAAACTGGTGCTTGACATTTAAAGATAGACCGCTCTTACCGGTCAGTGTGTATCGTCCCGCAGTAAACTCCTTTACCGGCACAATACCACAACTGGTTGAACAGTTACGGGTTCAGTTTTACTATTGCAGCGTTGAGAATCGTAGCAAAGGTTACCCAACCGATATAGGGCAAGAGTAAGACGCCGGCAGGAACAGAAACCCGAAAGAATAAGATGACGGTGACGAGAATCGCCAGCCAGAGGATAGGGATTTCCAGAAGTCCGGCAAGGGGCGAGCGCAAGCCAAAGAACAGAAACGACCAGAGGACATTGAGCGCCAGTTGAATAAGGAAAACAAGGAGCGCCAGTTTTACGCCCGGGGCATTAAAACCCTTGCGCCAGACCAAAAACAGGGCGATACCCATCAGGATAAAAAGTAATGTCCAGGCTGGTCCGAAGAGCCATCGGGGCGGATTGAAAACCGGTTTGTTTAAACTTTGATACCAGTTGGGAATGTTCGGCGCCGTGGCAACATTGCCCAGCGCGCCGGCTGCCAGTGGCAGGGCGATGCTCACAATCAACTTTACAATGTCAGGACCTTTCGTAATAACCTCCCTTTCTTATTAACCTAACTAATTCTAACTTAGTTCGTTTGTCGGTCAATCCGCCGCACGACAATTTTCCTTGCTCATTATTTGGTTAGCCGTGCTGCAAGGTCCGGGCAGGAGGTATCGCTTGACAGTACATATTCTAACGCCGGTCTCAAAAAGTCGCAACCCCTTTTAATTCAGGGACAGACTTCAGACTTACCACAATCGGCATAATGAACCACCCACCATATAACCGCCAACCCAAAATCTAATCACCTTCTCGCCCACAGACGATTACCTCCAGCACACCAATGCACCCAGTATTCCCACAACAAATCACGCCGAAACCGCCGAATTCGTCCCAGCGTGTCCTCCATCGCCAGCATCAACGCAAATTTATACTCCCAGCATCCACGCTTAAACCACTTCGGTATCGTCTTTTTATAACGCATTGAACTCACACTTCTTATACTACTATACCTTGTTAATCCACGCATTGTCACACCTCCTGTTCTATTGTTTTTTTCGGCACTCTTGGTCTATATTACTGACTCGCAATCTCTTTTGAATCAAGGACAGATTCCAGACTGTAATGGGGTGTTTTTAGAGCAAATTGGCTCTAAAGTCCCTTTAAACCGGCCGTTAATTGACAAAAACGGTAGGAATCCCTTCATTCAGGAGAAGTTCCATCGCCTGAGTGGTAATCTGGACATAGCCAAAGACGAGCACTCGCTCAACCTTGATAAATGTCAACAAGATTTTCGTCACCGCGGACGACCAGAAGCCGTCGTGACTCCCGAGTCAATCTTGCACCCTGTTCGGTCATATAGATAGTCGCCACACACTTTTAGTACGTGCGGTCGCAACACAAAAACTGCACTACAAAACACTCCAAACTGTCAAAGAGCAATAACACCTAATTAAGTTCTTTCTTTTGCCAGGGAAATAGAAGGTTAGAAGATTTGCTCTCGTAATCCCCAATTACCTTCATAGTGAACTCTTCAGCCTTTTTTAGAAGTTCCAGCGCGCTATGCTTTGACATTGGGTTTGTGCCATGGGCAAGAATGGATTCATTACGTTTTTTAAGTAAATCGCGCAGGGCGTTGTCGGCAAAAAAATCTTTACCCAGTTCTTCATCCCAGTCACTGAGAAGTTGATAGGCTTTATATAAAGGTATCTGAATTTCACCGTTTTTCCCCGTCGCACAACCCTTGAGCCATACCTTGCTTTTCTCAGGAACCCGACTAATATCAACATTGCCCGCAACAATCTGATGTTTCTCCTGTAGCCGCCACTGGGCAAGCATCTCAATCGCACGGTAGAGCCGGGCGGCGGCATCATCATATTTGCCCTCTTCTATCCGGCGCCGCGCGTTGTTGATGAGGTCAACAATCGTCAGGTCGGTAAGTTTGCCCTGTTTCAGGGTTTCTCCAATCTGATGCACATAACTTAAGGTTTTGTCTGAAGCCTTGAAAAAACTCAACTCCCCTGCACAATTAAAGTTGACCTTTTCGTAGGCAGAGCGGAATTTGATATGGTCAAACAGGTCCCAGTAAGCATAGGCTTCGGTAAGATACAAAAGGTTCCGCCGTAAATCCCTTTCGGTTTCGCTTAGGTAACCTTCAGAAATACTTTGGAGAAGTTCCTTTACCGAATCAAAGCGGTAACGACGAAAAAGCTCAAGTGCCCATTCAAGATGTTGGGATGCAAGCAAACCAACCGGTTCAAATATGGAATGTCGTTCCCTTCCTGGACAGATGTTACCCTGCACATCACGCTGGGCAACGATGTATTCCAATGTCCTGAATTTAAGCATTATTGCGGTAAAAACCAAGGCGGTGGACATCGGCTTTGTACCGGTAGTGAAGTCGGCGATTACATCCTGCCGTTTGACACCATTCTCCTGGAGTTTTGCCAATACGACATCTCTCATCTCCTGATACAGTGACTCAACATCCTCCTTGGGCTGAGTGAGAATATAAATATCATTTTTACGGTTAAGTTGAAGGTCATTGATGATACGCTGGGCATTTCCCTCAGTCTCTTTTGTGGCAAATAGCAAAATATAATCCGGGTTTGTATTTGATATTGACCGGCACAAGATAGGACAAATATCACCGATGTCACCCTTGCCCACCGTAGCGATAAATGCGGTTTTTCTATGGTGTGCCATTTTCACTCCCCTCCGAGGATACTTATTCCCGCCCAGCCGAGCGGAATATTTTCTCCACTTGTGATACGCTTGCGGGTGCGGGGTCCGCTACGGGAGTCAATCCGTGAAAGGCGATAGTTCGCTGTCAGGTTTAATTCCTGAGCAAGTAGCAGCAGTGAAGTGGCAAACATCCCTGAACCCTGCCCTAATCGGATAAGTGTAACGGAACCAAGAATTCGGGCATCGCCGTGCTGCAGGCGGTCTTTTGTTAATACCCGCTGATAGAACTGCCCAACACTGTTTAGCAACACCTCTGGCGTAAGCCGGGAAGCAGGGTCAAGTTTCAGGGTAAAGGTAAACTGAGTGCCGGGTTTTAAGGTTTCGTAAAGTATCGGAATTTGCCCACCTCGGCGTGCACCGATTACTCTTGCCTGAACAAGTTCCAGACTGTCCTGTGGCAGCTGAAAGTCAGAATCAGAGACATCAAGCCAGTGGGTAAATTTGCCCAGCGTATCAGCACCTCTACCACCAAGAAGCGGTAGCACCAGTTCAAGGGGGTCCTGATATTCTCGCCCGGACTTACCGTATCTAACCTCGCCTTCTAAAACCTTCATAAGGTCATTTCTGTTACACTCTTTTAACTTCGCGTAGCAGAGTGCCGAGAGAATCGCCCCTTTGAGCGAAGAACCGGGAATATAGACCCTGCCTGCCGATTTTATAAAGAGGTGAACTTCCTGTGTGGCGCTTGTTTTTCGGGCGCTGTTGTGAAGGGGAAGTTTATAGAACAGGTGTTTTTGTAAAATGGATTTGGGAATCAATCTGTCAATCGACTGTCTCAAAATGCCGGGTTCCAGCAATTTATCAAGATGAGGCTGAAAATCGGCATCATTAAAAAGTGAGTTAATGTTTATGCGGCAGAAGTAATCGGATTCAAGAAAGTAACCCAGCCAATTTATCGTTTCACCAGAACCGATGTGAACCGGGGTTAGAATTTTTAATCTAACCTTGAATTGGGCGCCAGGATTATTCATTGCACCTCCTTTGATGGGTTCAAGAGGCAGGGAATGGTAAAAGCAAGCCCATTACGATAAACCGGATGGGGTACAAGGTCAGCATCAGGGGTAACATCAATGAGCATACCTTTCCGGTCCCTTCCCGGAAAAACCGAGCCTTCCGCAAATAAACTGACCTCTTTCCGGCGATAGGTGCGGATTGCGGGCGAATAGATATAGCCCTTCCGTTCAATCAGTTCGTAAAAACCAAGATGGAGATTTCCCCTTTCATTTTCATCCGGATAATAGAGTGAAAGCATTAACTCCGCATCGTAATTGTTAGGAGTGTTTAATTCAATAGACTGGAACTCGGGCTGATAAAAAAAGCCTTTGCCCACCGAACGATAACCACCAATCCCTTCGTCACACAAGAGCCGCAACGCTGCGATGAATTTGTCCTGCCATTCATCAGTAACTTTGTAAAGAAAAAAGAAGCCCGCATCTTTGAGCCAGCAAAGTCCCGTATGGAAAAACCCGCCTTCCGCCCGCACCATTCCGGTCAGACGGTTGATACTTACCATCGGCACTTCGTCGTGGTGGATTGCTGACCGCAATAACTGTTGTAACTTTCCGGTGTGCTCGTCAATTTTCTTGCCTCTGAGTAGTTTCTCCCATTCTGAATGCTCAACAAACTGAATTTTCTTTTGTGTCTTATCCTGCGGAATCTGGTTGCGCGGAGTCGGAAAGAAGAAGTGCCGGTTACTTCCCTGTTCTGTAAAAATAAAGGCTGAACTCACCTTTAAGGGGGGCATAGGGGAAAGTGATTGTTCAAGAAGTTCTTTTAACTTTCCGTCACCGTATAGCAGATAAAAGGAATGGCAGAAAGCAGAAAACAGGGTGTCAGAATGGATGATAGTTTCACTACCTTCACGCATCCCTTCCCGCTGGCCAAGATGAAGCGGGGATTTGGGCTTTAATAAACAGGCTTGGAAAACAGCCATAGACAATTAATCACCGTCAAGCATTCGCCTTAACTCTGAGAAATTCTGAATCAGCAGTTGCGGTGTGTGCCAGCCTTTGTTAATCCGGCCCCCCTCGGTTCGTTCCAAAGCGCCGTTTTCATAGTCTTTTACCTTATTCCACCAGATTTTAATGTTTTCCAGTTTTACCTTGCCATAACCACGCGAACCCATACCGCCAAGATAGTCGTCTTCCAGTAGTGCCATCGCCTCAAAGAGATGTCTCAAAAGGTCTTTGTCGGTTTGTTCATAAATGTTGAATATGAATTCTGCGGGACGAAAAACCGCACCTGCGGGCACGCGCTCAATCTGACGAAGAGAACGATGCAAAGCCGTTCCTTTCACGCGATCAATCGCTGTTTCAAATTTTACCTCTGTATAAATACGGTCAAAGTTCATCTTCATTTCTTCGGATATGCTATTTTCGTCAAGAAAAACATCCCGGACATAAAGTCGCGTCAGAGTTATATCTTTTTTCTCGCTGGTAATTCCGATTACACCGAAGATTTTGCACACTTCGCATAAGCCATCTTTCTTAGCACAACTATGAACGCCATTTGAATCAATATCACTTTTTTTAGCGCGCTCTAACAGATTTCGCAACTTTCCCTTTAGTGAAGAACCAGGGATATACGGTTTTCCTTCGGGGTCGGTAATAACATAACTGTCTATACCACCAATTTTAATTCCACTTTGCCCGCTACCAATAAGTAAACCGGTTACCACCCTGATGTCACTGTGTAATAACACTTTACCAATTAAGTTTGCCATACTCCCCTCACTTTCCTCCGTGTAAGCGATGATAAGCAACAATCGCCTCCACGAAGTTTTTTAAACACTTAAATTGCCCTTCGGATTTTACCATTTGAATCGCAGAATCAATGAGGCGCTGAAAATCCTCAACCCTCCCGCGATGACGACCAGCCGCATATGCGAGTTTCGCCCGAAGTAGTTGTAACTTCGTTGAGTCGTAACTCTTTATTTTATGCAACTCATCCAAGATATTGCGAATTTTAGAGGTGGAGAGCTGCTGTTCCTTGCCTCCCGAAACAAAGTGTTTTGCTACTTGATTGGCATAGTTTATTAACTCTTCGGCATTCCCGTTGAGAATAGCGGTCAGTCTTGAACCATCGGGGGCAAAGTTACCCTTAGGATTGTTTTGTTGACTTCTTACCTGCATATTTATACCTCCCTTTGTTTTTCTCTTGTCTCCAGTTCTGCCCAACGCGTAATCAGGTCAAGGTGCTGGTGCAGACGAACACCTTGAATAATTTTTCTTTCCAAATCATTGAGCGCTGTGACTACCGCTGGCTTGTTCTTTTCTCTTTCCTTTAATCTAGTCAGGGCGTAAATTAAACGCCAGACCGGAAACATTGCTTGCTTATCTGTTTGAAATTCTGCCCAGCTGGCATTGAGTATGCCCAGAATTGCCCGGGGAAATTCCTTTTTCTTCAGAAGGTCTGCCAGTTTGTTTTTCATCTCCAAAACTTCCTGATAGTCCTGCCATTTTACCACCTTGTTCAGTATTGAAATGGCATCCCGTCCCTGCTCTTTGGCAGCCTCTTCGGCTTTACCTGCCATCTTTGCTGCCTGATAGACTGGAAACTTTTCCGAGGGCGCAATGAATATACCAGCAGAAAGTGTTAGCCGATTTGAGGTAAACTGGCAAAAATCTTCATAAACCTGGCGGGCGAATTGGGGCAGTTTTGACCAGGCACCGATGACAAACAGGTCATCACCTCCAGCATAGGCAAGGTAGATATTACCTTTGAAACCATCACTCTCTGCTAGTGCCTGAACCCGGGCCGAGAAGAAATAACTAAGCAGATAACTGAGCATTGAAAGACGGGATATGGAGCGGTCATCCCTGCTCTCTCCATTTTCGGCGTAGGTCGTCAGCCCTTTCTTAAATACCTCGCCCAGATGGTCAACATCGGCTCTTAATACCCCCCATCGTTTTATTCCGTCCGCTTCATCTGCCAGGTCTTTAAGTTCTACAGTTTCACCGTCTTTATCCGGCACATATTTACCGACAAATCGGAAGCCAGCAATACCGGGTTCCAACACCGTACTATTTATCCGGTAAATAAGTTCGCCATCGGTAAAATGTGGCTTTGGGTGAAATTCATAATTTACGCCCAGTTGCTTAAGCGTTCTTTTCCAGCCGGCATCTTGGGCATCCGGTTTGGTTATCCGATTTTCATGCAGATATTGGGCATTGTGAAGTTCTCGGCCAAGCTGGACAAAACCTGCACACATTTGACAAACCCGATTTTCTTGTCCCTGAACGCTGAGTTCTTCACCGCAGATTAAACAGGCAGGCACTTCACCACCAACGCCCCGCGGCCCTAAAACATATTTATAGTCGGCGTTCGCTAATATCGTATCGAATTTGCGTCGCTTTTTAGTTACCAGTTGGTCGTGTAACTTGTCCCAGACCGAACCAAACCTTTCCCGGTTGAAATCCAGCGTCTTCACCGGCTGCCAGGCAATGGTAATGCCGAGTTTCCCTTTGTGTTCAGTAAGTAGTACTTGGTCAGTTGACCTGATAATCTCTTGGACATCATCGGCAAAATTCGTAGTCACCGGCACAAGTAGATAAAAGTGCCCCCCGCCGCAATAAATCTGATTCGCCCGGGTGAGATTGAACCGCCTAAGGATTTTTTCCGCCACAGCCTCGGCAATCAACTGCAGGTAAAGCGAACGCCCCCGTAACCCCTTTAAGGCACCCTCAGCCCGCAGGTTGTATATAAAGTTCTGAATTCCGGAAATGTCACCGCCAATCAGATAGGCTACAGTTCGGTCCTGTTCATTTGATAAATCGTGCTGAAACACCTTCAGCAGCTGTTCAATATCAGCATAGGTAAACCGGTCAAGATATAGACAGGCAGCAATCGCAGCGGTTAATTTCAGGTGATGGTAAAGCGAAATATCGGAGATAGTTCTATAAACCGACGCCGGGATAAATACCGTATATTTTTCCAGTAGTGCCAACAGGCGATTAACCAAAACCGGATTTTCTAATCCCGTCAAACTTTTTGCTTCTTCGTAAAAGTTATGCCACAAATCCAGATAGGTTTGAGAAGCAACTTCGCTTTTATTTTGCGGTTGGACACCGCCGTCTTCCGGTAAAGGCTGCAATGAGAAATAGGTATGACTCGGATTTCTAAAAAGAGTTGAGAAAACATTAGTCAGCGCCGTTTTCGCTGGAGACCTTTGCTGCCCTTCTTCCATTTCTATCCTTTCACCACTGGCAAGCCAGTCTGATAAAGTAACGAGTCGGGTTAAATGGGGATTTGGCGCACTGATGGCATCGGCAATGTGATGATTTTCAACGATTTCGGCAAGGCCTGGCCAGTCTCCCTGAAAAATTTCGGCAACAAATTGACCGCTTAGTTGGGAATGACTCTGTCCTAGTCTTGATCCGGTTCGCAAATAAAATTTGCCGATATCATGGAGCAAACCGGCTAGGATGATTAATTCTAACTCTTTTTGATTCATTGCACCTCCAATTGATATTTACCCATACCAAAGGATGTGTTTTTACCGATGTGTAGAATCTCACCAGCTCGGAGGATTGGTAGAAATTGACCCAGTTCACATTTATAAACTGCCCAGCCGGTAATACCGTTAGATTCAACCATCCGATTCTGCCGCCGCGAAAAATGCCCCCAGTCGGCACCGGCAAAAACCGCCTCTTTTAGTTCTATCTGCTGCGCCGCATTTATTAACGAGCGGTAGTCAATCTCAACCGGCTGGTCGTGAAAGTAACTTAACAACCAGAACCGCCGTAGCAAACCGCGGATAACAATATCAAACCCAGCTCGCCGGCACAGTTTTCCCTGTACGGTCAGGCGGGTTGGGGTTAGAAATGTTATCCGCACATGGTTCGTTGCCTCGCCATCGGATGCCAATAGATTAAGTTGCATCGCTGTTGGCTGGCGAACCAACGCCATTTTTTTATAATCGTAAATCAGGCGGTTGTGCTGATAAATACCAGTTAGATGAAACGGTTTTCTCGGTCGGCCCAACCCCTGTTCAGCCAGTTGTTCGAAGGCATAAATAAAACAGGCGAGAAATTGAGTCGCCCGCCAGAACAAAATTAGTTGGAAAACCAGGGAATCTCCTTTTTTCAGAACCGTGGTTTCAGTATCAGGTGGCTCAATCACGAATGGATGGGGAACGGTATCAACTTGGGGAAGTATTCCCGCGGCGGGTGGACGGGGGGTATCAAATACATAAGACCAGACACAGCTCCGACGAAGTAAACACACTTCACATTGCCGGTTGTGAAATAGACAGGATACTTTCCGGAAGGCAATTCCATAGGCACTGGGTAGTATCCCACCTTTGAACAAGGGCAGTGATACCGGCTCGGTCGCTTTGAGTTTAATCAAAACCCTGATAAACTGCACACGCACCTTTAATATAAGCCATCCGTTCTTGTTGTCAATATTTGGTCAGGAACTGCCGTTCGATTCGCTGGCCCCGGTAAGAAACAGGCATTCAACCCACAGCCCATTGTTATTAGACCGTCAAACCTGAAATCCGGCTGGTCCTTAAACCCTTTGGTTCTGGCATTGGCAATATCAATACCCACATCCCAAAAACAGGTAAACAAAATCCGCTTCACAACTTCTTATTCTCTCCTGCCAATAACTGCTGGGCAAGTTGCTGGAATTGGAGCGCAAGCGGACCTTCGGGCTGGGAAAGGACAACTGCCTGACCCTGGTCCGCATCGGCTGCCGCCTCTGGTATAAATGGCAAACGGGCTAAAATCGGCACGCCCAGTTCCTGTGCCATCCTGATTGCACCGCCCGACGGGAAAAGCGGGCTGGCTTTGCCGCAGTGCGGGCAGATAAAGGTGCTCATATTTTCCACCACCCCCACAACCTGCAGTTTAACCAAGCGGGCAAACTCTATTGCCCGCCGCGCATCCATCGCTGACACCGCTTGCGGCGTGGTCACAACCAGCACCTTTGCCCCGGGAATCATCTGCGCAACGCTCAACGGCTCATCACCTGTTCCCGGTGGTGCGTCAATCACCAGCCAATCCAGCTCACCCCAATCAACATCGGCAAGGAACTGAGTGATTGCCCGCATCTTCAGTGGACCACGCCAGACAACCGGCGCCCCATCATCGGGCAAAAAGAACGCCATTGAAATGACCTTCAAACCGGTATCGGTGACTACGGGCTTTATTTTATTCTGCTCTGTTGTGCTGATAATCGGTTGGTCAACACCAAGCATCAGGGGAACATTGGGACCATGGATGTCAACATCAAGGATTCCGACCCGCAGGCCCTTTTCCGCCAGCGCCACTGCCAGGTTAACCGCGACCGTAGTCTTGCCTACGCCGCCTTTGCCACTGAACACCATCAAGCGGTTGTGGACTTGAGCCAGATTCTCTTTAATCCTCTGTTCAATCGCCTCCTGAGTTGTTTGTTCTGCCATACTACTCCTGATGTCCGGGACAAACACCAGCAACTTCGCTCAGTTTCCCGGCAAGATAGTCCTGAACCGCACCTTCAACATCGGTCTCGCGGGTGATGAACAGCGGTTTGATACCCGCGGCAACAAGGTCCGCAATTGCTCGTTGTCCCATTCCCCGACAGATAACCGCCTCACAATCTTTTAGCGCCTCAACAATTGCGCCGTGGCCCTGATGTTTCTGTGTGCCACATTCACCCCGACTGTGTCCGGTGAACTCGTTCGCCCGCACCGCACAGCGCCGATAACCCGAATCTTCAATCTCGCAGATAACAAACATCCGGCTCCGACCAAAATGCCAGGCGATGTTTTTGCCATCGTCCGTTGCGACCGCAATCCGCCTCATTTTGACTCCTTTTCTTCCTCTGAACTTTGAGAACTTACTTGCCTTGACCATCGGCACCTGCCCCAACCCAATCCGCCCGGACCGCGCCCATCTCTTTCTTCAGGTGAACGATGCAGATTACGGCTGGAACAGGCAGGACAACAACCCGGTCTTGGCGCCCCGTAAGGCACCTGCCAGCTGTGTCTACAATCAGAACAGACAAAAGTTCTTTTCGGAACCACAATCATATTACCCCCCTCGGTTTTGATTTCTAAAGCCTTGCCCTCAACTAATGCCGCCGCAACTTTACAATGCGCCTGCTCAAGGATGCGGCCAAATGTCGCTCGTGACACGCCCATCTTTGCTGCCGCCTCCTCCTGATGAAGACCGAGCAGGTCCGCATAGCGCAGCGCTTCTATTTCATCCAGTTCTAAAATTACTTTCTCTTCAACCGTCTTACCGGCCGGCTGAAAAAACCGGCACTCCGGCAACCAGCCAATCCGCCGACAACACTTTGGTCTTGGCATACAATACATTATAAGCATATGCTCATAATTTGTCAAGCAAAAATGGGACTCAGATTATCCAGCGCCGGTTGATGGTCAATTTGCGCTTCATCCCTTTGGAATATTCAGCAAACCGACGGTGGGCGACTTCTTTTAACCCAAAATCAGCCAGCAACCGCTCGGCTCGCTCAATCCGCTTTTGGTAATTATAATATTCTGGTTTCGGAAATTGGGCTTTACCATCTTCAAACCATTGCTGCCCAGGTAAAGCCGGTGCCGACAATTTTGATTCTCGGCCGGGTTAGACGATGGGGCTCTAAATAGCATAAATCCCTTGATTTCCATATCCACTGCTATACCTCAATGCCGCATATGTATCTTAACTTTTTCGCCTTTTTATTTGCCAAATCGTTTTTGCCAGATTTCGTCGCTTAAGGTCCGGAATTTCCTGCCATACTCAACCATAGTTGCCTCATAACTGGGGTCGTTCAATGCCTGTGCCGCAGTTTCGTCAATTGGCATCACTTTGCAGTCGCGAAAGGTTTGACCAGCAAGGTCATAGTGGTCGCGGATAAAGCAGGGTGCAAACCAGTTTTCAACTTTGCCCCTTTGCTGGTAGCCATAATTGATAGGTTGCCTGAAACTCCTGAATTACCCGGGAATTGCGGACGACCACCTTACCCAGGAAATTCCCGAGCAGCCGATTACGCACCGATTGGGCAAAGCAGGTTCTCTTTTAAACCCCGGTCCATCGCATTCAGCAGGTTGACGATTGCCCTGTATTGTGCCTCCCTGATTGTTCGGGTATGCAGATCAGAGGCAACAAAATTCTGATGGATAAATTTCTGCACCAGATTTAAACTGGCTTGGGCAGGAGTTGATTTGCCAACAGACCATTCACCACGGCGCCGGCGGTGCGGTTTAATCCTTCCCTAAGAATATTCGTTTGTGTTCGGTTTTTCATTTTTTTCCTCCTTTGGGAAGCTGGAGAACGGTTCAATTCCTCCCTTAGAAATTCACCGTGTCTCATTTCCGATCAACCGGCTTCCCCCGCGCCGATGTCGGGTGTTTATTCCGGCGTTACTGAGAATTTTTATTATTAAAATGGTCAGGTTGCGGTTAGAATTTAGGAAAATGACCGGAAATCAGAGCAAGCCAGAAAATCCAGTCGCTGCCCGTAACAGTTTTTAATACCAGGTGGAATGAAGAAAAAAAAGTTAAAGGTTATCTCGATTGCCCTCTTAACGGCTGAGAATCAGTTTTTCCCGGAGCACCTCGCCACCGGCGTTGAGGACCAGAAAGTAGACTCCGTTGTTTACCAGACGACCGTCTTGCAGATTTCCCTGCCAGATAACATCGTATTGACCCGGACTGAGGTGTTGCCCACAGAGGTCACGCACTTTTCTGCCCGAGGCATCATAGATGGCGAGGTTGACATAAGACCGCTCGGGAAGAATGAAGCTGATGCGGGTTTGGCGGTTGAAGACGCTGGGAAGAATCTCCAGACGGGTAACGTTTTTCCGGGTGGTTTTTGCCCCGTCAATTCCGACCAATCCCAGCAAGCCAACAAAGACACCGTTACCACTTGTGCCAAGATATAAAAGTTGCGGGTTATGCGGGTCAAATGTCAGATAATATGCCCGAAGATTTCCAACGCCGTCATTGGCTTCAAACCAGGTCTCACCCTGATCAGTGGAAAGATAAACGCCCCAACCGGTGCAGGAGTCATGGATTGCCCAGTCAAGGGTACCCAAGGCAACCAGACCGGTATCAAACGGACTAAAGGCAATCGTGCGAACACAGGGGCGATAGCCGTCAATCTGAAAACGGGGTAATGTGTCCCAGGTCATTCCGCCGTCAAACGAACGGTAAACGCCCCCGAATCTTGAAGCACGCGCCATCAAAAAAACCGCACCGTTAAGCGGTGAAACCGCTACACCCCAGGTTTCCAGACGCCGGGGCAGAGGTAGTTCAAACCAGGACTCGCCACCGTTTGTAGTCTTATAGAGTTTTAACCTCTTCGGCAGGCAGAGGTAAAGGGTGTTCGGGTCGTTAAGCGCCATCGCCAGCATCTGCGGATGGCTGTGAGAAAAAGAGTCGCTGCCGATCGTGATATTTAGCCCATTGTCCTTTCTCTGCCAGTTCTCGCCCCCATCAGTGGATTTGTACACCCCGTATCCTGACACCCAAACATAAAGGATGGTTGAATCCTCTCGGCTATTTGGGTCAATCAGGATGGTACTTTTGTAAGCGGTGTCGGGCAGTCCGGAAAGCATTGTCCAGGTTTGACCCCCATCGGTCGATCGCCAGAGTTTGCCATAGACCCAGGTCCAAGGACCGGTGCCGGCATAGAGGATGTTGTGATTGGCAGGATGAATGGCGAGGCTATAGGTGGTGTTACCATAGGGGCGCAACGGCTGAAAAATATACTGGAACGAAGCCCCGCGGTCGATTGACTTCAAAAGCCCGACATCGTGCAGGGCGATATAGACGATGTTGGAGTCAATCGGGTCAGGAATAACCTGTTTGATACAGGTGACCTCAAGACCGGTGCCGCGCCAGTTGTTATTGCCCAGGGACTCACAGTAGCAGTAAACCCAGTTGTTGCCCGCATCGGTAGATTTCATTACCGCATGGGAATTACAATAGAAAATTATCGCCGTGTCGCTCGGGTCCAGTGCCAGACCGTCAGGCGTATATCCCCAGAAGTAAATCCAGCCCTTTTGGACATTGTTATCATTTGTTACCCGAAACCAGTTTTGCCCGCGAGTGGTGCTTTTGTAAACACCGCCTCGCCCTCCATAACCATAAAGCGCACCGGCATAAAGCACGGCTGGATTCTTAGGGTTAACAACTATCCGCCGAAAGTTAATCCTCCAGGCACCGGTGGTGCAGGGTTGCCACAGCTCGCCATAATCGGTGGTGAACCAGATACCGCTGCACAGGGAGTTGCGTTCTATATCCTTAATCGGCGAGGTTGCTGCATAAACCCGGTCCGGTTCAACCGGGTCGATTGCGATCTCCCGCACCACAACACTCTCGGGCATTGGTGGCAGACCGGAATTTTTCAACTCCCAGGTCAGACCGGCATCGGTGCTGCGATAAATACCAAGATGGGTTCCGGCGAAAATCAGATTGGAATTGCGCGGATCAACCGTGAGCGCATAAAAAAGTGCGGTGGTGTCAATACCAGTTGTTCCCCTCAACATCTGCCAAGTTTCACCACCATCTGAACTCTTGAAAACCGCGCCCCGGGTTGGAACCTGAATCCAGATCGGATCGGTATACATCACCCTCGGCATACCGATACCGGCATAGACTACATTGGGATTATTGGGATCAACTGCCAGCGCACCAATCGGTGCGGTATAATTCGTCCGACTCGGCGCTGGAAAACCGTTCCGCTTTGGCACCCAGGTTTCGCCACCATCGGTTGACTTGTGGATGCCACCCCAGGTGCCGAGAAAAATTATCCCTGAGTTATGGGGATCCGGCACGATCTTCTCTACATAATAATCGGTCAAACCTTTATTCAGTATCCGCCACGATGCGCCATAATCGGTCGACTTATAAAACCCGCCTACATCCGAGCCAACATAAATCGTGCCCGGATTTAATGTGTCAACGGCAATCGTGGTAAACCAGCCACCACCTCCCATGCCGATTGACCGCCATTCTAATGACGGCTGCGCCCAGGACCGGGCCAGAAAAAGCCCGATAATAACCATCTGCCATTTAAAAATCTCCTTGTTCATAACTCTCCCCTTTTTATAACTTGAGTACTAACAGGTTATATTTTTAACAATAAAATTCAATTTTTTCCGCGCAAGCGGGCAAGGAGATTTTTGCCTTTGGTAATCAAAAATGAACCCAAGGCACCGAACAGGGCGGCGATGCCGAATCCAACCGGGCAACCAGGTCTGCCACAGCAGGGGCAGGTAGAACCCATCGTCAGATAACCACCACTGATTCCTGCCCAGAGCCCGAGAAAACGCAAAACCCCTGGCAGGATGGGGCGGTGTTTATGTTCTTTCATCTA
>Ga0209101_1001651_pt1 | contig 15988 bp, 14 predicted proteins | sample ConPoolayeCmetaG_FD_185481 | JGI IMG/M metagenome (GOLD analysis project Ga0209101, IMG submission 185481) | Hot spring microbial mat communities from California, USA to study Microbial Dark Matter (Phase II) - Cone Pool mat layer C metaG... ...
GACAACGTGAGTACGGCCGGCCGCAGACGCTTGGTCGGAGGGACTAGAGGATTGCTTCTCCCCTTCTCTAACTGATTGAGCGCTTGTCTTAGGAGGTATAATAAGGCTTTGGCCGACCCGTATCATCCCGGATTTAATGTTGTTAGCCTGCACCAGATTTTCAACGCTGACACCGAATTTACGGGCCAGGCTGTGAATTGTGTCTCCCGGACGCACTTTATACATCTCCCCAACAGCCGTGCCGTCTAAAGCGACCTTCTTTTCCTCTTTGCGCATATTGACAGGCGAGGAAACCTTCTTATGTGCAGCCTCCCTTTCTTTAATCATCAATAGTTCCCCAGCTCGCAGAGGCCTATTCGAAAGCTTGTTCAGTTGTTTTAGGTTGGCTACCGAGGTGCCGTACTTGCGCGCAATTTGACCCAGTGTGTCGCCCTTTTTCACACGATAAAACACCCCACCGTAAACAGCGCTGCTGGCCGGCGCAATAACTTGCGGTTGAGCTTCAGGTATGTGCAAACTTGCAAGCCGCCCTTCATAGCTGGATGGTACCTGCAGCATATAACCAGCCGGGATATTCGCCCGTCCGCTCCAAATCGGCTCCAGCAAGGCGTAATTACAGCGCCTAAGCTCTGACAGCTCGAGTCCTAATTGCCGCGACAAATAAAGCGCTGAAACAGGGGCCGGCACCCGGTAACGCGTCACATCCATCGGCGGTTCCGGTTCGACTCCTGGAAAGTGGATCTTACGCTCCTCGTATGCTTCAACGGCCGCCAAAAAGGAGGGATAAAAGTTGGCCGAGGCAAAACCAAAAGCATGCTCAGCGCGGTTTTCTATCAAAGTAACGATATCAGTAGTGCCCATTTTCCTAACCTTTTTAGCCACCCCGGCCACACCATGGTTATACGATATGATTGCCAGCGGCCAAGTCCCCAAGGTGCGGTACGCCGAAGAAAGATAACGCGCCGCCGCCTGAGTGGCCTCAATTGGGTCTAGTCTCTCATCAATGACTTGGTTGACAGTCATATAAATGCGCGCCGTGCCCGGCATTAGCTGCCAAATTCCCGCCGCTCCAGCAGAACTGTAAGCCTGGTAGTCAAAGGATGATTCTACGAAGGGTAAACGCGTGATCTCCAGCGGAATGCCGAACTCGCGCACGAAGATCCGTTCAATGGCCGGCAAATAACGCCCCGAGCGGCGGATTGCCGCCATGAATTTATCGCGGATTCCGGTTTGGCTTCGCACCAAATCTTCATCCAGAACCCGCTTATACTTGCCATAACTTTCCGGTACAGCGCGCATCACGTTTTCTATCCGCTCCTCAAGGGAAGTAATCGGACCAGCTCCGCCGGCTAAACGGTGGAAAGCAGCTTTCACCTCGGCAATGCGTTTTTCTACTTCACGGCGTTTGAAGCTGTCGAACGCCGCCACATTAAGCTCCGCTGCGCGGGAACGCAAATCCAGCACCATAAAGATAATGTGCGGATAATCCTTGTGGTGGATTACTACTTCATATTGACCGTATCTAGTAAAAATATCTTTCCAGAAGTTTACCCGCGGCCGTAAAGCCGCCGGCACATGGAAGTCGCGGTTGCGCAACATAGAGACCGGGACAGGGCTCGACCAAGCCGCCCCGCTAAGGGCCATTTGCGCCACCAAGAGCCCCGCCAAAATGGGGCCCAGGTTTGCCATATAATGCCTCATTTCTTCTTATCGTCCGATTAAGGCAGCCACTATGGAGTCCTCGAAGGCCAGGGCTTGCTCCCGCGACACTACCTCGTTTTGCAGGATGCTGAAAGCAAAGTTACTGTGATCGGCGGTCACAAGATAACCTGCCAAAGAACTCACCTTATCCAAGGTGCCGGTCTTGCCACGTAAAACTTCCTCTGACAATCCAAAGTCGCGTTTCTTCAAGGTTCCGCTACGGCCCGCCAAAGAAAGCGAGCTTTCGAACTCCGCGCCAAGCAGGGGATCGTGTGCAGCATACTCGAGCACCCGCACAAGAGCCTGGGCCGAAATGCGGTTGGCACGGCTCAAACCCGATCCATCATGTAATTCAAATTCTCCGGCCGGTACTCCCAGACTCGTCAAGAAGCGCGCTAGGCGTTTCAAACCTTCGCTTCTTCGCCAGCGGCCGTCTGCCGACTCACCAAGAGCAAACAAAATCTGCTCAGCAATAAAATTGTTGCTGAAGTGGTTTAAATCCTGAATAGTGCGGCTTAAAGGTTGAGAGGCTTGCTCAAAAAGTAATGTAGCACCCGGCGGCACCACCCCGCTGACAAGCGCTCCTTTCACCGGGATACCTATGTATTTTAGAAACTGCAAGAAAGTCTCGCCAAACATGATTTCCGGCTGCTCAATGCCGCGGTAAATAGTAATGCACGGATCGCTGCTTTGAACGGCTCCACTTAAAACGAAGGCCGGCCGGCCCACATTTACCTTCCTATTGATGTTTGGGCGGCGGCCACGGCCTCCTTCAGTGACGATGGAACCTTGGATGTCAACCTTAAACTCCCAGGGATCGGGACTCACCAGTGCCGACCGGCCTGGTACGGCCGGGCAGATGTCAAAAGCCAAGCTGTTGTAATTAAAGGCTAGGGCAGCCGAGCCGGTCTGGTAAGCGCGCTGCCCTTGGCCGGGGTTCTGTTCGGCAAACAAGCTTCCATCCAGGCCCAACTTGCCAATCTCTTTTAAACCCATCTTTTTTAACCGCCGTACCATGGCCCAAGCTGTCTCGATGCACAGCGAGGGATCTCCCCCACCTTTGATCCACAGCACATCGGCAAAGCCGCCCTGCAGGCTCTGAGCGTACACTTTTGTCTTAAAGGTATATTCGGCCCCCAATTCCTTCAGCGCCGCCACGGAGGTAAGAATCTTCAGCACGCTGGCTGGCTGAAGGGCCTGCTTTTCGTTAAAACTGAAGACTTTTTCCCCCTTGTCAAGATTGTAAACCGCCACGCCCAACTGAGCGGCCGCTCTGCCGGCCAACAGACGGTGCAAAGCCTGCTGTATTTTAAAGTCTTGCGCCGTAGTGGTGCGTATCCCGCCTTCTTGTGCTTTAACCTCAAGAGGGCTGCCCGCTCCGGCAACAAGGCAGGCAACAGGCAAAAAAAACAAAACAACACTACCACTTATGGCTTTAAGCCGCCGAAGTCCAAGACACTTTGCCTTTTCCGGCAGAACACACCAAAACACCGCCCGGAACCGGCTCGACAAATTACAGTCCATCATGTGTCGCAGCGGTTGCTTCGAATACCCAGCTACAGCGCCGTCGTTTATGAAAACCGGCTCTTATTTGGCCGTACAACGCGCAGCTTCTTTTTGCTCCTCGGTCATGCTGGTGGTTTCATCAGCATTAAGCTTAATGAACTCTTTGAGATCGTCAGGCACATCGCTGTCGGCAAAAATGCTGTTGGTCGGACATTCCGTCACACAAGCATCGCAATCAATACACTCATCGGGATTTATCATGAGCATCCCGTAATCCGTACCGCGTGCCGGCGGTTTGTTGTACTTCTCGTTCAATTCCTTTTTATTAATCCAATAGAAGCAATCCACCGGGCAAACCTGGACACAAGCCCGGTCTAAGCTCCCCAAACAGTTTTTTGTGACAACGTGCGCCATTTGAATAAATCTCCCAAAAAGTCCGATCCGCCCGGCAATAATCTACTTCGACCTGCCCTTGCCGAGGAATACTCTCAGTTCTCAATACTCCTTAAGATGCTAAACCGCCAACTATCTGACAATAAAAAACCTCGCGCCGGGAGACAAGCCGAGCATTGTTTATAACGACTTATTCAGGCAGCTTCTTGACGCCGCCCCATAAACGCCGGAGTAGACAAAAAAAGGGACGATCCAGAGCATACGTTATGTCATGAATCGCCCCCAACTCGCAGAAAGGATGGTGTCATGCCTAGTATCTCTTACTTCGGTAGAATCACGTTTTCTTTAATATTTGGGCGCTAAATAAGCAGAAACTTTTTCCCCTCTCGCATCAATATGTTAGGCAAATCTTAAGAGGCCGACGCTGTGTACCGCGGGTCTCCGGCGGCGGAAAACTCACGGATTAGGTTCTTCGGATGCCTTTCCCTGGCTTCTAATGACAACAAAACACCGACTGGGTATATTAATGTTCCAATGTCTCTTATCCGGCCCGATAGCCAAGCTGGCTAAGGCAACGGTTTGCAAAACCGTCATTCGCCGGTTCGAATCCGGCTCGGGCCTGATTCTTTCATAATAGTCCAGACCGCCCGTTCAAGTCGTGAACGTTCCAGTTACATCCGTGAACTCAAACTGCAGCTCACTTGGTCCTCTGCAAGTACTTACCTTTCGCCCGCTCGAACGCCGATTAGCCTCAAAAAATAATGTCAGCGAACGGAAAGGATGCGAAATATCTTAGAGGGCCCGCTTCCAGAGGTGGCATTTTTCCTTTTTTATGCAGAAGGTCTTTTACCCGCCTAATTCTTGATGGGCACGCAGGTGGCACCCAAATTCACACCAACTGCCTTACGACACCACCGTAAAACCCAAGTCCTGAGCTGCTAGGCGCTGCGCGCTATCCAGCGAAATAAACGAGAGCTGAGCCTGCTGAGGCATTTCCTCAGATCGGCAAACTGCCAGCATTTCCGCCTCACACAAAGCGGCCGAAACCAAGCGGCTAAAGCCCTTAAACGGCTTCAACATCCCGCGCCAGGCGCTTTCCTTGAACATTACGGCAACCAAAGCACTGCTATCAACGTAAGAGACCTTCATTCCCGCGACTCAAAAAAACGCTTTAAAGCTCCCGGTCCGGCGGCAAAGAGCCACCGCTTCTCACAATTCCCTTACAAATGACTATCAAAGGTCTAACGAGCGTATAGCGGCTCATTCTGTTTTTCTATAAGCGAAGGATTCTTTCGCGGAGAATCGCCATGCAGACTGCCGTGGCTCCATCCTCCCCCGTTGGCTTCGGCCCCTCCTATATTGAGCCGCTTTCGCTAGTCGTTCCTTCAGCCGGCGATTTAGGTTCTTTTACTCCAGAGTACCGGCAGGCACTCCAATTCATTGAAGATATGAAGCTTCGCTACCCCGAGGCGGGCGGATTTCTATCCTGCCTACAGTGTGCAGCAGGTGGTCCTACAATCGGCGGGCTGTTCTTTGATCTGTCACTCAATCCAGCAGGAAGGAGGTTAATCAAAGCAACGCTTGCCGGTGCGGGAGACCTTTTCAGCCCTGACATCGCTCAGCGCACATTAAATTATCAACTAAATGATGAACGCCTCCATATCCCGTTAAAATTGCTTGCTACCGGCCCGCATATAGCTATGCATAAGAGGCTCTCGACCCTGACGACGGAGCAGTTCTGCGTATGGCTTGCCGATACAGCAACTTTTTCCTTTCATGCGGACACTCGACAATGGGCTGCCGCGATGAAGGCGCGTATCTCTCCACTACGAATAAGTCTGCTTACTTGGAATATCTGGGGACTGCCGTTTGCCCTTGGCTTCGGCTCGAAAGCGCCTTGGCGCTATGCCGCTATCGCTGAGAAACTGAAAAGCTCCACTTATGATGTCGTAGCCCTGCAGGAAATGTGGGACCGTAAGACAGACGTCATTCTTCATCAAGCCGGTTTCCCCTATGCAGCTAAGGGACGAAAAATGCATGGGTTAAGAGACAGTTCCGGCTTGCTCACCTTGTCGCGGTATCCCATCATCGCCGCTGAAACACTGGCCTTCTCACGAAAATCAGGCATAGAACGCTTCGTAAACAAAGGCGCATTGTTTACACGAGTGGCCTTACCCACGGGACAGCATCTAGATATCTACAATGTGCACCTGGCCTCTGCGCCTGAAGGACTTAATCATTTGTTTACCAGCGGGGCCGCTGCAGCCCATATCCGGGCCGCTCAAATCGAACAACTGGACGGCTGGATCAACAGCCGCCGGGTGGCCAATATTCCCGTCATTCTAATAGGAGACTTCAACACCATTGAAGAATCGCACGAATATCTGTTGCTTAAACAACGATTCTCAAACGACCTCTATCGGGCCCGCTATCCCCGCCTTTCCATGTGTAATGAACGCACATTTTTAGGCTGTACATTTGACACAATCAAAAACCGCTGGGCGTTAGGAAAAGGAGCGGGCGGTCGGCTTGATCAGATCTGGCTGCCTTTCGTAAACCCCCATGAATTAACTGTTCAGTCAATGGTAAACCGCCCGGAAACGGGGTGCGAGCTGTCCGATCACTATGGCTTGGCCGCCACAATAACGTTCTTTGGAAAATGCAGAAATCAGATCCCGATTATTCATTACAACCAAACCGCTTATAACGAGGAAGAAAATGCCCTCCTAAGCGCCTCATAAGCTATAGGGTTGTGTCAGCTTTCAGGTTATATACGTTACACCGTACTAACAGCCGGCACCAAATTATTAAAGAACTGTCCGGCGGCAGCTTCCCACGTGTACTGCTTGGCGAGGGCGCAGCATGCCTCCCGTGAACCGGTCCGCAGTGCTGCCTCTACGGCCCGACCTAGGTCCTTGTCACAACAGCCGGTCTCAGGGGAAGTCAGGATGTCTTTCGGGCCTTGGGCCGGAAAAGCAGCCACTGGAACACCGCAGGCTAAGGCCTCGAGCACAACCACGCCAAAGGTATCGGTAAGACTAGGAAAGACAAACACATCGGCATCAGAAAATGCTTGCGCCAGATCAACCCCCCGGCGGTAACCAAGAAACTCCACTTCGGGATATCGTTTTTGCAATTGGGCGCGGTACGGGCCGTCGCCGACCACCCGTTTTGTCCCCGGCACTGAAAGTCTTAAAAAGGCGTCTATATTCTTCTCCTTGGAGATTCTACCGACAAACAACAAGACAGGTCGGCGATCCGATGCGGTGGTTTTTGGATAGGGGTAAAAGATTTCGTGGTCGACACCCCTTTGCCAGCGGCAAAGCCTGGTTAAACCATGACTCCGTAGCTCCTCTTCCAGCGAGGGAGTTGCGGTCATAATGTGCTCCGCAGCCCCATGAAACCAACGCAAGTAGCGCCAGGTCACCCAAGTTGGAACAGCTGCCAAGTGTTTAAGATACTTGGCGAAATGAGTATGAAAAGATGTCGAGAAGCGCAGTCCATGCCGCAAGCAGAAGCTTCTGGCACGTAAGCCGATTGGTCCTTCGGTGGCAATGTGAATGTGATGGGGTTTGAAGGCCGTCAAAATTGCCGAAAGGCGGCGGCGGGGGAAAAGTGCCAGTTTAATCTCAGGATAGAGAGGGCAGGGCATAGTTAGATAATCCGCCGGCGTATGCATCTCAACTTGATGTCCAGCGCGCATAAGTTCTTTTCCAGTTGCAGCCAGAGTCCGGACGACTCCATTTATCTGCGGATGCCAGGCATCAGTCACGATTAAAATCCGCCGCTTTGCTCCATCATGAGCGACCATCTCAGAGCTAGGTACCAATGCGCAGGCCATTTACAGCGACTCCATTTGCGGATTGCTCCACTTTGCAGGGGCGGCTTATACCGGCCAGCCAGGCATAGCTCGTGCCAATTGACCTGAAATCAAAGCGACAGGCGTTCTTTTGCGACAGTTGCGCCAAGAACAGCAGCATCTCAGGATCATAACGCACGCGAAAAAGGTTAAGCCACCATCGTAACCCTGCCCGGCAAAAAGCAGGATAAGAATGTAGATCCCAAAAGTCCAAGACCAACAACCTGCCGCCAGGAGCAATAAATGAAAGAGCACGCGCGAGGGCGGCACGCCAGTCAAATAACATTGATACAACGTAGGAGAAGAACACCACGTCGAAAGATTGCCGTCCAAAAAGCTCTCGCGGATCGAAGTCTTCTGCCATCCCTTTTGCCAGCTGAATACGTTCAGCCAAACCTTGCCGCTTGATTTGCCGGCCGGCCCGGCCAAGCATAGCTTCGGAGCATTCCAGACCATAGAGCGAAACAAGCCTGTCCTGCTTGGCCAACTTAATCAGATTCCAGCCTGTGCCGCTGCCTATTTCCAGCACATGCGCGGGCCTGCTATCGCCTATCCAGGAGAGTAAGTGCATGCGCCCAAGGAGAAAAAACCGGCGCGTCAGGTCGTATACCTGCAACTGCGGCCGATAAACTCGATCCATCAGGCAAGCATGATCTTGCAAGCCGGCGAGATTCATTTCTCAACCGAGTAAAGATGAAAACCGCCGTAAATCGCCGAGCGGTCCTGCCCAAAAAATTTTCTGCTTTCCTTCTCATGATAGCGGAAAGAACGCCGGAGCGGCGAGGCACACAGAGCCGCCTCAACCGGCGAGAGCACTCCGGCGCTGCGGAATATAATTCGAGCGCCTGGTTTGGCACAGCGCAAGATTGAGCCCCAAAGATCCCGTATTACGTGCAGCGGCATCCAGTCCTGAGCGTCCAGCAAAACAAAGGCGTTGAAAGATCCGTCAGGAGAACGGTTTAAGAAAGAACGTATATCTGAGATGCTGGTTTTCACCCTCCCTACTCCGGCCTTGATGGTTTGATAGTATCCGGCTCTGAGGTACGGTGGCAGCGCCAGAACGTCACTTTGATTGTAGCGGCAGTCGAGAGCTTGCCAGGCGAAGTAATTGCGCTGAATATCGAAATCACAAAGAAGCCTACGCACCCGCTCACGATATAGACTTGCCATGCCGCCCTTAGAACTCTGACGCAGGCGGCCGAACTGCTGAGGGGGAATACCCAACCCGTATACTGTGACAGGCATCCATGAGAGAGACTTAATCAGCCAATGATCGAAAAGCGGGGCAACATGCTGCTCGAAAAGATTACGTTGTTCCTCAAGGGAGCGCGCCTTAAGCAAAGCTTGTGGCCGGGCGCCGGAAAACCATGCTAAGTGTTGAGCAAAACGCAAAAACAAAGCCGAACGGGAATGACGGTAAAAATTCTTTGAGAAAAAAGCAATCCGGCCTCTTTTCCTGAAAAGCTTACTGAGCCGTCCCCCTTCCCAAAAGCGGCGGGTTGCGTAGTCCAGATGCGGAGCGATCCAGCGTTTATAATTAGCAATGTTGTTCTTGTCTTCCGCCGTGCCAAAGAATGTATAGAAAGCTTCATAATCAGGCAAATACTTAAGCGCTGCAATTTTAAGCCGCGTCAAGTGCATATGTGCCGGATTTAAGTCAACGGCGGTGATACCGGCCGGTGAATAAACAAGGTAGTTAAGCACGTTGCAGCCGGCGGAAGCAATGGTGAGAATATGCGAGTTGGAATCAAGGCCCAGCGCCGCTGCATCAACTTCCGGATCTTCCCAAATTTGGTTATAGACGAGCCCGTTAAACCAAAGCGAGAACAGACGTTGCAGCATACCCGCGGGACTCGCTATTCGCTCGTGCTCGACAGCAGATTTAATTCTTTGCAGTGAGTGTGACATTTAACCTCCTAAGCCGCCAGCGGCAAGTACCCATTCTCCTCGGGCTGACCACAAAAACGGGCCAGGGCAAACTCGCTGCTCAGCGGCAGTAACGCGCCGTTCGGCATGTCCCAGTTCACCCAGTAATAGCCGGTAGGCAGTGAAGTGAGAGAAATGAGCGCAATGTTAATGGTGTGTTCGTGGGATACTATCAGCACGTCGCGGCGCTGTGGCAAAGTCTCATCCAGCTCCACGATTGCTGCGGTGGCGCGGGCGCAAACATTGATTGTCGTTTCAAGCCCTAGCGGCAAGCCGACCAAACGGCTTAGCTCATAGCGTGCCGCCAGATTTAAAAGAGCCGAATGGCGAGGCTGCCGCCAGCAATGGACCTCTGTTTGCCCTGTTCCATTGAGTAAGGTGAGCCAGCGCCGATAGTTACAGCCTTCCAGGCGGCCGACGCGACGTTCATTAAAGGCCGGATGCACTATTATACTGTCGAGTGGCAGATTCAACTCACGGGCCGCCAAGGCCGCGCTTTGACGAGCACGCAAAAAGGCTGAGGTAACAATAATCATTGTGTCTCTAAGAATTCCGGCTGCTAAGCCTCCTCTGACGCTCGCTTGCACCTCAACCTTTCCTTTCTCCGTCAAGGGAAACAATTCGCCCCGCCGCAGATCACCGTTAAGAATTCCAAGGGTGTTGTGTACGGCTTCCCCATGACGCATGAATACAAAACGACGCTTAAGCTCATAATTACGAAGAAAATTATGCCGCGCTTGCCGACGGTGCCGTAAGACAGGAAGCATTGCCTGCGGCTGCAGCAACGACGATACCGGCTCAAGCTGGGCGAGCATATATTAAGCCTGCACTGACTGCCCGCATCCCGGCCAGTGAAAGCTCTGTTAAGAATTAATGAGAGTTGGGTAAGGAAAGTCCGCCCTTGAATTGATGCTGTGGCTGGAACCGGTGCAGCAGGACTCCCAATTTAACACTGTGATCCGGCCGTGTCTTCTTAACATAAGGTAGCCTCCACTTTCTATTCGGTATGAATAAGATCTTGATGTCGGCTCTGTTGATAGACTACACTTATTTTAAGCTGGTTTAAGTAAACAGCGGCTTAAAGAAGACAGCCGGTCGGCGCGGCGGAAAACGTATTACAAGGTTGTCCTGATGGCCAAATACATCGGGGTCTTGACAGCAGGAGGGGATAGTCCGGGACTGAACGCGGCTTTGCGTGCTTTAGGAAAATCAGCACAGATCTCTTTTTCCATGCAACTTGTCGGTTTCAAAGATGGTTTTAGGGGGTTAATGGAGAACCGTTCTGTGGACCTGGATTTAAACGAGCTTTCCGGAATCTTGACCATGGGGGGGACAATTTTAGGAACCAGCCGCGACAAGCCGTACAGCATGCCGGTCGGCAACAAAACCCGCGACATGACGGACGTTATTGTAAGCAATTATCAAAAACACAACTTGGACGTGTTGGTTTGCATCGGAGGCGGAGGCACCCATAAGAGCGCCTATCATCTGATGCAAAACGGTGTTAACGTTGTTACCCTGCCTAAAACGATTGACAACGATATTCCTCTCACCGACATAAGCTTAGGTTTTGATACAGCGCTTGGTATTGCCAGTGAGGCGATCGATCGCCTTCATAGTACAGCACACAGCCATCATCGCATTATCGTAGTTGAAATAATGGGGCACAACGTCGGCTGGCTGACTCTCGGTTCAGGCCTGGCCGGCGGGGCGGACGTAATACTGATTCCCGAGATTCCCTATGAAATTGAAAGCGTTGTAGAGGCTATCCGGCAAAGGCGCCGCCGCGGCAAGAATTTCAGCATCGTAGTTGTGGCTGAAGGGGCCGTATCGAAGAATGATGCGGCTCAATTTGAGGCCGGGCAAAGCGCAACAAAGTCCAAGAAAGCGCGCGATAAAGAAAACGGTAAGCTTACCAACATCAAGGTTAACGGACAGGCCCAGAAGCTTATGGGCCTACGGAGCGGAAACACTCTTCACTTAGCCCGACGCCTTGAAGAACTTACGGGTTTGGAATCCCGGGTGACTATTCTCGGCCACCTGCAGCGCGGAGGCACACCTTCTTCGGCCGACCGTATTTTAGCCGCGCGCTTGGGCACTGCTTGCGCTCATTTAATAAAGAAGAGCCGTTACGGTTGCATGGTGGCAGCTCGCGGAGATGCAACTACACCAGTTGAATTGCAAAAAGTTGTAGGTAAAACCAAATTCGTTCCCTTGGATCATCCTTGGCTGCAAAGCGCAAGGCTATTGGGCATTAACTTGGGCGACTAAGCTGAAGTAAAAGGTCAAGAGATGCGTGAATAAAAGCTAAAAATTCCTCATCCCATGCCGCTCACAGAGCTGGAAAAGCAGTGGCGGAGCTTGTGCCGCCCCTACCGTGTTGTTCAAGGAAAGGACTTTAGCCTGGCTTCTTTTCGCGCGCGTGACACGGGCCCTTTCAAGAAAGAAGACAAGCAGCGGGCTACCGAGGTGCTGGATACGGCGCTTGGAGCGCTGCCCGAGCTTCAAGAAAAACTTTATGCCAACCACACCTGGGCGGTGCTTCTAATCTTCCAGGCCATGGATGCAGCCGGCAAAGACAGCCTCATTAAACATGTCATGTCGGGGCTTAACCCCCAGAGTTGCCAGGTACGCTCCTTTAAGGCGCCGGCTGGCGAGGAACTCTCCCATGACTATCTCTGGCGCTGCGTCAAATGGCTCCCCGAACGGGGTAGTCTGGGAATTTTTAACCGCTCTTACTACGAGGAAGTATTGGTGGTGCAAGTACACCCTGAATTCTTGGAGCGGCAAAACCTGCCGCCAGCCTTAATTACCGAGAAAATCTGGCAAGAGCGCTATCAGGACATTTGCAATTTTGAGCGTTATCTTTCGCACAATGGTTACGTTATTCGCAAGTTCTTTCTGCATTTGTCGAAGGAAGAACAGCGCCGACGCCTCCTAAAGCGCCTTGACTCTCCTCAAAAGAACTGGAAGTTCTCGCTGGACGATTTACATGAACGCAAGTATTGGAACCGGTACATGTCGTGCTATGAGAATATGATTAAGGCCACCGCTTCAGAGCAGGCGCCCTGGTATGTAGTGCCCGCCGACAATAAATGGTATACCCGCGCTGTCGTGAGCGCTGCTTTGCTGGAGACTTTGAGCTCGTTGGACTTAAGCTTCCCCAAGCTTAGTCCGCTCAAGAAAAAGAAACTTTCCCAGGTACGGAGTGCTTTATTAAAGTGAGTGTCGAAGCCCGCGACAACGATACTGCTCTGGAAACTTACCTTAAGCAGGGCCAAAAAGCACTAAGTAGACTTAAATTTGGCAGCTTAGATTCCAGCCTGCATGATTTACGAGTCGCTTTAAGGCGCTTGCGCACTATATCAAAAGCCGCCCCGCAAGGCGCAATAACCGCCCGTTGGGCTCAGACCGCCAGGAAGATAGCCAAGCTCAGCAATCCGCTCCGTGACCTGGAGGTGAGAATAAAGTGGCTGCAAATTAACTCCAAGCCGCTTAGCGGCGAAGAGCGCCGCCTGGCCCGGCAATTGACTTTTGCCCTGCTCGAGGAATACCAAACCTCTAAAAGGCGGCTCGTCAGAAGAATAACCCCATACTGGCTGCGAATCTTGCAGCCCTGTCAAGCAAATAAATTGGGCGGGTCTGTGGCGGCACTTGACCCCTCGCTTGTCCGACAACGGCAGCGCATTTTCTTACGCCACTACCACAAACTTACTCCTAATTCCAGCTTTCAAGCGCTCCATCAGACCCGCATAAAGGCAAAACAATACCGCTACGTGTTGGAGCATTTTGACAACAAGACCAAGAAAGCCGCCAAGGTGATTAACAACCTAAAGCAGCTCCAAGATCTTTTGGGAGACATACACGATCTGCATAACATAAGCACCAAGTTCAAAGACTCTCTTAAATCAGCCCCCAGGAAGTGGGCTTCTCTATACTGTTCACTGTTAAACCTGGTTGAGCGGCAACAAGACGAGATGCGGCGGAGATTGGGCAAGTTTAAGGCCCGCCACGCCTTCAAAAAACCGATTAAGCTGTAGACTTTTACAGCTCCGGGCGCCGCGACTGAATATATCTGCACTTGATATGCTCAAAGTGCGGTTTTCCGGCGGCTTACCGACTTGAACACGATTTTTCGCCGGCCTGACGGTTTAAGCGAGCGCAAAACCAAGCGCATTTTGCTCTGCAACTCCTCCTGAACAGCGCTTGGATCGCGGTCCCCGTCAATTACCGCAAACTTGTACTCCTTGATAATCCAATCAAACTCGCGGCGAATCCTCTTTTGGTAGTGAATGAAGCTCTGATATAGGTCGCCGGCCCGGTAGATATCCATACCGGATTCCCAATAGTTCAATCCACCTTGCTTACGTAAGCTGCGCTCGGCCAGCATCTGAGGACTCACGTCAAGGTAAAAAAGAGCGTCCGGCACCAAAGCCATGCCGTAAACATCTCTAATCCAAGCACGGTCAACTCCGCGCACTGCATTGCGTGCCATCAAAGTATAAATATAGCGGTCGGCTATCACAACAAATCCAGCGCGCAAGGCTGGAATCAAGCTATGCTCCAGCTGATCGGCAAAGTCGGTGGCATAAAACAAGGCAAAAGTCAAAGGATGCAGGGTGTTTCCGCGTAAGGCCTCTTCCAACTCCCGCCCCACCAGGGTGGAGCGTTTAAGCCCAATTTCGCTGGTCGGATATCCTTGCCGCTCCAGCCAGTCACGTAACATGGCACTCTGCGTCGACCGTCCGGAACCGTCCGGCCCTTCTATTACCACCAGCAGCCCTTTAAGCTGCGCTATGTCAAAGCCCGGAAGGCCCTTCCCATACCAGCGCTTGCTCATGTTTTACTCCCCAACGAAAGCGGCCAAGCTCCGGCATTACCCTGAAGGACCGGCACGGGCGGGGCCTTGTACTTAGGCAGATCAATCATGCGGCGCACAATCTCACGGACCTTCTGCTGCTGAACTTCCGGGGCTTGTGTAGCGTCAATGCAAATGAAACTGAACTCTTTTCGCATGTGTTTGTATTCTTCACTAATCAAGCCCTGAAAGGCCTTAAAACACTCCACCGGATCATCGGCCAAGCCCAGATCCATTCCGGCTTCGTAATACTTCAGCTGCGGCCGCCCGGCCAGAATACGGTTAAGGGCCACCTCTAGGGGCACTTCAAAAAGAAAGGTCAGATCGGGGGGCCGGGCGAAGTTATACAACCGGCGTACCCACTGCCGGTCACAGCCGCGCACGGCATCACGGGCAAACGCGGTGTAAAAATAGCGGTCGGCCAGAACTAAATAACCGCCCCGCAAAAGAGGCAAAACCTGGGTTTCATAGCGATCGGCAAAATCGGTGGCGTGAATCAATGAAAAGGTGGTGGGTGTCAAAAAATGCTGCTTCTTACCGCGGCGCGTAGCTCGCTTGACGATACTGGAAGAATTCCACTCCGTAAAATAAACCTTTAAGCCCTCCAATTCGAGCCAGCGCTTGAGCAGGCGTATCTGGGTGGATTTCCCAGAGCCATCCAGGCCTTCGACAGCGATTAACCTCCCGGAAATACTATCAGTACGTCCCATACATTTTTATTATGTATTATAAATTATTTTAACACGAAGCATCAGCCAACGATTGTTAGAGTTATGTAAGGCAAGAGGCCGGAGCGTTTAAATCCCAATCTTCAAGATTTTCCATCAAATCAGTCAAGTAGGCCGGTAGGCGTGCCAAAAACGCATTTTCAAATTCAACTTTCACACACGCTCCTGGGAGGTCAAAGATTCGCTTCAGCTGCTATGGCGCGGCTTCAGCGGGGCCGGCCCGGCCACGAATGCTTAGGGCCCCCGGACCAAGGAGTAGGCGGTATTTGCTGAGTTCAGCTCATTCAAATCCAAGCCCTTTTCTGCTATGCTTGTGCAAGACATGAAGATTTACCTTTTGCGCCATGGCCATGCCGAGAAAGTCTCCAACCGCTTTTCGGAGGAAAAGCGGCCCTTAAGTGTTAAGGGCCGCCGCGTCTTAAACCACATCGCGCCGGCCGTAGCTGAGCTCTTGGGCCTTCCTTCAAAGATTATAAGCAGCCCTTTAATGCGTGCCCTTCAAACCGCAGAGATCATCGCTCAGGCGCTTCCCGCCAAAAGAAGGATCGAAACTTCTGATATGCTGTTGCCTAACGCGTCAGTTTCCAAATGCTGGGATTGCCTCATCACTTCAATCGCAGCGAAAAAGATCCTGCTTGTCGGCCATGAACCGTTTCTTTCAAGTTTCGCCGGTTTTTTACTAGGAGCCGGCCGGAGTTGTCTTGAATTCAAAAAAGGCGGCTTATGCCGCCTCGAAGTGGAGGGTAGTTCAAAGACACCGGAGGCCGTCCTTAAATGGTATCTCACGCCCCAACAGTTACTTAAGCTGGCCGACGCAAGTTAATACCGCCTGGCCCTCATGTCTAATACTTACTTGCAAGAAAGCCGGTTTGGCCTGTCGTTTTATGGTCCTAAGAAGTACATACCAAGGGGGAATTATAGGAAGTTCACGGCATACAAACGGCAGAAAAATGAATCTGGGCCCTGTACAACAAACCGCCCTGTTGCATAACGAACTTCTAACTAAATCCTAACCCG
>Ga0209101_1001652_pt1 | contig 15987 bp, 14 predicted proteins | sample ConPoolayeCmetaG_FD_185481 | JGI IMG/M metagenome (GOLD analysis project Ga0209101, IMG submission 185481) | Hot spring microbial mat communities from California, USA to study Microbial Dark Matter (Phase II) - Cone Pool mat layer C metaG... ...
GCCTTCGGCCTGCGGTCGGCCTGCGCCGACCGGGGGCGTCGGCGCAAGCCGACGTCCGGCACAGCGTGCCCGGAAAGGCTGATTTCCAGTCAGCGCATAGCGACAGGCCAATCAGGTAGGTAGTTACATTTTATCTATAAAATCCATCATAAACTTTAGAGACCCCGTGCGGCCTCGCCGGCCAGCTTTTTGACCTGTGCCATTGCCTCGGGCGCCCCCTGATCACCGACCACATGCCAGGTGACCGCGTATTTTTGTGTCCATCCGGCCAGTTCTTCCCACAGATCGCGATGTTGAACCGGGTGGCCATCGCGTGTGCGCCAGCCGGCGGCGGCCCAAGTGTGTATCCAGGTGGTAGCCCCATTCTTGAGATAATCAGAAGTGGTATAGAGATGCACCGGCACGCTACGGGTCAGCGTACGCAACCCTTCCAACGCCGAACGGATATGCAGCCGATTGCTCGATGTATTCCTCTCGCTGCCGCTGAACGTTTTGACATGCTCCCGATAGCGCAGCAAAACCGCCCAACCGCCCTTTTTTTCCCTGTTCAGGTACGAAACCGCCGTAAAGATATGCACCGCCTGCTCATCATCGACGGGCAATGACGATGCCGGAATCATCGCCCGCGCCAGCCGATCGACGCGCTCGTTCCAGCGGTTGCCGGCATGACCACGTGTCCAATGCCAGATCACCTCATGTCGCGTGGTTTGCTCGTCCAGAGCCTGCCACAAATCCTGGTTCTGGACAGCCGCCTTGCCTGCCCGTTGCCAGCCTTGCGCCTTCCAGCGGGGCAACCACTTGTCGATCCCCTGCCGTAGATATTGCGAGTCGGTGTATATCTCGACTCGATGGGGTTGTTCGAGGGCACAAAGCGCTTCCAGTGCGGCGCGCAGTTCCATCCGGTTGTTCGTTGTGTACACCTCCGCGCCGACCAGTTCCTGTGGAGGACGTTCGGGGTACAGCAAAAGGGCCGCCCAACCTCCCGGCCCTGGGTTGGGATCGCATGCACCGTCGGTGTAAATGGTGACCGTGGGCTTGCTCATTGCGCGATCCGGGCCAGCCGCAACGCCAGCGCACTCAAATCGTCGGCACGCCAGGTGGTGCCGCTGCCCAGCGGCCATTCACCGTGCAAGACCTGCTTCCAACGCGGCGGGATCGCCGACAGGCCATAGGCGGCGCCGGCCAGCGCGCCGACCACCGCACCGGCCGTGTCGGCATCGTTGCCCAGATTGACCACCTGCACCACGGCTTGTTCAAACGAATCGGTGGTCAGCAAGCCCCACATTGCGCTTTGCAGCGTGTGCCGCACCCAGCCGCTGTTCGCCAGCAGTGAACGAGGTAAACGGGGGGCGTCATCGACCACACGGCGTAAATCGGCCACAAGCGCCAGATCGCGCAGTGCAGCCGCCAGCGCGTCGGCAGGCGAACGGCCGTACACCAGATGACAGATGAGCACGTTCACCAGCGCGCAGGCTTCCAGACACTCGCCATGCGGGTGCGTGACCTCGCTCTGCAACCGGCTGTCGATCACCAGTTGATCCAGGTTATTCCACCAGGCCAGGGCAACCGGCCAGCAGCGCATCAATGAACCGTTACCGGCCGAGGCAGGACTTTGTTGTTGCACAGCATAGGCAGCCTCTCGCCAGCCTATTCCGGCTCGAACGCGCAACAGCACCGCACGGGTGTGAATGCCGATATCGGGAGGGCCGGCCTGATACCAGGCCACAAAGCGGTGGGCTAAATCGGCGGCATCGAGGGGACGATGCGCCAACAGACTTTCGGCCAGGGCCAGGGCCATTTCGGTGTCATCGGTAAAATGCCCGGCCGGGAGGCGCCCGACTTGCATATCGCGTACCGGCGCGTCGAGCGGACGAGGCGGGCCGAATTCTAACGGCATGCCCAGCGCATCACCGACTGCCGCGCCGACGGCACATCCCATTATTCGATCTCGAATTTGCTCATTTACCATATTTTATCTCGATTTCGGTCAATCCCGGCCCATCACGGCCTTGAGCCACGCCTGAGCGATCAGCGCGTGTCCGGCCAGGGTGGGATGAACCCCATCGGCAGCCCAAAAGGCCGGCTCACGGCGGGTCGAGGCCTGGGCAAAAAGACCGTCGAGGGGAATGTAAACCGCGCCGAATTCGCGGGCCAGTTCGCGCACGGCAGCGATCTTGGGATCGAGGTCGACGCGCCAGGCACGGCGGTCATCGGGCACGGGCAACAAAAAAGGCTCGCAGATCACCAGCCGGGCAGCGAGTTGTTCGCGCGTCTGGGTCAAAATGGCATGATAAGACGCCGCAAATTCCTCTACCGAGGTAGGATCGTTGGAATCGTAACGCCGCCATGTGTCATTGATCCCGATCAAGATCGAAACCAAGTTCGGTTTGAGCGCCAGGCAATCCGACGACCAACGCGCGAGCAGGTCTTTGGCCCGATTGCCGCTGATGCCCCGGTTGACAAAACGAACTCGCTTTTCCGGCCAGGCCGCGCTAAACCAGGCCGCAATCAAGGCCGCGTATCCCCATCCCAAATCGGCATCGTTATGCCGATCACGCCCGGCGTCGGTGATGCTATCTCCCTGAAACAACACGAGATCGTCCGCGCAGATCATCATCATCCTCCCCAAGCAGATTTGACCTGTGCAAGTATAGCCCAATCACGCCAAACGGTCAAAGTGGACGGGCGAGAGAAAACGGCATTTTTTGTCCGAATTCCAGGGTATGGTATAATCAGAACAGATCGACAAGACCCTAAAGGTCTTGAAGACCTTTAGGGTCTTGAGACTTGAGAAAAAAGAATGCGTAACGTTGCAACACGATTGTTATCGCTCATCATGCTGCTGCAATCAAGGCCGACCTGGAAAGCGGCCGAATTGTGCGAGGAACTTCAGGTTTCCGAGCGCACCATCCATCGCTATATGGCGATGCTGGAAGAAATGGGCATTCCCATTTATTCGGAGCGTGGGCCTTATGGTGGCTTTGCCCTGTTGCGCGGCTACAAATTGCCGCCGCTGATCTTTACCGCCGAAGAAGCCACCGTGCTCTACATGGGCGCCAACCTGATCGGGGAAATCTGGGGGCAAACCTATGCGGCAGCAGTGACCTCGGTCACCGCCAAGCTGGACAACGTGCTGCCGGACGATCTACGCCTCGAAGTCGCCCAGGCGCGCCAGAGCCTGGTTGTTTCCGGCCTCACCACACGTGACTATCGTCCGTGGGAGGCCACCATCCATCGTTTGCGCGAGTGCATTGCCAATCGCCGTTGCGTCAGCATTCAATATCACAACTTTGGCCTGGAAACCACCGAGCGGGTGATCGAGCCGTATGCATTGACCTTGCAATGGGGACTCTGGTATGTGGTGGGCTTTTGTCGACTGCGGCAAGATTTGCGCACCTTTCGTATCGACCGCATCCAAAGCCTGACGCCGCTCAAAGAAGTCTTTACAATGCCGCGCGACTTTGACGTGCGCACGTATATGGCCCGCACTATGCACTTGGAACCGACCTATCGGGTCGAGGTCCACCTGGATTCCGAGGTCGCCGCCCAAGTGCGCGAGCGACATGGACACTGGATGAACATTCAAGAGCACGACGATGGCTCGATCACTGCCCGTTTCGGGGTGGCAACTCTTGATTGGGCGCTGGGTTGGGTGCTTGGCTATGGGAACAAAGCACGGGTGATCGAACCGCCCGAACTGATCGCCCGCATCGTCGAGACCGCCCAGAACGCTTTGCAGCAATACCGGCCAACGCCGACGTAACGCCGGGCAGGCCCACAGAACAAGGAGCAAGGGTAGATGATCGACAAATTATCCCTGTGGTGGTCAGGACTCACCATCATGCTGGGCATTGCCATACTATCGGCGTGTGCTCGTCACACAACGCCGACGCCTACCCCCGAATTCCTCATTGTCGGCTACCTGCCCGAGTATCGCCCTCTGGACCCGGAATGGGGACGCTACCTCACCGACATCATTTATTTTTCGGCCGGGTTGCGTCCCGACGGAGAATTGGATACCGGCAGATTGAGCAAACAAACCCTCGCCGCCTTGCGCGATATGCGCACGACCTACGGCACGCGCGTGTTTGTCGCCTTGGGTGGATGGGAGCGCTCGCAGCATTTTGCCACCATCGCGCTCGACCCGACATTGCGAGAGCGATTTGCGCAAACCCTTACCACGTATTGTCTGGACAATCAATTAGACGGGGTCGACCTGGACTGGGAATTTCCCCAAAATGAACAAGAGAATCAAGCCTACGTAGCCATGCTCGCAGCGATTCGTCGTGCTTTTGCGCCGCATAGCTTGCGGGTCAGCGTCGCACTGGCCGGCTGGCAAGACCTGGGGCCAGAGCTTTTTGAAGCAATAGATCGTATCCATGTGATGTCCTACGATCATCAAGGCCGCCATGCGACTATGGCACAGGCCATTGCCGACATTGAGGCCTGGACGGCACGTGGCGCACCGCCTGAAAAGCTTGTCTTGGGCGTGCCCTTTTACGGACGCGAGATCGACAATCCGGCGCTGGCGCTGAGCTATGCCCAAATCGTCAGCCGCTACCATCCCGCACCCGAAGTAGACGAGGTTGAAGGGATTTATTTCAACGGCATCGCCACAATCCGACAAAAAACACGCTATGCACAAGACCAGCAACTAGGCGGAATCATGATCTGGGAATTGGGGCAAGACACCCGCAACGAGACCTCGCTGCTGCGGGCGATTTACGAGAGCCGCTAACGCAGAAGGAGAACCGAGTCAATGACATTTGATCTGGACGTGATGATGATCGGGCATTTTGCCAAAGACGTGTTGGTGATCGACGGCGCAAGCCAGGTTGCTTCCGGCGGAGCCGTATACTATGGCGGAATCGCCTTGCAGCGTCTGGGGGTGCAGGTTGGCGTTGTCACCCGGCTGCACCCCGCCGATTGGAAACGGCTGGACGAGTTGACGGCGGCCGGCGTGCGCGTGCATGCCGTGCCCGCGCCGGAAACATCGGGCATCGAAAACCGCTACCGTTCGACCGACATGGAACGGCGGATTTGCAAGCCGCTCGGCTTTGCCGGGCCGTTCAACCAGGCCGACATCCCACCATGGGCGGCGCGGGTGTATCTGGTCGTGCCGATCATGGCCGGTGAAGTCGATCTTGCGCTGCTCAAATGGCTGGCCGCACGTGGCCCGCTGGGGCTGGATGTGCAAGGCTTTGTCCGGGTGCGCGAACAAAACGAACTGGTGTTCCGTCCATGGCCGGACATGGCCGAGGGCCTGGCCTGTGTAACCTATCTCAAAGTCGACCAGGCCGAAGCCGAACTGTTAACCGGTCAAACCGACCTGCACGCGGCAGCCCGTCAATTGGCGGCCTATGGCCCGCAAGAAATCGTGCTCACCCAATCTGCCGGGGTAACCGTGTTTGCCGACGGCGAATTTTATCATGCGCCCTTTACTCCGCGTTCGCTGGCCGGCCGTACCGGTCGCGGCGACACGTGCTTTGCCACCTATGTCGGCAAACGGCTGACCTTGCCCCCCGCCGAAGCGTGTCGATGGGCCGGCGCGGTGACCACCCTCAAGCAAGAAACCCCCGGCCCGTGGAACGGCGACCTGGCTGCCGTGGAACAGCTCATGTATCCGTAGAATCCTTGCCATTGGGGTAATTACCCGGCTGCTCGCAGCCTTGCGCCGATTAGAAATCGGCCTTTGTGGGCGCATGCGGCGCCAGGCGTCGGCCTGCGCCGACGCAGGCCGAAGGCCCAAAAAGGGCGACTTGGGTAGGCAGTTACCCATTGGGCAAGAAAAGGAGTCGATGATGACCAACCTGGAAAATTTCCGCGCCACCACCGAACATCGCCGCCCGGCACGCATTTTGTGTTACGCCGATTTCACCCCCGACCTGCGTCGGCGGCTGGTCGAACATGCCGGCACCGATGACCTGAGGGCACATTATGCCATGGTTGACCTGGGTGGGGTCAACCTCACCCGCCCCGAATGGTTGCCCTGGCCCGATTACGCACGCTATTGGGAAAACGAAAGCCTGCCCGAAGGCACACGCCTGGATGAGCACGGCGTGGCCATGGTGCCGAGCGGATTTTATCACTTTTGGGGCTATGTTTCGCCCCTGCGCAATGCCCAAAGCCTGACCGAGATCGAAACCTACCCGCTCGACGACGTGCGCGGGTGGGATTTCTCCGACCTGCGCGAACAGGTTGCCCAACGTCACGCCGAAGGCCAGGTGGCCGGCGCGTGGGTAGGGCACATGTACGAAGACGCATGGCAGATCCGTGGCTATGAACAATTTTTGCTCGATATGCTCGAACGACCCGCCTGGGCCGAGTGCCTGCTCGACCGGCTGGCCGAGCAAAACATGATCCGCGCCCGGGCCTATGCCGAGGCCGGCTGCGACCTGATCCGCACCGGTGATGACGTGGCCAACCAAACGGCGCTGATGTTTTCGCCCGACCTGTGGCGACGGATGATCCACTCACGGTGGGCCAAAGTATGGAACGAGATCAAGTCGATCAACCCGGCCTGCAAAATCTGGTATCACTCAGACGGCAACATCACCGCCATCGTCGGCGACCTGATCGAGGCGGGCGTGGACATCCTCAACCCACTTCAGCCGGAATGCCTCGACCTCGACGCCCTTCATCGCCGCTACGGCCACCATCTCACCTTCGACGGCTGTATCGGCACCCAAAGCACCATGCCATGGGGCAGCCCCGCCGATGTACGCGCACGGGTACGCGAGGTGATCGAAAAATACGGCTGCAACGGCGGACTGATCGTCTCACCCACCCACGTTCTGGAGCCAGAAGTGCCGTTGGAAAATGTCGACGCGCTGTTTGAGGCATGTCGGGAATATGGGACGTTTGAGGAGTGAAACGTGAAGACGTGAAACGTAAGACGTAAAATACGCTTTACGTTTTACGCCTTACGCACAAGGAGCATTGTCATTATGCCTGATTTTACCCCTTTTATCAAACATCAACTCGAACATGTGTTGAGCGAAATCGAAAAGCGCATTTACACGGTAGTCGGCCAACTCGACATCCGCGCCTGGTGCAGTCGAGAGCCGCTCTCCTTCACCGACCGCTTCAAGGGACAAGAACGCACGTTCAAGGTGGGCGACGTATGGGGCAACCTGTTTGACTGCGCGTGGTTTCATTTCACCGGCCGCGTTCCGCCGGAGGCAGCCGGGCACAAAGTGGTGCTCTTGCTCGATGTCCACGGCGAGCTGTGCGTGGTCAGCGAGTACGGGGTGCCCCTGCGCGGCCTGACCACGGTCGCTTCGGTGTACGATTTCAGCCTGGGACACCCCGGCAAGCGCGTTTACCCGCTGCTCGACCTGGCCTGCGGCGGCGAACCGATCGACGTGTGGGCCGACGGCGCGTGCAACGATTTGTTCGGCAACCTGCAAGGCAACGGCACAATCCGCCAGGCAGACATTGCCCTATGCGATGACGGGGTCAAAGCCCTGTATTACGATTTCGAAGTGTTGCTCGATTTTGTTCGGGCGGCGCCGGAAGACACGGCACGCAGTCAACAGATTTTGTGTGCGCTTGTCGATGTTGCCCACATTCTGCGCGACGGCACAGCCGACGAGGTACGTCGGGCACGGGCCGTCTTGACCCCGCTGCTGGAAAAACGGGGCGGCGATCCTTCTTTGCAGATCAGCGCCGTTGGCCACGCCCACATGGACCTGGCCTGGCTGTGGCCGATCCGCGAGACGATCCGCAAGGGCGCACGCACCTTTTCCACCGCCCTGGCTTTGATGGATGAATACCCAGATTACGTCTTTGGAGCCAGCCAGCCTCAATATTTTGCGTGGATCAAAGAGCGTTACCCGCTCCTTTATGCCAAAATCAAGCAGCGGGTCAAAGAAGGACGACTGGAACCGCAAGGGGCCATGTGGGTCGAAGCCGACACCAACATATCCGGCGGCGAAGCGTTGGTGCGACAGCTCCTTTACGGCAAACGCTTTTTCCGCGACGAGTTTGGCCTGGACGTGCGCTATCTCTGGCTGCCCGATGTGTTTGGCTACAACGCCGCGTTGCCACAGATGCTCAAAAAGGCCGGCGTCGACTATTTTTCCACCCAAAAGCTCTCGTGGAGTCTGATCAACCGGTTTCCGCATCAATCTTTCCACTGGCAAGGCATCGACGGAACAACCGTGCTGACCCATATGCTCCCCGAAGAAACTTACAACAGCCCTGCCCTGCCCCGCTCGCTGATCAAGCTGGAAAAGAACTATCACGACAAAGGAATTTCGGAGCATGCCCTGCTCGTCTTTGGCATCGGTGACGGCGGAGGCGGGCCGGGCGAAGAACACCTGGAGCGACTGAGCCGGATCAAAAACCTGGCCGGGCTGTGCCCGGTGACCCAAGAACCGGTGGCCCGCTTCTTTCCCCAATGGGCCGCCCAGGCCGACCGCTTCCCAACCTGGGTCGGCGAACTGTACCTGGAACGCCATCAGGGCACGCTGACCACCAACGCGCGCAACAAATGGTACAACCGCAAAATGGAGCTGGCCCTGCGCGAACTTGAATGGACCTCGGTGTTGCTCGGCGTGCTCGACGGTGCACCCTACCCCCAAGATTTCCTCGACCAGACATGGCACGAAGTGTTGCTTTACCAATTCCACGACATCCTGCCCGGATCGTCGATCAAGCGGGTGTACGACGAGTGTGTGGCCCGTTACCAAACGATGCTGCAACAGGTAGACGAGAAAACGGCGCACAACAGCGCTCGCCTGTCCGGGTTGATCGACACATCGGCCTTCAAGCAGCCGGTGGTGGTACACAATGCCCTCTCATGGACGCGAAACGAATGGATTTGTGTCGACGGCACGTGGACATACGTAACCGTCCCGCCGATGGGCTATGCGACGGTCGATGCCGCCCCCGGCGCCGCCCACAACCGAGACATTCCGCCCCTCACGGCAACCGAGGCCTTGCTCGAAAACGACATCCTGAGCATCCACTTTGACGCCGAGGGCGCAATCCGTCAGGTGTATGACCGACGGGTCGGCCGACAAGTCCTTGCCGAGGGAGCATCGGCAAACCGGCTGGCCGTCTACCGCGACGATGGCGATGCGTGGGATTTTCCGATGGATTACGCCGAGCGCGCACCACGCTACATGCAGCTCGTGTCGGCCAAACCAGCCGTGGAAGGAGCGCAGGCGATCCTCGAACAGACCTACCGGCTGGGCCATTCTGAGGTGTGCCAGCGGATCGTGCTGACCGCCGGCAGCGCGCGGATCGACTTTCAAACTCGCATCCACTGGCGTGAACCCGGCGCCATGCTGCGCACGGCTTTTCCGGTGGCCGTCCATGCCGACGAAGCAACCTTTGAAATCCAGTTTGGCCACATTAGCCGCCCCACCCATCGCAACACCACCTGGGAACTGGCCCGCGACGAGGTCGTCGCACACCGCTGGGTCGATCTCTCACAAGGCGATTACGGCGTGGCCCTGCTCAACGACTGCAAATACGGACACAAGGTCAAAGGTCACACGCTCGACCTCAACCTGCTGCGCAGCGTCCCCTACCCTGGGCCGCGCCTGGTGCGCGATGAAGCGGTCGCGCCAGGCGAACCCCACCATGGCTACACCGATCAATGCGATCACCAGGTGACCTATGCGCTCTACCCGCATTTGGGCAACCACCACGATGGGCATGTGGTGCGCGCTGGCTATGAACTCAATGTGCCCTTGCGGACAATCGCCCTCCGCCCCCAGGCCGGCAACCTGCCGACCCAACATTCGTTCATCCAGATCGACGCCGAAAATGTCATTGTTGAAGCGGTCAAACAGGCCCAAAACGGCGAAACGGTGATCATCCGCTTGTACGAGTGTGAACGCCGTGGCAAGCAAACAAGCGTCCATTTCGGCTTTCCGGTCGCTATGGTGCACGAGGTCGATTTGCTTGAGGAAAACGGGCAACCGGTAGCGCTGCGCGATAACAGCGTGACACTGGATTTCAAACCGTTCGAGATCAAAACCCTGTCCGTGACGATCAAGAAGAGCGTATAAATATGATACTGCGACGTACCAAACGAGCATTTGTGTTAGGTGGCGGCGGCGCACGCGGTGCGCTCCAGGCCGGCGCGCTGCGCGCCTTGGTGGAGGCCGACCTCCATCCCGACCTGTTAGTCGGCACTTCGGTGGGCGCGCTGAATGCCGCATTTCTCGCCGTCCACGGCATCACCCTGGACACGATCAACGCCCTGGATGAAGTTTGGCGCGAGGCAGCCCAAGCCGATCTGCTGCCGGCCAATTATTTGTGGCTCACCGTGCGCATCCTGTTCAACCGCCCCGACGAATATCCGGCCAGCCGTTTGCGCAACTTTTTTATCGCTCACGGCCTGTCTCCCGAAATGCGCTTTGGGCAAATCCGCGATATCTCCTTGTACATCGTCGCCGCCGACCTGAACGCGATACAACCTGTGCTGTACGGCCGCGATCCCAACCAATCGGTGCTGGAGGCCCTGCTTGCTTCGACGGCCTTGCCGCCCTGGGTGCGCCCGATCGAATCGCAAGGACGGCTGTTGATCGACGGCGGCGTGGTCAGCAACCTGCCCATCGAACCGGCCCTCTCACTCGGCGCCACCGAGATCTTGGCCCTCGACCTGGCCGATCCGCGTGACACGCCCCCCATTTCGGCGACCAACCGTTTTGGCCCCTTTCTGGGCCGCCTGCTGAACACCGTCGAACGGCGACAAAGCGAACTCGAATTGGCGTTAGCACAGGCACGGCGGGTTTTGTTGCACCGCATCGTCCTGCAACCCGACCGGCCGGTGCAGATTTGGGATTTCAGCCGCACCGAAGAGCTGCTGACCAAAGGCTACGAGCTGGCCCGCCGCGAGATCGACACCTGGAAACGCGAAACATTGCGTCGCTGGCAAAGGAGGAAAACGGGGCGCTGAACAGCGCTCCATCGGGCTGAAGGAACGGTTATGCTATTACGACCGGAGCTTGAATCAAGGATTCCACCCCATATGCCGGGAACGTGGTCGCGCGACGCGCTGATCAATGTGCTGCTGATCGCGCTGGCGTGTGGTCTGCTGGCAGCGCTGGCCGGCATGGTGCTCTATTACAGCGATCTGATCTTGCCCGGCGTGAGCACGTTGGGGATCGATTTGGGAGGCAAAACGCGCGGCCGGGCCGCCACGCTGCTGGAAGAAGCCTGGCAATCCTACACCCTGACCCTGCGCGTCGAAGACACAAGCTGGACGGCGACGGCGCGCTCGCTGGGATTGGGCCTCGACGCCCAGGCAACAGCCGCGCAGGCATATCGGCAAAGCCGCGTTTTCCGGCCCGGTCGTGGTCCGGTTGTGATTTCGCCGGTGCTGCACATCGACATACCAACGGTTCAAGCGGCGCTCAACCGGCTTGCCGCAGAGGTTTACCTGGCCCCGCAAGACGCCGGCGTCCGCATCGTCAACGGCCGGCTGGAAACCATCCCGGCCCGGCCCGGCCGCGAGTTGAACGTGGAGGCCACAACCAACTGGCTGATCCAAAGTGCGCACCAGACGGTATCACGGCGGGTGTTCGATCTGACCACCCGCACCCTTCCCCCGGCGGTCAGCAACATCGATCCCCTGATCGAGCGGGGCAACGCCTGGCTCACCCGCACCCTGCTCATCCAGGCCTATGACCCTATTGCCGATGAAACGTGGAGCTGGCCCGCCGAACCGCCGACATGGATCGTCTGGATGACGTTAAAGGCCGATCCGTCCGCGCCGACCGGCATCACCTGGACATTGGATGCCGCTCAAGTAACGGCCTTTGTGCAGGCACAGGCCGGCGTCTTGGGCGAGACACGCTACTTGAAGGCCGAAGAGGTCGTCGACCAGGTTCAACAAGCCATCCAAAACGAATCATGGCGCGCGCGCCTGCGCGTTTACCATACCCCACGGACCCATATGGTGCAATTTGGCGAAACCATTTCCAGCATCGCCCGCCAATATGGAATGCCCTACCCATGGGTGCAGCAGGCCAATCCAGGCGTCCAGACACTCACCCCCGGCCAAAAACTTCTCATCCCTTCACCCGATTCCCTGTTGCCGTTGCCCATCGTTGAAGGCAAACGCATCGTGGTCAGCCTGGCCCGCCAGGTGATGTGGGCCTATGAAAACGGCATCGTCAAGTGGGTCTGGCCGGTCAGCACCGGCATTCCATCCAGCCCCACCTCGCCCGGCGTTTTTCAAATCCAGTCTCACGAAGAAAACGCCTACGCCGCCAGTTGGAATCTGTGGATGCCCTACTTTATGGGCATTTACCGCCCGGTACCGACCGCTGATTTTATGAACGGCTTTCATGGCTTCCCCACCCGCGATGGGGCAACTCTGCTCTGGACGGGCAACCTGGGCACGCCGGTAACCTATGGGTGTATTCTTTTGGAGACAGGGAACGCAGCCGCACTTTACCAATGGGCCCAAGACGGGGTGATCGTGGAAATCAAGGAGGAATAATGAACATTGTCGAACAAAACGTCTCGGTCAATATGATCCGCGACAACCTGGAACACATCCCCGAGTATCCATTGCCGCCCGGCATCTCACTGCGCTGGTATCAACCTGGCGACGAACAACATTGGGTAGATATTCACCTGTTGGCCGATCCATACAACAAGATCAACCTGGCATTGTGGCGCAGAGAATTCGGCGGCGACGCGCACATATTGAGCCAACGGCAGGCTTTTTTGGTCCAAGAGGAAACCGGATACGTCTTTGGCACGGCAACAGCCTGGTGGGACGATGATTATTACGGCCAACCCTATGGGCGGATCCATTGGGTAGCCATCGTGCCGGCCATGCAGGGACAAGGACTGGCCCGTCCATTGCTCAGCATCGTCTGCCGACAGCTGAAAGCACTGGGCAGCGAACGCGCCTACCTGGTCACCTCAACAGGGCGAATTCCGGCGATCAACCTTTATGCGCGTTTTGGCTTTCGGCCACACATCCGCACGGCCGAAGAGCGAGAAATATGGCATCAGGTACAAGCCTACGTGCGAGTGCCGCTTGGACCGGACACTTGGCGTAGATTTTACACATCTATTCAACCCAATTGAAATCGGCCTCTTGAAGCGCTGCCACGCCGGGCGTCGGCCCCTCACCTCTCCTGCCAAGCAAGAGAGGGGGACGGCGCAGCCGCCGGGGATGGGTGAGGGCCGGCACAGACTCAGAAAGGCTGATTCGAGTCAGCGCCTGAACAGTCACATCTACTCAGAAGCACAATGGATGAAAGCAAACCCCTGATTCTAATTGCCGAAGATGAGATCGATGAGCGATTCATTTTGACCGAGTCATTTGCCCACCTGGGCTATCCGGTACTGGCAGCCGCCGACGGCGACGAGGCACTGCGGCTGGCACAAGAACACCCGGTTGACGTAGCACTGGTCGATGTGCGAATGCCCGGCCTTTCAGGGCTTGAATTGACCCGACAATTGCGTCAGCTAAATCCGCAGATGTTGATCGCCGTGATGAGCGCTTATTCGACGGCCGAAGACGCCATGACGGCGCGTGAATCGGGTGCCGTCTATTACCTGCCCAAGCCATGTCGGCCCAGCCTGGTTATCCGCATGGTCGAGGAGATGTGGGCCACCTACCTGCATGGCTGCCGTGAGCAGGTCGGCGAATGCGTGGTAGATTGGCACCTTGAAGCGGTGATCGTTGATGGCAAGCTGGCTTCGCTCAAACTGTTGACCGAGCGCGAGCGCGACGTGTTAGATGGGCTGGCAGCCGGCAAAAGCGACCGCCAAATTGCCACCGACCTGGGCGTCCGTCTGACATCGGTACGCACCCATATCCGAAATGTGATGCGCAAGTTTGGGTTTAAGAATCGAACGCAGGCCGCCCTGTTCTGGCGAACCTATCGACAGAAAAATCCGCGCTAAACCTGGCTGCGGTTCACAGGCAAAACGCCGGCCGTCAAAACCCGAACCAACACCCGAATGGCCCGATGGTACTCGTCCAGGTCAATATGTTCGTGTGGGGTGTGGTCAAGTGAGGAATCGCCGGGGCCGTAGGCCACAATGGGACATCGCCAGACCGGCCCCACCACATTCATATCCGAAGTGCCGCTTTTGACCTTGAAGCGAGCCTGAGCGCCTTCGGCATTCAAGGCACGCACAAATGCGCGGGCCAGCCAGTGATTGCGTTCACCTTGAAAAGCCACTTCGCATCCCCGAAAGGCGAGCTGTGCACCGGCCGCATGGCTCAACAGCCAACCCTGCCAGCGGTCAATGTCCAGGCCCGGCGGCAAGCGAAAGCCGATCGTCATTTCGACATGCTCACGCATGCCGTCGGTCGAAGAATTGATCTGCCGCAGTGACGGCGTAAGCTGATCAAAAATACGGGACTTGTCGGCGTTGAAACGGCGCGTTTCCTCGACCACGGTTTGCCAAAAGGCCACCGCCTGCTCACAGACAGAAATTTCCGGCCCGGCAGTATGCCCCACATCCTGCGCCAGCGCGTAATCCACCAACAGCCGCCCCTTATAGCCTGTCGTCAGCGCATCCCAGCCGCTCGGCTCCCCGATGATCACCCCCGCCGGGGCAAACCTGTTCAACAAAAAGCGCGCCCCTTTAGAAGTTGCCGCCTCCTCTTCTACGGCTCCCACCACAACAACTCGCCAACCGTCCGGCACGGCAACCTGTGCCGCTGCAGCGACAAAAGCCGCCAACGGCCCCTTGGCATCGACTGCGCCACGCCCGTAAAGGAGATTCCCTTCGCGCCGCACCGGAATTTCGCCGCTTACCGTGTCGATGTGGCCAAGCAGCAACATGCACTGTGCCCCATCACCGCGTTCGCCAACGGCATTTCCGGCCCCGTCGATGTAGGCCCGAAAACCCAACCCGGCCATTCGCTCGACCAGAAACTCAACCGCCGAACGTTCACACGTCGACGGACTATAGCGTTCAAGCAAGCCGATCAACAGCGCATCGGCCTGGGTATCGTCAAACAAGGCCATCTTCCATCCAGACATTGACCGGGCATTTAATAAATGATCCATCGATACCGGCATTTTTGGCGCTCACCATACCGGTACATATCGGTATCCGGCGGCAGGTCAACGATCTCGACCAACGTGCAGCCCAGGATTTCACATGTGCGGCGCGAAGGCCAGTTGTCTGGGTTGGCGGTGATCCAGACCACATCCATTCCGTGCGCCTGAAAGATGGGCGGAATCAACACACAACCCTTGGCCGCGTAATGATGTCCACGGTAAGCCTCGTACACGCCATAGCCGACATGCCCGGCATATTTGACCAACAGCTCACTGTAGCCGATGCGTGCACTGATCTGCCCGACCTCTACCTCGGACCCATGCAGACAAATTGCCAGGTCATAGTAGGGTGCCCAGCCTTTGGGCGGGTTGGCGACGTAACGTCCACGAACGATCACGTCAACGTCCTGGCCCACAAAACGGTGACCGATCTCGAATTTCCAGTGCATAGGCACAGCTCCCTTTCCAGACAAGCCGAAAAAGCTCACCCTCGCGCGAACCTATCCGAAAAACATAGCCGACGCATCCCTATGTCGAAAAACGTAGCCGACGCATCCCTATGCGTCGGAAAAACATAGCCGACGCATCCCTATGTCGAAAAACGTAGCCGACGCATCCCGATGCGTCGGAAAAACGTAGCCGACGCATCCCTATGCGTCGAAAAACGTAGTACCGACGCATCCCTATGCGTCGGAAAAACGTAGCCGACGCATCCCTATGCGTCGGAAAAACGTAGCCGACGCATCCCTATGCGTCGAAAAACGTAGTACCGACGCATCCCTATGCGTCGAAAAACGTAGTACCGACGCATCCCTATGCGTCGAAAAACGTAGCCGACGCATCCCTATGCGTCGGAAAAACGTAGCCGACGCATCCCTATGCGTCGGAAAACGTAGCCGACGCATCCCTATGCGTCGGAAAAACGTAGCCGACGCATCCCTATGCGTCGAAAAACGTAGCCGACGCATCCCTATGCGTCGGTACAATG
>Ga0209101_1001654_pt1 | contig 15982 bp, 16 predicted proteins | sample ConPoolayeCmetaG_FD_185481 | JGI IMG/M metagenome (GOLD analysis project Ga0209101, IMG submission 185481) | Hot spring microbial mat communities from California, USA to study Microbial Dark Matter (Phase II) - Cone Pool mat layer C metaG... ...
CGGAAGTTCTTGGGAATTATCTATAAGACGTTGAAGCACAACTGGATATTTGAGGACTTTCCTCAGTTCGTTCTCGCGAACGGCTGAGGCAAAATAAGGACGATGAAGTAGACATTCATCATAGGAGGTGCCCCATGCCGGAGATTGAGATAGGGAAAGTAACCCATTTTTTCGACCGTATCAGTGTGGCAGCCGTAGCGCTGACTGGTGATCTGGCCGTAGGGGACACTATTCATATCAAGGGACACACCTCGGACTTCACAATGACGGTTGATGCAATGCAGATCGAACACACTCCGGTTCAAAGTGCGAAGGCCGGAGATCACATTGGCATCAAGGTCCCGCAAAAGGCTCACGAACACGATCACGTGTTCAAAGTAGTCCCATAATCGCAGGCGACAGCAATCGCGACGAATGTCGCCGGGAAACTCGCTGGAGCTTGAGCGCGGACTGTTTCGCAAACGCAAAATTTGTGGCAATGCGTTGTGTCTCCTGGCTTGTGTCTAGCCAGAACGACGGGGTTCGACGAAAACCGGCGGGTGGAGATAGATTGGCCGGAGGGGCAGTCCAGCCTCGCCGCTGAGATGTTTTTCAAGCGCGAGAAGTCCTACTGTTTCCGCGCGCGGTGTGCGGCGCTCCCTGAGAATCTCCACATTTTTCCGGGCAAGCACTTCGAAAACGGGGGCGAGTTTGATATAGTCGGGCGAAACAAGAATTCCGGGTGGGGTGATCGCAGTCGGCAACCGATCAGAGGGGATCAGCTGCGGGGATGATTCAGCACGAATAGCCGCGCATGTGGCTACAAACTTTTGCAGCCAAAGCATATTCCTTCGCGCGTCGCCAACTACCAAAATCGGGGCTGTTCCGGTTTGTTGCCAGATATCCCAAGCCAACGCTTCTGAGCTGGCTATGCCTACCACCGGCACTGAGCCGGGAAGAGCAAAACCACGCGCCGCCGACAGGGCTATCCGCACACCGGAAAATGCTCCAGGTCCCAGTCCTACGGCGACTAGATCGACCTGCGAAGGCGGAACCACCGCCTGCCGCAACAAGTTGCCGATAACCGCAAAGACGCGCTGATTACGGACGTGAGTCTCTTCCCAACTTTCGGAAGCCAGCAGACGTGCTCCCCGCAGCAGGGCCACGCTGCTGACGCTGGTTGAATGCTCCAGGGCGAGGACGACCATTGAGTTCATGGCGATTCTCAGCGGGATCAGGCTTGTCTTTCAACCCGGATTTGCCTTGCCAATCATGCAAACCGGCCCTCCCACAGCCCAAAATTTGGGTCAGAACGTCATCGTCCAATTTATGCGAATCTGGCCGTGAAAGAAAGTTTGAATTGTGCTAGCCTGTATCGGTATGATCGGCATATACGCGGCGAGGGTTGCCGCAGAGGAGGAGACATGTTTCAAATCAGCGTCCTGCAACAATTTTCAGCGGCACATCATCTAGCCCAGTATCCCGGGGCCTGTGCGCTGATGCACGGTCATAATTGGGAAGTGGAGGTGTTTGTCGAAGGGGATCGGCTTAACGACACCGGCATTCTGCTGGATTTTCGGCAATTGCGCGAAGCGGTGCGGGAAGTTGTAGACCCACTGGACCACTCGGACTTGAATACACTGGAAGCTTTCAAAGCTGTCAATCCAACGTCTGAGAGTATTGCGCGCTATATCTTTAAACGCTTGGCGGAACAGTTGAATTGTCCGGACTACCACGTGGCGCGCGTCACGGTGCGTGAGACTCCGGGCAGCATGGCTGCGTATTGGGAGGAACCTGTTAAATAGCGGTCACATTGGCGGCCATGATTGACCTGCACATCCATTCGACCTTTTCTGATGGCAGTCTTACTCCCGAACAGTTGGTCAGACAAGCATGGGAACTGGGGTTAACCGCCATCGCGCTCACCGATCATGATTGCATTGATGGTATTGCGCCTTTTTTGGACGCATGCAGGCGTTATTCCGTGCGTGGCATCGCCGGTGTGGAAATCAGCGCCGATGTGCCCCGCGGCACTCTGCATATGCTGGGTTATTGCATTGATCCTGCTGATAGTGAGCTTGGGGTGGTATTGCGACGCATTCGAGCGGGCCGCGACGAGCGCAACCGAGCAATCCTCGAGAAGCTTAACGCGCTCGGCGCAAAATTAGATTGGAGCGAGGTGGCGGCATTTGCCCACGAGGAGGTAGTTGGGCGTCCTCATTTTGCGCAAGCTCTTGTGGCCAAAGGTGTTGTAGAATCGAGCGAGGCGGCATTTGAACGTTATCTCGGCAAGGGTAAACCAGCTTATGTAGAACGGTATCGGCTGTCGGCCGTTGATTGTATCGCAGTCATCAAGGGTGCTGGCGGAGTGCCAGTGCTGGCGCATCCGTTCACTCTGGAGTTGACGGGAACGGGCCTGCGCGATTACGTGGGAGAATTGAGACAGAAGGGACTCGAAGGCATTGAGGTGTACTACTCTGAACATACCGAGGAGCAAACCAGGGAGTATATGGCCCTGGCCAGAAAGTTTGATTTGGCGATGACGGGTGGTTCCGATTTTCATGGTGAGATCAATCCCGCGATCAAGATGGGGCGGGGTTTTGGGTCGCTGCACGTGCCGGACGAATTATTGCCGTCGTTGGTAGCGCGTGCTGTGCGGCGCTGCTCTTGAAACTGCACGGGGATTCTGGTAGCCTCGCCAGCATGATTCGGCAAGGAGAACATGCCATGGCCAAAGAAAAGAAACTCAATCCGGACTGCCCCTGCGCGTACCCTGATTGCCCGCGCCACGGGGACTGTGAAGCGTGCAAGGAATACCATCATTCACTCGGGCAGAAGACTTCCTGCGAGAAGAAGAAAAAGTAGATTTCGGAATTGAAAACCACAGTCCCGGCCGCCTGTTGCCCTCCGTTCGGTGTTGCGAATGTTGGGTGCCGCACGGCTATCAGGGATCAGCTCACCCGCTGATCCTCGATTTTGCGTTTCAGGGACGGTTGGTTCGAATAACGTGTTGAAAAACATGGTGCTGAAAATCCGAATCAGCTTGAAGGGCAATCACCATAAGTGACTACGGACAGGGAAAAAACAGAGCCATTTCTCAAACCACGCAGGAGTGGTTGAAGCGCGCAGATGCTTTGTTGCGAGACGCTGGCAGCAGGGAGATACAGCGGTACGTCGCCAGCCGTGCATCTGTTGCCTTCCTGGGGCCAGTCACAAAATCGGGGCTAACTTGCAGTGACCGTGGGGGAGTCCGGGAGGACGCGTGGTTCCAGGCCGCGACTGAAGCAAAAGGCGCGAAAAGGTAACCGCATGCCTGACGCTTTGTGGGAAAAGAATCTGGTTGAGCTGATACGTCGGACTTCGACTGATCTGCCGGCGGATGTTGAGGCCGCTTTACGTCGCGCCCTGAACAGGGAGAAGCGCGGTTCGCACGCCAGTTGGGTGCTCGAGACCATATTGGCTAACGCGGCCATAGCGCGGGCTCAAAGCATCCCCCTTTGTCAGGATACTGGCACTTTGACGTTTTATTTCTGTGTGCCGGTCGGTTTTGACACCAATGCGCTGGTGGCCAGAACCCGCACTGCAGTCGCCAAAGCGACGCGCGCGGGGTATTTGCGGCAGAACACAGTGGATTCGGTATCGGGCGCAATGTATGAAACGAATATTGCGCACGCTTCACCGGTTTTTTACTTCCAGCAGGGTGCTCGCAAGACTATTGATGTGCGTCTGATCATTAAAGGGGGAGGAAGCGAGAACGTGGGCTGTCAGTACTCCTTGCCCGATACCTCGCTGGGAGCCGAACGCGATTTGGAGGGTGTCCGGCGCTGCGTTTTGGATGCCGTGTGGAAAGCGCAAGGCAATGGTTGCGCACCGGGGATCCTGGGAGTCTGCATAGGGGGCGATCGCGCGAGCGGTTTTGAGCACGCGAAGGTTCAGTTCTTGCACAAGCTGGGTCAACGTTCCCGAGTGAAAGCACTGGCCAAGCTCGAGGATCGGATTATGAAAGACGCTCGCAAGCTGGGGATCGGCCCGATGGGATTAGGTGGCAAGACCGCGCTTCTTGGAGTGCACATCGGCGCCCTCAGCAGGGTGCCGGCTTCTTTCTTTGTTTCGGTTTCTTACATGTGCTGGGCGCTGCGCCGCCGCGGTGTGGTGCTGGGTCCGGAAGGCGGGTTGCATCGCTGGCTGTACTAAGAGTCTGCCATGCACGCAGAACCAAAGACACCACAACATGTTGCAATAATCATGGACGGAAACGGACGTTGGGCCCAGGCGCGGGGTTTGCCCCGTATTGCGGGGCACGAACGCGGCGCTGAGTCTGTCCGTGTGGTCATCCGTGCTTGCCGGGAGGCAGGCATCAAGTATCTGACGCTCTATGCGTTCAGTCGGGAGAACTGGGTGCGTCCCCGCGCAGAAATCGAGGGGTTGATGGCTTTGTTGTTGAAGTTTTTGCGTGAGAACGAACGGGAACTGCACGAACATCGCGTACGTTTGCGAGTGATCGGCCGTCGGGAGGATTTGCCGCCGCTTGTGCGGGAGGAACTAATCCGCGTGAGCAAGGCCACCGAAGCGTATGGGGAGGGTCAATTGATTTTGGCGTTGAGCTACGGCGGTCGCACTGAACTTGCCGATGCCGCCCGCGCGGTTGCCCAGAAAGTGAAATTGGGTGTTCTGACCCCCGAGGAAATAGACGAAGGCACAATAGCTGCGCACCTTTATGCTCCGGACATTCCAGATCCGGATCTGGTTATCAGAACGAGCGGTGAGATGCGGATAAGCAATTTTCTGTTATGGCAGATTGCCTACGCCGAACTCTATGTAACGCCGGTTCTCTGGCCGGATTTTCGGGAGGCCGACTTCCAGAAAGCTTTGGAAGAGTATGCCCGGCGTCAACGGCGTTTTGGAGGCGTCAGTCCTGCAACCGACTGGGGAAAGTAAACCGTGCTCAAACATCGAGTCATCAGCGGCTGCCTCATTGGAGCAGCTTTTGTGTTGTCGGCTAATTACATGCCGGCCCATGGTATTTTGCTGCTGCTAGCGGGAGTGGCGCTTTTTGCACAGCTAGAGTTCTACGCCATATTGAGCAGAGCCGGAATACCCTGTTTTCGGATTGTCGGCAGCTTGTGCGGTGTGGCTCTGATTGCGGTCACGTTTCTTGCGTCGGGAGGGGAAGGGGACCGCGCGAGTACTGCTTACCAGTGGGAAAATTTCGTGCTGTTGGCTTCTCTGATTGCTGTTTTTATTCGTCAATTTCCTCAGAAATACAACGACAAACCGCTGGAAACGATAGGCTGCACGTTGCTTGGTATTTGGTACGTACCTTATCTTTTCAGTTTCTTTGCGCGAATAGCCTTCATTGGCTGCGAAAATTGCAGCGGGCAGGAAATCAGCCCGACTGGCCGTTTGCTGGCGCTCTACCTGGTGGTGGTGGTCAAGTGCGGCGATATTGGGGCGTATTTTGTGGGTAGCTATTGGGGACGCCACAAGTTGTTTCCGCGCGTGTCACCGGGAAAAACCTGGGAAGGCTTGCTTGGCGGGATTGCCAGTGCGATTGTGGCCAGTTTGCTGTTCAGCATTCTGGGTAATCAACACCTGGGGAACTTGGTGTTCGGCCATTACCATGCCGCCGTTCTGGGAGGGCTTCTCTCGGTCATGGGGGTCGTGGGGGACATGTTCGAATCGCTTTTGAAGCGAGCGGCCGGGACCAAGGACTCTGGATCGGTAATTCCGGGCATCGGGGGCTTGCTCGACGTCGTGGACAGTTTGCTGTTCGGCGCTCCTCTGCTTTATGTTTATGTGAAGGCGGGTCTGCTATGAAGCGCGTGGTAATTCTCGGCAGTACCGGATCAATAGGACGGAATGCTTTGCGCGTCGTAGCCGCGCTGCCGTCCCGCCTGCAGGTGGTCGGGTTGTCCGCCAACCGCGACTATCGTTTATTGCTGCAGCAGGCCGAGCGTTTTAAAGTCAGGCACGTGGCAGTGGCAGATCCTGCGGCCGCTCGCCGTTGTGCGACCTGCGCCCCTCGCGACGTGGTCGTCCGTGCTGGAGTGCAGGGGTTGGTAGAACTGGCGCAGCTTGAAGGGGTCGATCTGGTGCTTTGCGCCGTGATGGGGATGGTGGGATTACGTCCGGTGCTGGCAGCTATCAACTGCGGGCGCGACGTGGCGCTGGCTACCAAGGAGGTGTTGGTCGCTGCCGGTCAGATCGTCACGCGCGCATGCGCGCGGCGGTCCGTAAGAATTCTGCCTGTGGACAGCGAACCGAGTGCCATCTTGCAGTGTCTCAATGGGCGCGGGCGCGAACCGGAAACCACGCCCCAACGTCAGTCTCCCCGGGCAAAAACTAAGCAGGCGCGCGGAGGCGGTGTGGCAACTGTTTCGAGCGATGTTCGACGCATTTTGCTGACGGCTTCCGGAGGACCTTTTGCATCCCGCCCGCGGGTAAATCTCGATAAAGTCACCGTCAAGGAAGCTTTGAGTCATCCCAAATGGATTATGGGCCGTAAAATTACGGTGGACTCCGCGACGCTCATGAACAAAGGGTTGGAAATTATAGAAGCCCGTTGGTTGTTTGGGCTTGCTCTGGAGCAGATCGAAGTGGTGATTCATCCAGAAAGCATCGTGCATTCGCTGGTAGAGTTTGCGGACGGCAGTCTGCTGGCCCAACTGAGCGCACCTGACATGCGCTTTGCCATTCAGTACGCGCTGCTTTATCCGGAGCGAGTGGCCACGTGTCTACCCGCTCTCGACCTTTCGCAATTGGGGACTCTGCACTTCGCCGAACCAGATTTGCGGAGGTTCCCGTCGCTGAATCTGGCACGCGAAGCCGCGCGGCTGGGAGGTACAGCTCCGGCCGTGCTCAGTGCCGCAAACGAGGTGGCGGTGGAGCGTTTTTTGGAGGAAAGAATTCGTTTTTCACAAATTTGGAAGATTGTGGCCGCTGTGCTGGACAAGCACAGGGTCAATCGAGAGCCGACACTGGAGGAGCTTATCGAGGCGGATAAGTGGGCGCGGCGGGCAGCCGCCGAAATGGCATGAAACCGGACAGTCCTATGCGGAGCGCGGCATCGGCTTTGTGGCGAGGCGCTGGCAGTATGGCTCTGCAGCGGCACGCCTCGCGCCGCGCAGCTCTCGCCATCGGGTAGAGGCATACATTTTTAAAATCGCGGTTAAACGGAAGGTTGTGAACTTTGCACGCGTTATTCAGCCATATTTGGGCCGCAGGAGCGCTGCTTCTGTTGTTTGGTGTAACAATTTTTGTGCATGAGTTTGGTCATTACCTCGCGGCGCGGCTAACAGGAATGGTGGTTGACGTCTTTTCGATCGGTTTTGGGCCGGCGATTTGGAAGCGGCGCTATCGTGATACCGTATACAAGATCGGCAGTATTCCGTTCGGAGGTTATGTCAGCCTTCCGCAGCTCGATCCTACCGCGATGCGTGCCGTGCAGGGAACAGATGGCCCGGAGCAGACGGAACAAAACGGTGGCAAACAACGCGTCTTGCCGGCGGTAGCGGCTTGGAAGAAGATGGTCGTGGCCCTCTCAGGATCCGCCGGCAACCTGCTCTTGGCGTTGGTGACCGCATGGCTGGTGTATTGGGTAGGTGTGCCGGCGGGACCGGCGGAGCGCAGCACCGTGGTGGGCTACGTCGACGAGCACAGCGCCGCCTATGCCCGGGGCTTGAGAATCGGCGATGAAATTCTGAGGGTGAACGGCACGCGCGTTCACAAGTGGAGCGAGTTCAGAATGGAGTCGGCTCTCAGCCGCGAGGTAACGCTGGACGTGCGCAGTCCCGACGGAATACTGAAGACAATACATGTGCCTACCGAAAAGGGACCTTTAGGTGAAATGGCTGTTGCCGGGGTGGATGGCCGCGACCTTTGCAGTGTCCTTAGCGTTGAACCAGGAATGACGGCCGCTGAAGCGGGGATTCGTCCGGGTGATATCATCATCGAATTCGCGGGCCAGGAGGTTTTCAGTCGTGCCCATTTGATTGATTTGGTGGCTCGGCATCGGGATCAGACGGTTGGGGTCAAGATTAAGCGGCCGACCGAAAAAGGTAGGTTCGAGGTTGTGACGACCACGGTGACTCCCCGTCTGGACAAGGAGACCGGAAAGGTGCGGATTGGGATTCAATTCAACTTAATGGCTGTGGAATACGACACGGTGGCAAGACCACGCCCGAGCGAGCAGATGCGAAGCCATTTGGCTAGTACCCTGCGGTTTCTGCGGGCGCTCATTACACCGCGGGAAGCCAGGGCGGCCTCGCATGCTGTCGGCGGGCCGGTGGCGATTGCGGCAAGCTATTGGTTTATCGTCAAAGCCAGTATAATGCTGGCGATTTCATTCACCGGATTGCTGAATGTGAATTTGGCGGTATTGAACCTGCTGCCCATTCCGGTGCTGGACGGAGGACACATTCTTTTCGCCTTGTGGGAGTTGGTGACCAGGCGGCCGGTGAATGCTAAAGTGGTCAACGGACTGGTCAGCGCCTTTGCGGCATTGCTGATAGTCCTCATGGGTCTGCTCAGTGTCCGTGATTTGGGGCGGTTCACGCCTGCCAGTCGGTTGCTCTCGAAGTGGCGCGGTGAAGCAACCAACGCGCTGGCGGCGGGTGGGGGCGAAACCTCGAACGCGGCAGAGACCGACACCGCGTCGGCGGGAAGCACGAATCGGTGAACATCTTGCGTCGTCTATCGCGTCAGATCAAGGTCGGTAATGTGGCCGTCGGGGGCGACGCCCCGATCAGCGTGCAGACCATGACGAAGACAGACACGCGGGACGTAGCAGCGACGGTTGCCCAAATTCGTGAAGTCCAGACACTGGGCTGCGACCTCGTGAGGGTGGCAATTCCGGATGCGGTGGCGGCGCGCGGTCTGGCGGCAATACGTCGACAAGTCACGATTCCGGTGATTGCGGATATTCATTTTGACTACCGTCTCGCTTTGTTGGCGCTGGAAAGCGGGGCCGACGGGTTGCGTATCAATCCGGGCAACATCGGGGGACCACGCGAAATTGCGGAAATCGTGAAGGCCGCCCGTGAACGGCGGATCCCGATCAGGATTGGCGTCAACAGTGGTTCGCTGGAAAAGGATTTGCTGGCTCAGCATGGCGGCAGCACGGCGGCAGCGCTTGTGGCGAGCGCATTGCGCCACGTACGGCTGCTGGAAAATCTGGATTACCGTGAGATCAAGATCTCGGTCAAAGCCTCGGATGTCCGACGCACTGTGGAAGCCTACCGTCTCTTGGCCCGACAGACGGACTATCCCTTGCATCTGGGCGTGACCGAGGCTGGCACCTTCATAGCGGGCACTGTGCGCTCGGCAGTGGCCATGGGGATTCTACTGGCAGAGGGTATTGGCGATACGCTGCGGGTCTCGCTGGCCGACACGCCGGCGCGTGAGGTGCGAGTGGGGTTGGAGCTGCTGCGAGCTCTGGGACTCAGAAAGCCGGGACCCGCGATAATCGCATGTCCAACCTGCGGACGAACCGAGGTGGACGTCGTGGCGATAGCTGCGGAAGTGGAGGCCGAACTTGAGCGTTACTATCAAGCGCAGCCCGATGCGCCGCGACCGTTGGTGGCCGTCATGGGATGCAGCGTGAACGGTCCCGGTGAAGCTCGCGAGGCTGACATTGCTTTGACCGGAGGTCGTGCGAAGTTTGCGCTTTACGTGGGCGGATGTCTGGTGGCCACAGTGCCTGCTGATCAGGCCGTCTCGGCATTGCTTGAAGCCGTGCGGGCGTGGATGTGCACCAAAGCGCAAAATTCGGGATAGGCGGGGCGGCGGAAGGGTCCTTGTCACCGGTCGCTTTTGGACTCGGCAGGATATGCCGGCGCAGCGAGCGAGTGTTTCGTTGCGGCGAGTCCTGGACTTTTGTATTCTGCTGTCCATGTTGCGGAGCCTGCGTATCAAGAATCTCGGTATCGTCGAGAATATCCAGGTCGAATTCAACCGTGGTCTCAATGTCATTACCGGCGAAACTGGCGCCGGCAAGTCCATTATAACCGGCGCGTTGGGACTGATACTCGGAGAACGTGCCGACAAAGGACTTATTCGGGCCGGCGAAGACACCTGCGGCGTTGAGGCAGTGTTCGAGTTTGCCGATACGGCCGAGGTGGACAGGGTGCTCGAAGAGTTGGGTTTGCCACCCTGCGATAGCGGACGACTCATCCTGCGCCGCCTGGTTTCTTCCTCCGGGACCGGCAAGAGTTTGGTCAATGATTCTCCAGTGACGGTACAGGCGCTTGCGCGTCTGGGCAACTTACTGGTTGACATGCACGGCCCCCACGACCACCAGTCGCTGCTTCGCCAGGAATACCAGCTTGATATCCTGGATTCATTTGCCCGCCTCTGGAGTTTGCGTTCTGCTTGCGAAGAGGCCTACGAACGGATGATGGCTTTTGAACAGCGTTTGCAAGAGCTGCAGGGAAGCGATCAACAAACCGTGACTCAGCAAATAGAGCTTTTGCGTTATCAAATTCAGGAAATTGAAACGGCGGACATCGCCGGGCTCGACGAGGAAGAACTCGATCACGAGTACACGGTGGCGGCTAATGCTCAGCGCATTTTGGAGCTGGCTAACGCCGTTCGTGACGCCTTGGTGGAAGATGAAAACTCGGCGTTTGCCAGGCTTGCCCAGGTGCAGAGCTGGCTGGAAAAACTTGCGCCTCTTTTGCCGGAAGCCGAAGGATGGCGGGCCGAAGCCAGAAGCGCTGCGGTGCAGATTCAAGAACTGGCGGCAGCTTTGCTCCGCACAGTGGGCAGCATCGAGACCGATCCGGCCCGTTTGCAGCGGCTGGAGGAACGGAAAGCCACTCTCTACAGGTTGAAACGCAAGTACGGCGGTTCTACGGCTGATATTTTGCGAGCCTGCGAAAAAACCAAAGCGCGGCTCCGGGAGTTGGAAACTCGCGATGAACAAATTGCTGCCTGTGAGAAGCAGCTCGCAGAAACCAGGCAGCAGGTGTTGGCCGAGGGAACCAGACTGAGCCGGCAGCGCCGTAACGCCGCCCGAGAGCTGGGAGCCGCCGTCACCCGCGAGTTGCAGGATCTGGGGTTTCAGCACGGTGTTTTTGAGGTGCGGCTGGAAACCACAGAGCCCGGTCCCGCCGGCTTGGATTCCATAGAGTTTGAATTCGCCCCTAATGTCGGGGAACCGAAACGGCCCTTGCGGCTGATTGCCTCAAGCGGTGAGATCTCGCGGGTGATGCTGGCTACCAAAACGGTACTTGTGCAGCACGACAAAATTCCAGTGCTGGTGTTCGACGAGATTGACGCGAACGTCGGCGGCGAGATGGGTAATGCGATTGGTAAGAAGCTTGTTAAAGTGGCCGCCAATCACCAGGTGCTGTGCGTCACCCATCTTCCGCAGGTGGCGGTGCATGGGAGCAGTCATTTTGTGGTGACGAAAGAAGTCGTGGCCGGGCGCACTTGCACCAGGATAAAGGCGCTGACGAAGGAAGAACGGGTCGAAGAAGTTGCCCGCATGCTCGGCGGACGCAATCTGACTAGCGTGACTTTGAAGCACGCGCGGGAGATGCTCAGACAGGTCTGAGGACTGCGGGTGAGAGCACGCCAGAATGCTGACGAGTTTGGCGTCCTGCGGTTGCGAACTGTATTCGCGAACGGTGTTGGAGCTCTGCCGTGGGGGCTGCTAATCCTTTTTATCCAGAGCTTCAAAGACCAACATGGCGCTTCCCGTTCCCGGTTCAGTGGCTGAAGAGCGCAACATGCAGTGAGTCAGGCGCCAAGGGGGGCGGCCGGTCTCGGCCGCATGAATGAATTCAACAACGCGCGAAAAAGGCGCAACGTTGATAGTCAGCTCCTGTTTCTTTACGACCCAACCAGCGATGGCAGGTTGCTCACTTTCCTGGCCGAGTTCAACTTTCGCTTCGGACGGCAACATTGCCACCATCTGGGTCAGCAGCTGCGGGTGCGGAGCGGGGAGCTGCTCGAAAGCCGCGAGGGACGCCAGTGACGAGCTGAGCTTCTCACGACAGGCTTGGAGTTGCTCGATATCCCGGATGACAGCCGTCAGGCGGGCATGGGATGCGATCAGTCGCTGGGTGGTGAAAATCGCCGCCGCCGTTCCCACGATCAGGGCAATTATGGCCACTATACTGAGGGCATTAGTTATCTTGGAACTGTTCATCGCCGTTTTCTGCTGTAATTGAAAAGGTTATACGCGTGTCGTTAACGGGCTCCTGACGGTCGAACTTCACGCGATAACCGGCGAGTTTTAGAAAATCCAGAACGGGATCGCAGGCATTCCAGTTGCGCGCTGTTCCGCTAAGGGTGATGCGGGTCGGCGTCATTGTCAGAGAGGCGAGCGTCAGGTCCGCCTTCTTGCTGAGGTTCACAATCTGGACAAGTGTTTCGAGCCGTGACGGCTGGAAGGCACGAACAAACGGTTTTAGACGGGCAAGGCGATTGGTGGCGGCTTCCCGGGCGATGCGGACGGCGTGTTGCCCACGCGCGCCCCCGATATCGTAGCCGGCTACATCGTTGGCCAGGCGGCGAAAATAATTGTTGAAAGCAGTTTCTCGGGCGTGCACTTGGAAACTGGCAAACAGGCTTGCCGCACAAAGCGTCAAGCCACAAGCGGTGGCGGTTATGGCCGAATAAAGTGCCCGACGGTGGGTTTGGCGCTGAATCGCCGGGTGGGCAAGGCTGCCGAGGCGAAGATTGCAGCGGTACGGTCCCCGCGTGATTGCCCGGGCCGCCACGGCCCGAGCCAAGAAAGTCTGTGGCGAATTGTGGATTACGGAAGATCCTGGCCATGCGTCCGCCAATTGAGTGTAAATGTCAGCCACCCGGCGATCTTCGGCGCCGGGGCCGCTCCAGAACCACTCAACGGCAGGTCCCTTCGTCGGAAGCGAAGCGGTCAAGACGCGGTTGATTTGCGCGGCGTCGTTGCTCGGCACACAGTACGAGTTGATGAACTCGCGCGCCTTACCGATGACTACGGTGGCGCGTTCGGAACCAAGGTGCACGACGACCCGCCAAGAGTTGTCACCGGCTTTCGAAGGGGGGGCCTCTTCCAGGCTTTGCGTCCATAAGGCAAGACTTTCCTGATCTAAAAACATCGGATCCAGATTTTCGGCCTGCAAAACCGCAAGCTTCTTTTGCACCGCTTCGCGGCGGGCGGCAACAGCCAAGGCGCGGACAGCTTCTTTCGGACCGGGCTTTCGCAGACAAAGGAACTGATAAACGCAGTCTTCGAGGGGGAAGGGAAGTTGAATGTCAAGAATTGTGGGCAAGACCTTACGGGCTTTGGCCGCGTTCGCGAAATGGGTTTCGATCCAACGGGCAAAACTTTCCCGCGCAGAAAGCGCTGCCGCCAACGGAATGCCCTGCTCAGCGGCGCGGCGGATACGGAGCAGGTCAAGTTGTTCCGAGTGGACGAGTCGGCCGTGCCGCAGCTCGGAGGCCACCCCGACAATACCTGAGTTTTCCTGAAATTCTATGCCGATGACTTTCTTGTACATTTGAGCCCAGAATTTACGATTGGCCTGAGAGCGACAGATGAGCGGTGCGCGGCGCCCCGCTGTATTTCCATGCTTCAAGCCTCTCGCAGCAAAGCCGATGCCGCGCTCCAGCCGATCCCGCGCGGTTCAAGAAATGGCCTCTCTCTTCCCCTCGTTCCCTATTCCCTCTTTCGTGATTGCCTTTCAGGCAGTTTCGCGTTTTTAACAGCATGTCTTTCGACACGTTCTTGGAGCCGCCTATTCCTGAAACATAAAACCCGGGTTGAAAGTCAACGTGTTGCGGCCGAGGGCGGCTCCCCTGACTGTTGCTTACAATCATCGCCGGGTGAATCAGCAGGTGACGAAGGTGGAATATTTTCGCGGCTTGCCGAGGCAACAGGTGCTGACGCAGGGCTGTGGTGGTGATGCAGGCCACGTTTCCGAAGCTCTGAAAGGAGGGCAACGAGGCGCCGCGCTCCGAGTACCGCCACAGACCCTACCAGGTAGATCAAACCAAGGTAAACCAGCTTAATGTTGCCGGCCGGGTAACAGCCGAAAATTACCAAAGTCACGCCAATCACGAACCCGACGTAGCCGATGCACAGCAAAAGCATCTCCAGTGAGTGGTGGTCTCGTATGCGTACGCGAACACGGCGCTTGCGGCGGTAGTGGTCTTCCATAATCAATATTTTATAGGTGAAGATGTCGGAAAGTCCAAGGTTGAAAGTGAACAAAACGGTCAGTATTGTAGCGATGCACAAGGGCACATTTTGCGTTCTTGTGAGTGGTATATTTCCGGCGCGCTCCACACCAACAACTTCAATAGCAAGGTGTTGACAAGGGGGAGGAAGCAATTGTGGTGCGTGGTTTCCAGGAAAGAGGAAGCGAGACTCGAGTCCAGCCGGTTTGCCGCGAACAGGCCGAGTGGTCACGGTGATGAGGTTTGCAGCTCTGATATGGGCTGCAGCTTTGAAGTTTGTTATTTGTCTCCTACTTGGAATATTTCTGGATAGGTCATGTTCAGCTTTCAGACAAAGGTTGTGATTGGGCTGGCGCTGATGATAGCGGCGGCGCGAGCTGATAATAAACAGGTTGCCGGGGAGCAGGCGCCAGCGCAGAAGGAGTTCGAGGTTGCCTACCAGCGGCTTATTCAGGCTGATGAGGCGTATGAACAGCACAAATGGGCTGAGGCAGCGCGGTTGTACCGCGAGGCGCTGGAAAGCTATGAGCGCTTCAGTTTGGCTTATCCGGATTGGCAGCCTGATATTGTCAAGTTTCGCATTGCCTATTGTGCGAGCCAGCTTGACGATCTGAAACGGCTGAGAGATCTTCCATCGGAAACCTGGCAATCGTCGGTTAGCAACAAGGAAGCGACTGGCAGTTTTATCACCGGGGGGCGACCCGAGGGATCGCCAGAATCTGTTTCTCTTGCGCCGGTCACGGCGGCGCGTCTGGTAGATTCAGGCAACGTCGAGCAGGCGCGGGCAGTATTGCTGGAGGCCTTGCGAGCGGCGCCCGACGATGTCGACGTGCGCCTGATGATGGGATTAGTGCAGTGTCGCGCCAGCAACTACGCCGACGCGGTGATGCTGCTTCAGCCATTGGTTGAGGAGTGTCCCACCGACGCGCTGGCTCATCTGGTGTTGGCAACAGCTTTGTTCGGGCTGGGAGAGTTGCGGGAAGCCGCCGAAGAAACAAGGCGGGCGCTCCAGATCAATCCTGATTTGGCGGAGGCGCATTTCAATTTGGCGCAGATACTAGTTGCCAGCCAGCCAGCGGCCTTAGAGGAAGCCCGGCAACACTACCAGCGGGCGCTGGAGCTCGGGGTGGCACCGGATCCAGACTTGGCGGCCCGCCTGCAATAATCCCCGATTTGGCGATTGGGCAAAACAGGCAAGATGCAAGGCGCGGGAGGTGCAGGTGTATGCGCATACTCCGAACCTCCCGCAACGCAGCAGATTGCCCGTTTTCGACAATCCTGAAGGGTTTGAGAATCGGGCTGCTTTTTTCTTCAGATGAGGCTTTCACATTTCGGTGTCTCTCATCCAGCAGCCAGTGCAACACTGGCTGCTGGATGCCGGGCAGTTGCTCTTCGTGTTGCTGGTTGTGGGGGTAGAGTGTTGTGTTGAGGGCAGGAAGGCAAGCCAATGCGGTGGGGGCGGGCGCAGCTCCGCCGTTGGGCACGGATCTGTCCGTCCCCGAAGGGGCGCCCCGGAGGTGCGAGGGCAGAGCCGTGCCCCACGGCGGAGGAGTCTTGTTTCAGCCCCACTCCTCAAGGGGCGGACGCAAGGAAGGCGGCCATCGCCTCCCTGGGCGTCTTCCAGCCCGGACACTTCCGGGGGCGGTCGTTCAGATACTGGTCGATCCGAAGCAACTCGACCTTCCCGATACGGGCAAAGGACGAGCGCCCGGGGTACAGCCTGCGAATCAGCCCGTTGGTGTTTTCGTTCGTGCCCCGCTCCCAGGAGTGATAGGGCCGTGCGAAAAACACGTCCAGGCCCGTCGTGCCGGCGATCTCCTCGTGCCGGGCGAACTCC
>Ga0209101_1001655_pt1 | contig 15972 bp, 15 predicted proteins | sample ConPoolayeCmetaG_FD_185481 | JGI IMG/M metagenome (GOLD analysis project Ga0209101, IMG submission 185481) | Hot spring microbial mat communities from California, USA to study Microbial Dark Matter (Phase II) - Cone Pool mat layer C metaG... ...
CAGCAAGGACTACGAACGGTTGACCGAGTGCAGCGAAGGGATGGTCTATGTGGCCTCCATCAGCACGATGCTAAAGCGCATTGCCCAAACGCCTTGCCCAGTCAACGGTATTTCTTAAACACGCTCTGAGACCGGGCTAGAAGCTATAGTTGGGTTCACTCTCTTCCTCGCTTCGGTGCCATACAGCGTAGTACACCGAGGTGGCATCGGCGGCGATGTCCTGGCACCACGCGCCATCGCCGTGGGTCCAGCCTCCCAAAAAGTCTGGGGAGAGCGTTTTCTCCCACAGCACGGTCGGTGTGATTGCCTGCATCACCTCGTCCAGCTTGGCGCGGGTATTGCCCAAGTCGTAGTGGGGCAGCAGCCAGTTCGTCGTGGGAGTACATGCCAAATGAGGCGAGAGGATAGTGGGCCTTGTTGCTGGATTCGCCGAGAACACCTCGGCAGACCGTTTCGATATAGCCCCGCATCTATCGCCAGCCAACGGGAGATACGGGGTGGGTTGCAACCCCCGCTCAGATGCCCTGGCAGCCCGAGTTGGATGTGGGAAAGCTAGTTGCCCCATGCCGCCGACCAGCAGGGCCAGCACCAGCGCCAGGCTGAACGCCGTGTGCCAGCCGCGTTGTCGCATCAGTAGTCATCATGAACTGCGTTCGCCACAACGCATGAAAATGTGATAGGCAGCAGGCCATAGCCGTGCCTTCCTGAAGTTCATTTTCAAGTCAGCATAGTCGTATCTACCAATCTACAATTTCCCACTCTACTACCTACCGATACAGCACGTAGATGAAATACCCGGCCAGGAACAGCAGCCCGGTCAAGGCGATGAGGGCATAGTTCTGCACCTTGCCGGTCTGGAGCACGCGCAGCACATCGCCGGTATAAGCCGCCAGCGCGCCCAGGGCGTTCACCAGCCCGTCCACGATGTTGAGGTCCACCCACAACAGGCCCCGCGAGACGGCCCGCGTGGCCCGGCCCGCCGCGTTCACCAGCCAGTCAATCACGTTGATGTCGAACCAGCGCAGGAGCCGGGTCAGGTCTACCAGGCGGTCAATGAACACCAGCTTGTACAGTTCGTCGAAATAGTACTTGTTGCGCAACACCGTGTAGACCGGCCCCAGCCAGCGCGAGAGCGGGTCCGGCTCCCCGGCCTGGAGCGGCCGGCGCACGTAGACGAACCAGCCCACAACGATGCCGGCCAGGGCGATGAGCGTGGAAACGCCCATGAAGAGCCAGTCGGCAGGCAAAGCGTGCTCCTCCGGGGCCAGGAAATGGCCGAACAGATGCCCCGGCTCGCCACCTAGCAGATCCAGCGGCAGCCCCACGGCCAGCCCCAGGAGCGCGGCAAAGACGGCCAGGATCACCAGCGGCACCCACATCACCGGCGGGCTTTCATGGGCGTGGATGTGATGGTCGCGGGGGTGATCGCCAAAGAAGGTGAGGCCCACCTGACGGGTCATGTAGAATGCCGTGAGGAACGCGGCCGCCGCGCCCATCGCGTAGGCCAGCGTGTGCGCGCCCAGGGCGTGGTGCAGGATCTCGTCCTTGCTCCAGAACCCGGCAAACGGGAAGATGCCGGCCAGGGCCAGCGTGCCCACGACGAACGTCCAGAAGGTGATGGGCATGGCCTTGCGCAGGCCGCCCATCTTCATCATGTCCTGCTCGCCGCCGGTGCCGTGGATCACCGAGCCGGACCCCAGGAACAGCAGGGCCTTGAAAAAGGCGTGGGTCATCAGGTGAAAGACCGCCGCCACCAGCGCGCCCACGCCCAGGCCCATGATCATATAGCCCAATTGGCTGATGGTGGAATACGCCAGCACCCGCTTGATGTCGTCCTGGGCCACGGCGATGGTCGCGGCAAAGATGGCCGTGAACGCCCCGATGAAGGCCACCACCTGCATGGCGTCGGTCAGGCCGGCGTGTCCGTGCGCCGGGTCCAGCCCGGCCGAGAACAGCGGGAACATGCGGGCCACCAGGTAGACGCCGGCGGCCACCATCGTGGCGGCATGGATCAGGGCTGAGACCGGCGTGGGGCCTTCCATTGCGTCCGGCAACCACACATGAAGGGGAAACTGCGCGCTCTTGCCCACGGCCCCGCAAAAGACCAACAGCGCGGCGATCGTCACCAGCATGGGGTTCACGTGGACGGCCTCTGCTACGGCATGAAAGATGCTGCCAAAGTCAATGTGCCCGGTGGCGACGAACAGGAGCAGCAACCCCAGGTATAGCCCCACGTCGCCGACGCGGGTGACGATGAACGCTTTCATGCCGGCATCGGCCGCGCTCTTTTTCTCGAACCAGAAGCCGATGAGAAAATACGAGCAGAGGCCCACCAGCTCCCAGGAGATGAACAGCAGGAGCAGGTTATCAGCGATGACCAGCATGAGCATGGACGCGCCAAAAAGGGCCAGGAAGGCAAAGAAGCGGCTATAGCGCGGGTCCCCGTGCATATAGCCCCGCGAGTAGACAAAGATGTTCAGGCCCACCACGGTGACCACAAAGAGCATCACCGCCGCCAGCGGGTCCACCATAAAGCCGATGTTCAGGAACTCTTGACCCAACGGCATCCAGCCGCCGGCGCCGAACAGGAAGGGAAAGTTCACCCGATGTGGGTGCTCCACCAGGTGCCCCGGGCCTTCCGGGTAGGTGATGACCCCATAGAGCACGATCAGGCTCAGGATCATAGACAGGGCCATGGCCCCGATGACCAGATAGGAGCTGAGTTCCTTGTTCCGCCACACGCCAAAGACGATCAGCGCGAAGGCCAGGAGCGGGAACAGAGGGATGAGCCAGACAGTGTTGAAAGCCAGTTCCATATCATAACCTCGTGAGGTGGTAGATTGGTGAGCGGTGAGCCAGTGATCCCAATCTACCCGTTTCCCAATCTATCAAGCTACCCTTTTGTGCTCCTCGGCGGTCTGCGACCGCCGAGCGCGAAGCGGCGGGTCACCCAGTCAGGCCTGGGCCTGGCAGACCCGCTTTGAGCAACTTTTTCCATCCACTGAGCCTACCAACCTACCCCTGTAGCAAATCCACCTCGTCAGCGAAAATCGTCTGGCGCTGGCGGTAGAGCGAGATGACCAGGGCCAGCCCCACGGCCGCCTCCGCCGCGGCCAGGGCGATGACGAACAGCACAAAGACCTGGCCGGTGAGTTGATCTGGCGTCACGTAGCGCCAGAAGGCGATCAGGTTCAGGTTCGCGGCGTTGAGCATCAGCTCCACGCCCATGAGGATGCCGATGGCGTTGCGCCGCGACAGGGCCGCATAGATGCCGATGCAGAAGAGGGCGGCCGCCAGCAGCAGATACCAGTTCAGAGGGATCACACTCACTGCCGTCGTCATCAAATCTCCTCCACGTGTTCTTCCGGGTCCCGGGCCACGAACACTGCGCCCACCAGGATCGCCAGCAGGAGCACGCCCAGCACCTCAAAGGGCAGCACGTATGGCCCCATGAGCGCGGCCCCTAACGCCTGGATAGAGTTCGGCACCGGGGCCGCACTGGATACCTGCCAGGTCACCGGCTGGGTGGGGGTCAGGCCCAGCGGCGAGAGGTTCAGGGTAAAGAACGGCGCGAACAGGGGCAGCAACAGGAGCGCGAAAAAGACGCCGACGGCCACCAGCGCCCACCAGCGTTGCTGGTTGCTGACCGCCACATGCTTCAGCTCCAGCCGGTGCGGCGTGAGCATCACCGCGAACAGGATGAGCACCGCGATGTCGGCCACATAGACCATCACCTGGACGCCGGCGATGAACTCGGCCTCCAGCAGGAGGTATAGCCCGGCCATGCCCATGAAGCTGAGGATCAAGAACAGCGCGCTGTGGAACACCTTGCGGGCCAGCACCACGCCCAACGCTCCGCCCAGGGTGACGGCCGCCATAGCGAAGAAAGACAGATTCATCAGGATCGCGTTAATGTCCAGGCTCATGCGGCTGCCTCCTTCGCCGGCTCTTCCCGGGGGGCCGGCTTTCGATCATGGGGATGGGTACGTTCGTACTCCTCGGCGGGGTACAGGAGTTGTTCCATCCCACAGATCAGGGATTGCCGGTCACTTGTCGCCATCTCAAACACCTGGCTCATCCTGAGGGCATGAAAGTTGCACGCCTCCACGCAGAGCCGACAATACATACACAACCCCAGGTCAATTTCGAACTTTTTGACGGTACGCCTGCCGTCCGGGCCGCGCTCCGCCTCGATGTGGATGATGCCCTGGGGGCAGGCCCGGGCGCAGGCCAGGCAGGCCACGCAACGGGGCACTTTGGCTCCGGTCTCCGGGTCCACATCATAGAGCCAGGCGTGACGGCCCCGGAATCGCTCCGGGATCTCCTGCCGCTCCTCCGGGTACTGTACCGTGAACGGGCCACGGATATAGGTCTGGATCATCTCTGAGAGGACCACTTTAAGGCCTCTCATAACGCCAATGCCGGGTATGTTCATCGGCTTTCACTCCGCCAGACGAATCTACGAATGGACGAATCTACGAATGGACGAATCTACGAATGAACAGTTGAGCGATAGTAGCATTCGTATATTCGTCCTATGCGTCCATTCTCATGCCCACCCTATCGCTCGTAACACTGCCATCCCCACCCCGGTCACGAAGATCAGCCCCAGGGCGGCGGGCAGCAGCCGCTTCCAGGAGAAGGCCATCAACTGATCCACACGGAACCGGGGCAGCGTCCCCCGGAACCACATGAAGACGAAGAACAGGGCATAGACCTTGAAGAGGAAATAGAACACGGACAAAACGGGGATCGTATCCACGAACGGTCCCTGCCAGCCCCCCAGGAACAAGGTCGTGGCCAGGGTGGCGATGGTCATCAGCCCAAAGTATTCGGCCAGGAAGAACATGCCGAACTTGAGGCCGCTGTATTCGATAAAGAACCCGGCCACGATCTCAGAATCCGCCTCCGGGAGGTCAAAGGGGGCACGCTTGGCCGTGGCGACGCCGCTGATGAAGAACACCACAAAGCTGGCCAGCCGGATGATGAGGGAGAAGAACCACCAGGCCGGGTGATGCGCGCCCCAGGCCTGGTCCTCCACGATGGTGTTCAGAGCCAGAGAACCGCTGAGCATGATGGCCGGCATGGCGGCCAGGACCAGGGGCACCTCATAGCTCACCATCTGCGCCGCCGTGCGGAACCCGCCGAGCAGGCTGTATTTGTTGCGTGAACCCCAGCCGGCCATGAGCAGGGCGATCGTGGTCAGGCCAGACAGGGCGATGATATACAGCACCCCGATGTTCAGGTCCACCCCTTGCATCCCCTTGCCGAAGGGGATCACCGCAAAGGCCAGCAGACCGGGGAAGGGGACCAGGGCCGCCGCCAGGAGGTGTACCCAGTAATCGGCCTGGGCCGGGACCACGTCCTCCTTGATCAGCATCTTGATCATGTCGGCAAAGGGCTGGATGAGGCCAAAGGGTCCCACCCGGTTAGGGCCGTAGCGGTCCTGCATCCGGCCGATGACCTTGCGCTCCGCCAGGGTCATGTAGAGCGTGTTCCCCAGCAGGTAGACCAGGATGACCACGACCACGGCCAGGTTCATGATCAGCCCCACCAGCCAGAACCACTCCTTGGGCAGGAAGGCCAGCAGGATGTCCTCCTGAAAAAAGTAGGAGAGGCTCACCAAGGGGTTCAGGATAAAATTGACGATGGCGTTGACATCCATATTCTTACCTCTGGTACATCGGTACATTGGTACGTTGGTACATTGGTACGCCCCAATCTACCAGTTTACCAGTTTACCAATCTACCGATCCACTTCCCCCATCACGTTATCCAGGCTGCCCAGGATGGCGATGAGGTCGGCGATCTTGTGGCCCCGGCACAGGTAGGGCAGCACCGTCAGGTTGATGAACGTGGCGGAACGCACGTGCCAGCGGTAGGGGCTGACCGAGCCATCGCTCACCAGATAGAAGCCAAACTCACCTTTCGGGCCCTCGATAGCGTGATAGACGTCACCCTCTGGTGGGCGCAGGGCTTTTGGCACCTTGCTCTGGATTTCGCCGGCCGGGATGTACTTGAGGGCCTGTTCCAGGATGCGCAGGCTCTGGCGGATCTCCAGGATGCGCAGCATGTAGCGGTCGTAGCAGTCACAGCCGCGCAGGGTGGGCACCGCAAAGTCAAAGCGGTCATAGATGGAGTAGGGGTGAGCCTTGCGCACGTCGTAGGCCACGCCGGAGGCGCGCAGGTTGGGGCCGGTGACACCGGCGTTCACCGCCATGTCCGGCGGCAACACGCCGATGCCCCTGCCCCGCGCCAGGAAGATCTCGTTGGTGGAGAGCAGCTCTTCCAGCTCATCAATGAAGGCCGGGAAGCCAGCCATCAGCTTGCGACACTGGTCGAGCCAGCCCTCCGGCAGGTCCTGAGCCACGCCGCCGAAGCGGATATAGTTGCACGTCATCCGCGAGCCGGAGGCAGCCTCGAACAGGTCCAGGATCTTTTCGCGCTCGCGCAGGCAATAGAGCACCGGCGTGAAATAGGCCCCCAGGTCGTTCAGGTAGAACCCGATGCAGACGATGTGATTGACCACGCGCGTCAGCTCGGCCATGATGACCCGGATATACTCGGCCCGCTCCGGGACCGTGATGCCGGCCAGCGCCTCCACCGCCGTGCAATAGGCCAGGTTGTTGCTCATGGAGCAGATATAGTCCATGCGGTCGGTGAGGGGGAGGCTCTGGAGGTAAGTGCGGCCCTCGGCCAGCTTTTCCACGCCCCGGTGCAGATACCCCAACACCAGGTCCACGTCCACGATGGTCTCGCCGTCCAGGGTCACCATCATGCGAAAGACGCCGTGGGTGGAAGGGTGCTGGGGTCCGATGTTGAGGATAAATTGTTCGGTTTTGAGTGTGGTCATCAGTCAGTCCTCAGTCCTCAGTCGGCAGTCGGCGGTCGGCAGTCGGCGGTCGGCAGTCGGCGGTCGGCGGTCGTCAGTCGGCGGTCAGCGGTCAGCAGTCGGCAGTCGGCAGCCCTCAGTCGTCAGTCGGCGGTCAGCGGTCGGCGGTCACAGTTCCCGGGCTTGTTCATGCTCCGGTGGCTCGGCGTAGGAGATGCTGGTGGTATAGCGGAAATCCTTGCGCAGGGGGTGACCGGGGAAGGCTTCCCACAGGAACAACCGCTTGAGTTTGGGATGCCCCTCAAACCGGATGCCGAAAAAGTCATAGACCTCGCGCTCTTGCAGGTTCGCGCTCTGGTAAAGCGGCGTCAGCGAGGGCACCACCGGGTTGTCACGGCTCACCCGGACCTTGAGTACCAGGTTGTGGCCTTCTTTCAGGGAGCGAAGGTGGTAGACCGTCTCGAAACGGTCCTCATAATCCACGGCCGTCACGCTGGACAGGAGATCAAAGTCCAGGCCTGGCGAGTCTCTGAGGTGGGCCACGACCTCAGGCAGTCGTTCTGCCTTCACATACACCACCGGCCATTTATCTTCGGCCGTGGCCAGGATAGCATCACCGAACTGAAGCTTGAGTTGTTGGAAGATTTGGGTTGCCTTCACACCTACCTCCTGCGCCTGTCCTGAGCCACGGTGCGGTCCACCTCGCCGCCAAAGCCATACCAGGGCACGTCCAGGATGCTCTGACGCTTGATCTTTTCCTGGAGCTGCATGACCCCATAGATGAGGGCCTCCGGGCGCGGCGGGCAGCCGGGCACATACACATCCACCGGCAGGTACAGGTCAATCCCCCGCACCACAGAGTAGGACCCGGCGAACGGCCCGCCGGAGATGGCACAGTTACCCATGGCGATGACGTACTTTGGCTCGGCCATCTGGTTATAGATGCGCAACACCTGCGGGAGCATCTTTTCCGTCACCGTGCCGGCCACGAACATCAGGTCGGCCTGGCGGGGTGAGGCACGCATGATCTCGATGCCAAAGCGGGCGGCGTCGTTGCGGGAGGCCACGGCGCAGATCATCTCGATGGCGCAGCAGGCCAGGCCAAACATCACCGGCCACATGGACCAGCGCCGGCTCCAGTTGTAGACCGGGTCCACGACTTTGGCCACGGTGGTCAAGAGCACATTGTGCCGGATCTCGGCGGGGACCTCCTCGGCCGGGGTCAGCATCCGCTTCAGGTCCTCGGCTGTTGGCGTCACTTCGGACACTTCAGGTCGGTCTTCAGACATACCCTCTCTCCACACACGAGCAGATTGCAACTTGCAACTTGCAATTTGCAATTTGCAACTTGCAATTTGCAACTTCAATCTGCTATCAGACCCAACGCAGCGCGTCTTTCTTCCAGGCATAGGCCAGGCCGGCGATGAGCAACCCCAGGAAGATGAACATCTCCACCAGGGCATAAAGACCCAACTGATTGATCGAGACCGCCCAGGGGAAAAGAAAAACGGCCTCCACGTCAAAGAGGACAAAGACCAGGGCATACAGGTAATACTGAACCCGAAACTGCACCCAGGTCTCGCCGATGGTTTCGAGGCCGCATTCGTAGGTGGCTTGCTTAATGGGGTTGGGCTTTTTGGGCCGGAGTATCCTGGCGACGATGAAACCGGCAAAGGGGAAGATCAGCGCGACGATGGCAAACAGGGCGATGAAGGCGTACTTTTCCAGCAACGCTCCCACTCCTTAATCAATTCATGTCGTCGGGCTTGAATCGGGGTTATTATAGCACAACCGGATGGTGTGTTCAAGTGAGCTTTGTGATGTCCAGCACAAAAGGGCCGCTCAGCAATGGCGCAGGATCTCCTCCGCGACTTCCTGGCGGTCTCTGGGCACATATATGCGATGGGGGGCGTTTTCGCCCAGGTGAGCGTCTTCCTCCACCGGCTTGATCTTGGCCGGGATCCATTGGTTCTCCAGCAGCTCGATCCACATCTCCGCCGTGATTTTGTTCGGGGCGGTCCGAATATGTACCCACATGGTTATTATTCCTCCTTCTGCCTGGACTGCGATGGTTTGTGATGACCGGCGTTCCTCGCCTGTGTTTCCGGCACTTTCTCCACCCGCACCGCACAATGCTTGAGGTCAGGCATGCGGCTGGTGGGGTCTGGGGAACGACCGGTGAGCAGGTTCACAGCGTTCTCTGAGTAATGGAACGACATAAAGACCAAACCCGGGGGCGAGTGATCGGTGAGCCGGGCCCGGATGTTCACGCTGCCCCGGCGGGAGGTCACCCGCACGGTGTCACCGTCGGCGATGCCCCGGGCCGCAGCGTCAGCGGGATTGATCTCCAGGAAGCCTTCGGGGCGGATCTTGACCAGGCCCATGCTGCGCATGGTCATGCGCCCGGTGTGATAGTGGAACAGGATACGACCAGTGGTCAGGATCAAGGGATATTCCTCGTCCGCCTGCTCCAACGGCGGGGCGTAACCCACGGCGAGGAGGCGTCCCTTGTCGTGGTCAAAGCCGTCGGTGTAGAGGATCTCGGTGCCGGGGTGGTTCAGATGCGGGCAGGGCCATTGCAGCCCGCCGGCCTCCAGGCGGTCGTAGGTGATGCCGCCATACTGAGGCACCAGGCGATTGATCTCGGCCATGATCGCGGCCGGGTGGGTGTATTCCCAGCCGGAGAAATCCAGTTGGGCTGGCAGGTGGGGCCGGGGCAGGGGTTCCCGACGCAGGCGCGGGTGCCGGGCCAGGGCGCTGAGGATCTGCCAGTCGGCCCGGGCCTCGCCGGGCAGCGGGGTGGCGGCCCGCACGCGCTGCACCCGGCGTTCCGTATTAGTAAAAGTGCCGTCCTTCTCGGCAAAGCTGGCCGCCGGCAGCACCACGTCGGCCAACTGCGCCGTCTCTGAATAAAAGATGTCCTGCACCACCAGAAACTCCAGGGAGTCCAGGCTCTCGCGCACGTGGGTCAGGTCCGGGGCAGAGAGCATGGGGTTGGCCCCGATGACGTAGAGGGCTTTCAGGTTGCGTTCTTTGGCTTCCTCCAGCATCTCCAGCAGGTTCAGGCCCGGTTTGATCGGCAGGGGCACCCCCCAGGCCTCCTCGAACTTGTGGCGTGCGTCCGGGTCATCCGGCGACTGGTAGCCGGGCAAGGTGTTCGGCAAGGCCCCCATGTCGCACGCCCCCTGCACGTTGTTCTGGCCGGCCAGGGGGCACAGGCCCGCCCCCTCGCGCCCCAGGCTGCCGGTGAGCATCGCCAGATTCGCCAGGGCCTGCACGGCCTCCGTGGCGTGGTAGTTGTGGGTGATCCCGGTCCCGTAGAGGATGCAGGTGCCATCGGTATCGCCGTGGGTGCCCACCTCGGCCAGGGGGCCGTAGTAGACCGGCGGCATCACGTAGCGGGGGTCCCGGCCGCCGGTGGCGATGAGCCGGGCGGCCATGATGATGTCCTCGGCCGGCACGCCGGTGATCTCGGCGACTTTGTCCACCGGGTAGTCCTGGAGGGCCATGGCCAGGGGATAGAACCCGCTGCACCGTTCGCCCACGAACTGGGCGTCCCATAGTTCCTCGTCCAGGATCACGCGCAGCAGGCCGTTGATAAGGGCCACGTCGGTGCCTGGGTTGAGGCGCAGCCAGAAATGAGCGAACCGGCACAGGTCAATCTGGCGGGGGTTCGCCACGATGAGCTTGGCCCCCTTCTTCACTGCCCACTTGACGCGCAGGGCGACGATGGGATGGGTCTCCGTGGTGTTGGAGCCGATGATAAAGATGCAGCCGGCCCGTTCGATCTGCCGGATCGAGGTGGTCATGGCCGCTGAGCCAAAGGCCCGGGTCAATCCCTCCAGGGTAGGGGTATGGCAGAGCTGGGCGCATTGGTCCACATTGTTGGTGCCCAGGACGGCCCGGGCAAACTTTTGTGAGAGATAGATCTCCTCATTAGTACACTTGGCGGAGGTGATGACACCGATGGCCTCGGGACCGTACCGGGCGCGGATCTCGGCCAGGCGGCTGGCCACCAGGTTCAGGGCCTCGTCCCACCGGGCCTTGCGGGGCACGCCCGAGGGCCGCTTAATGAGCGGGGTGGTGAGCCGGGCGCTGGACTGGATGAAATCGTAGGCAAAGTGGCCCTTGACGCACAGGTTGTCCCGGTTCACCGGGTTCTGCGGGTCGCGGGGGGAGATGCCCACGATCTGCGTGCCCTTGAGATTGATGCGGATATTGCAGCCCACGCCGCAGTAGGTGCAGATGGTGGGCACGGTGTGATCTGGAAAGCCCACGTACTTGTTGACTCGTTCCATGAGGGCCCCGGTGGGGCAGACGGTGACGCACTGCCCGCAGAACTCGCAGTTGGTGTCCTTCATCTCGTCTTCGAAGGGCGTGGTGATCATCATGGCCTTGCCCCGGTAGGCAAAGTCAATCGCGCCCACGCCCCGGATCTCCGAGCAGGCCCGCACGCAGCGCCCACAGGCGATGCACTTGTTCCAATCGCGCTCGATGAAGGGGTTGGTGCGTTCCAGCGGGAACTCTTTGCGCACCCCGTAAAACCGCTGCTGGTGCACCCCCACATAATCCACCACTTCCTGGAGTTCGCAACGCTCATTCTTGGCGCAGATCACGCAGCGGTCAGTGACCACCGGGTCGCGCTGGCAGGCGCTGAAGGGGGGGCAACGTTGGGGCCGGGGGCAGGTGAGGCAGCGGTCCGGGTGATCGGACAGGATCAGCTCCAGCACTTCCCGGCGCCGCTGGGCCACGTGGGGGGTGTTGGTCCACACCACCAGCCCTTCACGGACCGGCTCAGTGCAGGAGGTGGGCAACTGGCCCTTCTTGCGAAAACCCTCGATCTCCACCAGACACAGACGGCAGCCGGCGTAGGGGCGCAGGCCCTCCAGGTAGCACAGGTGGGGGATGTAGATGCCGTTGGCCAGGGCAGCCTCCAGGATGGAACTGCCCTCCGGGGCCTCGACTTTTTTACCGTCAATGGTGAGTGTCACTGTAGACATAGATTCTCCCTTGCGAACCTGCGAATTTACGAATTGACGAATCTACGAATTGACGAATCTACGAATTGACGAATCTACGAATTGACGAATCTACGAATCTACGTCTCCACAGTACTATTCGCCCATTCGTCCATTCGTCTATTCGTCCATTCGTCCATTCGCCTATTCGTCCATTCGTCCATTCGCCCATTCGTCCATTCGCCTATTCGTCCATTCGTCCATTCGCCTATTCGTCCATTCGCCTATTCGTCCATTCGCCTATTCGTCCATTCGCCTATTCGTCCATTCGTCCATTCGCCTATTCGTCCATTCGCCTATTCGTCCATTCGTCCATTCGCCCATTCGTCCATTCGCCTATTCGTCCATTCGTCCATTCGTCCATTCGTCCATTCGTCTATTCGACTGTCACCGCGCCGAACTTGCACGCATCCATACACGCCCCGCACTTGATGCAGGTCTCCGGATTGATGCTGTGAGGTTGCTTCCGCTCGCCGTGGGCAGCCCCGGTGGGACAGGCCCGGGCGCAGGCGGTGCAGCCGGTGCAGAGGTCCGGGTTGATGCGATAGCGGATCAGGGCCTTGCAGACCCCGGCCGGGCAGCGCCGCTCCAGGATGTGGGCCTCGTATTCCTCACGGAAATAGCGGATGGTGGATAGGACGGGGTTAGGAACCGTCTGGCCCAGACCGCACAGGGTGGCCTCCTTCATCAGGTTGCCGATGGTTGTCAGGGCCTCCAGATCACTCATCTTACCCTGACCGGCACAGATGCGCTCCAGGATCTCGCGCAGGCGGCGGGTCCCCAGGCGGCAGGTAGAGCACTTGCCACAGCTCTCGTTCTCATTGAAGGTGGTGAAAAAGCGGGCCACATCCACCATACAGGTGGTCTCGTCCATCACCACCAGGCCCCCGCTGCCCATCATACTGCCCACAGCCGTCAGGCTCTCATAGTCCAGGGGCAAATCCAGATGCGGGGTAAAGACGCAACCGCCGCTGGGGCCGCCGGTCTGGGCGGCCTTGAACTTTTTGTCGCCGATGATGCCGCCGCCGATGTCAAAGATCAGCTCGCCCAGGGTGATGCCCATAGGCACTTCCACCAGGCCGGTGTTCTTGACCTTGCCGGTGAGGGCGAAGGTCTTGGTGCCCTTGCTCTTTTCCGTACCGATACTGGCGAACCACTCTGCCCCCCGCTCGATGATGAGGGCCACGTTGGCCAGGGTCTCCACGTTGTTGAGCACCGTGGGCTTGCCCCACAGGCCCCGCTCAGCGGACTGGGGCGGCCGGCTACGGGGCATCCCTCGTCGCCCCTCGATGGAGGACATCAGGGCGGTGGATTCGCCGCAGACAAAGGCTCCCGCGCCTTTCTTGATGCGCAGGTCAAAGGAGAAGCTGGAACCCAGGATGTTCTCCCCCAGGTAGCCACGTTCCCGGGCTTGAGCCAGAGCGATCTCCAGACGGTGCACGGCCAGCGGGTACTCGGCGCGGACATAGATGTAACCGCGCGAAGCGCCGATGGCATAGGCGGAGATGATCATGCCTTCCAGGAAGAGGTGGGGATTGCCTTCCAGCAGGCTGCGGTTCATGAAGGCTCCCGGGTCGCCCTCATCGCCGTTGGCCAGGAGGAACTTGGGCTGGCCGGGGGCATTGCGGGTGGCCTCCCACTTGCGACCGGTGGGAAACCCGGCCCCGCCCCGGCCGCGCAGGCCAGAGCGCTTGACCTCCTCCAGCACCTCCTCTGGTGACATCCAATGCAGAGCCTTTTGCAGGGCCAGGTAGCCGCCCACGGCAATATACTCGTCAATGCTCTCCGGGTCAATGTGACCGTTCTGGCGCAGCACGATCCGCATCTGTCGGCGGTAGAACTCGATGTCGCGGTAATGGGGGCGGGGTTCGCCGGTCTTGGGATCGTGGTAGAGCAGGCGTTCAGGCAACCGGTTGGCGGCCAGCTCGCTCACCAGTTCGGTCGCATCATCGGGCTGGACGCGGATGAACATGAGGCCGTCTGGCTCCACGGTGACGATGGGGCCTAGCTCGCAAAGGCCATGGCAGCCGGTACGTCGTACCGGCAGGTTCACTCCCTGGCTTGTCATCTCACGTTCCATAGCCTGCTGCAAGACCGGGGAGTGGGAAGACTCGCAACCCGTGCCCCGGCAGATCATGACCCTTCGTTGCTCGTTCATGCTTCACCTCCTGGGGCCTCTGCGGCGGCAGATTCGGCCTCTCGCATCTTCTTGAGTAAGCGGCGGACCTTGGCGATGGTCATCGTCCCGTGGGTCTCGCCGTCTACCACCATGGTGGGGGCCAGGCCGCAGGCCCCCAGGCAGGCCACTGTCTCCAGAGTAAACAGGCCATCCGGCGTGGTCTTGCCGGCCGGGATACCCAGCTCGCTTTCTAACACGGTGCGGATCTGGGGGCTGCCACGCACATGGCATGCCGTCCCCACGCAGAGGTGGATCAGGTGCTTGCCCTGCGGCTCGAAGCGGAACTGGGCATAGAAAGAGGCCACCGCATAGACCTGCGCTGGCGACAGGTGCAGGGCCTCGGCGATGCGGTGGATGGCTGCGCGGGACAGGTAGCCGTAGGCAGCCTGGGCGTCTTGCAGCACCGGGATCAGGGCCCCCTCATCGTGTTCATGGAGACGCAGGATCTCGTTCAAGGCACTGAGGTCCTGCGCTGGGGCTACGGCTGAAGATGGGTTCATGGTTTCCCTCGCAGAAAACGTGTTGCGTGCTACGTGCTACGTGACACCAGGCACGAATCACGAATCACGACAACGCTAAATGCCCATACAAGGCGTTGAGATCAAAGTATTGCTCCAGCAACTGCTGGAACTTGATCACCTTTTTCTCCTGGTGGAAGCGGCTCTTGCCAAAGATACGCTCGATGCGCTCCACGGCCGTTAGCGTGTCCTCCTGGGTCAGGATGAGGGGCACCCCCAGGTCCTCGGCCTGGGCCTGGATCAACGGGCTGGGCGGGACCCCGCCGGTGAGGACGATGCAGCGCGTGGAGGTTTGCAAGGCCGCCAGTTGGATGTCTGGCCGGTCGCCGCCGGTAAAGACCACCTTGTTGGGGCGCCGCCGGAAATAGTCCAGCGCGCTGTCCAGGGCCATCGCGCCCACCATCAGGTTCTCTACCAGCTCATCGGCCTGTTCCGGGCTGTTCAGGATCTCGCCGTTCAGGGTCTCGGCGATCTCGGCCACGCTGATGGAGAGCAAGACCCGTTCCAGGGGCAGGACGCCAAAGACCCGCATCCCCTGGTTCTGGACAAAGGGCACCACCTCGTTCTGGTACCACTCCAGTCGCCCGCGCGGCACGGCGTTAAACATCACCCCGATGAGGTTATCACCGATGATCGACTTGATCATGAACGGGACTTCAATGGACAGGTCATCGGTATAGCGGACCACCAACAGAACCTTGGGGTCCAGCAGCTTGACGATGTCCAGGGCCGATAGTCCCAGGATGGCCCCTTCCATGACGCCGGCCGCTCCTTCCATGATCACCACGTCCTTGTACTCAGACACGCGATCATAGGCCGCGCGGATGGTAGCCAGATGGTCTTCTTTGACTTTTCGATCCGCCAGGATACTGGTGAGCAGGCTGGCATTCAATACCACCGGCGAGATGTCCCGTAGCGACTCTTGCAGGCTAAAGACCTCGCGCATGAATTGAGCATCCTCATCGGCCAGTATACCACCGATCTCCTTGCCTTGTGGGCTGACCGGCTTGATGTAGCCGATACTATAGCCGTCTGCGCGCAGCTTGGTGCCCAGACTCACGCAAGTGGCGCTTTTCCCGGCGAACGGCGCGATGGAGATCACGTACAACGTGGTAGTCATCTATACCTCCCTCGTATAAATTTGCTCGCAGGGGCCAAGTCCCCCCTTCTAATAGCGGATCAAACCGACCGCCCATACTTCGCAGAGTATTTTACACCGAAATCGCCAATCTGTCCAGGCTGGTCGAATAGTGCTGTGTTCTCGAAAATAAACGGGTGGTCGTAGGGTGCGTTTCCATGACTTTGTTGAAAAACGAACCCCTTGTCTTGCCAGGCGAAGTGTGAGATAATAAAGCTCTGGAACCCAGCTTGGTCCGAGGTGTATACGATGTCCTTGCTGAATCGTTGGTCCGAAGATATCCCCAC
>Ga0209101_1001656_pt1 | contig 15972 bp, 10 predicted proteins | sample ConPoolayeCmetaG_FD_185481 | JGI IMG/M metagenome (GOLD analysis project Ga0209101, IMG submission 185481) | Hot spring microbial mat communities from California, USA to study Microbial Dark Matter (Phase II) - Cone Pool mat layer C metaG... ...
CCGAACGGGCGATCCGGCCCGCGGTGATCATTCGCAAAAACAGCTACGGCAACCGGAGCGACCAGGGCGCCGACTGCCAAGCCGTCCTGATGTCGATCTTCCGCACGCTGAAACAACGCGGCCACGATCCGATCCGAACCATCGTCGATGCCTTGGCAACTTACCTGAAAACCGGTCAGCTTCCCCCTCTGCCTAAACCCAAGCCCACTTCAGATGGCTGAAGTGTTACCTTTTCGTAAAGTTGGAGCGTGTTTGTTCAATCCCTACCTCCTGTCCCAAGAAGTAGAATGTCCACTTTTCCATACCGTCCTGTTGGGCGGACTTGACGTGGGTCCGTCGATGGTCGATCATGCAACGGAAACGATGCCGAGGCCGTTCGGCGTCCCTTGCGTTTTCACGCCACGGTCCATCGCCATTCCTGGTCTTATGCCACGCCGCCTGCTGATTTTGATCGACGGTTACCACGATTCGCACACGGCGAAGACGGCGATCAACGTGATCCGCTACAAGCCCGAGGAAGTGGTGGCGGTGCTCGACCGGCAAGCGGCGGGCAAGAGGTGCCAGGAGCTGTTGGGCGTGGGCGGCGATCTTCCCGTCGTGGGCCGGATCGAGGACGCCCCGGCGGCGAACGCCTTGCTGATCGGCATTGCCCCGCCCGGCGGAAAAATCCCCCCGGCGTGGCGGCCCATCGTGCTGGAGGCCATCGGCCGCGGGCTGGACGTGGTTTCCGGGCTGCACGATTTTCTCTGCGACGACCCGGAATTCGCCGCCGCGGCGCGGCGGTCCGGGGCAAGACTCGTGGACGTTCGCAAGAACGACGAACACGACGTGGCCCAGTGCCAGGGCATCCGCGAAGGCTGCCTGCGGATCCACACCGTGGCCAACGATTGCAGCTTGGGCAAGATGGTCGCCAGCGTCGAAATCGCCCGGGGCCTGAGCCGCCGCGGCATCGACGCCAAGTTCGTGGCCACGGGCCAGACCGGCATTCTGATCGAGGGCGACGGCTGCCCCATCGACCGCGTGATCTCCGATTTCGTCAACGGGGCCGCCGAGAAGCTGGTGCTGGCCAACCAGCACCACGAGGTCATCGTCATCGAAGGACAAGGCAGCTTGTTCCATCCCCGCTATTCGGGAGTGACCTTCGGCCTGTTGCACGGCTGCGCCCCCGACGGACTGATCCTTTGCTACGAGATGGGGCGGACGACGATCTACGGGATGGAATGGATTCCGCTGGCCCCGCTGGACTGGGTCCGCCGCTTCTACGAGGAAGCGGCGAGCATCCGCCACCCTTGCCGAGTCATCGGCGTGGCCATCAACGGCGGGAAGTTCTCCGACGCCGAAGTGGCCGCCGAACGCGACCGCGTGCGCAAGTGGCTCGGCCTGCCGGCCTGCGACGTCCTCCGCCACGGCCCCGACGAACTGGTCGACGCCGTGCTGGACCTCAAGCGACAATTGAAGAAGTGAGCCTTCGTCGCTCGATACGTTGGCGTCGTGGTCGCCGGCCGCGCGTCGCCCCAGAATGAAGACATAAGGAGAAACTCGTGCAACTCCTCTTCCACCAGTTCGACTTGCCGCTGCGGCACGCGTTTACGATCTCGCGGGGGACGGCCCATGCCTATCGGGCGATGATCGTGGAACTCCGGCAGGACGGCGTCAGCGGTTACGGCGAGGCCGGGGAGAATCGGTTCTACGGCGTTTCGTTGGAAAACATGCACGCCGCCTGGGAGAGGGTGCGGTCGACGCTGGAGGCCGCGCGGCTGGACGATCCCGCCGGCCTCTGGGCGCAATTGCGCCCGATGATGGAAAGCGACACGTTCGCCCAATGCGCGTTGGACGTCGCCGCGTGGGACCTTTTTGGGAAGCTGCGCGGGTCGCCGGTGTGGAAGCTTTGGGGGCTGCGGATCGACGGCCCGTTGCCGATGACCAATTACACGATCGGCATCGACACGATCGAGGCCATGGTCCGCAAGATGAACGAGTTTCCCGACTGGCCGATCTACAAGATCAAGCTCGGCACGCCGCACGACCTGGAAATCGTCCGCCAATTGCGCCGCCACACGAAGGCGGTTTTCCGCGTCGACGCGAACGGCGCCTGGGACGCCGAAACGGCGATCCGCCTTTCCGGTCCCTTGAAGGAACTCGGCGTGGAGTTCATCGAGCAGCCGTTGCCGCCCGACCGCCGGGAAGAGATGAAAGAGGTCATGCGCCGATCCGCGCTGCCGGTGATCGCCGATGAAAGCTGCCAGGTGGAGTCGGACGTGGAGCGGTGCCGCGGGCGATTCCACGGCGTCAACGTGAAATTGGTCAAGTGCGGCGGCCTGACCCCGGCCAAGCGGATGATCGAACACGCCCGGCGACTGGGCATGAAGACCATGGTCGGCTGCATGACCGAGTCGACGGTGGGCATTTCGGCCATCGCCCAGTTGTTGCCGCTTTTGGACTATGTGGACATGGACGGCGCGCTGTTGCTCGGCAAGGACGTGGCCACGGGCGTGCGGATCGAGCGTGGCCGGGTGATCTACCCGAGCGAAAACGGCTGCGGCGCGCGGTTGCTCGAAGCGTGACGAAGCGCGAGGATTGGGGAGCCGGCCCCTTGTTTCGCGTCGGCGAGGGAAACAGGAGCCCCTCGCCCAGCGACGCCTTCGGCATTACAATGGGACTGCCGTTTCCGGCGACGGCTCTCGTTTTCGGACGCTTCGATGGCAAAGCGGCGACTGAGGATCGCCAATACTCGGCAAACGGCGGATGGGAATGACCGATCGCGAGCTGGAACTGTTGTTGAACGACTGGGAATCGGATCGCGTCGAGAGGAAGGAGTCGTTTTCGGACGCCGACCGCATTCGTCAGGCGATTTGTGCTTTTGCCAACGATCTGCCGGATCATCGACAACCTGGCGTGCTTTTCATCGGCGCGAACGACCGGGGAGAAGGCGTGGGATTGTCGATCGACGACCAGCTCCTCGTCAGTCTCGCGAATATGCGGTCGGACGGGAACATCTTGCCGATCCCTTCGATGACCGTCCAGAAAAGGACCTTGAAGGGTTGCGAGATGGCGGTGGTGATCGTGCAGCCGTCCGACTCGCCGCCGGTCCGATTCAAAGGCACCGTATGGATTCGCGTCGGCCCTCGCCGCGGCATTGAAAGTCCCGACGACGAAAGACGGCTGAACGAGAAACGCCGGTTTCGCGACCTTCCGGCGGATATTCGCCCGGTCTCGTCGGCGCCGATGGAAGCGCTCGACGAGTGGTTGTTTCAGCGCGTGTATCTCCCGGCGGCCGTGAATTTCGAGGTGTTGGAACGCAACCAGCGGGACGTGGAACATCAACTTTTGGCGGCGAAGTTCGCGCATCCCGGCCCGCCGGCGCGTCCCACCGTGCTTGGCTTGCTCGCGGTCGGAAAGAGTCCCACGGACTGGATTCCCGGCGGCTACCTCCAATTCGTGCGCATTGACGGGACGGCCCTCACCGACCCGGTGCAGTCGGCCCGCGAGCTGCGGGGACCGCTTTTGCTTCTCCTGCCGGAACTCGAGGAGTTGTTGAAAATCAACATCCAGGTCGCCGTGGAGTTCACGTCGGGTTCGAGGGAAGTCCAACGGCCGGATTATCCCCTGACGGCGCTTCAGCAAATCGTCCGAAACGCGATTGCGCACCGGTCCTATGAAAACACGCATGCGCCCGTTCGCCTCTATTGGTTTCGCGACCGGGTGGAAGTTCATAATCCCGGGGGCCCCTATGGCCAGGTAACGCGAGCCAATTTTGGAACCGCCGGCGCGTCGGATTACCGGAACCCGAACCTCGCGGCCGTGATGAAAGACTTGGGCTACGTTCAGCGATTCGGAATGGGAATCGCTTTGGCCCGCCAGGCCATGGCGGCCAATGGCAATCCGCCGCCCGAGTTCCAAGTGGAAGACACGCACGTCGCCGTGATTCTCAGGAGGCGGCCGTGAGCACTCCCCTGATTGCATTCATCAACACCACGGGTGGTGTCGGCACGACGTCGCTCGTCTACCATCTTTCCTGGATGCTTGCCGACCAGGGTTTTCGAGTCATCGCCGCGGACCTCGACCCGAAAGCAAACCTCACGGCGGCCTTCCTCGACGAAGATCGTCTCGAAGAGGTCCTGCCGATCGGGGATTGCCCCTTGTCGATTTATGGCGCGATCCAACCGCTCCAACGCGGCGTCGGCGACGTCGCCGATCCGCACGTCGAGATCGTGGACGATCGCCTTGGGCTGATGATCGGCGACATGCGACTGTCCACGTTCGAGGACCAGCTCTCGGAAGCCTGGCCCAAGTGCCTGGATCGCGACGAACGGTCTTTTCGCGTCATCTCGGCGTTTTGGCGCATCCTTCAGCGGGCCGCCGAGATTCACGAGGCCGACGTGATTCTGATCGACCTTGGACCCAATCTCGGGTCAATCAACCGCGCCGCGCTCATCGCCTCGGATCATGTGGTGATCCCGCTGGGGCCTGACCTCTTCTCCCTGCAAGGGCTACGCAACTTCGGCCCCGCGCTTCGCGACTGGCGACAAGGTTGGCGGGAGCGGCTGAGCAAGAACCCCGCTCCCGACTTGGCGCTCCCGCCCGGCGACATTCAACCCCTGGGTTACATCGTTGTGCGGCATTCGATCCGGCTCGATCGGCCGGTGAAAGCGTTTGAGCGGTGGATGGCTCGGATCCCCTCGACCTATCTGGAAGCGGTGCTCAACAAGTCGGGAAAGACATCCGCGACGATCGACGATGATCCCGAATGCATCGCCAAGCTGCGCGACTATCGCAGCCTCATGCCCTTGGCTCAGGAAGCCCGAAAGCCGGTGTTTTTCCTGAAGCCCGCCGACGGCGCCTTGGGGGCACATGCGTATGCGGTCGCCGAGGCTTACGAGGATTTTCGCGCCGTCGCCGAAAAGATCGCGAAGAAGGCGAAAATCAAAGCCAAATAACCGGCTCGCCGCGCTCGAAATACGGGATGGAATCGTGACGGAACCTTACGAAATCATCATCGGCCTGGAAGTCCACGTGCAGCTTTTGACCGAGAGCAAGATGTTTTGCGGTTGCTCGACAAAGTTCGGCGCGCCGCCCAACACGCTCACCTGCCCGGTGTGCATCGGGATGCCGGGAACGCTGCCGGTCATGAATCGGAAGGCCTATGAATTGGCGCTCAAGGCGGCCCTGGCGTTGAATTGCCAGATCGCCCGGTTTACGAAGTGGGACCGGAAGAACTACTACTATCCGGACCTGCCCAAGGGCTACCAGATCAGCCAGTACGACTTGCCGCTCTCGCGCGACGGGTATCTGCCGATCCGCGATCCCAAGGGGCGGATCGAGCCGAAGAAGGTGGGCATTATCCGGGTCCACCTCGAGGAGGACGCCGGCAAGAGCATGCACGACGAGAAGTTGGGCAAGGGCGACAGCCGGATCGACTTGAATCGGGCGGGAACGCCGCTTCTGGAGATCGTCAGCAGGCCCGACCTCCGCTCGCCCGCCGAAGCCAAGGCCTATCTGACCGAACTCAAGTTGCTCCTGAACTACCTGGGGGTGTCCGACTGCAACATGCAGGAGGGAAGCCTGCGGGTCGACGCCAACATCAATCTGCACATTCCGACCGCCGAAGGCAAAGTGGCCACCCCGATCGTGGAAGTCAAGAACATGAACAGTTTCCGCGCGGTGGAGCGGGCGCTGGCCTACGAGGCCGAACGGCAGTACCGCCAGTGGCGGGAGACCGGCAAGCGATTGGGCGACGTGCCCAAATCGACTCGCGGCTGGGACGAAGACCAGGGCGTCACCCTGCCGCAGCGGTCCAAGGAAGAATCGAGCGATTATCGCTACTTTCCCGACCCGGACCTCGTGCCGGTCACCGTCACCGACGAACAGATCGAGCAAATCCGTCAGACGTTGGGCGAACTGCCCGCCGCGATCCGCTCGCGGCTCGAAGCCACCTATGGAATCACGCCCTACGACAGCGACGTGATCGTCAACCAGGGCCGAGCCTTGGTCGACTACTATTGCGAGCTGGCCGACCGCTGCGGCGACGGCAAGCTGGCCAGCAACTGGATCCAGCAGGACGTTTTGCGGACGCTCAACGAGCGTCAGATCGGCATCGGCCAGTTCCCGGTCTCGGCCAGCGCGCTGGCCCAGCTCTTGGCCAAGGTCGCCGCCGGCGAGCTTGAAACCAGCCGGGCCCGCGAGGTCCTCGCCCAGATGATCGACACCGGCCAGTCGGCCGACGAGGCGATCGCCGCCTTGGGCATCCAGCCGGTGGATGAATCGGAGCTGCTCGCGTTGGGCCGGGAATTGCTCCAGTCGAACGCGAAGGTGCTCGCCGATCTGAAGGCGGGCAACCTGAAGGCCGCCGGCTGGCTCATCGGCCAGGCCAAGCGACGCAATCCCAACGTCAATCCCAACCGGTTTCGGGAGATTTGCTTGGAGCTGGCCAAGGAGATGTGAGTTGCCGATCATCACCCTAACGACCGACTTCGGCGGCGGAAGCCCTTACGTGGCGGCCATGAAGGGAGTGATCTTGTCGCTCAACCCGGCGGCCACGCTGGTCGACATCACCCACCAGGCGCCGCCCCAGGACATCCGCTACGCGGCCGTGGTGCTGGAGGACGTCAGCGACCGGTTTCCTGCCGGCACGGTCCACGTGGCCGTCGTCGATCCCGGCGTGGGGACGGATCGGGCGTTGGTGTTTGCCCAGATCGGGCGGCAATGTTATTTGGCTCCTGACAACGGACTATTGAGCCGCCTGGCCCGGCGCACGCCGCCGGCGAAACTCGTGCGGCTGACGGAGGCCGAGTACTGGCTGCATCCGGTCTCGGCGACGTTCCACGGGCGCGACATTCTCGCCCCCGTCGCGGCCCGGCTGAGCCTCGGCTTGGATCCCGACCATTTGGGCGTGCCCCTGGAACGGTTGGTGATGCTTGATTGGCCCGAAGTCCATCGAGGGCCGGACCGGATCGAGGGCGAGGTGCTCTTGGTCGATTCGTTCGGCAATCTGATCACCGACATCGTCGCCGACATGCTTCCCGAGCCTGCCAAGTGGCCCCAATTGCGGATTTTTTGCCGTGGCCATCTCGTCAGCGGCCTGTCGCGGACCTATGGCAATTCGCCGCCTGGCTCGCTCGTGGCGCTCGTTGGTTCGAGCGGCCGTCTGGAGTTGGCGATCGTCGGGGGCAGCGCGGCCACGGCGCTCCAGGCCGAACGAGGCGAGCGGGTCAGGGTAAGCTGGCCCCTTGGATAATTGGGAAAAATACACTGGCTTTTCAAGAGACAGGTTTTTTCCCGTTCCTTCCGGGCAAACCGGTTATTCCCGCGACAACTGCCGATAGTTTCAATGTCCCGATCCTTCACGCCGAGAATAAGATTCATCGCGTGGCACGCGACGGAACGTAACGTGCTGGCTGGTCGAGAACGGAGCGGGAGGCCCATCCGCTTCCGCCGGTTCGTGAACCCTTCCGATCCATGCCACGGCGATAGGGAGGGCGCGGAGGATCCCAGGAAGGAGGAGGACTCCGCACAAGGATGAAAAGGCATCATCCACCGTCGTGCGGCCGGTCGGTGGGAACGATCGCCCGGCGAGCACGCCAACTTAAAGATCGGAGTATCTAACGGTTCCTCCACTCCGCGCCCTCCCTTTCGCCGCGGCAACGCCGTTGGCGCGGGCGAGGGTTCGCCGGTTGTCTTCCCGTGCCTGCCCCAGGGCCATGTCGGAACGCGCTGCTGAATCGCCCACGGTCGAACAGCTCAAGCAGTGGGATCGCCGCCTCGTCTGGCACGCCTTCACGCAGATGGCGGAGTACGAACCGCTGATCCTCGTCCGCGGCCAAGGCTGCCGGTTGTTCGACATCGACGGCAACGAGTACCTCGACGGCACGAGCAGCCTGTGGTGCAACATCCACGGCCATCGCCACCCTCGGATCGACGCCGCGATCCGCCGCCAGTTGGACGAAGTGGCGCACGTGACGCTGTTGGGAGCGTCGAACCCCACGACGATCCGACTCGCCCGGCGTTTGGTGGACCTCGCCCCGCCGGGACTGGAGCACGTGTTTTTTTCCGACGACGGGGCCACGGCGGTCGAAGTCGCGTTGAAGATGGCCTTCCAGTATTGGCGGCAGCGGCCCGACCCGCGCCCCCAAAAAACTTGCTACATGGCCTTAAGCGAGGCCTATCACGGCGACACGCTGGGGAGCGTGAGCGTGGGCGGGGTGGAGCGGTTCCACGCCATGTTCAATCCGCTGTTGTTCGAGTGCTTGCGGGTTCCCGCGCCCGACATGTACCGCTTGCCGCCGGGCGTGACGCCCGCGGCCGCGCTGGATCACTACCTCGGCCAGGTCGAACAGGTCCTCGCTCAGCATCACCACCGCATCGCCGCGATGGTGATCGAGCCGCTGGTCCAGGCCGCCGCCGGGATGATCGTCCATCCGCCGGGCTACCTCCGCGGCGTCCGGCGGTTGACCCAGAAATACGAGGTGCTGCTCATCGCCGACGAGGTGGCGGTGGGCATGGGCCGGACGGGCCGCTTGTTCGCCTGCGAGCACGAAGGCGTCTCGCCCGACTTGATGTGCCTGGCCAAGGGGCTTACGGGCGGTTATCTTCCGCTTGCCGCCACGTTGGCCACGGAGGAAATCTGGCGGGCTTTTTTGGGCACGTACGCCGAGTCGAAGACGTTTTTCCATGGCCACACCTACGGCGGCAATCCCTTGGGCGCGGCCGCCGCGTTGGCCACGCTCGATGTCTTTGACGAAGAGAAGACGCTTGAAAACCTGCCGCCCAAGATCGCCCGGCTCGGCGAACACCTCGATCGCCTCCGCCGCCTGCCGCACGTTGGCGATTGCCGCCAGCGCGGCCTGATCGGCGCGGTCGAACTGGTCCGCGACCGATCGAGCAAGGAGCCGTTTCCCTGGGCCGAGAAGCGCGGCTGGCAGGTCTGCGATCACGCCCGGCGCGAGGGCGTGCTCTTGCGCCCGTTGGGCAACGTGATCGTGATCATGCCGCCGCTGAGCGCGACGTTGGACGAGTTGGACCGGATTTGCCGCGCCGTCGAACGCGGCATCGAGCGATTGGGGTGAGACTTTTTGAGCCAATCCCGCCATCCTGCTTCCTCCGCCCGCGGGAAAGGGAAGGTTCGCGGATTGGGCCTTGAGTCCCGCCTCACGCCTCGACCAGCCCGGCGCCCTCGACGGTGATGCAGGGCATGGCGGCGGGTTCCAGGTCGCGGGGACGGTAGTAGTGGCGGGCGAGGGCGCGGCGGACGGCGGGGACCGCGTCGCGGTGGGCGAGGACCATGATGCAGCCGCCCAGGCCCGCCCCGGCGATCTGCGCCCCCGCAACTCCCGGCGTGCCGCACGCGATATCGACCATCTGATCGATCTCCGGCGTGCTACAGGCATACAGGCCCGGCTGCATGAACAACTGGGCGCGAAACACGCGCTCCGGCTCCTCGCTGCCCAGATCGGCGATGAGCCGGTGGAGGTAGGCGTCGCTGCAATCGTTTTCGACGGGTTGATAGCGTCCCTGGGCGTCGGGCCGGCTCACGCGGTCGCCGTCGTGGCTGATCTTCATCAAGCGGCCGAAGGCCTCGACCTGGCCCGTCTCCAGAAGCTCGACGCACATCCGGCTGCGAAGGATCTCCGCGATGCCGAACAAGAGCACGCCGCGGGGCCGATAGGCGTCGGGTTCGGCGTGCGTGGCGAAATTGGCCTCCATCAGGTCCCGGTGCTTTTTGGAGAGCGCCTCACGGAAGTCCTTGCGGGTCATCGTCTCGGGAACCTTGAGCAGCCAGCGATAGACGTCGCTGATCGCGCAGCCCAACTTTCTTGGGTCGATGTCGCGAAGATGTTCGACCGCCCCGTCGAGCCGCGGGCATCGTTGCTTGAGCAGGGCCAGGCCCAGATTGTAGGCGGCGACGCGGGCATTGAACTGGTCGCGGGCCGATCCGCTCTTGGCCGCCTTGATGTGGCTGTTGGCGATGAGCACTTGGTATTCGGCCGGGGCGTCGAAGATTTTCTCCACGCGGAAGGGGAGGTATCCGACGTGGGCGATCTTGCCGCGCTGGCCCAACGCAATCGCCGCGTGGTCGCCCGACCCGCCCCGCGAACCGACAAACCACTCTCCCTCCCCGCAGAGGTCGATGAACTGCTGGGTGGTCAAATCGAAGTTGTTCAGGGCGATCGCCGCCTGGAGCGTGGCCACCACGAGCGTCGAACTGGAACTGAGGCCGGCGGCCATGGGGACGTTGCCCGTCAGGGCCATGTTCAAACCGCGGACGCGGACGTCCTGATACCGGTGCTGAAGCCGCAGCGTGGCGGCCTTGATGTAGTTGCCCCAGTCGCCCGCGCTGACGTAGATCATGTCGCGGACCCAATCGCTGTTGACGAAGTTCACCCAGTCGTGCCACGCGAAACGCCCGATCAGCTCGGCGATGTTGAAGTGGACGGGCTTGAATTTGCCGGGCTGGGTGTTGACCGCAACCACGTCGCCATCGTCGCGCAATCCGACCACGGCGATCGTCTCGCGGTCGATGGCTAGAAAGTTGGTCATGCCGCCGCGATGGTCCACGTGCCGTCCCATCAGGTTGATTCGCCCCGGCGCGCGGACGATGCACACCTTTTCGTCCGCCCCGAATCGCCTGGCGTAACACTCCAGGACGGCCGCCAGGTCGCGGCACTTTTGCTCGTGCAGCGTTGGATGGGAACCGTAAACCCTTCGCAGCCACCGGCGGAGGATAGGGCGGCGGGCCTCGATTCGGGCGAGCCACTGCCGCACCGTGGCGTATTGATGCGGCGGCAACGACGGCCGATGATCGGCCGCCCCAGTCTTCAGCGCGCCGAGTTTCTTCCGCCGTACATAGTCCTGAATGGCCACCAGTTCGTCGGGCGAGTTGAATCCCTGAACCCAGTCGGGATTATCGACCGGCACCGCCCGAAGGCGATACCGGGGGTTCCCCTGGGGATCGCGCAATTCGGCCAACAGCCGGATCATGTCGGTGATATAGTATTCCCCTTGGGCGTTGTCGTTGCGGATTCGTCCCACGCCTTGATAGAAGACCTCGGCCCGCATCAGGTAAAGGCTGGGGTTCACGCGGGCGCAGAGCCGGTCGAGTTCGCGGCCTGAATACCGCTTGCCGGCGATTGTTAGATTGTAACGCTCGGCCTGAAGGAGTCGCTCCAGTTGGGCGCGGTCCACGGCGGCGTCCGAGTGAGTCAAGGCAAGGAGTTCAGGAACGGCCTTCTCTCGGCGATTCGGCTGGGGGATGTGCCGCGCGATCACCGCCGCCACGTCGGCGCCGCTGGGAGCGCCGCCGCTGGCCAGCATGGCGCGGAGGTCGTCGGCGATCATCTGTCGGGCGAGATCGACCCGCTCGACGATGTCGAGGGCCTGCCCTTGCTCGTCCACCAACACGCGGCCGGCCGAGGCCTCGGTGGCCGGGGTCTTGGGAATCGTCAACAGGGCGAAATCGGCCCGTTGCCGCACATACCCGGCCACCAATGCCTCCAGCGCCGCCTCTTCCAGGAACTTGTCGCCCATGGCCACCAGCACATAGCCCTCGTAGCCGATGGCCTGAAGCGCTTCGGCCGCGATCTTCGCGGCGTGGCCGGTGCCGAGTTGCGGTTCCTGATGGACGTAAAGGACGCCAGGGTGTTCCTTGGTGACGGTTTCCAGCACCTGGTCGGCCCGCGACCCTACGACCAACAGAAAACGGCCGAACCGCTGGCGCTTGAAGACGGCGATCTGCCGGTTGATGGCGGGCACGCCGTCGATCTCGAAGCAGACCTTGACCAGGTCGGGCCGGCCCATCCGCGTCCCCTTGCCCGCCGCCAGGATAACCACCATCGTTTGTTCCGGAATCCCACGACTGGCATCCATCACTTGCTCCCAGGGCGATGAAGAGCCTTCGAAAAGCATGAAGACGGCCGAGGCCGATCATCCAGCGTTAACCGTCCGCCCGCGGAATGCGGACCTTGCCTCGGTCGCCAGACCCGCGCGAAACCTCATTCGGACTATTATGATTCGTGTTTTCCGGCTTGCAACGCGATTTGCCGCGCACCCTGCCAGGTGTGCCGGAAACCGTTGCCCCGCGACTTGCCGTGATCTGGCGCGGCTTGCGGCAACTTGGCCCGGCTTGCTCTGCTTGGCCTGCCGGGCAAAAATGTTCGGCGACGATACTTCTGCCCCCCAGGGAGCTTGAACGCCATGAATCTCCGCCGCGACGAAGCGTTGTCGTCATTGCCGAGACTCATCCATGCTGGCCTGAATGGCCTGGCGGCACTTGCCGTGATGGTCTTGGCGCTGGGCCTTGGTGCGTCGGCCGATGGGGCGGAGCTTCGGGCGGGGGTTGCCAAGGTCGACATCACGGATCGCGAGTCGAAACCGGTCAACGACCCGCTGTATGTCAAGGCTCTCGTCCTCAAGGACGAACGCGCCACGGCGGCGCTGATCACCGTCGACGTGGTCGCCATTGCCCGAATCGGCCGGATCGGCGACGGTTTCCTCGGCAACGTCCGCTTGCGGCTGGAACGCGAGTTGGGCATCCCGCCCCGCAACGTCGTCGTCAACGCCAGCCATTGCCATGGGGCCGTGTGCGCGGACGTCGAGTCGCGAACGGTCCAGGCGGTGAAGGAGGCCCTTGGCCAGATGACGCCGGTCCGCGCCGGGGCCGGCCGAGGTTACGAAGACCGCATCATGGAGAACCGCAGGCTCCAGCTCAAGGACGGGAGCGAGGCCGACGTGCGCCATGCCTACGCGCTGCCGCCCGACGAGACCGTGGCCGCCGTCGCCCCGATCGATCCGGACATCGGACTGTTGCGACTCGATCGGACGGACGGACGGCCGCTGGCCGTGGTGTACAACTTCGCCTGCCATCCCATCCAAGGGGTCCCCAGCGGCGGAAACACGGCGGACTACCCCGGCTTCGCCTCGCGAGTCCTCGAGGAGAATCTCGGCCACGGCGCGATGGCCTTGTTCGTGCAGGGGTGCGGCGGCGACATCAACCCCGTGCGCTACAAGGATGTCCACAACCCCCGCGACGCGGAGACCCTGGGGAACATGCTCGGCCTCAGCGCCTTGCGCGCCGCGCGGAACATCGAGACGAAGGAGAACGCGGAACTGCGGTTGGTCCACGAGGTCGTTGAACTGCCGCGGGCGAACGACCATGAGAAACGGATCGCCGCGTTGCAGGCCGAGCAGACGCGGTTGCTCCGCTCGCTCCGCGGGACCAGCCTGAACTTCAAGAACTTCGTCTTTCTGCTCTGGAAGTACAAGGCGTCCGGCGAATTTCCGTCCCACGACGCGCATCGCTATTTGCACGAACAGGCGCTGGGCAGGGAAGACTTGAAACGGCTCGACGCCGAGAATCGGGCGAACCTGGAGGCCTATCTCCGCAACATCCACGTCATGGAGCAATTGACCAGGCTGAATACGAACCTCGACTTGCTCAAGATGCACCAGGCCGAAAACGCCGCCGCGGGCAAGCCGACGATCGAGGCGGAGGTGGTGGGCCTGCGGGTGGGCGATTTCGTGCTGGTCACGTTTCCAGGCGAGTTGAGCGTGGAGATCGGGCTGGGCATCAAGAAGCGGGCCCCGGCTCCGTTCACCTTCGTGGCCGGATGCACCAACGGCTACCTCTACTACGCGCCGACCGAAAAACAACGCAACAACCCGGGTTTCGCCCAGGAAGACTGCGACTGCCTCTTGGCCCCGAACTGGCAAGGGCTCTTCGACGAAAAAGTCGACGCGATCCTCCAGCGACTCCAGGCGGCTCGATAGGGGGCTGGCGCTGGGACGCCACGCCGCCGCGAGGAACCTTCAAAACAGCCGCAATTGCCGCTGGTCCTGCCGGGGGCCGCAAAACCGCCTGCCATCGAGTTTGGGCATCTCGCGGTCCAATCCGTGTTTTCTGGCGAAAGCTCGGAACAATTGCCCGATCTGCTCAGCCAAGGCCCCGGCGCCCGTCATGCGGCGTCCGAACTCGGCGCAGCTCAACTGGCCGTCCCGGGTGGAGCGGATCAGCGCCTCGACGCGTTCTCGCTGGAGCGGATGGGTCCGCGCCAGCCATTCCAGAAAGACCGGCTTGACCGAGAGCGGCAAGCGCAGCAATTGATAATCGGCCGACCGAACCCCGGCCTCGGCGCACGCGGCCAGGATGGCGGGGATCTCCGAGTCGGTCAGGCCCGGGATGACCGGGGCCACCACGGCGCAGACCGGCACGCCCGCCTCGACCAATTGCTTCATCGCCCGAAGCCGCGCTTGCGGCGCGCTGGTGCGCGGCTCCATCACGCGGATCAACGACGGCTTCAGACTCGTGATCGACATCGAAACGTGGACCAGGCCCAACTCGGCCATCGGGCGCAACCAATCCAGATCGCGGACCACCAGCGCGTTCTTGGTCGTGATCAAGATCGGCTGCCTGGCCTCCAGGGCGACTTCCAGGCATTGGCGCGTGAGTTGGAACTCGCGCTCGGCAGGCTGGTAGGGGTCGGTCACGCCGGACAAGGCGATGGGTTCAGGGCGCCATCCTGGCCGGGAAAGAAACTGGCGGAACAAAGCCGCCGCCCGAGGTTTCACCAGAATTTTCGTCTCGAAATCCAGCCCGGCGCTGAACCCAAGATACTCGTGCGTCGGTCGGGCATAGCAGTAGGCGCAGCCGTGGGAACAGCCGCGATAAGGATTCAAGCTGTACCGAAAGGGCACGTCGGGACTGCCGTTTTCGGCGACGATGCTTCGAGAATCGTCGGGGATGTACTCGGTGCTTGGGTTTCCCGGCCCGAGCCGAAAATCGTCGTCAGGCGCAAGCTGGTCGAGGTCAGGCTCCACATGGAGCCGCTCGAAGCGGTTGGGGGGATTCACGTGCGATCCCCGCCCCCTCGGATGACATCCCGGCCGTTGGTCCATCGCGCCGCCTGACTCCCGTCGGATGAAGGTCTGCGCCGCTATTCTACCGCTTTGCCTTGGCGCGGGCCTCTCGGGCAAGGGGTTTCCATCCGCAACCGTCAAGTAGAAACCGGCCACGGCAATCCGTAATAACATCTTATCAGGCCCAGTCAAATCGTCTTGGGAAGGAGACTTAGGATGCGCAAGTCGATCGTTTTGCTGCTTGGGTCCGTCGTGGCCCTGTTCGTTTGGGTGGGAGCCATCCGCGGCTCCGAGAGCGATGAGCTTCGGGAACGTGCCAAGAGCGTCAAAAAAGAAGCGGCCGAGGCGGCCAAGGCCGGGCGAGGCGAAGAGGCCGAAAAGCTCGCCCGAAAAGCCGCCGAACTGACGGAAGCCGCCGAGCGTTCGCAACGCGATCGCCCGAAGGAGAAGAAGGCCGGCGCCGACGATCGGGGCAAATGGGAAGGGTTTCGGGCGCGCTTACGGGAACTGATCGAAAAAGAGCGCCGCATGAGAGAGTCGGGCACGTCGGAAAAGGATCTCAAGGAAATCCGCGAGCAGATTGCCAAGGCCAGGGCCGAGTTGGGTTGGCCGGGCGGTGGTTGGCGTTTCGGGGGCCCCCGAGGGCCTGGGATGTTTGGTCCACCCACGCGCGGCTTCGGCCAGGGGTTCGGAGCAGGTTTCGGGCCGCCGAGGCATGGATTCGGACCAGGTTTCGGACCGCGCTTCGGCCCGCCGATGCATGGATTCGGACGGGAATTCGGCCCAGGGTTCTGGCCAGGATTTGCACCAGGGTTTGGACCGCCGTTCGGAGCCTTCCAAGGGCCTGGACCGTTTGGCCCCCCTCGGCCCGACATGGTGGCCAAGCCGGAGGATGCCGGGCGTAAGATCCGTCATCTCCGCGCGGCCGCGATGAACCTCCGCGCCGCCGGGGCCGACGATCTCGCCAAGCAAGTCCTGGACAAGGCCGAACGCATGGAACGCGAGTTGCGAGAGAGCAAAATGCCATCCGGCAAGGAGCCCGAGGGCAGGCCGAAACCGGCCCTGGGGCCGTTGGCCGGGCTGGGACCGGAATTGCACCAGGCCATCGAGCGCTTGCGGGCCGAAATC